>OLQI01000024.1_pt1 | contig 179535 bp, 161 predicted proteins | sample 1672171 | NCBI WGS metagenome assembly OLQI01 (sample SAMEA3136655, study PRJEB25190) | human gut metagenome
GTATGTCAGCATTCATTATGCAGGACGGTTCAATCAGAACAGTAGTGAAAATAATACAGAATAAATTTTATAAATGGCTTGTTGAAATCGTGGATGTCAGTATGTGCTACGAACAACTGAGACCTTGTCAATCAGGCGAGCAAATGTGTATATTTAAAAAAGATTTATTCAGAGATTATAATACGCATACCTGTAAAAAGAATAAAATATTATCCCGTAAAGATAATTATGACGATGAACTTCCATTCTAAACAGTAGCGTAAATCACGAAGAATAGAGTTATTATAGTTACTGATATTGATAAATTGAGAGGTATTTAAAAATATCTCTCTACTTTATCAAATCATCAATAAGGTTTGAAACATTTTTAAGCTGTTTCGGTGAAAGTTTCTTTAAGTTAGATATTATACTATTTAATTCTTTTGGATTTGCATTGTCAAAGTCAAAAAATTCTTTTGGTGTGACATCTAAATAAGTACATATATAAAAGAAAACAGTCATTGATGGCAGATTATTTTTGTTTTCAATATTGTTGATATATCCGGCTCCCTGTCCTAACGATAAACTCATATCTCTTGCAGAAACACCTTTCTGATTTCTAAGTTGTGCTAATCTTTTTGCAAATAAATCATCTAAATTCATAAAAAACACTCCTTTTATATACTATTGTACAGTATAAAATTAGAAAAATATCCTGTTGAACCGTCAAAGCGTATTGACATATCCTGTTTAATGGGATATTATTTATATTATTATCCTGTTCAACAGTTTATATGAGCGATTTTTGTTGATTATAGATAATAAAAGTGCAGAAAATTAGATAAAATGACGAAAATACAAGAATAATATACCAATCTACAAAAATATAGTTATAATGGAAGGGAGGAATAAAATGCTTAAGGAGGAAATGGAAATGCGTATTGCTATTTGCGATGATGAAAAAATTGCGTTGGAACAAACATGCAATATTGTAAAAGACGTTTTTGATGAAATGCATTTAAAATATTTTATAGATGTGTATATGGATGCGAATGAACTATTACAAAATAAGGATCAATATGATATAGTTTTTTTGGATATTGAATTAAAAGATTCAGATAAAAATGGTGTATGGGTAGCTAAAATGATAAAACGCTATTATCCTGAAAGTATTATTATTTTTACTACTAATTATGAAGAATATATTGATGAAGTAATAGAGAAGTATGCTTTTAGATATTGGTCAAAACCTATTGATAGATATAGATTGAAAAAGAGCATTGCACCAATTTTGGAAAAGATGCAGACGATTAAAGTTGAAATATATGAGAGTAAACGAAAATTTGAACTGCCTCTTCGTAATATAATGTACATTACTCCAGAAAATAAGCATTGTAAAATTGTAACAATATCTAATGAATATGTGGTTTCTGACTCTTACAAAGAAATAAAGGAAAAATTTCCTACGAGAAATTTTTGTGAATGTCATGGTAGCTATTGTGTAAATTTGAATTATGTAGAGAAATACACAAAAACAACAGTATATTTGGCATATAAAACAAAAAAATATAGCGTTCATATGTCAAGACGTCAGTATCCTTTTTTTAAAGAACAAATGTTTATTATAGGAGGAGAGCAAATATGATAGAAGGAATTAATTTATTAATATCTATTTTTATTGGATGCATTGTGTTTATATATTATACAAATGCATTATTTAAACCAAGAACCAAATATTTATATGCGAATATTAGTATAATAGTAGGATATATGATGTTGTATGCTATTTCTTCATTCTATCAGCCTACTTTAAATGTAATAGCATTTTCTATTGCAACATTTGTGCTTATGTATTTGTGTTTTAAAGTGACATTGAAAAATGCTATTATTCAAGCTTTTATGCTAACTGCAATTATGATGCTTGCAGAAGGGGTTTTGTTTATGTTTACAGGTATAGGTATCTATCCTAAGGGTTTGTTGGATGTATCTTTAAGTGCGCGAATAATCCATGCGGTGTTATCAAAACTCATATATTTTTTAGGTATAATTATTGCAAAACATGTTGCAAAAGGAAAGTCAAAATATGAAGAAATAGATGGTTTTTTGAGCTTGCTAGCAATACCTTTCTTTACAATTTCTCCGTATTTCTTTTAAAAATATATGGTTTTGGAGGGCAAATATGAAGAAATTGATATCAATGGTTATAGTGATTTCATTGATGTGTTCTGCAACAATGGCTTTTGCAAATGGAATAGAGACAGAAGAAGAGACTGTGAATTGTGAGATTATAGAAGAACAGCACAACATAGATGTAAATCAAGGAATAACCGGTTTTGGAAATATAGATGTGGAATGTTGTGAAAATATTTCGGAAGAAGATGAAAAAGATTTTTTGCAAACGTGGGATGAGGGGACAGGAGAAAATGATTCTGATATTATGCTTACATCATTTTCCGGAACAGGATGGCAATCGTGTGGAACTATGACAAGTGAAAGAAGTTATATGTCAAGCGTGGTTGTCAATAACAATATTTATACATTCGGTGGGAGTGAACGTGGGGCAGTCACAAATAAAACTGAGATGTATAATACAATTAGTGAAACATGGACAACAAAGAAAGAGATGCCGTTTGGCAGATATAAACATATGGCTGTAACATCAAATGATAAGGTTTATATTTGTGCAGGATATGACTTGTCAGGAAATGCAGTAAGCACGATTTCTGTTTATGATGTCAACTCAAATAAATGGCTTGAGGAAATTATAACCCCAAACAATAGTACAAATTATTCAGCAGGAATGTATAATGGAGAATTATATATTTTTTCCGGCAAAGAAAATGGCATAAATAGTAATAAAGCATATAAGTATAATTTTGACTCACAAACATGGAAGCAACTTGCATCAATGTCTACTTATGCAATAGATAGTTATGCTGTTCCAACAAATAGAGGCTTTTATGTAATAAACAACCAATACATATATGAATATAATATTAAAGATGATGAATGGACGTATATTGATAAAATGCCGAGAGAAGTATATGATTGTGCGTTTGTAAATCGCGGGGATATGGACACAAACGAATTATATATAACTGGAGGACGTAGTGAAATAAACAGTGGAGTATCAATAGCAAATACTAAATATCGCTATGATACTGATTCCCTATCAACTGTTTCTAATTGGAGAGCAGAATGGTACAATGATTTAAAAATGATACGGGGCTTGGCTTGTCATAATATGGTAATTGCAGACGATGTTATTTATGTGTTTGGCGGACAAGTTACATATGGAGAAGATCAAAAACTAATGTTCAAGCGTAGTATATTTGATGAAAAAGATGATAATCCCGAACGTGTGAAAAATAAATGGGTTAATTATATATATGGTTCAATAAATTCTGTGGATGATGTAGATACTTATCAATTTACTCCTTCAGTGGATGGATATTATGATATTGTACATTGTAACCCTATACAGTCAAATAATCTAAAATATTCATTCAATATAACTATAAAAGAACCGAACGGAAAAAAATTAGTTGATTCTATGTATACAGAATCATTTGGTGCTACTTATTTAAAAGCAGGAAAGACATATAGTATTGATATTTTTGATATTGAACAAACTCATCGCGGAAACTATATGTATCGTATAGGTAAAGTAGAAGATGATGCCTCGGATAATATAGATAATGCTCTAACCATACCAATAGAAACTGAGATTCAAAAATCATTTATAGGTAAGGATGATATAGATTTTCTAAAATTCACTATTCCGACTACAGGAACATATGATATAGAGATTACTACACAAGACCCTATTGATTTCGAGTTAAAAACTCTTGCAGATGCAGTGGTATTCAATGCTAATAAGAAAGAAATATATGATTTTAATACTTATTTTGATAATGTATTTAATTACAAATTTAAAGCAGGAACATATTATATAGCTTTGAAACCATTTAACTTTTATTATAGTAGAAGTACATCGGGCTATGCTATCAATATACATAAAACAGCAAAATTGAACAATTTATATAATAATCGCGCACGACATGGTATGGATAATATAAATGGCAAATTATATGTGTTTGGTGGAGTAGGTAGTAATTACGAGGTGCTAAGTAGTATTGATGTATATGATCCAGATACAAGATTATGGACTCAAGAGGATAATAATACAGAGAACATAAAAAAGGATGCTGCATTTATTACATCGGATAATAAATTATATACTGTTGGCGGATATAGCAACGGAATATATTACAGTGATGTAAGATCATATGATACTGAAAAAAAGGTATGGCGCACAGAAGGAAATATAAATACTAGACGTGGACGAGCAGGTATTGTAACGGATGGAAGATATATTTACATAATAGGTGGAAGGAATTCTAATGGATATGTTAATACCGTGGAAGTGTTTGATACAGCGACCGCAAAGGTATCTCAAACATTTGATTTACCAGAGCCTATGATGGATGTACAATCTTTTATTAGTGGTGGGACCTTATATATCGTAGGTGGTACTACTTATAATGGATACTCTAGAAGTGTGTATGCCAGAGTCGATGATATGTGGAAACCTAAGGCAAGGATGCCATATGAAAGTGAATATATTAGAGGTAAAGGTTATAATAATGATTTTGTATGTGCTGCAGTGAATAAGAAGGGCAATGTTGATATATTAAAATATGTAACGGATACAAAGTCATGGGAAATTATTACAAGTAATTATATTAATGATCTTATATATTATGGATTTGATATAATGGATAATCACATCTATTTAACAGGCGGATATTCATATGATTCAAGAGAAGTGTCCGATAAAACATATTCATATGACATTTTGACTGATATAGCAAATCAGAATTCGGATATTCCTGTTAGAACAGTGGGCTTTGAGTACGAACAAACAAATAACAGTGACATTGCAGATGCACCTGAGATTTTAAATGTGAACGCGAAGGTTCTTGATGACAACAAAGGGATATATGAGCTTTATTTAGATGAGGGGGATTATAATTACGATACAAGGTCACTTCCGTTCTTCTTTTGGTCGGCGAGAGAGGGAATGTTCGCTGGTGCAAGTAAAGATTATAGGCGAGTTATATTCTATGCTGACCCAAATACAGGAGATAGAAAAGTTAAAGTGGTCGTAGGCATAGGTGATGGTCGTGGTTACGTTGATAAAAAATCGTTTCTTTTAAACGGAAACAAGGAAAAGAAGTGAGGTGGCACAAATGGTAAAAAAAATTATATCTCTAATTATTATGATAACTATTACAATGATGATGACATCACATGTGTTCGCACAGGATACAGTATTTATTGACGATAATTTTGAAGCATCATCAACCGAAAATTGGATTGATAATACAGGACGTGGGATTAAGTCTGTTGAAGGTGATATATGGAATAAATATATGGTATTGACACATAAAGATTCATCTTTTTATAATTTCCAAGCACGAGATATATATTCTACGGGAGTATTATACTGTGAATTTGATATAAAATTTACGTCTGCAGCTATGCAGATTCAAACTAGAGAGTCAAGAGATATATCTGCTCAGGGTTTTACTATGGCAGGAAGACTTCGAAAAACAGCGGATTATTTAGAATATTATTCTAAAGGTGACTTTCATATCATGTATAAAGCAGATAAGAAAGGATGGTTTACCCTGAGTGATATTTCTAAGTGGTATACTATTAAAATGGCTTTAAATGTGAATACACAGAAGTACAGTATTTATGTTATAGACAGAGATACAAACGATTTACTTGCCCAAGTAGAAAATGCTGATTTTGCTGGAGAATGTAATTATATAAATTACTTCGCATTTTCATCAGAGGATAAGCTATGTATTGATAATGTTCGAATTACAAATGTAGATATTGAAAATCTTTATATTTCTGGTGAGGTATATCCTCAAATTCCTAATAGTGGCAGTGTAACATATAATTATTTTGCCAAAGCAGCTACAAAGAATAATGGCACTGAAATTAGAACAGATGTACATTGGTCACTAAAGACTCCTAAAAGGGGTGTCAGTATTGATTCAAATACAGGAGAGCTAAAAGTAACCTCGTGGGCAGAACCAGGACCAATATTGATATATGTAGAAAAGGATAATCTGAATTTTTTTAATTCAACATATTTAATTGACTTGGAACAATAGATTTACAAGTAGAATTTTGGGAGGAGGAAACAAATGAAAAGGATAATATCATTTATATTAACTTTTTGTATGTTAATGAGTCTAACAGCAGCTTTTGCAGAAAATGACAATGAAATAGAAAACAATGAGAACATTATTGATACAAGCTCGTTGACAGATGAAAATGTGTTGTATAAGGCAATACAGGAGAAGAATGGTTTTTCCCTGTTCGGGCTGGACGATAGTAATGATGAAGGGATTACAACAGATTTTGATGTTGTAATGGGATTTGATATGTCATATTCTATGTATGAATATGACATAAACGGTGATAAGCGATGGATAGATAGCTTTAAATCTATTTCAGAGCAAGTGCCGGAAGATACAAGATATGCGGTACTATCATCAAATTCTGAGGGTTTTACCGACGATTTGGATAAGGCAATATCAGATGTACAGGAAAAGGAATATACAGGGACAAACGATATTATATCTATTTTGGACAGGACAATTAGTGTGTTTGATGAAGAATCAAGCAACAGGAATAAAGTTGTCTTAGTAACAACACATAAAGTAGATGATATTTCGGCTCTTAAAGATAAGATGGACGAGCTGAGCGACTACGGAATAATACCATTTGTATTTGTATTGAATGCAGATACGAATAACGCATTAAATATGGATGGGATATATCAATGTCCTACGGATTTGGATTTAAGATTATCTATATCTGATTTATATTTAGCATTTTGTGAATTTAATATGACAGAAGCAGCGCAGACTTATGCTAATACCATAGATTATAATGTGTATAGAGTATTAAGTGATTTTCGAACTGATAGACATATGTTTGTCGGAGCAGATAACAATGCAGGTTTACAAATGGCATCAATGTTGAATATGTATAAATGTGTACCATTAAAAGCAAGTATAGGAATTAAGAATAAAAGTGAATATGATTTGTTTAATGCAAGCAGTTATTCGGGGAATAACATTGATTTAGAGGACAAATTACAGAGTTTTGTTTCTGGAGAAAATGCAAAATTTGGGGAAGTTCCATATGATTTTCAATATGTATGGAATAGTATATTTGGACAAATATCTAATAATAGGAAAATTATTATTTCAAATCCAGATATAACTCAAGCAGCAACTGTTTTAAGAAAAAATATGAAACGTAGATTCCCTATGATGATGAAACATGATGATGAGTGGGAAATTGTATATGAATACAGAAACCCAATTGGTGGTTCACTAGTAAGGTATAATGAGAATAAAGAGATTGAGTTTAATAAAATTCAGGCTGTGTTTGATACATATGAATATTTGATGTCAACTGTTGGCAAAGCTACAAATTTGTATGAAAAAGTAACAAGAACAAATTCAGAAATTACTGTTGAAATACAATACCCATCAAATTACGATTTTACGATAGACAATGAACAAAATGACTTAAATACAATAAGACGTGAAGCTTTGGACGGTAAATCGGGGTACATAGATTTCAATTCGGTAGATAAAACGCTTTATGTAACCGCGCAGTGTACGGGAGAAAATACAGAACGTAATTTTGTGGTGGGTTCTCTTGTTACATTTACAAATGGTCTGGCTGATATATACGGCGCCAATAAAGTATATTATACAAGGTATTATAGAGATATTACTATCAATGACTGGTTTCATGATTACATCTTTAAAGCAACAAATTTAGGCATTGTTTCGGGTACAGATGAAAATAAGTTTGAACCCAATAATACAATAACACTAGCACAGTTATTCAGAATGATGTTTGAAAGTGCAAAAGTTGACGGAATATTGACTGCGGATGATAACCCAACAACATATTGGGCATATCCTTATATGAAAAAGGCAAGCGAATTGGGCTTTAAGACAATAGATGATCAAGATATAGATGTTAGTATCAATAAACTTGATAAGTTGATAACCATAGGAGAGACTAAAGTTAGCAGGGGAGAGGCGGCTAAATATATTTGTCAGTTGTTTTTCGATCAAAGAAAAGAAGTCAATGTACCCACCTTATTATACGATAAAGTTGAAAACATAGAGAATGAAAGAAAAAATGCATATAAAAATTTTATTGATGTATCGGGCAATAAGAATGAAAACTACATATATAAGTTGTATATGAATAATATTTTGAACGGTCAGGATAAAAACACAATGGCGCCGGATGCGGATATAAGGCGTTCAGAGATATGCACAATACTTATCAAATGTTTGTTTGACATGGATGAAAACATTCCTGTTATTATAGCAAACATTGAAGAAAATACAGAAGCAGTTCCTGTTGATGTTTATATGACTACTGATGAGAGAATCATTAAGAACATTTCCTTTAATAATAACAATAAGGCTGCCTTTAATATACATATTGAAGATGATGAAGAATACGAAGTAAAAATTGAAGGCGGTACAGAAACAACAATTCAAGGTGAAATGGATTGTATAGAAGGTACAGGCACATTTACTCCTGAAACAACGCAAAAAGGGGATTTTGTTTATACAATTCACGGACCGGGTGTATTCCAACTAAATTTAGTAAGAAGTGGAATAGACATTATTAATTTAAAAATATCCAAAGTGTCTCATATTCAGATTATACCTTTTAATCAAGTAGTAACACAAGATAAGGTAAATGGAAAGATACTGTCATTTACTGCTGAAAAAAATGGGTGTTATATTATTAATGTTACACCGGGTACAACTTTTAATTTAACAGACCAAGCAGGCAGAAAAGTGGAAGAATACTATACTGAATTGTATAGAGGATTTAACAGCAGTGTACCTGAATTTATAACTCGGAAAATGAGGAAGGCTAATAGAGAACTTAACTATATAGATGGTAATGGAAATAAAACAACTCAAACAGAGAAGTGTGATTGTTATAAATATCATCTTGAAAAGGGTACAGTTGTTACTATAGATACGATAGAGAGTACAGAAACTTATAAATTGCAAGTAGATGAACCGCAGGATGGGGATATTGTATTCCAGCAACATGAAAATGAAGGTGAATATTTTATTTATTCAGATGCGCCTGAAGCAATAACAGATAATACTTTGGCAGACTATGCTCCATATGCTTTTATAAGAGAGGAACATTTAGGTAAAGGGAAATATACCTTTATGTCTTGGCATCTTAATTACTCCAGTGAGTCTGCCATCATGGATGTGCAACTTTATTCGGAAAATGCTAAAATTAAGGTAAATGCAATTGGTATAAATGCACCTCAAAAGGATGGCTGGGACGAGGATTGGACATCACCACAAGCCATTTTGAATATGGAATATTTTAAGTGTGAAAAACTTTTTAAGGTAAAAACTAATGAGTATACTAATAGATTGTATGGTAGAATAGATGAAGGATACTACACTTTGAATTCAAAGGAAGGTTATTCAGTGTGGCTTCAAGATATCTATAACGAAAAAATATATAAAAATGGGTATAATGACCAAATATTAGAATATCCACGATTACCGAAGTATGATGATGTTGTTGATAACCAAATGCCGTTTTATATAATATTTGAATTTGAAGTTTTGGAGGGCGAAGTTGTTCTTAACCAAATGGCATATAACAACAGAGAAAATATCATGAGTATAGGTGAAAATAACGCACCATATATTGGAGATGGTGCATTTAAAGGAATTTCCAACACTCCTAACGAAGTCATATCGGATTTTTCATATGAAATAAAGGGAGATGAAAAGTATATTCCGGTAAGAACATTTAATCTTAATAATCCTCTCGGATATAAAAGTGTATTCTGGGAGTCCAATGTTAATCCACAACAGGATGCAACATCAGACATAAGCATTTCAGGTGTTGAAGACGGTAATGGTAATCTGTATAAGTATAGGGTTAGAGACATTGCAACGGAAACAGAATTGCTAAAGTTTAGATATGTAGATAATAGTAAAAAAGATAGATATGACTATGATACAGACGATAATGTTTGGTATTTTGATGAATTTCATGATAGAAATTATAGTGCTGATAGTAGCATAGCAGGTGATGTCCCCAATCGTTTAATCGCTACTGAGGCGGCGTTAAACCGTTATGATACTGGTCAGGAAGTAAAGTTTAAACTCCCAATAGCGAATTATTCAGTTATAGAAACATATAACATCAAACTTAAAAATGCAACAGAATCTACAAAAACTATTGAGTTTATATTAGATAGTGATTCATGTGAATTTTTGTATTTAGAGAATTTGCATAAAAAACCGGTAATGTTATCCAAAGGTTCTTATACAAGAGCGCAAGTAATGTATTATATTGTATTAGAACCCAACCAAGAGATAGAATATAAGATGAAAACAGGTTTATTCACAGCGAATGACGGTAGTATAAGAAATTGTTTTAAAATCTATGAAGGAGAGAAAGATTATGGAAAAGATAATAAAGAAAACCCCATACAGATTGTTAATAATTTGCATAATTATGATGATGATTGGAATTATCCACAGCAATGATACATATGCGATTGATTTTGAACATGAAAGAATCGACCCTAAAGATAGAGTTGTATATACGGGACAAGGGTATTTTTCAGTATATTATGATGGCTCTGCACACAATGCATCGGCATGGGAAGCCACATATTCAAAAGATAAAGTCAATTGGAGGAATGCAGTCACCGATAGTAATTACAAATTTCTGGACAGGTTGGTAAATTCAAGTAATATACCTACTTCACAAGTTATTGAAACGAATGATGGATATATGATTAGGGAAAAAAATCATAAACGTCATGGTCTTAATTATGCGACTAGAGATGATAATATTATTTTATTGGATAAGAATTTTAATGTTTTAAAATCTTATTCCGGAGATTATGTAAGCGATATGTCATACATAAATGGAGTGTATTATATAAATACATATTCTCAATATGGTGAATATATCCCTGAAACCCATATGAATGTTGTGTCAGAGGAAAAATCATATTATTCAACGGATTTCGAAAATTGGCATGTATACAATGAGAGCGGTGGTATACCGATTATAAACGACGGACATGAATTGTTTATTAGAAATGGTAAGCTGCAATATGATAGATATTTCACACAGGATATGGGGGATATAGCATTATCTCAAAATGGTGTTACAAAGCAGGGCATTATCTATGAGAGTGTCGATATTGGTGAAATTATTCAGGTTCATGATTATTTATTTGCAAATCTTGCATATGATGGAAGAGAACTGCCTGGGAAAGTAGCTGTATCAAAGGATGGGGTATATTTTACTATAATAGACCTGCCTTTAGAAAATTGTCTGCTTTGCGATGTTTTTGAACTAAAAGATAATAGATTTGAATTTTATTTAAAAGACAACTCCGGTTATATAAAAGGGTTCTATTCTTGTCCTATTGAAAAAATAGATGAAGTATTAAATGCAAGTGATATATATGTACAATTCCAAGACAAAATACTTGGTTTTGAAACACCGCCTGTAATAGAAGACGGCAGTACACTTGTGCCTATGCGCTTCTTATTTGAGCAGATGGGCGCAGATGTTGAATGGAATCAGGAAACACAGACAGCAACAGCAACACTTGATAATACAGCAGTTACATTTGCGATAGATGATACTAATGCAGAAGTAAATAACACACCTGCCACCATGGATGTCCCAGCTCGTCTTATAAATGGCAAAACAATGGTTCCTCTGCGCTTCCTTTCAGAAGAAATGGGCTTTGAAGTTACATGGGATGCAGAATCAAGAACAGCAATTATAGAGTAACAAAGATGACGTCAGATGGTTTATAAAACAGTAAACAGATAAAAAATTGAAAGATGAAACCGACATCAGGCTAATGGTGTCGGTTTTGTGTTTACATAGAAGATGTACATAACCACTTTTTCCGTAGAATACTACCATTATTTCCAGAATTATTTACAAATTTTTCGGGGAATTATATAATCAATATGAATCAACAGGAGGCAGATATTTATTATGACTGAACAGGAATTGATTTCAATGGTAATTGATGAAATTACAGAACATAAACTGAGTCATTATCGAATGAAAAACAAGGAATACAAAGAAATTAACACAGAATTGACACAATTGGGAAGCAAAGTGCAGTCGGTGTTATCAGAATTGTCAGCTGGGAAAGCCGATATAATAAATTTATATATTGCAAAGCATGCGGCTTTAGCGGATAAAGACTGTGCGTTCTTGTATGAACAAGGCGTAAAAGATTGTGTAAAGTTACTCAAAAGATTAGGAGTGCTTTAGAAGGAAGCGCACTGATGTGCGCTTCTTCATTCGGACTTGATTATTTCCTGAACAGCGGCAGTTATTGCGTGTATTGTCTTTTCATCACACAGATATAGCATATTTACCAGTTCGTCAATGGCAATATCCATTTTATGTGGCATGTTGTGTCGTTCGGGATAAAAAATCGTATCAGCAGGAATGTTTAGAGTTCGTATAAGATTATAAAGCAACCAGTATCCGGGTTTTTTATTTTCATTTTCTATCGCCATAATATGGCGTGAACTACAATTCAACATTTCTGCAAGTTGTTCTTGTGATATCCCTTTATGTAGTCGGGCATTTTTTATTTGTTCGCCTAAAATATCGTGTTTCATAGCACTGAAAATTCACCTCCACATATAGTTTACAATGTTTTCTGTGAAATTAACACGATTAAATGCTTCGTGATAGAACGAAGTTATAATTCAGAAGCAGCATAAAGCTTCATCAAAAAAAACGATGGTTTGATGAGGCTTATTTGATTGTAAAAACTCCTCAAGCTTAGTTTCTTGGAGGGGTTTTATTGTTTGCAAAACATATGGGGAATGATTTATTAAAAAAATCAATGTGCTTATTTTAGCTGATTTAAAACTCGCACGTGAACAATCAAAGCGTATATACACGAATACGGCTGACACGATTGAAAAAAATCGTGTTTTTTTAGTCTTTGAATGTCTTATGAGAGCACCGCCAATGAGGTCTTTTTCAAAAAAAGAGGAAAAGGACTAAGATAATGAAAAAAAGTTTGAAACTTTCAGAATTATTTTTTCAAACTCGGAAAAATTTGCGGAGTTTGAGTGGTATACTGCTCCCGAAAGGAGGGGAGCAACGTGAGGGATAAATTATGTGTGAGCGAAAGAAGAACAAAAATACTCGAATTCCTTGTCCAGAAAAAGCAATCAACTCGATGCGAATTGGCGACAGAATTTAATGTTTCTACAGATACAATCGACAGAGATATAGTTTATCTCAGTGGCATTGCTCCTGTTTATACGAAACAAGGTAATCAAGGTGGGGTTTATATATTGCCTGAATACAGAAGCTATAAAAACTATCTTACAGATGAAGAGGAAGAGTGTCTTTACTCTCTGATAAAGAAATCTGCTAATGATGAGCGAAGAATCATTTGTGGCATCATTACAAAGTTTACAAAAAATATTATTACGTATAAATAAAATCCTTTCATGTACAAAGAAAGCACAGAAGACAACGCTGTAGCATAATAAAGAGCAAACGGATACATTCCAATATGGAAGAGCCTTATACTTGATACGCCAAGACACTGCATAGAGGTAGTCGAGCGATAAATATCACTAGTAAAAATCAAATTGCAAGTTTGAATGGTCAAGACGTCATATTGGTATAATGATACTTCTGCCTAGCCGTAGACCGCGCTTTAAGGGCGTGTATGCAAGCATCGGGGGCAGTCCGGGCAGCGCCGGGAAGGTGAAAATCCTATGGAGCAATTTTGCAAATTGCCGTTCGTGTAGCTTAGATATTTTAATGTTTTTTGAACGTATAAACTTATTGTACACTGAAAAAGGGTTAAAATATTTAATTTGTGAACGAGAATGGATGTGATATATTTGTTGGAAGAGTATAAAGATGTGATAAATATTAAAGATTTGTGCGAAATTCTTAACATCGGTAAGAATACAGCGTATAAATTATTAAAAAACAACGATATACCCAATCGTAGACTGGGCAAGAAATATATAATTCCTAAATTCGGAGTGATTGAGTATTTAAAAGGAGTACAACTTTAAAAAAATATGTTGATAAAGTAGGCTGTTGATGATAAAATAATATTGTCAGCAGACTACCGAAGTTAAGGAGGAATGACATATGAGAGGTAGTCTACAGAAAAAGGGCGGAAAATATTACGCAGTATTCCGTGTTAATAAAAAGCAAAAATGGATAAATCTCTATATTGATGCAAAGAAAGGTAATAAGCGAGAAGCCGAAGCGGCTTTGACAAGATTATTAGCGGAGTATAATGAAAATCCCAATATGTTTGATAAAATTGACTTTGTGGGATACATAAAAAAGTGGCTTAAAGAAGTGATTACGCAAGTTGATATTGTTACATACGAAGGATATAAAACCGATACGGAAAACCATTTAATCCCGTATTTTGAACAAAAGAATTTAATGCTACAAGATGTGAAGATAGCAGATATTGAAAAATATTATAATTATAAGGCGGTTACGGGAAGGTTAGATGGTAAACCTGGCGGATTATCATGTAGAACTCTAAAAATTCACGGTACAATATTAAGTTTGATTTTTAAGAAAGCCATTCGTGAAGAACTAATAAGAGATAATCCATGTCAGTACGCAAGATTGCCTAAAATGCAGAAAACCACTGTAAAACCTTCATTTTACACAGTGGAACAGTGTAATAGGTTGCTTGAAGTTTCTAAAAGTACAATGTTGCACGATATGTTATATATGACTATTATATACGGGTTAAGGCGGAGCGAACTTATGGGGTTACGGTGGGATGCAGTCGACTTTGAGAATAATACCATAGTAATTCAGCATACGGTTGTTCTGCAAAATCAAGTGGTTGCCAAAGATTCTACTAAAAATAAAACAAGTAATCGCGTATATCCTCTTTTGGATGATGTGAAGCCATTGTTAGAAAAACTGTTAGAAAAACAAAAAAAGAATAAAGATTTTTTTAAAAATTGTTATTCTGATAGTGGATATATTTTTGCAAAAGAAGATGGTACACCGTATTATCCAAGTTATCCTAGCCACGAGTTGCAAAAAGTTTTAAAGAAAAATGAGCTTCCGCACATTAGATTTCATGATTTGCGTCATAGTTGTGCATCGATGCTTATTCTCAGAGGGTGGAATATGAAAGATATATCAGAATGGCTTGGACATGCGGATATTAGCACTACAATGAACATTTACGGTCATATAAGCATGGAACATAAGAGAGAATTGGGACAGGGACTAAAGGGTATGTTCAGTGCATAAAAAGTGTTAGAAAAGTGTTAGAAAGTGTTTTAGAGATTGATTAAAGGACAAAACAAAAACCGCTCAAACCCAGTGTTTAAGCGGTATTCGTGGTACGCGATCAGGGGTTCGAACCCTGGACACCCTGATTAAGAGTCAGGTGCTCTACCAACTGAGCTAATCACGCATATTCAGTTTTAATGTCTGACGACAAATAATATGATAGCACATTAAAATTATTTTGTCAATACTTTTTTGCAAAAAATATTGTTTTTTATAGAAAAACAAAAAAATATCCGAACCGAGGTTCGGATATTGTAACTTATGGTACGCCCGGAGGGATTCGAACCCACGACCTAACGGTTCGTAGCCGTTCACTCTATCCAACTGAGCTACGGACGCATATCTGTTTAAGCTACGCATAATATATTACCATAAAGGTGAGGGTATTGTCAAGAACTTTTTTGTAAAAAAAGAAAAAAATTTGATTTATCTATCATATAGTATGAAATTTTTAACCGACAAATTTTGCATTGTTACATTGATATTAAAGGTATATTATTTTTATAAATTAACCCTTTAAAAATTTTTTGAAATGTGCTATAATGATAAGACTGTAACAGAATTATAGATATTTCGTATTATAATCATATGAGAATTATATTATAATGCGAGGTGTTTAAAGTGGGCAAACTTGTTATAGACGGCGGAAATAAGATAAGCGGTGAAATCGGTGTACAAGGTGCGAAAAATGCCGTACTGCCGATACTTGCAGCCACGGTTATGGCTGACGGAGTATGTACTTTGAAAAACTGTCCATATCTTCGTGATGTAGATAAAACAGATTTGGTGCTTGAAAGATTGGGCTGCAGAGTACATAGGGCAGGCAATACCGTAACGGTTGATACAAGAGGTATGTGTGACTGTAAAATATGTGAAGATTTAATGCGTGAGATGCGTTCTTCAATCATATTTTTGGGAGCGATAATTTCAAGGTGCAAAAAAGCGGTTGTAAGTATGCCTGGCGGTTGTCCGATTGGTTTAAGGCCGATTGATTTGCATTTAAAGGCTTTGCGTGAACTCGGTGTCGATATTCAGGAAGAACACGGCTATATAAAATGCAGTACTGATAAGATTGTCGGCGGAAACATACATCTTGATTTTCCAAGCGTCGGAGCAACCGAAAATGCTATGCTTGCCGCAGTTTGTGCGGAGGGTTTTACAACTATTACAAATGCGGCGCGTGAACCGGAGATTGTTGATTTGGGTAACTTCCTGAATTGTATGGGTGCAAAAGTCCGCGGTATGGGCGGCAGTGTAATAAAAATAGAGGGAGTGAGCAAGCTTCACGGTGCGGAGTATACGATAATGCCCGACCGTATTGTTGCCGCAACATATCTGGCCGCATCTGCGATTACGGGCGGAGAGATATGTCTTAAAAATGTCAATCCACGCGATATGGGAGCAATGCTCCATGTTCTTTTGGATATGGGAGTACAGCTCAGAATAGAAAAAGATAAAATTATTCAGAAAGCTCCCAAGAAACTTGAAAGTATACATATAGTAAGAACAATGCCGTATCCGGGTTTTCCGACGGATATACAATCGCCGTTTATGGCGCTTGCAACTGTTGCAAGAGGAACAAGTATATTTATAGAAAATATATTTGAAAACAGATTTCAGCATGTTGATGAACTTACACGAATGGGTGCCGACATAAAAGTAGAAGGCAGAAGTGCCGTTGTAAGAGGCGTAAACGCTTTGCAGGGTGCAAATGTTGTTGCAAGAGAACTGCGCGGAGGCGCGGCGCTTGTTGTTGCGGCACTTGCCGCAAACGGTACAACGACGATTGGCGGCACAGAATTTATAGACAGAGGTTATGAAAATATAGAAAAGTATCTGCTTGAATGCGGAGCGAAAATCAGACGAGAATAATTCAGGGTGATAGTATGGATGAAAATAATCGTAATATACGAGTCGTCAAAACAGGCGGTCGTAAGGTTACAAAAACTACAACTGAATATGATTGGAGCAGGTTAGAGAAAAGAACCTTGAAAGAACATAAAGATGTTCCCGAAAGAAGTGTTCGGCGTGAACCTACACAGCTTGAACGAAAAATTCGCTACCAAAAAAAACAAAAGCAACAGCGTCTTAAAATACAGCGTAGACGTGCATTGCTGGGATTTGTTTTGGCGGTGGTTCTTGTAAGCGTGCTCTTATTTATGACACCGATATTTAACATTCGTTCCGTATCGGTTGAGGGAAATGTTCTCGTAACAGCCGAACAGTTCCAAGAAAAGCTAAAACCGCTTGTCGGTCAAAATCTTTTCCGCAGCGGCAGACGAAAAATAAGGAATACGTTAAAAACAATACCATATATAGATACCGTTGATGTGCAGAAAAGGTTATTCCCACCGTCGGTAAAAGTTACGGTGACGGAATATACACCGTCTGCGTATATAAAAATTGACGGTAAGACATTGCTTGTAAATTCTGAATTGAGAGTTTTAACCGATACCGGCAACAACGGTGAAACATTACCGACAGTAACAGGCTTGGCGGTTACAGACTATAAATTAGGTGAAATTTTAAAAACCGACGAAAACGAAAAATTCGATATTACAAAAATTTTGCTGTCAACGCTTGAGGCAACGGGTATTCTTGATAAGGTTATCGAAATAAATGTTACCGATGTGACTGACATAACAATGAACTACGATAACCGAATAACCGTACAATGCGGTACGCAGTTGGATCTTGAACGTAAAATAAGACTGTTCAGAGAAACCGTTATGAGTAACAGTTTGACTGAAAATGCCCGCGGAACAATGGATTTAAGTGAGTCCGGAAAGGCGATATATACACCGTAAAAATAAAATTGCACAAAAATCGAAAATAAAACGACTATAATATTGTGTAAAAATTTTCGGCGTTTTGAAAATTTGTGGGAAAAAACTATTGAATAAGTTGAAAAAACATAGTAAAATAATATATATGCGGAGATTTCCCTGTTGGATTTGTTGGGGATAAACTACGAAGGAGGATATTTAGATGAGTGATATGCCTATCGGTTTGGAAGAAAACACTACAATAGACGGCGCAAGAATAAAGGTTATAGGTGTCGGCGGCGGCGGTAACAATGCTGTGGACCGTATGATCGAGGCCGGCGTTACAAAGGCAGAATTTATTTGCGTCAATACAGATGCACAGCAGCTTGCAAATGTAAAAGCACCGACTGTACTTAATATCGGCAGAAAGCTTACAAGCGGTTTGGGAGCAGGTGCAAAGCCTGAAATCGGCAGACAAGCGGCTGAAGAATCAAAAGATGAAATCAAGAATCTTGTAAAAGATACAGAAATGGTATTTGTAACAGCAGGTATGGGCGGCGGAACAGGTACAGGTGCCGCACCTATTATCGCAGAGGCTGCGAAATCTCTTGGCGTACTTACAGTTGCGGTAGTAACAAAGCCTTTCTTCTTTGAAGGACCTCAAAGAATGAGAAACGCTGAAGAAGGTATTAAGAACCTTGCAGAAAAGGTTGACGCTATTGTTACTATACCAAACGATCTTCTATTGAAGATTGCAGACAAAAAGGTTACAATTAAAGATTCATTCAAACTTGCAGATGATGTTCTTCGTCAAGGTGTTCAAGGTATCATTGAAGTAATTACTCAAAGAGGTATTATGAACTGTGACTTTGCCGATGTAAGAACAATTATGAAAGACAGCGGTGTCGCACATATGGGTATCGGTGTCGGCAAGGGTGAAAATGCCGCTCAGGACGCAGTTCGTGCGGCTATTGAAAGTCCGCTTCTTGAAACAAGCATTGAGGGTGCTGAAAACGTACTTCTTAATATCACAGGCGGAAGTGAATTCTCACTTGTTGATATGGGCGAAGTATCAAGCATTGTTCGTGACCTTGTAAGTGAAGAGGCAAATATTATTGTCGGTACTGCTATGGACGATAATCTTAAAGATGAAATTAAGGTTACTCTTATTGCAACAGGTCTTGACGGTTCATTAAGACGCGGTAAAGATAAAGCTAATGATGTAAAGAATATTACACCTAAGTTTGCAGGTTCTTCAACATCAAGCGACAGAAAGACTCCGTCTTATTCTTCATCAGTTTCTGATTATGATGATAATGCAATTTTCAAGAGAAAGTTAAAGCCGGGAATGGGTAGTATAGATGTTCCCGACTTCTTTAAACCAGGCAGATAATTTAAAAATTAAGTAATATAAAAGCCACGAGTTTACTCGTGGCTTCAGCGTGTAGACAAAAGTGTCTACACGCTGGCAGAGGTCGAGAAATCAGTTCGGATTTTGCGAAAATGAACTCGTCGGCGTACGTTTGTACGTTAGAGTTTATTTTCGCAAAAAGTGCACAGGCAAGCCGTATATCGAAGATAGGCTTGCCTGTTGCTTTTTATAGCTATAAATTAAACTTTAAAATATAAAAATAATATATTGCACGTTCCGGACAATTTGTCGACAGTCTGAAGCCACGAGTTTGCTCGTGGCTTTTTTGTGTGCTTAAAGAATAAATAATGTTTTTATCAAATATATTATAACATATCGTCAAAACTGTTGTTTTCGGATTTTTCAACACTGCGGAGTTTTCGCTCCATTGCACGCATTCTGACACCGATAAGTTTATCAAGTTCGTCACCTGTTTGGGTAATTCTTTTTTGTGCCGTTTCAAGAACTGAATAGAATTTTTCAAATTCACCCTTGACTTCGCCTAAGACTTGCCAAACTTCGCTTGAACGTTTTTCAAGTGCAAGTGTACGGAAACCCATTTGCAAAGAATTAAGCATAGCCGCCATAGTGCTTGGACCTGCTATATTTATTTTATATTCACGTTGCAAAACTTCGACAAGACCGAGATTAACTGCCTCGGCATAAAGTCCTTCTGTTGGGAGGAACATTATTGCAAAATCGGTTGTGTACGGCGGTTCAACGTATTTTGTGTGAATATCTTTTGCGAATTGCTTTATTCGCTGAACGAGTGCTTTTGAAGAACGGTTTATAATTTCGCTGTCGCCGGTATCATATGCGTTCAGTAAATCGTTGTAGGCGTCAAGTGGGAATTTTGAATCAATCGGAAGATATATAAATCCTTCGTCGTCGTGCGGAAGTTTAACCGCAAATTCAACAACTGCGGAACTGTTCGGTATGGTTGCAACATTGGTGTCGAATTGCTCCGGTGCAAGTATTTCGTCGAGGATTGCACCGAGTTGTATTTCACCGAGTATACCACGTGTTTTAACATTTGAAAGGACTTTTTTTAAATCACTTACACCTGATGAAAGAGCGGATATATCGGCGAAACCTTTGTACATATCGGCAAGGTGTTTTTCCATACTTTGACGCATACTTTTGATTTCGTTGTCCATTTGTGCAAAACGGTTTGTCTGCATATTGCCGATTACCTGTTGATTTTCCGATATTATGTCGGAAAACATTTTGACAGAACCGTTTATACGTTGTTCAAGTCCCGAATCAGACGGCTTTGAACTGTTTTTTAATGTAAAAATCAGAGTTATAAGTACACATATAATAAGTATAATTAAAAGAATAAGTATCACTGTTTGCATTATTAATCTCCATTCTGTATTACGATTTTATTAACATTATACTATTAAAATAGTGAACAATCAACAAAAATCCGATTTTTTTCGACGAAAATATTGATAAGACGAAAATATTGATAAATTATAAAAAATTAGGTATAATAAAAATGTAAAATATGTATAAAAGGAGATGGCGCGATAATTATGGGAAAATTAAAAAAGTTTATTATGAACAAAATAGAAAAAGTTAACGTGCAAGTTTCAATGCTGACTTGCGGACTTATCATATTTTCTTGCCTGGTTATATATCTCGTTACATCGGGCGTTATGATTTCGATGCTTGCCGACGCATACAATGAACGTGCAAATCTTACTTTTACAACCATAGAATCTCATTTTGACAGCAGACTTTTTACTGAAGATGTGCCTGACGGCGTATACGGTGCGGCACTGAGCTATTTATCCGCGGTAAAGGACAATATGGCGATTTCAGAAATATTTGTTGTGAGAAAAGATAAAAACGGCGATTTCCAATATATACTCAATACGAAAAATGACAAGATAAACACTGTTATAAATGACGAAAAGATAACAGGAAAGATTGAAAAAGAAATAAACGACATGTATACAATACATTATGCCAATACAGGCGCTTTTTATGCATCGTTGGACGGCTTTAGATATTTGAATTTTTATCCGATAATGGACGGCGGAACAGTGAAGGGCGTTGCTTGTATAGGAATTGACGCGAACAGGGTATATATTTTCAAGATTATACTTCGCGTTATAGTAATAATACTTATACTTTTGTGTTGCTTGATTTCAGTACGTTTTTCAATGGCGATATTCAAGAGGATTTCTAATCCTCTGTATCAGGACATGTCGAATACGGATACGCTTACAGGTTTGAAAAACAAGAACTCATTTACGGTTGATATGCACAACATAGAAAGCGGAAACCAATCGCGGTATGCTATTGTTACGGTAGACTTAAACGGATTAAAGAATATAAACGACAGCCGCGGACATCAAATGGGTGATATTTATATCCAAAACGGTGCCGACGCGATACGAAAAGCGATGGAAGGTACTGATTTTATCGGTTACAGAGTCGGCGGCGATGAATTTTCTGTTGTATTAAAAGACTGCGATATTGATATGGTTAAGAATTTTGCGGACAGAATCGCAAGAATGGCAGACAGTATTAATCGCGGAGGAATTAAGACTTCTATGTCAATCGGTTATGCCAAGTTCAACGCGGAAAAAGATAGAAACTTCTCTATGACAATGGAACGTGCCGACGCAATGATGTACGAAAACAAGCGTTTGTATTACAAAACTAAAAATTTAAAAAGACGAGAAGAATAAATAAAATAACCTCTGACAAATCATACTTGTTCAGAGGTTATTTTTTGTGCGATTTTACTTTACTTTTTCTGAAAATAATTATATAATATAATTATCTGTATTTAAGGAGAAAAAATATATGGTTGGTTTTAATTTAATAAACATAATAATCAATGTGCCTATAACGCTTATAGCGTTGACGGGACACGAATTTGCACACGGTTGGGTATCGACAAAACTTGGTGACCCGACACCCGAACGTGAGGGAAGATTGACTTTAAATCCGCTTGCACACCTTGACCCTGTCGGTACGTTGTTGATGATTTTGACAGGCTTCGGTTGGGCAAAACCTGTCGGGGTAAATCCGTCATATTATAAAGATACAAAAAAGGGTATGGCACTTACCGCGGCGGCAGGACCGCTTGCCAATTTGATTATGGCTTTTGCGGCATTGCTTATATATGCGATACTTCACGTTTTATGTATAAAGCTCGGTTTCGGTACAAGCGTTCTAAACGGTGTTGCAACTTTTGCACAACTTTTTGCGATAAGAAATCTATGCTTTATGGTGTTTAACATAATTCCGATACCACCGCTTGACGGTGCAAAAGTACTTGGAATGTTTCTTCCGAACAAAGCATATTACACTATGCTGAGATACGAAAGATATTCTATGCTTTTAATTATGGTGCTCTCGCTTACCGGCGTTCTGAACGGCATAATCGGAACAGGTGTGAATTTCTTCTTTAACGGAATTATCAACCTGTTAAACAGTGCGATTAACTTGATATTATAGGGTGAAAAATGGATAAGATATTATATAAGCTTGATACGTTTGAAGGTCCGCTTGACTTGCTTTTGACGCTTATACAGAAAAACAAGGTCAGTATATACGACATACCGATTGTTGAGATAACGGCGCAGTATCTTGAGGCGATTGACGGAATTGAAGAGGCTAATCTTGATAATACAAGCGAATTTCTTGTTATGGCGTCCAATCTTTTGTATATAAAATCGAAAATGTTACTTCCTAAAAATGAGGAAGAAGAGGACGAGGAAGATCCGAGAGAAGAACTTGCGCGTAGGTTGGCTGAATATCAGCAGTTTAAAGAGGCGTCAAAGGAGCTTAGGAAAAGTGAGTTTACAACAAAAGAAATGGTGTTTCGTGAGCCTGAAAAAATTAAATTTCCTATGCCCGAATACGATATAACGCACGATGCGAAAGAACTGATTGATGCGTTTAACAACATATTTCAACGCAGACTTCGCAAGGCAAAACCCGAAAAACGTGCGTTTTCAAAAATTGTCGGCAGAGAAAAAGTTTCGGTTGACGATATGGTTGAAAAGATATGTAAAGTGTTAAAGCATAATAAACGTGTACAGTTTGAATCACTTTTTAAAGCGGACGATTCACGGCCTGAAATGATTGCGACGTTTTTGGCAGTACTTGAAATGATAAAGCTGAACAAGCTGTATGCGGACTATGACGAAAAGTCAGATGACTTTATTCTTACAACGGAGAAAAAGAATGGATAATATTAAATATGCAATAGAGGGAATACTTTTTGCGGCAGGTGAGCCTGTTAAGGCGGCAAAATTGGCTGTTGTGCTTGATACGAGCGTTGACGAAGTCAATAAGGCGGTCGATGAACTGAAAAAAGAATACAGCGAAAATCACAGAGGATTTAATATAATTGATATTCTTGAGGGTTATCAAATTTGTTCAAGACCTGAATATTATACCTATATACAGGAAATATTAGGAGAACAGAGAAGGCAGCCGCTTTCAAATGCGGCAATGGAGGCACTTGCGATAATTGCCTACAAACAGCCTATAACGAAAGGTCAGATTGAACATATAAGAGGAGTAAATTCGGACGGCTGCGTAAACAGACTTTATGAACGCGGACTGATTGAAGAAAAGGGCAGACTGGACGCACCGGGCAGACCGATTTTATATGTTACGACGGACACGTTTTTAAGGTGTTTCGGACTTACAAAGCCTACCGATTTACCGCCGCTTGATTTGAGAAGTCTTAACCTTGAAACATCACAGGGACTGCAGCTTGAAATCGATGAGAACGGTGAAAATATTGCTGCGGAAAACGAAGAAAACACTGAACAATAACAAAAGGAGGACAGCATATGACAGCTTTATATATAATATTAGCCGTCGTGGCTGTTATAATGTTACTTTTGCTTATACCGGCAGACTGTATTCTTGAGTTTTCGTATAATAATAAGGAAAATAACGGATCTGTAATTATAAAGTATGCGTTTTTGAAATTTAAGATTTTTCCGAATGACAAGGTTGAAGAAGAAGTTGAAAACGAAGAAGAAACGACCGATAAAGAAGAAAAGCAAGAAAAATCGGATATTTTAGGGATAATAACGCTCATAAAAGAAGTATATAAACAGTTAAAAAAAGATATATTAAATTTACTTGACTATATAATTTGTCACGCAATTAAGATAAAGGAACTGAATGTATCGTCAAAATTCGGTATGGGAAACCCAATGTATACGGGAATTGCGACGGGTGCGGTCAATGCGGGAGTATATAATGCAGTAGGCTGGATTGACAGACGAATGAAACTTGAAAAGTGGGATGTGTCGCTTGACGCTGATTTTAATAATGCGTGCTTGGATATGGACATATATTGCAAACTTAGGACAAACTGTTTATATGTTTTGACAATAGGATTTAAAACGGTAAAAGTTGTTTTGAAAATACAGAAAATCAATAGGAGGATAAAAGAAAATGGCTAATAAAGTTAGTGAAATGTTTGAGGGATTAACAAATAATTTCAAAGGTATGATTGATGCAAATTCGGTCGTAGGTGAGCCGATAATAGTCAATGACGGAACGATGATTGTGCCTATATCAAAGGTGTCGTTTGGTTTCGGCGGCGGCGGCTGTGAATTTGACAGAAAGAAAAACGATACTCAAAGCCTTGACGATAAAAACTTCGGCGGCGGTATGGGCGGCGGTGCGTCGGTTGACGCAATGGCGTTTCTTGTTATAAATAACGGTAACGTGCGTTTGATTCCTATGGATGGCGGTTCTTCGCCTGTTGACAAACTAATCGACCTTGTACCCGAAGTTGTGGACAAGGTTAACGGATTTTTTGCGGAAAGACGCGAAAGAAAAGCACAGAAAAAAGCTGAAGAAAATGAATGTGCAGACGAAATAATTAATCAGGGAGAATAAAATGATAACAACAAGAGATAAGATACTGTCGGCAGTAATGAAACCGACAAGATATACGGGCGGAGAGCTTAACTCCGTCATAAAAAATCCGACCGATGTTGACGTAAGATTCGGTTTTTGTTTTGCCGATACTTACGAAATCGCAATGTCACACTTGGGACTTAAAATTCTTTACCATACTTTAAACAATCGCGAGGACACATATTGTGAGCGTGTTTTTGCACCTTGGACGGATATGGAAGAAGAAATGAAAAAGCACGGAATGAAGTTGTTTGCACTTGAAACAGGTGACGAAATAACTCATTTTGATATGCTCGGATTTACTTTGCAGTATGAACTCAGCTATTCAAATATAGTGAATATGCTTATGCTTGCGGATATTCCGGTAAGAGCAAAGGACAGAGACGAGAGCTATCCTATTGTTTGCGGCGGCGGTCCTTGTGCGTATAACGCAGAACCTGTGGCGGATATATTTGATTTCTTTATGCTCGGCGAGGGTGAAGATTCGATACATGAGGTTGTTGAAGAGTATGTTAAGTGGAAAAAGAGCGGTAAGAAAAATAAACGTGATTATCTTGAAGCAATAGCTGAAATTGAAGGTATTTATGTGCCGTCATTCTATGATGTGGAATACAATGACGATAATACGGTAAAGAGTGTTACACCGAACAATCCTCATGCTAAACCTAAAGTAAGAAAGCGTATAATGAAAGATTTTAATGCTACATACGCACCGGAAACGATTATTGTACCGTTCGGTGAGGTTGTACACGACAGAGTTATGCTTGAAGTTATGCGCGGTTGCTTGAGAGGCTGCCGTTTCTGCCAGGCAGGCTATATATACAGACCGTTAAGAGAAAGAAAGCCGGAAAGACTTTTGGGTATTGCGGAAAACTTGCTTGCGTGCAGCGGATATGACGAAATATCACTGTCATCGCTTTCAACAAGTGATTTCAGCGGACTTCGTGACCTTACGGACGGACTGCTTAAAATAACTGAAGAAAAGAAAATCGGTTTGTCGCTTCCGTCACTTAGAATTGATAATTTCTCGCTTGAACTTATGGAGAAAGTGCAGAAAGTCAGAAAAACCGGCATTACTTTTGCACCGGAGGCAGGAACTCAAAGACTTCGTGATGTTATCAATAAAAATATAAATGAAGAAGATATTATAAATTCAACAAATATGCTTTTCAGAGGCGGTTGGACAAACGTAAAATTGTACTTTATGATTGGACTTCCTACCGAAACTATGGACGATGTTTGCGGTATAGCCGACCTTGCGCAAAAGGTGCTTGAGGTTTACTTTGCAATCCCGAAAGAGGAAAGAGCAAAGCAGATAAATATAACCGTAAGTACGTCGAGTTTTGTGCCAAAGCCTTTTACTGCATTCCAGTGGGCAAAACAGGATACACGTGATATGCTTATCGAAAAGCAGAATACATTAAAATCGGCTATCAAGTCAAAAAGAATACGTTATAATTGGCACGATAATAAGACAAGTTATCTTGAGGGAGTTTTTGCAAGAGGCGACAGACGTCTTAGCGAGGTTATAATTAAGGCTGTTGAAAATGGCTGTAAGTTTGACGGTTGGGGAGAGCATTTTAAGTTTGACGTATGGATGCAGACTTTTGACGAACTTGGAATTGACCCTAATTTCTATACGGCGCGTGAACGCAGTTATGAAGAAGTTCTTCCTTGGGACCATATCGACATAGGCGTTACAAAGAATTTCTTGATGCGTGAAAATGAAAAAGCAAAACAATCGGTAACAACACCGAACTGCCGTCAAAAATGTGCAGGCTGCGGTGTTAAATCATTCGGTACGGGGGTCTGTTATGAGTAATTATATATTGAAATATTCGCGAGATGAAAGAGTAAAATATATTTCTCACCTTGACTTTGTGCGTCTGTTCCACAGAACAGTACGTCGTACAGGTATGAATTTTATGTTTTCAAACGGATTTAATCCTCACCCGATTATGATGGTTGCACAGCCGTTGTCGGTAGGTGTGACTTCTGACTGCGAGTATATGAAAGTAGGCTTTGACGGAGATTACAGTGAACAAGAACTTGTCGATACAATCAATAATGCTTTTCCACCGGGATATAAAATTCTTGCCGCAAAAAAAGTTGAGGGCAAGGAAATTGACCTTACAAAACTTGACAGAGCGGTGTATACGGTTGAACTTGAATATGAGGGCAGTGCGGATATTGAAAAACTTCTTGCACAAAACGAACTCAAAGTAATGAAAAAATCAAAGAGCGGTGTAAAAGAGTCGGATATACGTCCGTATATATATCGCATTGAAAAAATAAGCGAAGATAACGGCATACTTGTGCTTAAAATGTGTATTTCTGTAGGCAGTGTGTATAATCTTAAACCGCAGAGTGTTATTGACGCAATGGAAAAATATTGCGATAATTTCAAAGGCGGTTTTATGAATGTGCACAGAAATTCAATGACAATCGGAGATAAAGAGATTTTGTAAAAATATTATATAAATCACTTGAAATAATACAGAAAATATGCTATAATAGATATAGTTATTAATGTTAAATAGGAGTGGTTATAATGGTAAACGGTATTGAACACGTTGCTGTTGTTTCAAAGGACACAGCCGCACTTAAAGATTGGTATATGGAAATGTACGGCGGCAGAGTTGTTTATGACAACGGTAAGGGTACATATTTTCTTCAGTTTGCCGACGGCAGTATGATTGAGTTTGTTACGGCAACAGACGATAAAACCGCTGACGTTGAAAAACAGGCAGGTATCAGACACCTTGCTTTTTCTGTAACTCCGGCGGCTTTTGACGAAATCGTTGCAAAGCTAAAGGCTGATGAAAGAGTTGAAGAAGTACACGATGTATCTGAAAATGCAAAGGGATTAAAGACATATTGGTACAGAGATATTGAAGGCAATTTCTCACACCTTATCTATCGTCCCGAACCGTTAATGTAATTCTTTTTTAAGAATTATTAAATTAGTTAATATTTATATTAAATATAAAAATACAAGGAGGAAAAATTTAAGATGAGTGAGTATTTAAACTTTAGTCTTGAAGGTAAAGTTGCACTTGTAACAGGTGCATCATACGGTATCGGCTACGCTATTGCGTCAGCATATGCAAAGTCAGGTGCTAAGATTGTTTTCTGCGATATTAAGCAGGAATTTGTTGATAAGGGTATGGCTGCATATACAGCTGACGGTATCGACGCTAAGGGTTATGTTTGCGACGTAACTAACGAAGAAATGGTACAGGAAATGGTTAAGAAAATCGAGGCTGAAGTAGGCGTTATCGATATTCTTGTAAACAATGCAGGTATCATTAAGAGAATTCCTATGTGCGATATGACTGCTGACGAGTTCAGACAGGTTATTGACGTTGACCTTAACGCTCCGTTTATCGTATCAAAGGCAGTTATTCCTTCAATGGTTAAGAAGGGTCACGGTAAGATTATAAACATCTGTTCAATGATGTCAGAACTTGGCCGTGAAACTGTATCAGCTTACGCTGCTGCTAAGGGTGGTCTAAAGATGCTTACAAGAAACATCTGTTCAGAATACGGTGCTAACAACATTCAATGTAACGGTATCGGCCCTGGTTACATAGCTACACCTCAAACAGCTCCGCTAAGAGAAAAGCAAGCTGACGGATCAAGACATCCGTTCGACCAGTTTATCTGTGGCAGAACTCCTGCAGGCAGATGGCTACAAGCTGAAGAACTTACAGGTCCTGCTGTATTCCTTGCTTCAGACGCATCAAATGCTGTAAACGGTCACATTCTATATGTTGACGGCGGTATCCTTGCTTACATCGGTAAACAACCGTGATGACAGCTTAAATATGTTTTTTAAACCGACGAAAATTTTTCGTCGGTTTTTTTATATAAAAATGAACCAAATGCCGCCCATGACTATCTAACTAATGTACAAACAAAAAGCGCTGATGTTTATACAGAAAGGTAAAATCCAATGGACAGAGAAAAATTTACACAAGAAGTTCTGAAATCAGAGAATACAATGTACCATATTGCAAAGGGTATGCTTAAAAGTGAAAGTGACTGTGAAGATGTTGTTTCGGAGGCTGTTTTAAAGGCATATACGAAAATTCACACTCTTAAAGAAGAAAAGTATTTCAAAACGTGGCTTATAAGAATTTTAATAAACGAATGTTATAAAAAGTTGCGTGAATATAAAAGGGTTGTTTCGATAGAGGACTGTAACAACAGTTTTGAATATAAGGACAATTCAAACTACACCGAGCTTTATAATGCGGTTAAAAAGCTGAAACCCAAAATCAGAATAGTAATAATGCTACACTATATAGAAGGTTATTCTGTCGAAGAAGTAGGGAATATATTAAAAATTCCTGTCGGAACGGTTAAAAGCCGTTTGCATATCGGTCGTAAAAATTTAAAGGAGGAACTTGAAGATGAATAAATATGATTGGAAAAATGCCTTTCCGAAACCAAGTGAAAATTTTCATAATAAACTTTGTATGACGTTGGATAGTTTTGAAAAGGAGAATGTAAAAATGAAAAAAGTATCTTTTAAAAAGAGTATCATTATTGCGGCGGCAGTATTGGCTATCGGCACGGCGGCATTTGCGTCAAGAGGTGCGGTTAGTTATGTTGTGGGAAGTACATCGTCAAAGCCGGATTATACAAACATTCCCGCTACGGAAACACTTAATAAAAATGTGGGCTTTTCACCGAAGATTGTCGAACAATTTTCAAACGGCTATACATTTAAAGGCGGACATAACGGAAAAAATAAGTATGTTGACGAAGAAAACGGAACAGAAGAAAAGTATAAATCATTTATGGCTGATTATGAAAAAGACGGTGACAAAGTTATGTTAAGCGCCGACACTTACGCAGACAGTCATAAAGACCGAGGCAACAGCGAAGTAAGCGATTATAACGGTATATCAATATCGTATATATCGTATACAAATAAGATTGTTCCGGCTGATTATCAGCAGACTGAACAGGATATGAAAGACGAGGAAAGCGGTAAATATGTATTCAGCTATGGTTCGGATAGGGTTGAAATTTCACAAGTACAAGGCGTTGAGTGGGAACAGGACGGAATTTATTACAATATTACGGCAATAGATTCACCGCTTGATAAGCAGGGACTTATTAATATGGCTAAGGAAGTTATTGATAATTAATATGTATTTATAAATCAAAAAGGTGTTGCATATTGCAACACCTTTTGATTTAATTATTCTGTTTTTTGCCAAAAATCAACAGGAGTCATATCGTTCCAAATAAACACTTTATCAGGTTCAAATTGAAGTAAAACAGTAGATTGTCCTGTTGTTGTAGGCGTAATATCGGCTAAGTCTGTCAAAATACCGTTTGAATATTTTGCGGCATATCCTTTCATATCTGTCAGGCAACCGATGTTTAAAGCAACATTCTGACCGTTTACGGTTATTTCGCTTGTAGTGTAATATCTTGCATTTGCAAATTCAACACTTGATGTTGAGTTTGCGTTGGCTTGATTATAAATCTGAACGTATGTGATAGGTGAAGTCCTACCGGTTGCTGTGTCGGAGAAGTTTCTAAGGTTAAGGTCACTCGCCGAGGCAACCGTATTACCTGTTGAATCAATAACAGTCAACGTAACAGTCGCACCGTTTCCGTTGCCGACATTTGTAAAGTTGTAGCGGAAAGTATATGTTTCGCCAAGCTTGATTGTGCCTACGGAAGACTCTCTTGTATTTTTCCAAAAAACATTCAATTCAGTATCAGATTTTTTTGTAAGATACCAGCCGCCGCCTGTCTGCTTGTCAGCCATAAATCTTACGAAAAATCCTGCTGCACTGTTTTTGTATTTGTCACCGTCTGCAGGCATTGAATTGATTTTAACTGTGTGTTCAATCGTGAAATCGCCCGCATAACTGCCTATTTGAGCCGTTGTTAATTCTGATGTTGTGCTTGATGTTTCATACAGTTTATTAAGTGCGGCAATGTTTGCGTCCAATAACTGAATTGTTAAATATGCGGTTTTGCCTAAATATGAAACGGTAAGAGTCTGTTCACCGATTATATCTTTGTCAATTGCGGAAACTGTGTAAGTGTTTATTTCCTCCGAAGTACCGTCCGAATAATTAGCCTTTACAACCATACCTGTTTTGTCAAATGATTCGCCCGGAACGTATGAAGTTTTTGTAGGTTGTGTTGTTACGGCTATGCTTGTAAGTGTTCTTGTGTCAAACACTTCTTTACCCATATAGAAACCGACATGCGGAGGTTGATTGTACGCAGTTTGTTCTGCCGCAACACCGCTGCGGTATACAGGGTCTTGCATAAGTGTTTTGATTTTATAATCTGTCGTATTGGTTGTTGAGAATACTCTAAGAGCATTTCCGTCAGTTCTAGGACAAACAACTTCCTCTCTCCAATCGCCGAATAAGTCGGCTTGAAGTGACGGATTTGCTTTTGTGCCGTTGATTGCTACACAATCATAATCTTTAGTATTAAATACGTTGCTCATACTGCGACCGTCCCAATCGGTAATATTCACGTAGTAAATCTTGCTTTTAGGTGGGTCCTCCACACCGTCAAGCAAGTTGTCATATAAATCGCCGTCCCAGAAAATACGGAAATTCATTGAAGGTGTATTTCTGCCTGTAAGCGAAGTGGCAGTTGTGAAATCAGTGCCGCCGTTTGACTGTCTTGCAGAGTTTTTTGCACTCCAAATTTGATAGTATCCGCCGGCACCGACATTCGCCATAACACCTCGACCTGTGTCGGCGGACGCACCTTCGTGGAACATAATATTGCCTGTTTCGGCGTCAATAACAGACATACCGAAATCCAGAGTTATGTCATTACCGCTAAGGCTGTTTGTTCCGCTGTCCTCGTGGACTGTGAAAAATTCAAAACCGGTATGTGTAGGGTCGTAGTTTCCTATATGAAGTGCGTCACCATGCTGTAAATATGTACACCATTTAGGACGGAATTCGTTGTCGTCATTGACTTCCATACACAATGCGCCTGTGATAAATTCGTCTTTGCCGTCATTATCCACATCGGCAACGGTACAGTTGTGGTTGCCGTTTCCGACATATTGATAAGCACCGTCGTAATATCCCTCTTGACCTTTTTGAGTGTCAAAACGATAAGTAGGGGATAAAGCTGTACCGTCCCAGCTTATACCGGCAATACTTGTACGCTGTTTGCCGTTTCTGCCGAAATAGTAGCCCCTTAAATATATTGCATACGGCTTTTCGCCGTCAAGATAGGCAATGTCGGATACAAAACGATTTGAACGGTTACCGAAATCGTCGCCGTAATCTACGCCGTTTTCACTTCCGCGAGTTGTCGGAAGATTAATAGTGTCCATTGCGACACCTGTTTCACCGTTGAATACTGTCAAAAATTCTTTACCTTCGGTAATTCTGCCGTAACCTCTGTAATCGGCAGTTGAATTTTCTTCATCTGTTATTGCTTTAATTTCTTCATCGGTTTGTGCGGCATTTGAAACATATTTGCCTTGTCCGTCTTTTGAACCGAGTGAAGTTTGACACATTACTTCCGATTTGCCGTCGCCGTCAAAGTCGTATACAAGGAATTGAACTGTGTGTGCACTTGAATATACGTTTTTACCGAGTGCAATATCGTTCTTCCAAAGCTTTGTACCGTCTAATTTGTATGCGGCAAGATGTACCGTGCCGGAATATGCAGGGTCACCAGGCGAACCGACGTCATGTTCGGAAGATGTCCACTTCACGATTATTTCGTACTCTCCGTCGCCGTCAACGTCACCCGTTGAACAGTCGGCAGGGAAGAATGAATATGTAGCAAGCTTATTGCCTGATGGGTCATAAATTGTTTCATCATCAGGTTTTGAAAGCGGTATGTCAAAATAACTGTTATTGTATGCCGTTACCGGATTGCATTTTTCTCCTTCAACACCGTTTATAACAGGTGCAACACTGTAATTTGTGCCAACGGTTGAATCGAAGTAATTTGTATTTGTTGCGACTTCGCTTATTTTTTTGCCGTCACGATATACATTAAATGACACATTTTTATCGGCACTGCCGAAAATGTTGTCCTCACTGTCAAATAATCGCCAACTTAAATATATACCGCCGTCTGTTTTTATTGCGATAAGACCGCGGTCAAGCTTTTCCATTTGACGTGTGTGCACATTTTCATCGGTATATCCTGTAGAAGAATTATACCAATAGTTGTAGCTTACCTGCTGCGTGTTTGCACTGTCAGCATAAGCAGACATATTTAAAGCCGCTGCCGATGATATAGCAAGCACTGTCGAAAGTACCGTGCATAAAAGTTTTTTCATAAAAATACCTCCAATTCTCCCTCAAATTTTATCATATCATAAATTGGTTAAAATTGATAATTAAATAACAGTGAATTTAGTTTAATATGACGATAAAATTTGTAACGAAAATATAATGAATTTTGTAAAGAATAATGGTTGAAAATTGTTAGTAATGTATGGTATAATGATAAACTGATATAGAGTATTTAAAGTCAGAAGGGATTTTTAATATGAAGAAAAAAATCATGGCGGTTGTTTTATGTACTTCAATGCTGTTTCCGACAGTGTGCGTCAATGCGGAAACAAGTGAAAGCGACATAAAAAGTGCTATAGAAAAAGCAATAGAATGGAAAGCTGATAAGGACAGTCCGTTTTACGGAATCGGATCATACAGTTCTGATTTTTATATTATGGCTTTGAACCGAATGGGTAAAAACTATGATTACAGCAGATATTTGGCGGGCCTTGACGGAGTTGCGGCAGGTTACGGCGAAGAACATAATGCCTCGTCTATGCAAAGAACAGTGCTTGCAACGATAGCGTCGGGCGGTGATCCGAGAAATGTCGGCGGACGTGACTTGGTTGCGGACGGTATTTATTACAGAGATAATGTTTCACCACTTGGAAAAGAGGGTGCAGACGGATATTCGTGGGGACTTATTGCTCTTGATTCAAAGAGTTTTGAAACTCCTGAATGGGCATTGTCAAACAGAAACGATATACTTGCCGGGATATTGTCACATCAAAATACGAACGGCAGTTTTGATGACAGCGTGTACAGTACCGCAGTTGCAGTTACGGCGCTTGCACCTTATTACGAAACAAGCGGTGCGTATACGATAACGCAGAATCAGACGGGTTATGTGATTGATTTAAGCCCTAAAGATGCGGTTGAGGACGCACTTAATTATTTGTCGGCAGAACAGGACAAAGACGGTGATTGGGGTGACCTTGAATCAACGGCAATGACTGTTATCGCACTTGATACGTTGGGCGTTAATGCTGACAGTGACGGCAGATTTGTTGCTAAAAACGGCAGTGCGGTAGACGGCTTAATGCAGTATCAGCAAAAAGACGGTGGATTTTCGACCGGTAAGGGAAAGAGTAACAGCGAGGCAACATCTTTGGCAGTGTGCGCACTTACAAGCCATTTGAGAAAGTTGCAGAATAAAGCGACATTCTTTAATTTTGACGTAAATGATTCGGTTGTGTTTGAAACACCTGCACCGACGAAAGCACAATCTTCAAACAATACGTCAAATAAGACATCATCAAGTACATCAAAATCAAATACGACAACAAAGACAACAACAAAGACAACAACGAAACCGAAAACAACAACAAAGCCTAAAACGACAACAAAACCAAAGACAACGACTAAGGTGACGGGAACAATGAAACCGACAAAAACGGCTTCGCCTATGGAATCATCATCACCAAAGCCGTCCCTGACACCAAGACCGACAAAAAAGCCGGCACTTGTAGGACCGGTTGAGATGCCTGGACCAATGCCGTCATTTGAACCGAATGAAGCACTTCCGCAGGAAAAGGGACATCACGACAGAAAGAGCGGAGGAGCGGCAGTTGCGATTGTAAGCATAGTAGCGGTACTTTGCTTGGCGGCAATAGCGGTTGTATTGTATCTCGGTAAAACAAAGAAATTTGAGGGTAAAGGTATATTTAAGTATCTTGCACCGAAAAAGAAAAAGAAGAACGAAATATATAAGGCAAAACAGCATAGAAGGACAGAACAACACAGACGTTATGAAGAACGTGAAAAGTTTAAAAAACGACGTAAATTTGATAAACGAAGAAGATAAATAAAAGGTGACTGCATTTTTGCAGTCACCTTTTACATTGCATGCAACCTTTTCAGCCTTCCATATGCTTGCCTAAAAAACCGGCGGCGGATTCTGCTAATTTTTCTTCGACTTCAGACGCAGTTTCACCCTCTTTTAAAATGAACAAAACAGAGCCGATCGTGTCACCCTCCGATACTATCGGAACAACAACGCCCGCGTTGTATTTTTCAACACCGTCAGCGACTGAAACGGGTTTGCCGTCTTTGTAGCTTACAATGATTTTTTCGTTCATTACATTTTCAAGCTCACTGCTTACAGGCTTTTCGATAAGCTCTTTCTTCGGTAATCCCGATACTGCAATGACATTGTCACGGTCGGTTATACAAGCACCGTGTCCGCTTGCTTTGGCAAGTGTTTCAACATAATTAGCGGCAAAGTCACCAAGCTCGCCGATTGGGGAGTATTTTTTGAAAATAACCTCACCGTCTTTTTCTGTATAAATTTCAAGAGGATCGCCCTCTCTGATTCGCATAGTGCGTCGTATTTCCTTTGGAATAACAACTCTTCCGAGATCATCTATTCTTCTTACAATTCCTGTTGCTTTCATCGCTTTTCCTCCAAAATAAATTTATATTTGTGTTAAATATTATTTGCATTGTTTTTTTGATTTATCCATAATTGATAAAAAAAACAAAAATTTTGGAGTTTTAAAAATTAATGTGTAATATTGCCACTGCTGTATAACCATTGAGGGGAACGGTCGTGAAACGGCAGAGGTGTGGCAAATGAGCAAAATAAAAGGGCGACCAATGGTCGCCCCTACGAAAGTACATTAAATAATCATATCATCACGGATCAAGGTGGTGAATATCTCTTGGGAACAAGCTTGCCTCACGGATATTTGCAAGACCAAGCATTTTCATAACGACACGTTCAAGACCGATACCTAGTCCGCCGTGCGGTGGCATACCGTACTTAAATATATCGGTATATGCACCGAGGTCGCCCTCCTCCATATGATAACGTTTCATTTTTTCAAGAAGTTCGTTATAATCGTGAATTCTCTGACCGCCTGTTGTGATTTCAAGACCTCTGAAAAGCAAGTCAAAACTTTCGGCAAGTTTAGGGTCGTCTGCCGAATCCATTGCATAGAACGGACGTTTTAATCCCGGGAACTTTTCAACGAATATAAATTCACTGTCATAATTCTCTTTTGCGTATTCGCACAATTTAACTTCATCTGTAGGATCAAGGTCAAATTGATTATGTGACTTGCCGAGAATATCAAGTGCCTCAAAGAATGTTACCGAAGGGATTTCATTGATAACAGGCAATGTTGCACCTAAAAGCTCCAACTCGTCACTGTAATGTTTCGGCAAATACTCAACAACATATTTAAGCATAGCCGTTTCCATAGCCATAACATCATGCATATCGTTGATAAATCCCATTTCAAAATCAAGTCCGATATATTCGTTCAAATGACGTGTAGAGTTGTGTTTTTCGGCTCTGTAAACAGGAGCAATTTCAAACACTCTGTCAAAGAATGCTACGCAAGTCTGTTTGTAGAACTGCGGACTTTGTGCAAGATATGCGTCTTTATCAAAGTATTTCAATTTGAATATATTAGCACCGCCCTCAGCACCTGCCGCAACGATTTTTGGTGAATGTATTTCGGTAAAGTTATTGTTTAACATAAATTCACGAAATGCCGACACAACGCCCTCTGCAATTTTAAATACCGCTCTCTGTTCAGGGTGACGAAGTGCGACATTTCTGTGTGCCATTGAAGTTTCGATTGAACAGCCAAGCTTTTTGCTTGAAACGTGAAGAGGGTATTCCTCTGCAGGTTTTGAAAGTATTTCAAACGAAGAAAGTGTTATTTCATAGCCGTGATTAGCGCGTTTTTCTTCTTTTACGTCACCTGTGATTTTGATATAAGCACCCTCACAAAGTGAGTCAAAATCGCATGTACATTTATCCTTTGAATAAACGGATTGAAGAATATATCTTCCCGTACGAAGTATTACAAATGAGAAACCGCTCATTTTTCTAAGCTTATGCACGCAAGCGCAAAAGCTTATTGAACCGCCGACAGCTTTTTGCAAATCGTCAAGAGTGATTTCGCTTATAAGCTGTAAACCATCTATTTTCTGCATATTAATTCCACCTTTATTTTAATTTTTCAGTCAATAAGTCCTTAGCAAGTTTAGGGTTTGCACCTTTACCCGCTGTGCGTACCACTTGTCCCATAAGGAAACCGAAAATCTTTTGATTACCGTTTTTGTAGCTTTCAACACTGTCTGCGTTTTCGGCTATAATTTTATCAATAATTTCTTCAAGACCCGATGTGTCATTGTCCATAATAAAGCCGTTTTCTTTGGCAATATCAATAGGCTTACCGCCGTTATTGAACATAATCTTCAAAATATCCTTAGCGGCATTTTTGGAAACAACGCCGTCTGTTGACATTTTAACGAGTTCTGCCAAATCGGCAGGGGAGAATGTTACATCTGAAATGGTCTTTTCGGAATCGTTAAGGTTTCTGTTAAGTTCAACAAGCATCAGATTAGAAATTTGTTTGTAGTCCGGATTTATTTTTACAGACTCATCGTAAAAATCCGAAAATTCCTTGCTTGATATAATAAGATTAGCGTCATCTGTCGGAAGTCCGTACTTTTCCGTATAACGTACAAAACGGTCTTGCGGCATTTCCGGCATTGACTTTCTTATGTCCTCAATTTCTTCGTCCGATAGGAATACCGGAGGAATATCCGGCTCAGGGAAGTAACGATAATCGTGTGCATCCTCTTTTGAACGTAATGCCTTTGTATCGCCGTGGTTGTCGTTGTAACGTCTTGTTTCCTGAATAACAGTACCGCCGTTATCAAGAATTTCCGCTTGACGGTTTATTTCATATTCAATCGCACGACCGATTGCTTTTAATGAGTTCAGATTTTTAAGTTCGGCACGGGTACCGAATTCGGTTGAGCCGACAGGCATAATTGAAATATTAACGTCAACACGCATTGAGCCTTGCTCCATTTTTGCGTCACACACGCCTGCATACTTTAAACGCAAAGCAAGTTTTTCAACAAAGTCTTGAACTTCTTCGATTGAACGGAAGTCCGGCTCTGTTACGATTTCAATAAGCGGTACACCGCAACGGTTATAGTCAGCCATTGAAATGCCCTCATAATCGTCATGCACAAGCTTACCCGCGTCCTCCTCAATGTGAATGTGGTTAATTCTGATGTCCTTACCGCCTGTGACGGTTATATAACCGCCTGTACAGATCGGGTGGTCAAATTGTGTTATCTGATATGCTTTAGGCAAGTCTGGATAGAAATAATTCTTTCTGTCGAATGCACTGTAATTATTTACGGTACAGTCAAGTGCAAAACCTGCCTTTGCGGCAAGCCTTACCGCACCTTGATTTAAAAGGGGAAGTGTACCCGGAAGTCCCGAACATCTTGGACATACACGAGTGTTTTCGCTGCCGCCGAATTCATTCTGACAAGTACAGAATACTTTTGAATCTGTCAATAATTCCGCGTGAATTTCAAGTCCTATTACGGGTTGGTATCTCATAGTACAATCTCCTTTCTTTCAAAGTCTTTTTCAAATCTGTCGCATACTGCTATTATTGTCTTTTCGTCAAACGCTTTTCCGATAAGGCTCATACCGATAGGCAAACCTTTTGAATCGTAACCGCAGGTTGTGGAAATTGCGGGAAGTCCGGCAATGTTTACCGTTACTGTATAAATATCGGCAAGATACATTTTAACGGGATCGTTTTCCTGTTCACCGATTTTATAAGCCGTAGTCGGTGCGGTCGGTGTAAGCATAACATCGCACTTGCTGAATATATCGGCATATTCGTTTCTTATTTGCGTTCTTATACGCGTTGCGTTTTTATAATATGCGTCATAGTAACCCGAACATAGTGCGTAGTTGCCAAGCATAATTCTTCTTTTAACCTCTTGACCGAATCCCTCACGGCGTGAATTTTTAATAAGGTCGTTAAAGTCTTCGCCAAGACCGCTTCTAAGACCGTATTTGATACCGTCAAAACGTGAAAGGTTGCTTGCCGCCTCGGCTGATGAAATTAGGTAGTAAGCCGAAACAGCATATTCAAGACTCGGAAGTGAAACGTCAACTATTTCACAGCCAAGTTTTTTGTAATATTCAACGGCGTTTAAAACAGCCGTTTTAACTTCATCATTTAGACCGTCACCGAAAAATTCTTTCGGTACACCGAATTTTAATTTGCTTACATCACTTCCGATAAGTGAATTATAGTTGCCCTCTGATTTTTTACTTGATGTGGCATCATTTTCATCATAGCCGTAAATGCCCTCAAGCATATAGCCTGTGTCTTCGGCAGACTTTGCGATAACGCCGATTTGGTCAAGTGAAGATGCGAATGCGATAAGTCCCCATCTTGAAACAGTGCCGTATGTCGGTTTAAGACCTGTAACACCGCAGAATGAAGCAGGCTGACGAACAGAACCGCCTGTATCCGAACCGAGTGCAGCGACACAAAGGTCGGCACTTACGCTTGCTGCGGCACCGCCGGAAGAACCGCCTGTAACACGAGTTAAGTCGTAAGGGTTTTTAACACCGCCGAAATATGATGTTTGAGATGAACCGCCCATTGCAAATTCGTCCATATTTGTTTTGCCGAGCATAACGATGTTGTCTTTCTTTAATTTTTCCATTACCGTTGCGTTATACGGAGGAATGAAGTCATCAAGCATATGTGATGCACAGGTTGTCTTGACACCGAGTGTACATATGTTATCTTTAACCGAAATAGGCAATCCCGTAAATGCACCGCTGTTGCCACTGTCGATAACTTCCTGTGCTTTCTTTGCGTCCGCAAGTGCGTTTTCTTTGCACACTGTTATATAACTGTTTATTTCTTTATCTGAATTTTCTATTCTGTCAAGATATTGCTCGGTAAGTTCAACCGCACTGATCTCCTTACTGTCAAGCATTTCTCTCAGTTTTTTTAAAGCCACGTTAATCAAATCCTTTCTCTTGACTGTTAAACTACTTTAGGAACTACGAAACTGTTATTTTTAACATTCTTCGCATTCTTAACAATTTCTTCGGTAGGGTACGAATTTCGATGTTCGTCCGCCCTTAAATCTTTATAGTCAACCGCATCAAGTGCATAGGCAGGCTTTGATGTATCAAATTCACATACTTTATCCATGATAGCTATGATATTTGTCATATCAGCCGTCATTTGTTCAAGCTCTTCATCTGTAAATTCAAGCTTTGAAAGCTCTGCAAGGTGCTTTGTCAAATCTGAGTTAAACATATCAATTCTCCGTTCTTTAAATATTTTGTTTTTGTATAATGTTTTTATTATACAAAAAAAGACGTAATATAACAGAGCTTTCGCTCTGTTATACAACGTCTTTGCTGTAAGATTAATATTATAATACCATAATTTAAAAATGTTTGCAAGGGGTAAAATGAAAAAATATTAAGTTTTATATTATTTTCATTTATGCAATTTGCATTATGGCTCGTGCGGCATATATGTACTTGTATTAAGTGTATCGGTTGAGATAAGCTCACCGTTGACATATACATATCTTGTTGAATGAACAACGGTATTTTTGCCGGAAGTTGAAGAAGTGTTTGAAATTTTAACTTCTCTGTGAGGTTCCCAATCAGTACCGATAATGCTTACAGTGATTGTCGCACCGCTTGTGTAAGCCGAAACTTTAATCGGATAGTCGGTGTTGTTTTTAAATTTGAAATCAACTCCGCCGTCCGAAACGGTTGCGTCCTGACCGAGCGGAATATAACCTACGGTCATCATATGGTTAAGACGTTCAACAATCGAAAGGTCGGCATACAGTACCGCCGAATAAAGGGTACTGCTGACTTGGCAAGTACCGCCGCCGATACCGTCAACGCTCTTGCCGTCAACGTATTCTTTTGCGGTAGAGAAACCGTTTTCGATTGTGCGGTGACCGACTGTGTCGTTGAATGAGAATACATCACCCGGTGCAATTACTTTGCCGTTTATAAGGCTTGCCGCTCTTGCAACATTGGCACATCTGTTTGCGGTCGAACTGCCGTATGATGTTGAATAACTGCTCAATGTTGCCGAAAATAATTTTTCTCTTAATGTGTTTTCGTCAACGGTCGGATATGAAACGTAGAACGGCAATGTGACAGGTTCACAGCCTTCGTATACATTTCCTATAATTGCTGCAGCCTCATCTTTATTTATGTAACGTCCCGTATCGCCTGCGACTATGTTTACATCATTTCCGTTGACTTCGTATCTTGCGTCTGTCGGGTCTTTGTATACAAGTGCGTCAAGTGATTCAACAGTCATTTCGTCCGGTGGGGCAGAAGTGAATGTTACCGCGATGTTATTAAAAATTTCATTGCTAAGAGCGGTAATAACTTCTTGCTCGGCGGTTGATGGGTCTAAATTATAACCTGTCTTACCGGAATATATTGTAAGTGTACCGTCGTCGTTAAATTCAACGTAATGCTGTTTTCTTTCGCCAAGTGCAATGTTACCGAATTCGTTAAGCTTTGCGTCAAGCTGTTCGGTATCGACTTGTACGGCAGGAACGATTATGTGTGGTTTGAACATAAGTTCAATAGCGGCAAATGCATTTTTTAATGTGCTGTCCGATTTGCAGTAATCGAAAGCCTTTTTTGCGGTATCTTCCGCAATTGCTGTAAGTCCGATGTCTGAGCCGTTTATTTCGTATGTCTGACCGTTTGAAGTCAATGTGATTGCAGTATTCTGTAAAAGATATGTTGCGTTTATTGAATCAAGTGCCTCGTCATATGTAAGACCGCCAACGTCCAACTGCTCTATGTACACATTTTTCATAACCTTATCTTCTTCTATAGTAGACAGGGAATATATGAAAAATGCAATGAAAGTACAAATCAGTACGATAACTGCGATTAAAGCGGGAACAGCCGCTTTTTTTAATCCTGCTTTGATTTTTTTTGTAAGTTCAGCTTTTCTCTGTTCTTTTTCAATATCTGTTTCTGTATCGTCGTCTGCATTGTCGTCTTGCTCAGACGTATCTGTTTCGTCATTTTCTTCGGGAGAAATTGCAAAATCGTCTTCCTCATCGTCAAAACTGTAATTATCGGCTGTTTCTTCTTCACTGATTGTATTGGGAACATCAGACTCGTTATTTTCCGTCAATTCGCTTTCGGAAATGTTTTCTTCACTGACAGGAGTAACATCTGTTTCTTCTGTATCATTTGTTTCTGTATTTTCGGAATTTTGCATTACATCGTTTGCGTCATTTTCGTTTAGAGTTTTCTTATTCTCGTTGTTATTTTCCTGCATTACAATTATATCCTTTCTGAATACTGTTTAATTATTTATAAAAACGCTTAAATTCATCTAAGTATTTTGAATATTCAACCATAAAGGCTTTAAATTGCTTGTTTTTCATAAGTAAAGAAAATGCCTTTTTAATATTTTTAATGAAAACCGCGTCAAAATCTTCAAGATAAAAACCTTTAGCCATAGGACAGACGCCTTTTGCGCGTGGGTCAACGATAATATCCATATGACCGCTTTTGTCAAGATACGGTGTAAGCGGAAAAATCCGACAGGCTAATGGACGTTGATATCTGTCACAATAACCTTGACACATAGCTATAGGCGTGGTATATGTTTTTCCGTTATAATCATATGTGAAGTCTGTCTTTTCAATTCGTACCCAATCGGGATTTAACAGATTAAAAACTTCTTTTTCACCCGGAAAAAGAAACATTCCGCTGTCGTCACCTTTACAGCAAGCCTTGTCACAAAGCTGACCACAGTCAACAGGAACAGGCGTTACGTCATCAAAAAGTTTATACAGTTGAAGATATATATATGCGGTATTCATAGTTAAAACCTCAAATCGTTAAAATTAATGTATTAATAAACTGTATATACATTGTATATACATTATAATTTTAGCATAAAAAATGTCGTAAAACAATAGGAAAATATTTTTTTTACGCAATGTATCATTTTCTCTGTAATCATTTGGTTGTTTTATCAATATTGAACAAATAATAAAGAAGTGTGTAACATTCATTTAATCTAAATGTTGCATTACGGCGTTTGACAAAACAACCTATATAGTAGTATAATTAATAAGATATAATAGTATTTTTATAGCTGAAAGTGAAAATACACGAAAGGACGGTTAGTTTATGCCGAAAAAGAAACAGGAATACGGAAATGACAGCATAACAAGTCTAAAGGGTGCGGACAGAGTAAGAAAGCGTCCTGCTGTAATATTCGGTTCAGACGGTCTTGAAGGCTGTGAACATTCTTTTTTTGAAATATTATCAAATTCAATAGATGAAGCTCGTGAGGGCTACGGAAGTTTAATAGAAGTTACGCGTTTTATGGATAAATCCATAGAAGTAAAGGACCATGGCCGCGGAATACCTCTTGACTATAACGAGGGCGAGGGCAGATTTAACTGGGAGCTTGTATATTGTGAATTGTACGCGGGCGGTAAGTATGACAACAATAAAGGCGGAATGTATGAGTACAGTTTGGGTCTTAACGGTCTTGGTGCGTGTGCAACACAGTACAGCAGTGAATATATGGATGTAACCGTTGTGCGTGACAAAACGCAGTATACATTGCATTTTGAAAAAGGCGAAAACATCGGAGGACTTCAAAAGTCTGAAACAAGAAGCGTTCAGACGGGAACGGTACAAAAATGGAAACCTGACACAGAAGTTTTTACCGATATAAATATACCGATTGAATTTTTCCAAGACGTTTTAAACAAGCAGGCTATGGTAAATGCAGGCTTGAAATTCGTTCTTTACAACGAAACCGAAACAGGTATGGAAATGTTCGAGTATTATTACGAGAACGGTATTGTTGACTATGTTAAAGAAACTGTCGGCGATGACGGTTTTACAACTGTTGAAACGTGGGAAATGGAACGTGAGGGACGTGACAGGGCGGACAAAGAGGATTACAGAATGAAAATGCAAGTTGCATTCTGTTTCTCAAACAAAGTCAATATGCTTGAATATTATCACAATTCAAGTTACCTTGAACACGGCGGTTCACCCGATAAGGCGGTAAGAAACGCATTCGTATATGCGATTGACAGATATTTGAAACAGAATGACAAATATAATAAAAACGATTCAAAAATAACATTTGCGGACGTAGCGGACTGTTTGGCACTTGTTATAAACTCATTCTCAACTCAGACAAGTTACGAAAACCAAACAAAAAAAGCGATAAACAACAAGTTTATTCAAGACGCAATGACGGAATTCTTACGTCAACAGCTTGAAGTTTACTTTATAGAAAACAAAACAGACGCCGAAAAAATCGCAAATCAAGTTCTTGTCAATAAAAAGAGCCGTGAAAATGCCGAAAAGGCAAGAATTGATATAAAAAAGAAACTTACGGGTACAATGGATATAACAAACAGAGTTGAAAAGTTCGTTGATTGCAGAAGTAAGGACGTTTCACAGCGTGAAGTTTATATAGTGGAGGGCGACTCGGCTTTAGGTTCGTGTAAATTGGCGCGTGACCCGATGTTTCAGGCGATTATGCCGATTAGAGGTAAGATACTGAATTGTCTGAAAGCCGATTATCCGAGAATTTTTAAGAGCGATATTATAACCGACCTTGTAAAAGTGCTTGGCTGCGGTGTGGAGATTAAGTCTGCTCATAATAAAAATATTGAAAGTTTTAATCTTGACAATTTGCGTTGGGACAAGGTTATCATCTGTACAGATGCCGATGTTGACGGCTTCCAAATCAGAACGCTTGTTCTTACAATGATATACCGCCTTATGCCTACACTTATCGAAAAAGGCAAGGTGTATATTGCCGAATCACCGCTTTACGAAATAACGATTACAAAGACAAAGCGTAAGGGTGAAAAACATTTTGCGTATACAGACGGCGAAAAGGAAGAAATATTAAAGAAATTTACAGAGGACGGATTGTCGAAAGAACGTGACGAATACGACATTAAACGTTCAAAAGGTCTTGGTGAAAACGAGCCTGATATGATGAGTCTTACGACAATGCATCCGTCAACAAGACGACTTATAAGAGTAACGCCGGAAAATGCGGAAAGCACATCGAGAATGTTTGACGTTTTGCTTGGCGATAATATTACGGACAGAAAAGAATACATTGCCGACAACGGCGGAAAATATATGGAAATGCTTGACTTATCATAAAGGATAGGAGAATTTTATGGCAAGGAAGAAAAAGAAAGTAGAAGAAAAAGAGATTATATATGCTCCGATAGACGAACAGCCCATTACCGAAACACTTGAGCAGAACTATATGCCCTATGCGATGAGTGTTATCGTATCGAGAGCAATTCCCGAAATAGACGGACTTAAGCCTGCTCACAGAAAACTTTTGTACACAATGTATACAATGGGACTTTTGGGAGGAAAACTTACAAAATCGGCTAACGTAGTCGGACAGACAATGAAATTAAACCCTCACGGTGACAGAGCCATATATGAAACAATGGTACGTTTGACACGCGGTAACGAGGCACTTTTGCACCCGCTTGTCGAGTCGCAGGGTAACTTCGGTAAGCAGTATTCGAGAGATATGGCATATGCGGCGTCAAGATATACGGAGGTAAGACTTGATCCGATATGTGCGGAACTGTTTAAAGATATTAATAAGAATACGGTTGAGTTTATAGACAGTTATGACGGTGAAATGAAAGAACCGACGCTTTTGCCGGTTGCGTTTCCGAATATTCTTATAAATCCAAATCAAGGTATTGCCGTAGGTATGGCAAGTAATATTTGTTCATTCAATCTTAAAGAAGTTTGTGACGCAACTATCGCTTGTATGAAAAACGAAAATGCGGACGTGATTAAATATATGCCTGCACCTGACTTTTCAATGGGAGCGGACCTTATTTACTCTGAAAGCGAAATGCGTAAGATTTACGAAACAGGCCGCGGAAGTTTTAAACTTCGTGCAAAATATACTTACGACAAGGCAAATAACTGTATCGAAATCAACGAAATTCCTTATACAACAACAGTCGAAGCGATAATCGGCAAGATTATGGAGCTTGTAAAAGCAAACAAACTGAAAGAAATTTCAGACGCACGTGACGAAACAGGTCTTGACGGTTTCCAAATCGCACTTGATTTAAAACGTGGTGTTGATCCCGATATGCTTATGACAAAGCTTTATAAGCTGACACCGCTTGAGGACAGTTTTAGCTGTAACTTCAATATCCTGATTAATGCAAGACCTATGGTTCTGGGCGTTAAGCAGATTTTACAGCAGTGGATACTGTTCAGAATGAACTGCGTTAAAAACGGTATTAAATATGATATTGATAAAAAAAGCGAAAAACTTCACCTTTTAACAGGTCTTAAAAAGATTTTGCTTGATATTGACAAAGCGATTGCAATAATTCGTCATACGGAAAAAGATACCGATGTGGTTCCTAATCTTATGGAGGGCTTTGACATTGACGAAGTTCAAGCGGAGTACATTGCAGAAATCAAACTTCGCAGTTTGAACAAGGAATATATCATAAACAGAACCGCAGAGATTGAAAAACTTATGGAGGAACTTGAAGAACTGAACCGCATTTTGGGTGACGATAACGAGGTTAAGAATATTATCGCAGACCAGTTAAAGAAAATCGCAAAGAAATACGGTCAGGAAAGAAAGACGACTTTAATCAGCGGTGAGGAAATAACGGAGTATAACGAAACGGAAAATATAGACGATTATCCGCTTACAATTTTCGTAACAAGAGATAACTATATTAAGAAGATTTCAGCCGTATCACTTCGTTCAAGTACAACGGAGCATAAATTAAAGGAAACAGATGAAATTGTTCAGACAATGGAATCGACAAATAAATCCGAACTTATATTCTTCTCAAATAAGTGCGTTGCATATAAAATGAAAACATATGACCTTGCAGATGCAAAGGTAAGCACTATGGGCGAGTACCTGCCGGGAATACTTGGACTTGAAGAAGATGAAAAAATAGTGTATACTGTTGTAACAACGGATTATAAGGGCGAAATGCTGTTTACGTTTGAAAACGGTAAAATGGCGAAAGTTGCGCTTTCAAATTATGAAACTAAGACAAACCGTAAAAAACTTATCGGTGCATACGGAAATAAGTCGCCGATATGTGATATAAGACTTCTTGATGAAGATAAAGATGTTGTTCTGATGTCGGATAATAACAGAGTGTTATTGGTTAATACGGAAAAAATTCCGCTTAAAGCGACAAAGAGTACACAGGGTATACAGGTAATAACGTTGCGTAAAAAAGACGCAAAGGTTGTTAAGGTTGTAGACAAAGAACAATGCACAGTTGAGGACATTGAGCATTACAGACCGAAAAATATTCCGGCAGCCGGAGGAATTTTAAGGGGAGAAGACAATCAAATAAGTCTGATATAAATTTCAAGCTCTGATATAGCGGAGCGGAAGGGAAGTGGAGATATGTTAAAGGAAGAGGATAAAAAGAGATTACAAGAGAGATTTCAAGAAGAGGCATCAGATGTGTATCAGCCGTTTTCAAAGGAACTTTTTAAGCAGTACAGCGTTAAAAGAGGTTTGAGAAACGATGACGGTACAGGTGTAATGGCAGGACTTACTTCTGTCGGTGCGGTTTTGGGTTACTATATTGATGACGGTGAAAAAATTCCTATGGAAGGTCATTTGAGATACCGTGGTTATGACCTTACAGATATAGTTAAAAACTGTGAAAAAGAGAAGAGATTTGGTTTTGAAGAAGTAGCATATCTGCTGTTATTCGGACATCTTCCGGATAAAAAGACTTTGGACGATTTTTCAAGACTTATCGGAAATCTTCGTGTATTGCCGGAAGGCTTTGCGGAAGATATGATTTTGAAAGCTCCGAGTAAGAATATAATGAATAAAATTGCCCGTTCCGTACTTGCGTCTTATTCGTATGACTCAAATCCGGATGATATTTCAACGGGTAATATCTTGCGTCAGTCAATAGAATTGATTGCAAGACTTCCTGTAATGGCGGCATACGGCTATCAGGCGAAGAGCCATTATCATGACGGAAAAAGTCTGTATCTTCACACACCGCAGCCAAGATTGTCAACAGCTGAGAATCTGCTTTATATGATAAGACCCGATAATAAATATACTCGTGAAGAAGCGGAAATGCTTGATGTATTGCTTATGATACACGCTGAACACGGCGGCGGTAACAACTCGGCATTTACGACAAGAGTTGTTTCTTCATCGGATACTGATACATATTCTGCTATTGCGGCGGCTATCGGCTCACTTAAAGGTCCTAAGCACGGTGGTGCAAACGCAAAAGTTATGGGTATGATGGAAGAAATCAAGGCAAACGTTAAGCACTGGGAAGATGATGAGGAGGTTAAGGCATTCCTTGCAAAAATTCTTCGTAAAGAGGCTTTTGACGGTTCGGGACTTATATACGGTATGGGACACGCTATTTATACATACAGTGACCCAAGATGTATTTTGCTTAAAGAAAAAGCAGGTCAGCTTGTTTCAAATCACCCTGAATTTGAAAAGGAATTTAAACTGTATTGCAGTGTTGAACGTCTTACACCGGGTGTATTTGCGGAAGTTAAAAATAATCATAAGGTTATGTGTGCGAATGTTGATATGTATTCGGGTTTTGTTTATAAAATGCTCGGCATACCTACCGAAATGTATACACCGCTTTTTGCTATTTCAAGAATTGTCGGCTGGTGCGCACATAGACTTGAAGAAGTTATCGGCTGCGGCAGAATTATCAGACCGGCATATAAGTCGATGGTACACAGTAAGGAGTATACAAAAATAGATAACAGATAATAGATATTCGTAGTGGCGATCATAGGTCGCAAAAAAGCCACCCCACAGACGGCAATGCCGACAGCTCCCCTCATTGGGAGCCGAAAAGCCTCTCCTTGAGGAGAGGTGTCACGAAGTGACGGAGTGGTGGCAAATGAGGATGCTCGTAGTGGCGATCATTGGTCGCCCGAAAAAACCACCCCACAGACGGCAATGCCGACAGCTCCCCTCAATGGGAGCCGAAAAGCCTCTCCTTGAGGAGAGGCGTCACGAAGTGACGGAGTGGTGGCAAATAATATATATTCAAAGCAAGGAGAAGAACATGGATAAAGTAAACATACTTGGTGTTCACGTTGACATGGTGAACATTTCACAGGCTACTGACTGCATTATGCGTTTTTTGGACGAAGATAAGTTTCATGCGGTATACACGCCTAATTCGGAAATAATTATGCTTGCATACAAAGACGAAAAATTTTGTAAACTTCTTAATAATGCTGACTTGCTTACTGCCGACGGCATAGGCGTTGTGCATGCGTCAAAGATTTTGAAAAAGCCTATAAGCGAACGTGCGGCAGGATATGACATTGCAAGACAGGTTTTGCAAAAAATGAACTACACAGACCACAAGCTGTTCCTTTTCGGAGGTAAGCCGGGTATTGCGGAAGAGGCAAAGAAAAAGCTTTTGGAAGAATACACCGACCTTAATATTGTCGGTACAAGAAACGGATATTTCAAGCCGGAAGAAGAGGCTGAAATTGTTGAGGAAATCAACAATTCCGGTGCGGATATTGTTTTTGTATGCTTAGGCGCACCTAAGCAGGAACAGTGGATTGAAAGAAACAGAGATGCACTTAAAGTACGCGTTGCGATGGGCATTGGCGGAAGTCTTGACGTATTTGCCGGAAAAGTTGAACGCGCACCTGAAATATTCTGTAAAACAGGTATGGAATGGTTTTACAGACTTTGCAAAGAGCCTTGGCGTATAGGAAGAATGATGGAATTGCCTAAATTTGCGGCAACGGTAATTACAAAGGGAAAAAAATACAAACAAGACTAATTTTAGGAGAAATTATGGGGATACTTATAGCGATTGACGGCGTTGACGCAAGCGGAAAGCAAACACAGACGGAACTTTTAAAAAAACGTCTTGAAAATAACGAATTAAAAATAAAGTCTGTGTCGTTTCCGGCGTATGACAACCCATCGTCAACACTTGTAAAGATGTACCTAAACGGTGAATTCGGCGACAAGCCGTCAGATGTGAATGCGTATGCCACATCAACGTTTTTTGCGGCTGACAGATTTGCGACGTATAAAACCGATTGGGGAAAGGATTACGAAAACGGTACATTGATTTTAGCAGACAGATATGTGTCGTCAAATCTTATACATCAGGCAAGCAAAATCGAAAATCAAGAAGAAAAAGACAAGTTTTTAACGTGGCTTGACGACCTTGAATACAATGTTTACGGACTTCCGCGTCCGAACGTTACGATATTTCTTGATATGCCGCCAAAGTACGGTATAGAATTAATGAAAGACAGGGCGAACAAGTCAAACGGTGGGGATAAAAAGGATATACACGAGAGTGATATATCGTATCTTCAAAAAAGCTATGATAATGCAGTATACGTATCAAAACGTTTCGGCTGGAAACATATTTCATGTGTTGAAAACGGAAAAATAAGAAGTGTCGAAGATATAAATGATGATATTTATGCTGTAATAAAGGAGCGATTATCTTGAAAAAACTGATTGCACTTTTGATAAGCGGAGTGATTATGTTGCCGTGCGTAAATGCTTTTGCTAATGACGTTATAGAAGTATATATTGACGGCGAAAAATTGGAATGTGACGTTAATCCGAAGAATATTGACGAACGTGTACTTGTACCGATGAGAGCGATATTTGAGGCTTTCGGTGCAAATGTGTCGTGGGACAATAACGGCAGAACGGTTTGGGCTGAGAGAAACGGCGAATTTATATGCGTGCCTGTTGATAATCAAATTATGAGTACGGGAGTATATAATTCAGACGGTTCGGCAATTTGGGTTGACCAAATTCAGCTTGACGTACCTGCTAAAATAATTGATGACAGAACATATGTTCCCGTAAGAGCGGTTTCCGAAACTTTAGGTGCAACTGTCGGTTGGGACGGTGAAAACAACAGAGTTGTTATAGACAGCCGTATAAACGAAAGCGGTACGGTATACTATGCATCCGATTCTGACTATCAAAAGCTATATTCAGTAGACAAAAACAGTGCAAACAGACAGAAATTATCTGATAACAGCGTCTGTGAACTTGAGATGTATGACAATAATGTTTACTATTTGTCTAAAAATGACAGACACCTTTACCGAGCAAATGACATATCGGGTGAAGAGGAACTTATCAATAAAACGGTCAATAAAATTGCCGTTGATGATGGGTGGATATATTATCAGGAATCGGACGGCGGAAAAAAGAGCGGCGTTCTTTATCGTATGAATATTGACAGCGGCGACGTTGAACGACTTACGGACAATTCGGTCAGATACCCTAAAAAGTACAAGGATTACATATATTTCAACTTGGATAATGACAATATAATGTACGGAATTACTCTTGACGGAACGTCACTTGTAAAATTAAGCATGGGTGACAATGATGTTAAGCTGTATCCGTTTAACTGTTTTTATTACGGAGATTATCTGTTTGTCGAAAACGGTGTTTGGTACGGTAATTTGATGAGAATTAGCCGTGACGGAAGTGAAGTTAAGACCTTAAATCAAATTAATTCGCTTATTTGTAAAAAGCAAACGCCGACAGATAAAATTCTGTTTGTAAATCAAGATAACGGAAAAGATATTTATTGTATGAACATAGACGGAACAGATCAACATTTGGTCGTAAAGGGCGACGCGTCATGGATAAATATTGAACTTATTGCACAGTGGGGAGATACGATTTATTATAAAAACCCTTTCCGTGAAGAAGTTTACCGCGTAAATCTTGACGGCAGTGACAATAATTATGTTTGTTATGCAGACGATGTGAAGACTGCGGACGGCAGACTTATAGCTTCGTATAACGGACTTTATATAGGCAGTCTTGACGCAAGCGACTTGACGTGTATTTATGATAAAGCAGTAAAAAAATTCGATGTTGAAAATGATAAAATTTACTTTGTGGATAAAAAAAGCGGTAAGCTTTATACGTCCGATTTCTCCGGAAACGTAAATGTTGTAACAAACGAATCGGTCGGAGAATGGGTAAGTAATTAAGCCTGTTGACAGCTCCAAAAATCACATCTTGCGATGTGATTTTTGATTATTTTTAGAGAAAGGTATTGACAACACAGACTGGTTATGTTAAAATAATCCTCGCAATTTAATAATGCTTTGGTATATAATTGGAAACGACACATTGTGCTTAACGATGATAACGAACAACACGGATGTGTTGTTTTTTTGCGTAAATTTAAGAAAAGAGGGTAAAAATTTATGCCAAAGACAAAATTTCAAAACATTATTTTCACACTGATTATGGCTTTTATTATGGTGTATGCAATGATATGCTATAATATCAGCCTGAACAAGGGACAGATGAGCAATGAGGTGTTCTTGCTTGCATTTCACGAAATGGTTATAATGTGGCCTGCCGCATTCATACTTGAGTTTTTCGCAGTCGAAAAACTTGCGACAAAGCTTGCATTCAGATTTATAAGACCGGGAGTTGATAATCCGTTCTTTATCACGCTTGCAATTTCGTCAATGATTGTATGTATTATGTGTCCGACAATGAGTATGATTGCAACATTGTTGTTTAAAAATCCGGGCAAAGAAATTGTTGCGGTATGGTTGCAAACAACAGCTATGAATTTCCCGATGGCATTGTGCTGGCAAATATTTTTTGCAGGACCGCTTGCAAGATTGATTTTCAGAACAATATTCAAAAAACAACTTAAGCAATAATAAAAAGCAGTGTTAATCACTGCTTTTTTGATTTCTCTTTTAACATACGTCTGAATTTTTGCGGTGAAACATTGTACACTTGCTTGAAAATTCTTGATAAATGCGCACTTGACGAAAAGCCTGTACGAATAGCGATTTCGTTTAAGTTTAAATTTGTTTCGGCAAGCAGGGAATGGACATTTACAAGACGCACATTGTATAAATATTGCAGAAACGTTGCACCCGTTGCTTTGTGGAAAAGTCGTGAAAAATGATATTTGCTGATATGCACGACGTCGGTTATAATGTCAAGGTTTATGTCCTCTTTATAGTGGTTGTTTATGTAATCTATCGCCGTAACTATTTCGGGCGGAGTATTTTGACTTGTGATAATTTCGGCATTTTTTGAAAGGTCTTTAATTACAGAAACAAGCTGAAAAACACTGCTTAACGCAAGTTTTTCGGAAAGCAAACCTATTCTGTTTGAAAATGCGTCAATTTTTTTGAAGTAATCGAGAATAAGAGTAAATTGCTCATCATTAAGATGGAATACGCACGACTTGATGTTATCGAAAAGAATGTCGGTTTCTGTTTTTGTCAAAATTCCGCTCAGCATATCACTGCTGAAATTCAAAACATATCTTTCGTAAAAATCAATGTCGCGGCTTTCCATATAGTGAATGTCAAACGGCTTTAAAATTACCAAATCGCCTTGCTTTAACGTGTAACAAATATCGTCAAGGAACAAGTATCTCTCACCGTCCGCCTGTAAATATATTTCATATGCGTCATGGTAGTGCTGTATCTTCATATCAAATTTTTCCGATGATTTAACGTGATTTATATACATTTCCGAAAACGGAAAAAACACAGCATTTAACATATACAATATCCTTTCAAATTTATACTATACAGATATTTTAACATTAAATATCAAAATAATCAACAAAATACTTGCAGATTAAGTCAATTATAAGTTATAATAATTTTATATATGAAGGGAGAGCAGAAGATGAGCAAGATTTTAAATATGTTAATGGCATTTATTATGTCATTCGGAATATCGGGAAGTAATGTAAACCCGTCGGATATACCCGAAAATTCAAATTTTGAGGTGCATTTTATAGATGTAGGACAAGCCGATTCGGCGCTTATAGAATGTGACGGCGAAACAATGATGATAGACGGCGGAAATGTTGCGGACAGTAATGTGGTAGCGGCATATTTAAAGAAAGAAGATATTACGGAGCTTAATTATGTTGTGTGCTCTCATGCTCACGAGGACCACGTCGGCGGTTTGTCGGGTGCGTTGTCGGTAACAAAAGCGGACAACATATATGCACCGAAAACAGAGGCGAATACAAAGGCATATAAAAATTTCAAGAAAAAAGCCGAAGAACAAAATGTTGAAATCAAGCACCCGAATGTCGGTGACGAAATTCAGCTTGGCAGCAGTACGGTTGAATTTTTAGGACCTGTTGACGAAAACGGCAAGGATTTAAACAGTACGTCAATAGTATTAAAAATCACATACGGAAACACGTCATTCTTATTTACGGGTGACGCCGAAAGCGACGAGGAAGAAGAAATATTAAACAGCGGTGCGGATTTGAAATCAACGGTGCTTAAAGTCGGTCATCACGGTTCGAGAACGTCAACGTCATATTCGTTTTTGCGTGAAGTTATGCCACAGTATGCCGTGATAAGCGTAGAAAAAGGCAATTCATACGGTCACCCTAATGAAGAAACTTTAAGTAAACTAAGTGACGCGGGTGTGGAAGTTTATCGCACCGATGAAAGCGGCGATATTGTAATGACAAGTGACGGAAATAATATAAGCATAACTACATCAAAGTAATACAAAAGGTTAGACGGAATTTCGTCTAACCTTTTTATATTATTTAAGTTTAACCGATATATCTTTATTTCTGTCACATACCAAAACACCGTCTTTAACTTCAAGTTCGGCAACTTGAATTGACGTTCTGCGTTCGTTTCCGATATTGTTTTCAAGCATATTTTTTTGTCTGTCAGGGTGAGTGAAGTAGAAAATATATGCATTATTATCTGTTACATATACATCGGCGTGATTTGCGATAACTCCGTCATCTTCTCTTGTACCGCCTACGTCAAGAATACGACTGCTTTGCTTTGTCCAAGTCGTAAGGTCGTCCGAAAAATAGACGTCCAAACCGTTCCAACAGTCGGTTATAAGCCAATACTTACCGCCAAATTCAAATACGTTAGCACCTTCGTGCGGAACATCATCGGCGGCACAGCCTTTAACTTCCCAATTATATAAGTCCTTGCTGTCGGCAAAATATGTATGAGAGCCGTTTCGCTCGTCCTTGTACCACATTCTGAAAATACCGTTCGGAAGTCTGAATACACAAGCGTCAATAATTTTTTCTGATGAAAGGTTAAGCTTGCTTTCAAAATTCCAATCAATCAAATTTTTTGAGGTGTAGTGAAGAATGTAACGCGGGTGATTCCAGTCGGCAGGAATTCCCGGAACATAGCTTACATACATATGATAAAGCTCGCCGAAACGTATAACCTCCGGTGCCCAATATGTATTTTTGCCTTCGCCGTATTCAAGGCCTTTGCATATGCCTATATATTCCCATGAATTGCCGTTGCCTTTACTTTCCGCAATTCCTATATCAGTACCGTGTACCCACATTACACCTTCTTCTTCAACGTCTGCGCGTCTTGCGGTGTAAAGCATATAATGAGTGCCTGTTTCTTCATTATATATAACGACAGGGTCGGCGGCTCCGTTATGAATAGGGTCTTTAAACAATGGTGCGTTTGCTGTTTTCATAATCTATAATCCTTTCTTTATTTGTGAATATTTTTATGATATAATATAAAAATATAATAGTCAATACAAAATTTGATTTCCACTGATATTTTTATAAAATTAAGGTGTATTTAAGGTTTATACAGTATTATTTAAGAGGTGATAGAAATGGAATTTCATACAATAGAACCCATATACGATAAAAATTCAAAAATACTTATACTCGGCAGTTTTCCGTCTGTAAAATCACGTGAAGCAAACTTTTTCTACGGTCATCCGCAGAACAGGTTTTGGAAGGTGCTTGCGAATGTTATGAATGACGTCTGTCCGGGCACGACAGAGGAGAAAAAAGCATTTTTGATAAAACATAATATTGCGGTTTGGGACGTTATTGCAAGCTGTGACATAGAAGGTTCGTCCGACAGCTCTATAAAAAATGTTACGCCGAATGATTTAAGACGGATTTTACAAACGGCTGAAATTAAAAAAATCTTTACAAACGGAAATACCGCGTATAAATTGTTTGTAAAATACAATTCTGACTTAAATGCGGTAAAACTGCCGTCTACAAGCCCTGCAAACGCAATGTTTTCGCTTGAAAAATTAATAGAATATTGGCGAGTTTTAAAAGATTTTACATAAATTTAAGATAGGCTTGAATACAATTTTACATAGATTATATATAATTAGCTTAGAGGATTTTATAAAATATAAATAAGGGGATAAAATTATGAACATTTTTGGTTTATTTTCATTGTTCGGAGGACTGGCGATGTTCCTTTACGGAATGAACGTAATGGGCAGCGGTCTTGAAAAGCTTGGCGGCGGTAAGTTTGAACAGATACTTGAAAAACTTACGTCAAATCCTATAAAAGGTGTTGTTTTGGGTGCTGCCGTTACGGCGGTTATACAGTCATCTTCAGCTACTACGGTTATGGTTGTAGGTTTTGTAAACTCAGGCATTATGAAACTCGGACAGGCTATCGGTATTATAATGGGTGCAAATATCGGTACGACTGTTACATCATGGATATTGAGCCTTTCCGGTATACAGGGAGACAGTTTTTGGATTCAACTCTGTAAGCCGGCTAACTTCACTCCGGTTTTAGCACTTATCGGTATTGTATTTACAATGGCTGCAAAGAGCGACTCTAAGAAGAATATCGGTAACATACTTCTTGGTTTTGCGGTACTTATGTTCGGTATGGAAACAATGTCGGCGGCTGTTGAGCCTTTAAAAGATGTTGAGGCATTTACAAACATACTTACAATGTTCCAAAATCCTATTTTAGGTGTGCTTGCAGGTGCTGTTTTAACGGCTGTTATACAATCGTCATCTGCATCTGTCGGTATACTTCAGGCACTTTCTTCTACGGGTAAAATAACATTCGGTGCGGCAATTCCTATAATTATGGGACAAAATATAGGTACTTGTGTGACTGCACTTATATCATGTATCGGTGCAAGCAAAAACGCAAAACGTGCCGCAATGGTGCATTTGTATTTCAATATTATAGGTACGGTTTTATTCCTTGTATTATTCTATGCGGCAAATGCAATCTTCAATTTTGCATTTGTAAGCGATTCTGTTACACCGTTTAATATCGCAATAGTTCATACGATATTCAATGTTGTTGCAACGGCTGTATTGTTGCCGTTTAACAAGTTACTTGAAAAACTGGCAAGAATGACAATTAAAGAGGGTGCGGAAGAAAGCACATTCGGTTTGCTTGACGAAAGATTTTTGCAAACTCCGTCATTCGCTGTTGAACAATGTATGACGCTTGCTACAAATATGGCATATATGGTAAAAGAGAGTTTTACCATGGCACAGGAATGTGTTGCAAAGTATTCAGAGTCGATAGATAGGAAAATTATAGAAACAGAAAATCTTGCCGATGAATATGAGGACGCACTCGGTGCATATCTTGTAAAGCTTTCGGCAAAGAGCTTGAATGAATCGGATTCGCAGAAAGTTTCAATACTTCTTCACGCAATATCAGATTTTGAGAAAATGACGGACTATACCGCCGATTTGGTATTTACGGCGAGAGAAAAACGTGATAAAGACGTTCATTTCTCCGACAAGGCAAGACAGGAAATCACTATAATGGTTAATGCCGTCGGTGAAATTATCGACCTTACAATCAGTGCATTTTCAAAGGACGATGTTAAACTTGCTAATAAAGTTGAGCCTTTGGAGGACGTTATCGACAGACTTAGAAATGACCTTAAAAACCGTCATATAAAGCGTATGCAAGAGGGCAGATGCAGTGTAAATCAAGGTTTTGTATTTACCGATTACATTACCGCACTTGAAAAAATATCTGATCACTGTGCAAACGTTGCTGCAGCTATTATTGAACTCAATGACGAAAATTATGATGTGCATCACGTTATGAGTAACAGACGAAACAATCCTGAATATAAAGAATTGTGCGTTGAATTCGGTAAAAAGTATATATTGCCGTTTTCGGTATCGTCAGAAGTTGAATAATTTATAAATGGGGGATTGTTTTATGGATTTGATTTATTGCGTCGAAGATGATGAGGGAATAAGAGATTTAATAACGTATGCAGTGAAATCAGCAGGGTTTGAGGCAGAGGGCTTTGAAAGTGCCTCAGATTTTGAAAAACGACTTGGCGAGCGTTTGCCGTCAATGGTGCTTTTGGATATAATGCTGCCGGATAAAGACGGAATTGCTATACTGAAAGATATACGAAACAACGATACGACTAAAAATGTTCCTGTTATTATGATAACAGCCAAAGGTACTGAAAGTGACAAAGTCAAAGGCTTTGAATACGGAGCGGACGACTATGTAACAAAGCCTTTCGGCGTTATGGAACTTATTTCAAGAATTAAAGCAGTCCTTCGCAGGAGCGGTCCGCAAGCCGGTTTTGATATAATCGAATACAAGGGTATCATTTTGGACAACCAAAGCAGGAATGTAAAGGTTGACGGAAAGGATATTGCGATAACGTTTAAAGAATTTGAACTTCTTAAATATCTTCTGAAAAACAAAGGCACAGTTGTGCCGAGAGAGGTTTTGCTTGAAAAGATATGGGGTTATCACTTTGAGGGTGAAAGCAGAACGCTGGACGTTCATATAGGAAGTTTAAGACATAAACTCGGCGAAAAGGGCAAGTGTATCGAAACTATAAGAAATGTAGGATATAAGATATGAGAAAAGCTATAAACGGCACGCTGAAAATTCTTACAATATCATCAGTTATAGTAAGTATGCTGCTTATTTTGGTGGCATATTGTACACAGTATTCGATAAAGGAAAAATCAGATTTAAAATCAAGAACAAATATATTGGCACAATGTTTAGACGGTTATGACGAAAACAGTGAAATTAATATATTAACCAAAATGTATGATGATGTATCTGATATTCGAGTGACGCTTATCAAATCAGACGGTACGGTTATTTATGATAACGAGGCGGATACAACTACAATGGAAAATCATTTTGAACGACCGGAAGTTAAACAAGCTGTTACATACGGAAACGGGAGCAGTAGCCGTAATTCCGAAACTATTGGTGAAAAAATATATTATTATGCCGTAAAATTGAATAACGGCAGTATATTAAGAATGTCACAGCCGACAAAAGTAATAATGTATATGGTTTTGACCATAATGCCGATAGTTATTATTATTTTAATATGCGTTATTGCGGTTTCGTTTGTGAGTGCAAAGCATTTGACGAAATATATTTTAGATCCGATTAATGAAGTGGATATAAATAATATAGGCAAGGCAGAGATATATGACGAGTTAAAACCGTTTTTTGCAAGAATAGCAAATCAAAATGCGGAAAAAGAAAAGACGGAAAAAATCAGACGTGAATTTACCGCAAATGTTTCGCACGAGCTTAAAACACCGCTTACAACCATTTCGGGATATGCACAAATGATAAGCAACGGTATGGCAAAGGCCGAGGACGTCAAGGAGTTTGGCAGAAAGATAGAAAAAGAGTCCGACAGACTTCTTACTCTTATAGATGATATAATAAATCTATCAAATCTTGACGAACAGAGAAGTATTGAAAATCCGGAAAATATCGACCTTTCACTGGTTACGGAAGAAGCAATATGTGTTCTTGAAAAAGCCGCAAAAGAACGCGGTATTCAGATTTATTATACGAAGATACCGACATTCATAAAAGGTAACGTGACATTGGTGAGTGAGCTTGTATATAACTTGCTTGACAATGCGATAAAGTATAATAAGGATAACGGAAAAATAACCGTATTTGTCGGCGAGTCGGCAAATGGCGTGGAACTGTCCGTAAAGGATACAGGTATAGGAATACCGCCCGAAGATACGGAAAGAATATTTGAACGTTTTTATCGCGTTGATAAAAGCCACTCAAAAAAAGTCGGCGGTACAGGCTTGGGACTTTCAATAGTAAAGCACGTTTGTGCCTGCCATAATGCGACTATACGCGTAAAGAGCAAAGTCGGCAAAGGTACAACTATTTATGTTACGTTTCCGAATAACGTGAACAATTAATGAACAAAATATGAACTTTGAAAAAGGTTTATTGACATTAATATTAATAATGTGTATAATATGTAGCGTACTACACAAAAAGTATAGTACGCTACATTTTTTTGCGAGGAGGTGTATTTGTGAAAAAGAAAGGTATAGGCTTTTATTTTAAGAGGATAGATGAGATTATGTCTATGGCGGCAAATGCACATCTGAAGAAATACGATATAACCTGTTCGCAGGCAAATATACTTTTTTATATGCTTGAAAAGGGCAAGAATGTTGTAATGCAAAAGGAGATTGAACAGGAATTTGGGTTAAGACATTCCACGATTATCGGACTTTTAAAGCGTATGGAGAAGAATAATTTTGTGCGTGTTGAGGTAAATCCGGAGGACCATAGATGCAGACAGGTTATTTTGTTTGACAAGGCTTTTGAGCTTGGCAGTGAAATGAAAGAACACAGAAAGTATATGGATTCGTTGATAACAGGTGCATTAAATGATGAGGAGGAAAAAGAACTCAAAAAACTTTTAACAAAGGTTTACGAACATATGTACCAAGACAATGATAAGTGTGAAAAATAGGGTATATTTTTACCTTAATATGTAGCGTACTACATTTTTAAAGGAGGAATTAGATGATAAAGACATTATTAAAAAGTGTAAGAGAGTATAAACGTGATTCGATTCTTGCACCGATTTTTGTTACTCTTGAAGTTATTATGGAAGTTGTAATACCGCTTCTTATGGCTATGCTTATTGACAAGGGCATTGACGCTGGAAATATGAATTACATATTGAAAATAGGTATCGCCCTTGCAATTTCATGTGTAATTTCATTGGTTTTCGGTGCATTGTCGGGTAAATTTGCGGCGAGTGCATCGGCAGGTTTTGCGAAGAATTTGAGAAAGGATATGTTCTATAATGTACAGAACTTCTCATTTTCAAATATTGATAAATTCTCTGCATCAAGTATCGTAACAAGACTTACAACTGATATAACGAACGTACAAAATGCTTATCAGATGATAGTCAGAATTGCGGTAAGAGGTCCGATAATGATTATATTCTCACTTATTATGGCGTTCGGAATAAATCATAAACTTTCACTTGTATTCTTGCTTGCAATTCCTGTTTTGGGCGGCGGATTGTATTTTATAATGACTCACGCACACCCGATATTTGAACGTGTATTCAAGATATACGATAAGCTTAACAACGTTGTACAGGAAAATTTGAGAGGTATAAGAGTTGTTAAATCATTTGTAAGAGAAGATTACGAAGAAAAGAAATTTAAAAACGTTTCTGAAGATATATACGATGACTTTGTAAAAGCCGAAAAACTTTTGGCATTTAACGCACCGCTTATGCAGTTCGCGGCATACGGCTGTATGCTTTTCATATCGTGGTTCGGTGCAAAGCTTATCGTTGCGTCAACTATGACAACAGGTGAGCTTACAAGCCTTATTGCATATACAATGCAAATTCTTATGAACCTTATGATGCTTTCAATGGTGTTCGTAATGATTACAATGGCAAGAGCGTCATCTGAAAGAATCGTCGAAATACTTGACGAAAAGAGCGATCTTACAAATCCTGAAAATCCTGTATATGAAATTAAAAACGGCGATATTTCATTCAGAAATGTAAACTTCGGATATTCAAAGAAAAAGAGAAAACTCTGCCTTAAGAATATAAATCTTGATATTAAATCGGGTGAAACTGTCGGAATTATAGGCGGTACGGGAAGTTCAAAGTCAAGCCTTGTACAGCTTATCCCAAGACTTTACGATACAACCGACGGTGAAGTGATTGTCGGTGACAGAAACGTAAAGGAATATGATATTGAGTCATTGCGTGACGAGGTTGCAATGGTACTTCAGAAAAATGTGTTGTTCTCCGGAACAATCAAAGAAAACTTGCGTTGGGGTAATGACCACGCAACAGATGAAGAAATCGAAAGAGTATGTAAGCTTGCACAAGCCGATGAATTTATTCAGACATTCCCTGATAAGTATGATACTTATATCGAACAGGGCGGTTCAAATGTATCGGGCGGTCAGAAACAAAGACTTTGTATCGCAAGAGCTTTGTTAAAGAAACCGAAAATCCTTATTTTGGACGACAGTACAAGTGCGGTTGATACAAAGACAGATGCAAGTATCAGACGTGCGTTCCGTGAAGAAATACCGAATACAACAAAGATTATTATTGCACAGAGAATTTCATCTGTCGAAGACGCAGATAAGATAATTGTTATGGATAACGGTGAAATAAACGGAATAGGTACTCACGAAGAACTTTTGAAGAACAACGAAATATATAGTGAAGTATATAATTCACAGGTGAAAGGAGGCGGTGACGATGAATAAACACGGTGCACAAAATACCGGTAAGACAATCAAACGTATTCTTTCATATATGAAGAAATACAAATTCAGATTTATCTTTGTATTGATATGTATATTGCTGAGTGCCGTTGCAAACGTTGCCGGCTCAATGTTTATCGGTACGCTTATCGATGACTATATAACACCGCTTTTGGGCAGTACAAACCCTGTATTCACGGGCTTGCTTAAAGCAATCTGCGTAATGGGTATTGTGTATGCAGTGGGAATACTTGCTACATTGTTTTATAACAGAACTATGGTATCAATCGCACAGGGTGTGTTAAAGAAAATTCGTGACGATATGTTTACTCATATGCAGAAATTGCCGATTAAGTATTTCGATACACATACTCACGGCGATATAATGAGTTACTACACAAACGATACAGATACTCTAAGACAGATGATGGCACAGAGTATTCCGCAGATGTTTTCGTCGGCGGTTACAATTATATCGGTAGTCGTTGCGATGTTTATATCGAATGTTTATCTTGCAATATTTGTGTTGGTGTTTGCAACCTGTATGATGTTTGTAACAAAAAAGATTGCGGGAGCGAGCGGAAGATTTTTTGTAAAACAACAGCAGTCCATCGGTAAGGTAAACGGTTATATCGAAGAAATGATTAACGGTCAGAAGGTCGTTAAGGTGTTCTGTCACGAAGAACATTCAAAAGAAGATTTTGATAAGATTAACGAAGAGCTTTGTGAAAACGCAACAGAGGCTAATAAATACGCAAATATCCTAATGCCGATTATGGCTAATTTAGGTAACCTGCAGTATGTGCTTATAGCTATTATCGGCGGTGCACTTGCACTAAACGGAGTTGCGGGACTTACACTTGGCGTTATAGCGTCATTTCTGCAACTTTCAAAATCATTTACAATGCCGATAAACCAAATATCGCAACAGCTTAACTCAATCGTTATGGCACTTGCCGGAGCGGAAAGAATATTCAATCTTATGGATGAAGAAGTAGAACAGGACAACGGCGATGTTACACTTGTCAATGTTAAGTACGACAGAAACGACAATATAGTTGAAACGGAAGAAAAGACATATATGTGGGCTTGGAAAGAAGTTCAAAAGGACGGCAGTGTTAAATACACACGTCTTACGGGTGAAGTTAAATTCTTTGATGTTGATTTCGGATATAATCCCGAAAAAATCGTACTGCATGATATAACATTGTATGCCGACCACGGCGAAAAGGTTGCGTTTGTCGGTGCGACAGGTGCGGGTAAGACTACGATTACCAATCTTATAAATCGTTTCTATGATATTGCCGACGGTACGATAACTTATGACGGAATTAATATTAACCGTATCAAAAAGAAAGATTTAAGACGTTCGCTCGGTATCGTTTTACAGGATACAAACTTGTTTACAGGTACAATTAAGGAAAATATCCGATACGGTAATCTTGACGCAACGGACGAAGAAGTTTATGCGGCGGCAAGACTTGCGAATGCAGACGAATTTATAAATATGTTGCCTGACGGATATGATACAGTTATTTCTGGTGACGGCGGCAGCTTGTCGCAAGGTCAAAGACAGCTTTTGTCAATCGCAAGAGCGGCGGTTGCAGATCCGCCTGTAATGATACTTGACGAAGCAACTTCAAGTATTGATACAAGAACAGAGGCAATAGTTCAAAGAGGTATGGACGCACTTATGACGGGACGTACAGTATTTGTTATCGCACACAGACTTTCAACGGTAAGAAATTCAGATGTAATTATGGTGCTTGAACTCGGAAGAATTATCGAACGCGGTAATCACGAACAGCTTATTGCACAAAAAGGTAAGTATTATCAACTTTACACAGGTGCATTTGAACTTGAATGATTGTTTGAAACGTGAAAAATCCGAACTGATACCCATTTGCTTAATGCAAATGGGTATTTTAATATGAAAGTATAATATATTTTGTTGCTTTTTTCTACAATGTACTTGACGATAGAGGCGAATTTTGTTAAAATTATAATAATGGTTAAATAACGAGGAGGATTACATGATGAAAAAGTTAATGCTTGGAAATGAAGCGGTTGCACGCGGTGCTTATGAGGCCGGTGTAAGCGTTGTTTCCTCATATCCCGGCACACCGAGTACCGAGATTACAGAAAATATAGTTAAATATGACGATATATACGTTGAATGGGCGCCGAATGAAAAGGTTGCGGCAGAAGTTGCAATCGGTGCGTCAATCGCCGGTGCAAGAAGTATGTCTTGTATGAAACACGTCGGACTTAACGTAATGGCTGACCCTGTTTTCACTGCAAGCTATACAGGAGTAAACGGCGGTCTTGTATTGTGCGTTGCCGATGACCAAGGTATGCACTCATCACAGAATGAACAGGATTCACGTCACTATGCAAAAGCGTCTAAAATACTTATGTTAGAGCCGTCTGACAGCGGAGAATGTAAGGAGTTCACAAAGACTGCATATGAACTTTCCGAAAAATACGATACACCTGTATTTTTAAGACTTTCAACAAGAGTTTCTCACTCACAGAGTCTTGTTGAGGAAGAAGAAAAGCAGGAAGTTGCATTAAAGGATTACGAGAAAAATCCGCAGAAGTATGTAATGATGCCCGGTAATGCGATAAAGCGTCACGTTGTCGTTGAGGACAGAATAAACGCACTAAAGGAAATGGCTGAAACATCACCTCTTAACAGAGTTGAAGAAAACGGCTCAAAAATCGGTATTATCGCAGGCGGTATCGCATATATGTATGCAAAAGAAGCACTTGGCGATAAGGCTGATTATTTGAAAATCGGTATAGTTTATCCGCTGCCGGAAAAGAAGATAAAAGAATTTGCGTCAAAGTATGATAAAGTTTTCGTTATCGAAGAACTTGACCCTGTTATCGAAGATTTCTGTAAGAGTGTCGGAGTTGATGTAATAGGCAAGAACGTATTTACACTTCAAGGCGAATATACACCGTCAATGATTAAGAAAGCCGTTTTGGATATAGACGCACCTGAATTTGACGTTATAGACGAGCCTACACCTGTTCGTCCTCCTGTAATGTGTGCAGGTTGTCCGCACAGAGGTACATTCTATGTACTAAAGAAACTCGGTCTTGTTGTTTCGGGCGATATAGGTTGTTATACACTTGGTGCAACACCTCCTCTGCAAAGCGTTGACACAACAATTTGTATGGGTGCTTCAATCAGTGCCGCACACGGTATGGCAAAAGCAAGAGGTGCTGAATTTAATAAGAAACTTGTATCAGTAATCGGCGATTCAACATTTATGCACTCGGGTATTACAGGTCTTGTTGACATTGTATACAACAAGGGTAACAATACTGTTATAATTCTTGACAACTCAATCACAGGTATGACAGGTCACCAGGATAACCCTACAACAGGTTACACAATCCGTAAGGAAGAAACAAAGCAAGTTAATTTGATAACACTTTGCAAGTCAATCGGTATTGAACACGTTGTCGTTGCAGATCCGTTTGACGTAAAGAATTTTGAAAAGGTCGTAAAAGAAGAAGTTGAAAGAGAAGAACCTTCGGTTATTATCGCACAAAGACCTTGCGCACTTCTTCCGAATATGCGTAAAAAGTATTCGGGTCACTGTCACATAACAGACAAGTGTAAGAAGTGTAAGATGTGTATGAAACTCGGCTGTCCTGCAATTTCATTAGACGGCGATACTGTTAAGATTGACACAACACAGTGCAACGGCTGCGGACTATGTACAAATGTCTGTCCGTTTGGTGCGATTGAAAAGGAGGAAAAGTAGAATGAACATAATGATAGTCGGTGTCGGCGGACAAGGTACACTTCTTGCAAGCCGTATACTTGGTAAGGTTGCAATTAAAGAGGGTTATGACGTTAAAGTCAGCGAGGTTCACGGTATGAGCCAACGCGGCGGCAGTGTTGTTACATATGTAAAGTACAGTGATAAGGTTTATTCACCTATTATAGACCGCGGTGAGGCGGATTTGATTTTGGCATTTGAAATGCTTGAGGCTATGCGTGCTTTGCCTTATTTGAAAAAAGGCGGTAAGATGATTGCCAATACTCAAAAAATGAATCCTATGCCTGTAATCACAGGTGCTATGGAATATCCTGAAAATATTGAAGAAAAACTTAGTGCAAAGATTAATTTGCAGGCTGTTGACGCACTTTCTCTTGCGGAAAAGGCAGGTACAATCAAGGCTGTAAACGTAGTTTTAATCGGACTTTTGGCAAAGAGTATGGACGTAGATAAAAATGTTTGGATTGACGTTATAAAGGAAACTGTTCCGGAAAAATTCCTTGATGTCAATATTAAAGCGTTTGAACTTGGATATGAACTTTAAGGAGTAAAAAGTGCAAGTATTGATTAAAACTCTACATGATTTATTCACTACCTATATAGGTTGGACAGTCGCAATCATTGTTGTTTGGGCTGTTATAGCGGTAGTGCTTATAAGAAACAAAAAGAAAAAGTAAAGGAGATGTACCCAATGGGAATGTATCAGCCGGAAATTGAAACAATGGACAGAAACGAGCTTGAAAAACTTCAGCTTGAAAGACTTCAAAAACAAGTAAAGAATGTTTATGAAAATGTTCCGATGTACAGAGAAAGAATGGATAAAAAGGGTGTAAAGACTGAGGATATAAAAGAACTTAAAGATCTTGCAAAGTTGCCTTTTACAACAAAGCAGGACTTGAGAGATTATTATCCGTTTGACCTTTTTGCGGCAGACAAAAAGGATATTGTAAGAATACACGCATCGTCGGGTACAACAGGCAGACAGATTGTAGCCGGTTATACAAGAAACGACCTTGATATGTGGGCAGACTGTATGGCAAGACAGATTGCGGCAGCCGGCGGCGATGAAAATTCGGTTGTTCAGGTGTCATACGGTTACGGCTTGTTCACAGGCGGTTTGGGTGCACACGGCGGTTCTGAAAGAATCGGTGCTATGACAATCCCTACATCATCGGGTAACACCGAAAGACAAATCAGACTTATGATTGAACTCGGTGCAACTCACCTTTGCTGTACTCCGTCATACGCAATGTATCTTGGTGAAATGATAAACGAAATGGGCGTTAAAGACAAACTTAGTCTAAAAGCAGGTATATTCGGTGCAGAACCTTGGACGGAAAATATGCGTCATCAGATTGAGCAGTCGCTTGGTATAAAGGCATATGACGTATACGGACTTACCGAAATCACAGGTCCCGGTGTATCTTATGAATGTTCTGCTCAAAATGGTATGCACGTTTGTGAAGATATGTTTATTCCTGAAATTATCGACCCTGATACGGAAGAAGTACTTCCTCCCGGCTCATTCGGTGAACTTGTTTTCACAACGATTACAAAAGAGGGTATGCCAATGATGCGTTACAGAACGCGTGACTTGTGCGTACTTGATTATGAAAAATGCGAATGTGGAAGAACACTTGTAAGAATGAAGAAACCTGCAGGAAGAACCGACGATATGCTTATTATAAGAGGTGTAAACGTATTCCCGTCACAGATTGAAGAAGTACTTTTGAAAATCGGCGGCGATATTACTCCTAACTATCAGATTATTGTCGGCAGAGAAAATAACACAGATACTCTTGAAGTACAAGTTGAAATGTCGGAGGGCATGCTTTCTGATGATGTTAAGTCTGTTGCGGCGATTGAAAAGAATATCGTTGCAAAATTACGCAGTACGTTGGGACTTGGCGCAAAGGTAACGCTTGTTGAGCCGAAAACCATCACAAGAAGTGAGGGTAAGGCAAAGAGAGTTATAGATAACCGTAAACTTCACGATTAATAGGGAGGTAAAAGCTATGAAACTGATTAAACAAATATCTGTTTTTGTGGAAAATAAATCGGGCAGACTTTCGGATATACTTAATGTAATAGGAAAGAACGGTATCGACATCAGTGCATTGTCGATTGCGGATACTACTGATTTCGGTATTGTGAGAATGATTGTAAACGACCCGGATAAAGCGGCTGAAATTCTAAAGAGCAATAATCTTGTCGTAAAGGTTACGGACGTTATTGCACTTGCGGTTGCTGATAAACCGGGCGGACTTGCAGGTGAAATTGAAAAACTTAAAAATGCAGGTATTTCTATTGAATATATGTACGCATTTATCGGTAAGAGCGACAAGGGCGCACTTGTAATTGTTCGTGTTGAAAATCCCGAAAAGGCACTTGAAGTGCTTAAAGACGAAAATGTAACGGTTGTTTCACCTGAAGAAGTTTACAGAATGTAAAACAACTTTTGCAAAATAACGATATTTTAAGAGCAGTAATCTATGATTACTGCTTTTTTTGTATGTAAAAATGCACAAAAAAAGAATATTAAAATATACAAGCTGTACAGTTGTCACAAGGAAAAGCAATTTTTGCAATATTTAAAACAAGATATGCAATTCTTTAATGTTTAAAATTTGATATAATTAAATCAATCGTTAAAGCATATAAAAGAGGAGGAAATGAGAAATGAAGAAAAAAATAAGTATTTTTTGTTCACTGCTGTTGGCATTACAGATGATGTTGTCATTAGCGGTAGTTCCGGTTTTTGCAGACGAAGAACTAACTTCTGCTGTATACGAAGAACCGGAAAGTCCGGCGGTTACATATAATATGAACGTCGACTGGAAGTTCAAAAAAGCGGCAGACGGAAGTGAATATCCGCTTGCTAAGGCATCGGCAAGCGTCGCAAAAGACGGAAAGAACTTTTACGATGCAGATTATGATGACAGCGATTGGGATACGGTCAGTGTACCGCATCCGATAAACGCGGAAGATTCATTCGACGGTGCTTGTGACGATGCCGGTGAGGCAGGACTTTACAGAGGTTTTATGTTTTACAGAAAGCATATAACAATCCCTGAATCAGATGCAGGAAAGAAACTTTTCCTTGAATTTGAGGCAGTAAGAAACTCTGTTTACCTATATGTAAACGGCGAAATAGTCGGTTACTATGAGGCAGGTATCGCGGCAACAGGCTTTGATATTACAGACTATGTTAAACCGGGTAAAGACAACCTTATAGCAGTTGCGACAGATAACGCGGCTGACAGAGGTCAGTCTGACACAACAAAGGTAACAAAAGAAACAAAACCGGGCAGTACACCGGGTGCGGCAGACGGTTACGGTTATCAATGGAACACAAAAGACTTCAACGAAGTTCAAGGCGGTATCACAGGTGACGTAATCCTTTACGCAAAGGGTAAGACTTATCAGACTTTGCCGCTATACAATAACCTTAAAACAAAAGGTAACTATATTTATGCGACAGACTTTGATATAAGAGGAAAGTCGGCAACAATCACAGTTGAGGGCGAAGTAAGAAATGAAGATGCAGATAAGGACGTTACTTTGGAAGTAAATGTCGTTGAAATGGTTGACCCTAACAAGGACTCAACAGATGCTGACGCAGATCATACAAAGCAACCTTATTTGAGATATTCATTTAAAAGTGACGCAACATCAGTTAAGACAGCAAAAGATACAGGTGCAGATTCTCACTTTATGACAACAGTACCTGACGACGCTTATGACGATAACCCTGCGGCAACAAGCACAGAAACTGTTGACGTAACAAAAATTGTTGCAAGTGCAAAATGTGAAGATATGAAGTTCTGGAGTCCTGATTCTCCGAACTTGTATGACGTATATACAGTCCTAAAGGACAGCGAAGGAAACGTACTTGACGTTCAAAAGACAACAACAGGTTTCCGCAAGGTTGAATATGATATAAACGACGGCGGTCTGAAGATTAACGATCAGCCTGTATGGCTTACAGGTTACGCACAGCGTTCAACAAATGAGTGGGCTGTAATCGGTGTGGCAAACGATTGGTTGCAAGACCTTGATATGCAATGGATAAAGGAATCAAATTCAAACTTTATCCGTTGGATGCACGTTGCGCCGAAGCCGTCACAAATTCGTTCGGGTGATAAGTACGGTGTAGTATCGGCGTGTCCGGCAGGTGATAAAGAGGCTGACGTTGACGGAAGAGCATGGGATCAGCGTGTTGAGGCAATGCGTGACGCAATGATTTATTTCAGAAACTCGCCATCGGTAATTTTCTGGGAAGCAGGTAACAACGCAGTTACAGCGGCACACCAACAGGAAATGACAGACCTAAAGAATACTCTTGACCCTAACGGTGAAAGATTCTGCGGTTGCCGTACAATTTCATCAACAGACCAAATTCAAGCGGCTGATTATGTCGGCACAATGCTTAACAGACATGCAAGCAATGCAAAGGCATCAATGGCGGCTATAAAGAAGTATGTTCCTATTATGGAAACAGAATATGCACGTGAAGAGGCTCCGAGACGTGTATGGGATGACTTCTCACCACCTGACTATGATTACAGAAATAAGTGGCTTGGTGCAGGTGCGTCAAAGAAGGACGGTTACGATATACACGACCTTACATCGGAAGATTTTTCATTGGTAGACGCAAGAGCTTACAATGAATTTTATTCAGACCGTGTAGGCGGTTTATCAGGTAATGACTACTATTCGGCTGCGGCTATGATGGTATGGTCAGACTCAAATATGCACAACAGAAATACTGCAACTGAAAACTGCCGTACATCAGGTAAGGTTGACCCTGTAAGAATAAAGAAAGATGTATTCTATACAATGCAGACAATTCAGTCAACAACACCTAAATTGCATATCGTAGGTCACTGGAATTATCCGCAGCTTAGCGACGATACATACAACTATCCGCTAAAGTCGTACAACGGTACATATTGGGAAGAAACAGGCGAATACGGCAAACGTGATCCTAAAAATAAGACAGTTTACGTTATCGGTTCAACAGGTCTTTCAAAGGTTGAGCTTTACGTTAATGATAAGCTAAAGGGTACATCATCAAAGCCTGACAGTACATTTATCTATTCATTCCCGGGGATTGACGTAACAGAATCAGGTACAGTTAAGGCAGTTGCATATGACGCAAGAGAGGAAGTTATTGCAGAAGATACTATCTCAACAACAGGCGAAGCAACAACATTGACGATTACTCCTGTTGCAGGTCCTGACGGACTTATCGCAGATGGTAGTGATATTGCATACTTTGATATTGCAGTAGTAGACAAAGACGGAAATACTTGCCCGCTTGCATATGATAAGATTAACCTTTCATTAAACGGCGAAGGTGTTCTTCTTGGCGGTTACAACAGTGGTGTAGGTGAAAAGAATACAACAAATAACACAGATTTCTGTTATGCAGAATGTGGTACAAACAGAATATTTGTTCGTTCAACAAGAAATGCAGGTGCAATTACTCTATCGGCATCTCTTGAAGGTCAAGCACCTGTAACGGCTACAATCAATTCAACAGACGACCTTAATATGACAGGCGGTTTGACAACAAAAATGCAGCGTGCATTTACTCAAGGTGAAGTACCTCAGGTTATACCTCAGACAGTGCCTGCACTAAAAGTAATCGGTAATACTCTACAAGCTGATTTCGATACAGAAACAGGTAATACCGAAGTTGTTAAAGAAACAGAAAAACCGGTAGATACATATACAATAAAAATAAACGGTGTAGATGTTACAGATTATGTGACTAACCCGTTCAGACCGGATACAACAACAGGTGTAGTTTGCGATGCAATTAATACTCTTGAAGCACTAAAAAAAGAGGGTGCAGACATTACATATACAATTCAAAGTGACGGCGATTTGCCGGGGGACCAATTTATTTATGACGGTAAAATGCCGATAATATCAGTTACATCAGGTCTAAAATCAGAATATTCACAACTTGATATTATGAACGGTTCTACAACATTGGTTTATAACAAAACAGAAAAGAATCTAATGAACTATGAAACGACATATACAAGTGATAATGAAATGTTGTGCGATATTGCCGGTGTTTTGGGATATATAAACGGTGTAACATATCAGCTTGATGTTGATAACAAAGTTGCAAATATCACATATACTGCTCCTACATCAGCTGAAACAGTAAGTACTTTTGCAGATAATTCAACTGACAGTGATACTTGCGTAAAATTAACGGCAACATATGATAATGGTTTGCTTACAGATCTAAAGATTGAAAACGCTAAAATTTCAGAAGCAGTTCCGGTTGTTGAAAAGAACAAGAAGATTATGTACTGGAACAGTCTAAAAGATATGAAACCGGTTACGGCAACCCAGCAGCCAGAAAAACCAATATCAGAAGATGAAGTAGGTACACCTCAAAATCTTGATACTTTGGTAAAATCGTTGGACGGTGAATCAAGTACACTTACATCAATCACGGGTGATAAAGTTGTAGCCGCAACAATCGAAAACGGTGCTCCTGACGGAACAAAGTATATTAAGACAGGTTCATACGGCAATAACAAGTACGGTGAATATTGTCTTGAAAGTGAATGTGCATATCCTGCCAATACAAAGGCTGACGTAATGATTTCACTTGACGTAAGATTTGACGCAGACGGCGCAGGATTTACACCTGAAGACAAGGGCGACAGCAAGGTTGCAGGTGCGGTTGTACTTAGAAACGGTACAATTCAAATGCAAAAAGGAAGCGGAGCAAATGACTATACAGATACAAAGATTAAGGCGGATTCAAGTACTTGGTATCATATCGCACTTGTAGGACGTTACAGTGCATCTAACGCAAATGTTGATATGTATGTATGGAAGTACAATGCGAACGGCACAAAGACATTTGTACAAAAGGTTGAGGGTATGCCGCTTAGAAATTTATCACAATCTAAAGAAAACGGTGTTTCGCATTTAAACATACTTGCAAATACAAGTTTTGATAATGTAGCACTATATAATCTCGGTGCAGATAAACTTGCATTGAACAGTCCTAATAAAACTATCAAAGCAGGCGAAACAATGTTGTTCACTTACAGTGCAACAAGACTTGACCAATACATCACAGCTCCGGCGGTAACATGGTCAATATACAATGAAGCAAATAACGAAGTTCTAAATGATGAAAACATAACAATTTCAGACGGCGGATTGCTTACAATCGGTGCAAATGCTTCAAAGCAGAAGATTACAGTTCGTGCAACTGCGGCAAACGGCGTATATGCTTCAAAGGCTATTGACGTAGACGCAGTTGATACATCAACAGATACATACGATACACTTACTTTGTCAGCTGATAAAGCAACAGTAAGAGTCGGTGAAAATACAAAGATTACATCAGTTGCAACACTTAAGGGTGAAACGGTAACACCGGGTGACGGTGACTTGAAGTACGTTGTTTGCAACGAAGCAAATCTAAGAGAACTAAACAACAAGAATATCACAATCACAAGTGAGGGTGTACTAAGCGTTACAGAAGACGCCGTACCTCAAACAATTACAGTAAAAGGTACAAATAAGTCGGGTAGTGTTCAAGGTACTGTTAAAGTACAGATACTTCCTGCAAATATGAACACAGGTAATGAAGATAAGTACACAGATACATTCGTTTCATCAAATGCTTGTGAAGAATATGTTACAGGTGCAACTCTTGAAGAAGGTTCATGGGACGGTTCGGGTTATTATAATGTAACCGCCGCTTATGACTTCGTAGGTTTTCCGTCGGATACAACGTCAGACGTTATTTACTCGGCTGATATGAAGTTTGCAAAGGACGGTGCGGGTTGGACAGTATATAACGGTAGTAAGGGTAAGCTTGGCTTACAGCTTTCAAGCTCCGGCACAAAATTGAATGCACTTGGCGGAAGCAACAAGACAGTCGGTTCGTTGGATATTGATAAGGATTCTTGGTACAACGTACAGGTTATGTGTTCAACAGGTAGCAAAGCAAATTCTTATGCGGTAATGACAGTTTATAAGTATGACGAAAACGGTAAGAGAGTAAATCCTAAAACAGGTGTTGAAGGTACACCGTACATCTTGACTTGTGCACTTCGTAACCTTGCAGATAGCTCTGCAAATCATATTAACATCAGTGCAGGTACTTGCGTAGATAACGTAATGAGTTTTAACGTAGCTCCTGATAAGCTGACATTGTCAGTTGACGCACAGACAGTTCTTGCAGGCGGCAGCGCACAGGCATCAACAAAGGCGTCAAGAAAGGGTATTGAATTCCCTTACCTAAATTCAAACTTGATTAAGTATGAGATTTATGATGCAGAAAACAAATATCCTTTGGGCAGTGACAAGATTACTATTGATGCGTCAGGTAAGATTAACATTGACGCAATGGCAGACGCTCAAGATGTATATGTAAGAGTATCATCAACAAGCGGCGGTATGAATGACAGCAAGAAACTTACAATTAAGTCGTCGGATATATTTGAAATCAATAAGTTTGGTTTTGAAGATGAGGATAAGACTAAGTTTAAGAGAATTGATGTTACAAAGAACTTTAACTACAGTGATGAAGTTACATTCGTTGCGGCAACATATAATAATCTCGGCGCACTTACATCAATCGCATTAAAGAAAGCATACGGCGATCAACTTACAATCGGTGCAAATAAGGTAACAATGTCTTTGGATTTACCGGATACATTTGATAAGGTGAATGATAAGTTCAACGCATTTGTTCTTACAAAGTTGTCATCAGATGGAGAAACAGCAGTTGATGAAAATATGACAGCGGCTAAGAACGGCACATCGGTAAATGTTGCAAACATTCCTGCATTCGATACAGGTGCAAAAGTTGTTGTTATGGCACTGAAGAAAGATGCTGACGAAACAGATGTAAAGAGTGAAGATATTCTATACTTTACACAGATTACAGCGGCAGATATTGCCGATAACGCATTGACAATTCCGGCTTATGAGGCAGGAATGCAGATTAAGCTGTCGGGTAACATAAACGGTGTTCACACAGTTGTAAAAACTGTTGCAGAATAATACAACACGACACGAAAAGAGGTACTCCTACGGAGTGCCTTTTTTCTTGATTTATTTAAAAAATTGAGGTATAATAATAATCATAAATTTTAAGGAGAAAATGTATGGCATTATATACTATTGCGGATTTACACCTTCCGCTCGGAATAGACAAGCCGATGGATATATTCGGTAAGGCTTGGGAAAATTACGTTGCACGTCTGGCGGATAATTGGCAGTCGGTCGTAAAGGAAAACGACGTTGTTGTTTTGCCGGGTGATTTTTCGTGGGCAACGTATCTTGAACAGAGTGTTAAAGATTTTGAATATTTGCATAAATTAAACGGTAAAAAGATTTTGCTTAAAGGTAATCACGATTATTGGTGGACGACAATGAATAAATTGCGTGAGTTTACCGCAGAGCGTGGTTTTGACGATATAGAATTTTTACAGAATAATTCGTTTATGTATGAGGACGTTGCAATTTGCGGTACTCGCGGTTGGATAAATCCGGGTTGGGATAATTTCGGCAGTGAGGACAGAAAAATATTCGATAGGGAAGTTTTAAGACTTGAATTGTCATTAAACAGCGTAAAGAAATGTAATGAAATATATGTGTTCACGCACTATCCGCCAATGCCTGTTTCGCTTAAGGAAAATGAATTTGTACAAATGATGAAAAAGTATCCTGTAACAAAGTGTATCTACGGTCATCTTCATGCGGCGGCTCACAGAAACGCTGTTGAGGGGACAATAAACGGAATTGAATATAAACTTGTTTCGGGAGATTACTTGGGATTTGATCCGATAAAATTACATGATTAGGAGAAATGAATATGAAGTTAATGTTTGCGTCAGATATACACGGTTCGTACTACTATGCCCAAAAAACAGTTGAGGCATACAGAGAGGAAAAAGCAGAAAAGTTGATCTTGCTCGGCGATATACTCTATCACGGACCGAGAAACGATTTGCCGAAAGATTACGCACCGAAAAAGGTTATTGAACTTTTAAACGGCATTAAAAACGAGATACTTTGTGTAAGAGGTAACTGCGATACGGAAGTAGACCAAATGGTGCTTGAATTTCCCGTCCTTGCCGATTATGCGGTTATATTCGTTGACGGAAAGACCTTGTATTTGACTCACGGTCATAAATACAATCCGAATAATTTGCCTCCGATAAAAAAAGGCGATTACCTTGTGAATGGTCATACACATATCTTGGCAAATGAGGATATGGGCGATTTTACATACTTAAATCCCGGTTCTGTTTCAATCCCGAAAGGCGGTAATACGCATACATATATGATATACGAAAACGGTGAATTTAAAATTAAAGAATTGAAGTAGGAGAACAGAGAGAGTTGCTTGTATGGTAGATTATAACCGCATTCACTTTGTAGGGGACAGTGCATTGAGTTCAAAAAAACGGGGCAAACATTGTTTGTAGGGGCGATCATCGGTCGCCCGAAAATCGCATTCACTTCATAAGGAACGGCACCCTGAGTCCATCTTGCCACCCCTCAGACGGCTCCGCCGTCAGCTCCCCTCAAGGGGAGCCGATTGTAAGTGTGGCTGATACAAAAAATATGCAATTCGTAGAGGCGATCATCGGTCACCCGAAAATCGCATACACTTCGTAGGGAACGGCACCACAACGTCCTTTTTGCCGCCACTCCGTCACTTCGTGCCACCTCTCCTCAAGGAGAGGCTTTTAAGGCGCCCCTTGAGGGGAGCTGTCGTGAAACGACTGAGGGGTGGCGAACAACAATTTAACATCAAAAAAGTCGTCATTCATTGACGGCTTTCTTTGAATTTTTCTTTTGTTTCTTCTTATTCTTTTTACACTTCAAATGAGTATCCGGAGTAAGGTGACCGATTTCCATTTCAAAACATTCTTCAACCTCATCAAGGTTCAAAAGACTGTAATCTTCAAGTATTCTAACCATAACCGCGGCACAGGCATATGCGTCATCATAAGCACGGTGATGATGAAAATGAATACCGAGTGCGTCACAAAGATTGTTTAATTTATGACTCGGAAGTTCGGGATATGCTTTTTGCGACAATTTCACCGTACACAAATAATCAAAAGTCGGGAACGGTATATTAAAATGCTCCAAAGTCGCACAAAGTGCACCGACATCAAAACCTGCATTATGTGCAATAACTGTTTTGTGGTCAAGGTACGGCTTTAACTTATCCCAATAATCCGCAAGTGTAGGCTTGTTCACAACCATATCGGGTGTAATTCCGTGTATTTTTATATTATAATCATTAAACTCAAACGGTTCGGGTTTAATAAGAATTTCTTTTCTGTCAGTTATCTTGTTGTTTTCCACCACACATATACCAAGACTGCATACGCTTGTATAATTTGATGTGGCGGTTTCAAAGTCAATAGCTACAAAATCCATATAATCTCTCCTAACGTCATATCATTATACAACTTTTTTTGCCGAATGTCAAAGGATAAAGCAAAAAAGAGTAATTATTTGTACAGAACATAAATTGACAGGCAATTTTATTAGTTATATAATAGATAGAAAGTTAGGAGTGACATATATGCTTGTTGGAATAATAGGTGCAATGGACCTTGAGGTTCAGGCATTAAAAGGACTTATGGACAATGCAGTGGTGGAAACAATCAGCACCATTGATTTTTATAAAGGCAATATTAACGGCGTGGAAACGGTTGTTGCGGTTGCGGGAGTCGGTAAGGTAAATGCGGCGGTCTGCTCACAGACTATGATACTTAAGTATTCGCCTGACATTATGATAAACGTGGGTGTTGCCGGAGGACTTTCGGACGAATTTAAAATCGGCGACATAGCCGTTGCGGACAGCGTTGTTGAACACGATATGGACACATCACCGATAGGTGACCCTGTCGGATTGATTTCGGGAATTAATCTTGTGAATATACCTTGTGACAAAAAGCTTGCCGATTTAATGGAGCAGGCAGTAAGCAAGGTAGGCACAATAACATCAAAAAGAGGTGTTATTGCTTCGGGCGATCAATTCATCAGCAAACAGGAACAAAGAGATAGAATAAAAGATAATTTCGGTGCTATTGCCGCTGAAATGGAGGGCGCAAGTATCGGACACGTTTGTTATATGAACGGTGTGCCTTTCGGTGTACTGCGTGCAATATCGGACGGTGCAAATGACGATTCACATATGGATTATCCCGAATTTGCAAAAATGGCGGCGGCAAATTCAATCAAGATTATACTTGAACTTTTAAACAGCATAAACGGAGGAAAATTACAGTGAATAAAATAAAGAGCTTTCAAGTTGACCACAGAAAACTCGGTGTGGGAATTTATGTATCAAGAGTTGATGTTGATATAGTGACATACGATTTACGTTTTTGTAAACCGAACAGCGGAACGGTGCTTGATAATGTGACAATGCACACGATTGAGCATATGCTTGCAACGTTCGTAAGAAATTCTGATATAAAGAATGAAGTGTTATATTTCGGTCCTATGGGCTGTCAAACAGGTTTTTACTTGCTTGTACGCGATGTGGTTCCGAAAGAAAAAGTTCTTGAAACGGTAAAAGATATTTTGGCAAAGACAATTAAACACGACGGCGAAGTTTTCGGAGCGAGTGAGATTGAGTGCGGAAATTATAAAACACTTAATCTTGATTGTGCAAAGAAAGCGTGCAGAGAATACCTTGAGGCTATTCGTGATATAAACGACATAATAACGTATGATGATGTAAACCAAAGGGGATGCTGATAAAGTATTCCTTTTTTATTTGAACACGGTAGGAGTGAATTTTTATGAAATACATTTATCAATTATTTATAATATTGGTTGTTACATTTGTCGGAGAATTGTTGCATTATTTTATACCTATTCCCGTACCTGCGAGTATATACGGACTTATAATAATGCTTATACTTTTGTGTACAAAGGTTGTAAAGCTTGAACACGTTGAAAGAACTTCGGACTTTCTTATTGAAATAATGCCGCTTATGTTTATTCCGGGCGGCGTCGGACTTGTAACGGCTTGGGGCGATTTGAAAGATATGATGTTGCCGGTTGTCGTTATAACAATCATATCGACAATCGTGGTTATGGCGGTTACGGGCAAAGCGACTGAATTGATTATGAAAACAGGCAAGAAGAAAGAGGGCAAAAAAGATGAATAATATAATGACAGACAGCATATTCTTCGGTGCGGTAATCAGCGTTGTGGGATATTTGATAGGAATATTTTTAAGAAAGAAAATTTCGGTTTTAAATCCGTTGCTTGTATCAATAATCTTTGTAATCGCGGTTATAAAGATATTTCACATTGATTATGAAACGTATAACAGCGGTGCAAAGTATATAAGCTATCTTTTAACACCTGCAACGGTCTGCCTTGCAATACCGCTATACCGTCAAATATCCGTTCTTAAAGAACACGCAAAGGAAGTGTTTATAGGCATACTTGCGGGAGTTTTGGCAAGTATGGGAAGTATACTTTTGATGTCGTATTTGTTCGGACTTACGCATGAACAGTATGTAACGCTTTTGCCGAAATCAATCACAACGGCAATAGGAATGGGCGTGAGTGAAGAACTCGGCGGAATACAGACAATAACCGTTGCGGTAATTATCATAACAGGCGTACTCGGCAATATAATCGCTGAGGCGGTTTTGAAAATTTTCAGAATAAAAGAGCCTGTTGCAAAAGGTCTTGCGATAGGAACTGCGTCCCACGCAATCGGTACAACAAAGGCTCTTGAAATCGGTGAAATCGAGGGAGCAATGAGCAGTCTTTCGGTTGCGGTTGCAGGACTTATGACTGTCATATCAGCGTCAATCTTCGCTAATATGATGTAATTCCTCGTTAAAAGCAGTAAGAATTGTTTCGTAAACGATATTCGGCTCATTCTTGAAATACACAGCCATACGTTCTGCCTCTTCACGCGAGCCGGCATATAGTGAAAGCTTTAAAAGGTTGGTGTCGTCATCGTCGTAAAGCTCACATTCGACGCTGTATTCGTTTTTGCGTATACGGGTAATCTTACTGCGTACGGAATTACGGACTTTTTCGGTATTGAAAAGCTCATTGATAGAATTATCAATAGGTTCTTTTATGTAAACAGGTATGTTTGGAGTGTAAAGGTCACTTGCATTCATACCTTTTTTTGTTATTTTATATTTTTCGTTGTGTTCACTTTCAAGAAAGGTTTTAACGTGATGTGTATGTTCGAGATTATCAAGTGCGACTTGAAAATCTTGAAAATTAATGTTACAATTATCAAGAACAAGGTTTATAAGATTATTGTACGGAACATAATCTTTTGCTTGATTTAATGTATAAAGAATAATAAATTGTATTAAAACGGGATCATTAATTTCCCTTTGATACAACATAAAAAATCACCTCCGTGTATTTAATATCAGTATAACACATTTAATATTAAATTGGTAGAGGTAAATAGAAATCAGGAGAAAAAATATGCCGAGAAAGAAACTTACAGAGGAAGAAGAAATTGCACGCGTAAAGGCGATGTATGAGTATGAACAAAATTGCCGCGATAACGGATATACGGTTGTTGCGGGAGTTGACGAGGCAGGTAGAGGTCCGCTTGCCGGTCCTGTATACGCGGCGGCGGTTATACTTCCGAATGACATTATAATCAAAGGAATAAACGATTCAAAAAAACTTTCCGAAAAAAAGAGAGAAGAATTGTTTGAAGAAATAACCGAAAAGGCAATCGCATATAATATATTCAGTGTGGACGAAAAACGAATTGACGAAATAAATATTTTAAACGCAACGTACGAGGCAATGAACGGTGCGGTAAACGGACTAAGCACTGCACCCGATTTTGTGCTTATAGACGGTAACAGAATAAGCGGAATGGAAATACCGCACGAAACGGTTGTAAAGGGTGACAGTAAGAGTATTTCAATAGCGGCGGCGTCTATTTTGGCAAAAGTGAGCCGTGACAGATTTATATGTCAAATGGCGGAAAAGTATCCCGAGTACGGCTTTGAAAAGCATAAGGGTTACGGCACAAAGGCACACAATGAGGCTATTTTAAAATACGGTCCGTGTCCGATACACAGAAGAACATTTTTAAGAAAATTATTGGGAGAATGATTATGACGACAAAGGAAATAGGAGATTTCGGAGAAAAGGCGGCAGAGGATTATCTTGTTGAAATGGATTACTTAATACTTGAAAGAAATTACCGTTTGAAATTCGGCGAAATTGATATTATCGCCGCAAGGGACGGCGGACTTGTTTTTGTGGAAGTAAAGACGAGAAAGAGTAATTTATTCGGTGAGCCGAGCGAATATGTTGACCGCAAAAAGCAGGAACGGGTGAAAAAAGCCGCAATGGTTTATGCAGATGTGGAAAATACCGATATGCGATTTGATGTGATAGAAGTATTTTATGAGGAGAAAAACGGAGAATTATTTCTTGTTAAAGTTAATCATATTGAAAATGCTTTTTAATAAGGGGACACTAAAATGAATGGGGACACTAAAAACAACTATTCCGTATTTGACACACATTGCGATACATTGTGTTGCGTGCGTGATGACGGTAAAAGCCTTAATGAAAATGACTGTCATGTTGATTTAAAAAGAATGTCGGAATATAAAAGCTATACGCAAGTTTTTGCTTGCTTTATAGATCCGATATATAAGACGTGCGGTGCGGAGCGAACAATGAATTTAACAGATACATTCCACACGCACACGCAAAATCTACCGCAGAATGTTAAAGCTGTTTTAAGCATTGAGGGCGGAGAGGGAATATATTCACTTTCGGCACTTCGCAATTATCACAGGCTCGGCGTAAAAATCGCGGCACTAACATGGAACTATTCAAATCATATTGCTTCGGGTGCGTTGGAAAGTGACGAAAACAGAGGACTGACCGATTTCGGAAAAACGGTTGTGTCGGAAATGAATAAAATCGGTATGCTTATAGACGTTTCACACCTTAACAGAAAGTCATTTTACGATATTGCAAAGGTAACAAAAATGCCGATTGTCGCAACACATTCTTGCTCGGACTTTATATGTCCCCATAAAAGAAATTTGACAGACGAACAATTTAAAATTATTAAAAACAGCGGCGGTTGTGTCGGAGCGAATTTTTATCCGCCGTTTTTAACAAACAGAGATAAATGCGGTATTGACGATATTGTAAAGCATATTGAGCATTTTATGGAGCTTGGCGGTGAGGATAATATCGGTATCGGTGCGGATTTTGACGGCGTTGACTGTCTGCCCGAAGGTATAAGCGGTGTTGAAGATATGTATAAAATATTTGACAGACTGCTTGCAAGGGGATATACTAAAGAACAGGTAGAGAAAATAAGTCATAGAAATTTTGAAAGGATTTTTGAAAATGCCTAAATTTTTTGTAACACAAGATAAAATATCAGATAATCAAATTATAATAGACAGCGAGGACGTAACGCATATTTCAAGGGTACTCCGTCTTGAAAAAGGTGATAATGTTACGGTGTGTGACGGACAGGGAACGGATTATGACGCTCAAATCGATACGATAGAGCCGAAGAAAATTCTTTTGAATATCATATCAAGACAAAAGAGCGAAACAGAGCCGAATATAAAGGTTACACTTTTTCAGGCACTTCCAAAAGCGTCCAAAATGGAGTACATCATTCAGAAAACAACGGAGCTGGGCATATCCGAAATTGTGCCTGTGAAACTTTCAAGATGTGTTGTGAAAATAGACAATAAAAAGGACGAGAAAAAGAAAATCGACCGTTGGCAAAAGATTGCCGAATCGGCGGCGAAACAGTCGGGCAGGGGCATTGTTCCGACAGTGTCTGAATTTATGACTGTTAATGAAGTGATTGACAAATCAAAAGAATTTGATTTGTTTTTTGTGCCGTACGAATGTGAAGAACAGAAAACACTGAAAGAGATTTTAACTTCAAAAAGTGACGTTAAGTCGGTGGGATTTGTCATAGGTCCGGAGGGTGGTTTTGATTTAAGCGAAACCGAAAAACTTCATTCAAGCGGTATCGATACAGTAACGCTCGGTAAGAGAATACTACGCACGGAAACAGCCGGTGAGGCGGTTTTGGCAATGACAATGTATGAGATAGGCGACATAAATTAGGAGATGGTTTAAATGACTTTACAAGAGATAATTGATGCAAGTGACAATATTGTATTTTTCGGCGGTGCAGGTGTGTCAACCGAAAGCGGTATACCCGATTTCAGAAGTGTTGACGGACTTTATAATATGAAGTATGATTATCCGCCGGAAACTATTTTAAGTCATACGTTTTTTATGAATAATACGGAGGAATTTTACAAATTTTATCGTGACAAACTGATTGTAAAAGGTGTTAAGCCGAACAAGGCACATATCGCGCTTGCAAAACTTGAAGAAAAGGGAAAGTTAAAGGCGGTTATAACACAAAACATAGACGGACTTCATCAAATGGCAGGCAGTAAAAATGTACTTGAACTTCACGGTTCGACTCTTAGAAACTACTGTATGGATTGCGGAAAATCGTACGATATTGATTATATCGAAAACAGCAAGGGTGTGCCTAAATGCGAATGTGGGGGTATAATCAAGCCTGATGTTGTGTTGTACGAAGAAATGTTAAATGACGATACAATCACAAAATCGGTGCAGTATATCAGTAATGCGGATGTACTTATAATCGGAGGTACATCGCTTAACGTATATCCTGCGGCAGGGTTTATAAATTACTTCAAAGGCAGTAAACTTGTTATTATCAATAAAGCTGCCACTTCTGCCGATAAAAATGCTGACCTTGTTATAAGTGAGCCGATAGGCGAAGTCTTGGGAAGTCTTAAAATATGAAAGTATATTATATGAAAGTCAAAAGCATAAATGCCGATGATGAAAAATGGTTTAAGTATTTGTCGCAAAAACGAATTGAAAAAGTCAATAGGTTAAAAAAGGCAAATAAAAAATCACAGTCAATAGGTGCGGAACTGCTGCTAAATTATGCGGTAAACGGTGATATAAAAAAAACGGTAAAGTGGGACACAGAAAACGGCGGAAAACTTTACTTAACGCAAAACAAGGATTTGTATGTAAATCTATCACATTCCGGCGGATATGCGGTATGTGCCGTACATAACAAAGATGTTGGCATTGACATACAGCACTTGCGAGAATGTGATATGAATTTGGCAAAACGATTTTTTACGGCGGAAGAAACCGAATATATAAATTGTTCAGCCGACAAAAATAATGCGTTTTTTGAGGTGTGGACTAAGAAAGAGAGCTTTGTCAAGGCAATCGGTACCGGACTTACAATTCCGTTAAACAGCTTTTCGGTGCTTTCCGATACAATCGGATATGACGGTAAAACGTATTGCTTTAAAGAGTATTCGGTTGGAGAAGACGACTATAAAATGTTTGTCTGCTATTTGTCGTAGTTGTAGATATTTGCACTTTCGGGTGAGTAGTTTATGATTTCGTCATAAGCGTCAAGCTGATCTTCGCTGTTTGGCGCCCACGGAATAAGCCCAGTACAGTCAGTTGCGGATATGGCATTGCATACGTCAAAGTCAAAATTACTGTTACGGAAAATAACGTGATTCGGATATTTCCTTTTCATAACATCATAACCTTTCTGCTCAAATTTGGTTTGGAGCAGTATTAGTATTATAAAAATCCCGATGAATTATGTCATCGGGATTTTTGTTATTTTATCATATTTATGAAATATTTGTGAAAATCAAGATTTTTTGTAAGTTCGGGGTGGAATGAAGTTACAAGCATATTGTTTTCTCTTGCGGCAACTATATGACCGTTCAGCTTACACAAAATTTTTACGTTATCGCCGACACTGTCAATCCACGGTGCACGGATAAATACAAGCGGAAACGGTTTATCCGATACTTCGGGGATAACGACTTCTTCGGAAAAACTGTCGATTTGCTTGCCGTATGCGTTGCGTCTTACGGTAATATCCATAGTGCCTATGTGCGCCTGTTCGCCCTCAATATTTTTCGCAAGAACGATAAGTCCGGCGCAAGTACCGAAAACAGGCATACCGTTTTCAATCATATTTTTAATCGGCTCATATAAATCGAGCTTGTGAAGAAGTTTGCCGATTACCGTACTTTCTCCGCCCGGGATAATAAGACCGTCAAACGGTTTTTCAATGTCTTTTTTTTGACGTATTTCAAATGATTCCACACCAAGCGCGTCAAGCGAATGTTTATGTTCAATAAATGCACCTTGAAGTGCAAGTATACCGATTCTCATTATTTACCACGCTCCGCCATAAGTAGTGCAATTTCGTTTTCATTTATGCCGACCATTGCTTCGCCAAGGTCCTCTGAAAGTTCTGCAAGAAGTTTGTCATCAGTGTAATTTGTAACTGCTTGAACAATAGCAGACGCTCTCTTTGCAGGGTTGCCTGACTTGAATATACCTGAGCCTACGAATACACCCTCTGCACCAAGGTGCATCATAAGTGCGGCGTCGGCAGGTGTTGCAACACCGCCTGCGGCAAAGTTTACAACAGGTAATTTACCGTTTTCGTGAACATATTCAACAAGATTGTAAGGCACTTGAAGTTGCTTTGCAGCCTCATAAAGTTCGTCTTCTGACATATTTTGAATACGTCTGATTTCAGACATCATCATTCTCATATGACGTACTGCTTGAACAACGTCACCTGTACCCGGTTCACCCTTTGTTCTTATCATAGCCGCACCTTCGTTTATACGTCTTAGCGCCTCACCCAAATCCTTTGCACCGCATACGAAAGGTACTTTAAAATCGTTCTTGTTGATGTGGTACTTGTCGTCGGCAGGTGAAAGCACTTCGCTTTCGTCTATGTAGTCAATTTTGATTGCTTGCAAAATTCTTGCCTCTGCAAAGTGACCAATACGGCACTTCGCCATAACAGGGATTGAAACTGCGTCTTGAATACCCTTAATCATTTTAGGGTCGCTCATTCTCGACACACCGCCTGCGGCACGAATATCGGCAGGGATACGTTCAAGAGCCATTACAGCACAAGCGCCTGCCTCCTCGGCAATTTTAGCTTGTTCAGGTGTTGTTACGTCCATAATTACTCCGCCCTTTAGCATTTGGGCAAGGTTTCTGTTTAGTTCCATTTGTGTTGACATAGTTATTAACATTCCTTTCTGATCGGCTTAAATAAATCAGCCGTCTGTTGACTTTTTCCCTGGGATTGGTTATAATTATACCACTGATTGACACTATTAAAAGTGCCAAAATACAAGTTTTTTATGGGGTCAGATTATGTTTAACTTTATTTTTACAGCCGATAAAGCGTCAAAAAAACCGCTTTACGAACAGCTTTATTCGTATGTCGCAGATGAAATAAAAAATAAAAATATTAAAGAAAATGAGCGTATGCCGTCAAAAAAAGCACTGGCAAAATATCTCGGAATAAGCGTAAATACCGTTGAAACAGCATATTCGATTTTGGTACAGGAGGGGTATTTAAGAGCGGTTGCAAGGAGCGGTTTTTATGTTTGCAAGGTTGATATTCCCGTTGGTGACAGAAACTTTGAATATGAAGAAGAACAAGAGAGTGTAACAGCATATAAGGCGGATTTTAAGACAAATAAAGTCGATATAAATTCGTTTCCGTATTCGACTTGGATAAAGCTTTCAAAGGAGGTTATGTACTCAACACCGGAGTATCTTAATTCCGGAAATGTAAAGGGCGATTATGAATTGAGAGAGAGTATTGCAAAATATTTGCACGAATTTCGCGGAGTAAAATGTTCGCCTATGCAGATTGTAGTCGGTGCGGGTATTGAGTATTTGACAATGCTCCTTACAGAACTTTTTGACAGAGATAAAGTGTTTGCCGTTGAAAATCCCGGTTATAAAAAAATATCGGCAATACTCAGAAACAACAACAGAAAAATAAATTATATAGACGTAGATGAAAACGGACTTTGTACGGATTGTTTAAAACAAACAGATTCGGATGTAGTGTATGTCACACCGTCACACCAATTCCCGACAGGTGCGGTAATGCCTGTATGGCGCAGAATGGAACTTCTTTCGTGGGCGGAAGAAGGGGAGGACAGATATATAATTGAGGACGATTATAACAGCGAGTTTAATTTTTCGATTAAGCCTGTTCCCGCAATGCAGGGACTTGCAAGCAGTGATAAAGTCGTGTATTTAAGCACGTTTTCAAGAGTTCTTGCACCGTCAATCAGAATTGCATATATGGTACTTTCGAAAAAAATGCTTGAAAAATTCGACAAGCATTTCGGTACATATTCGTCAACCGTTCCGCGATTTGAACAGCATACGTTAAATAAATTTATTTCGGGAGGGTACTATTCAAGACATTTGAGCAGAGTGAAAAATATCTATAAAAAAAGACGCGATAAGATTATCCAGTCGCTCGGTAACGCAGATATAAGCGGTGAAAGAGTCGGACTTCATATAGTCGTTAAAACGGATAAGGCAAAGGAAATAATAGAGTATGCTCTAAAATGTGACGTGAAACTTTACGATATGGACGATTATTATATGACTGAAAATAAAAAAAGCAATTCAATCATCATAGGCTATGCCGGTGCGGAAGATGATGATATTGAATTACTGAAAAGTATATTTGATAAATTTATATAAATTAAAATATAAAAATAATATTTTGCACATTCTGAACACTTTATCAACAATATGAAAAAAGCTCCGATAAAATCGGAGCTTAAATGGAGCGGAAGACGAGATTCGAACTCGCGACGTTCACCTTGGCAAGGTGACGCTCTACCACTGAGCCACTCCCGCATTTCTTGACTGCTTTGTTATTATAGCATGGGAAATACGGTTTGTCAACTGTTTTTTGAAATTTTTTTTGATAATTTTTTTGAAACTGTCTTAAACAGCATATAAATCAGCACGGTTAAGCCGAAATCGAACGATATGTTAAACAGAAAAAGCTGTTTTGAAATATCAGCCGCACCGTTGCCGATATACGGCATAGGGAACTGAATAAGTCCCATAAGTATCACGAAAATAAACGGAACGGCATATCTGTTTTTCTTTTTCAACATCACAATACCAATCAGTAAAAATACCGCATAACTCGGTATTATAAAGAACAATGTTTTCGGCAAATGCTCACGGATATTTTCCCATAAATCAAAACGATATGAGGACGTATTCGGTGCATAGCCGTATTTTTTCTCAAATGTACCGAGGTTTATTTTGTTTGTAAAAGCATTTTGTGCGGTTGTTTCCATAACAGATACAAGACGCAGGGGATGAGTGATGTAGAATTTTATAAGTTTTCCGTTACTCATTTTTGAATGAAACTTTTCATTCATAATATCACTTCGCGGCGGATATTTGTATTCTGATTTATCAAGGTATGCGTGCTTACCGCTGTCGGCCGCCATATCTTCGTCAAGTCCCATATCGATTAAATCCTGTTTCGGATTGGGACTGTCTTTTAAAATACCGTAAAACACACTGTTATACTGTGTATCCAAATTAAGCTGACCGCCGTTTATAACGTATCCGCCGACTCCGTGCCAAAGTAAAACGATTGAACACACAATGCACAAATTTCGCTTGTTGCTTTTAAAACCGACATACAATACAGCGATAATAAGGAACGGTGTAAATACGGCACACTGCAATTTTGAACCGAGTAACAGGCAAGACGAAACAGTGAAAAATATTATTACGCTGTTTTTAGCATCGTGTACATTTTCAAACATATACAATCCGAAAAGCACGACAGTTGCAAACGATACAAGCATAACGCTTTGACCGTACAGACTGTTTAAAATCGTCAAATTAACTCCGTTAAAAAATACAACGATAAAAAACAACAGAAAAATATAATGCAAAAACTTATTTTCAATTTTAAATTTACGTTGTATAAAAAAGCATACCGTTGCGTACCACAAAAACATCATAACCGCCAAAATCCGCATATCAAACGCACCGAACGGCAGACATATAAGTCTTGTTGTAGCGGTAGGGAATATAAACGTAGTAGTCGGTACTAAAAATAAAAGTCTTGGCACATATAGCAACAAGTCAACCGATGTAAATTTCATATAAAAAAATCTTACGGCATAATCGTAAAAAGAGTAGTCGGACGGGAAATCAAGTCCGCACGGACGCATAACTCTTTCAAAATCACCCTGGTCGGCAACCGAATGGACAGGCGGTACAAATACCGCGTATACAAACACAGCAATGACCGATATTATAAATATTATATCGTATGCGGAAAAAATCTTTTTCTTCAAGTAAAATCACTCCAAAATCAGTAATGTAAATTTATTATACAAAATAACGGAAGCATTTGCAATAAAAATTGTACGCGCAATCACAAAATCTTGTGCAATTAATGTTGATAAATCTTTTATTTTGTGATAGAATGAATATATATTGAGTTTAGTTTTAATATAAAGGAGTTAAATCATGGAAAACGTAAGAAGAATTTATGTTGAAAAGAAAAACGGATTTGACGTTGAGGCAAAGGGTGTACTTGCCGATCTTAAAGAAAACCTTTCTTTAAAAGGTCTTAAAGACGTCAGAATTATTAACAGATATGATGTTTCGGGCGTAAGCGATGAGGAATATCAAAAGGCGAGAAATCTTATTTTCTCAGAACCTCCTGTTGATAATGCTTATGATGAAGAAATTGAAATCAGTGAGGGCAAAGTGTTTGCGGTTGAATTTTTACCGGGACAGTTTGACCAGAGAGCCGCATCGGCTGAAGAATGTATTTCAATTCTTACGGAAAAGGAACGTCCGACTGTAAGAAGTGCAAAGGTATATGTTCTTATCGGCGATATTTCAGATGAAGAAACAGAGGCTGTTAAAAATTACGTTATAAACCCTGTTGAGGCAAGAGAGGCGAGTCTTGAAAAGCCGACTTCGCTTGTTATGGAAACAGTTGTTCCCGATGACGTTGCGACAGTTGACGGCTTTACCGAAATGGACGAGAGCAAAATGGAAGAGTTTCTTTCAAAGATGGGCTTTGCAATGGATATGGACGACCTTGCATTCTGTCAGAAGTATTTTAAGGATACGGAAAAGCGTAATCCTACAATTACAGAACTTCGTATGATTGATACATATTGGTCTGACCACTGCCGTCATACTACGTTTTCCACTAAGATAAATGATGTTAAGATAAATAACGGCAAATATGCCGATGTCATTAAGGCTGCATATGATGAATATAAGGCTGCAAAAGCTGATTTGTATGCACCTGACAGAGATACTTGCCTTATGAATATGGCAACAATCATAGTTAAGCAGCTTAAAAAGCAAGGTCTTTTAAAAGAAATTGATGAATCGGAAGAAATCAATGCTTGTTCAATCGTTGTTGATGTTGACGTAAACGGCAAGGACGAGCCATGGCTAATTATGTTTAAAAACGAAACTCATAACCACCCGACAGAAATCGAGCCTTTTGGCGGTGCGGCAACTTGTCTTGGCGGTGCTATTCGTGACCCGCTTTCAGGAAGAAGTTATGTATATCAGGCTATGCGTGTAACCGGTAGCGGTGATCCGAGAGTATCACTAAAGGATACACATGCCGGAAAGCTTATGCAGAGAAAGATTACAACAGGTGCGTCGGCAGGTTACAGTTCATATGGTAACCAAATCGGTCTTGCAACAGGACAGGTTCAGGAAATATATGATGAAGGCTACGTTGCAAAGAGAATGGAAATAGGTGCGGTTATAGGTGCGGCACCAAAGAAGAACGTTATTCGTGAAGTGCCGTCAAAGGGCGACGTTATCATTCTTCTCGGAGGAAGAACAGGTCGTGACGGTATCGGCGGTGCAACAGGTTCTTCAAAGGCACATAATGAAGAAAGCGTTGTTACTTGCGGAAGTGAAGTGCAAAAGGGTAATCCGCCTGTTGAAAGAAAAATTCAAAGACTTTTCAGAGATGAAAAAGTTACCACACTTATAAAGAGATGTAACGACTTCGGTGCGGGCGGCGTATCGGTTGCTATCGGTGAGCTTGCGGACGGACTTGTTATTGACCTTGACAAAGTTCCTAAAAAGTATGAGGGACTTGACGGAACCGAACTTGCAATCAGCGAATCACAGGAAAGAATGGCGGTTGTTGTAAGAGCGGAGGACTCAGATAAGTTTATAGAATATTCAAATAACGAAAATCTTGAGGCAACAAAGGTTGCATATGTCACAGACGAAAACAGACTTGTTATGAACTGGAGAGGTAAGACAATTTGTGATATTTCAAGAGATTTTCTTAACACAAACGGTGCAACAAAGAATACGGATATTGAAGTTGTACTTCCTGATACTGAAAACAGTTTCTTTAAGCAAGAAGTTGTTACTGACGTAAAGGCAAAGTGGCTTGAAACACTTTCAGACTTAAACGTATGCTCACAAAAGGGACTATGCGAAAAGTTTGACTCAACAATCGGTGCAAACAGTGTACTTATGCCGTTCGGCGGTAAGTATCAGCTTACTCCGTCAGACGGTATGGCTGCAAAAGTTCCTGTACTTGGCGGCGAAACAAATACGGCAACCGTTATGACATTCGGCTATAATCCGAAACTTTCAAGCTGGAGCCAATATCACGGTTCAACATATGCAATCGTTGAATCTGTTTCAAAAGCGGTTGCGTTGGGTGCTGATTATAAGAAGATTTATCTTACATTCCAAGAGTACTTTGAAAGACTTGGAACCGATCCTAAGCGTTGGGGCAAGCCTTTTGCTTCATTGCTTGGCGCATATAAGACACAGCTTGCATTAGGTATTGCGGCAATCGGCGGTAAGGACTCAATGAGCGGTTCGTTCAACGACCTTGACGTACCTCCGACACTTACATCATTCGCCGTTGCACCTGTAAAGGCTGATAAGGTTATTTCACAGGAAATCAAGAAAGCAGGCTCAAAGCTTGTTATGTTCACAGTTAAACGTGACGAAAACGATTTACCTAAGTTTGACGAATTGAAGAAAATGTATGACACAGTTCATCAGCTTATTCTTGACGGCAAAGTATTGTCGGCAAGCGTTGTTAAGGGATTCGGTCTTGTTGAAACTGTTTCAAAAATGGCATTCGGTAATATGATCGGTGTTGAATTTGACAAGAACCTTACAAATGATATGCTATTCTATGCACCGCTTGGCTCAATCGTACTTGAAGTTGAAGAAGAAATTGACGGTGCCGTAACAGTCGGTACAACAGGCTCTGACGCATTTACAGTAGGCGGAGTAAATATTCCGCTTAGCGAGGCGGCTGAAGTATGGAAAAAACCGCTTGAAAAGGTATTCCCTACAAAAGCAGGTCACTTTACAAGTGAGCCTGAAACATTCAGCTATGATAAGAGAAATATAACTGTTGCAACAGAAAAATTTGCAAAACCGAGAGTATTTATTCCTGTATTCCCGGGTACAAACTGCGAATACGATACTGCAAGAGCATTTGAAAACGCAGGTGCTGTGGCAGATGTATTTGTTGTAAGAAACCTTACTGGTGACGACGTTGTTTACTCAATGAAAGAAATGCAAAAGAGAATAAACAATTCTCAAATCGTAATGATTCCGGGCGGTTTCTCAGGCGGTGACGAACCTGAGGGCAGCGGTAAATTTATCGCAACCGCATTCAGAAATCCGCTTGTTAAAGACGCGGTTATGAATATGCTTAAAAACCGTGACGGTCTAATGCTTGGTATCTGTAACGGTTTCCAGGCGCTTATAAAGCTTGGTCTTGTACCTTACGGAGAAATTCGTGACCTTGACAGTAATTCACCGACACTTACATTTAACACAATCGGCAGACACGTTTCTTGTATGGCAAGAACAAGAATTGCGTCAAACAAGTCACCATGGCTTGCAAATGTGAATACAGGTGATGTTCATACAATCGCACTTTCACACGGTGAGGGTAGATTTATCGCGTCGGAAGAACAGGTTAAGGAACTTGCGGCAAACGGACAGATTGCAACTCAATATGTAAACCTTGAAGATAAGGCAACATATGATATTGACTGGAATCCGAACGGTTCGGTATATGCTATCGAAGGTATAACAAGTCCTGACGGCAGAGTGCTTGGTAAAATGGGACACAGTGAACGTATCGGTAAGAACGTATCGTTTAACGTTCCGGGTAACAAAGACCAAAAGCTGTTTGAGGCAGGCGTTAAATATTTTAAATAATACAAAAAGGCTGTCGGCAAATGTCGGCAGCCTGTTTTATCACGAGGAGAAAGATGTTATATGAAACCGAAAATTGGTGTTGTGTTTCCAAAGATAACGGATAAAGATATAGCCGATTTGGAAATAGAAAAAATAAGAGTTTCAAAAAACAGAAGAAAAATAGGTATTTTGCTTGGCTCTGACACGTCCGCTTATCAGCAGGCGAAGGTCGAAAGTGAAGTAAAAAAGGCTTGTAATCTTACGGAAGTAATCGTTAGGGTTGATAACAGAATTAAACAGCAAGATAAAAATGTAATGATTTACGAAGTCGAACCCGGTCAAGAGGGCTCTATGCAGTCTGCATCATCAGGTCCGAAAATCAAAGGTAAAGCAAATGTTTCGGATATGCTTTACGGCAGACCGATTAATGACGATATTATATCAATTCATTCGATTAATGATAATTCGGGCAGAGTTGTGTTTTCGGGTAAGGTATTTTTTGTTGAGGACAGAGATATTAAATCTAAAAAAACTGGCAAGGAATTTCACCTTATAACAATGGATATTACAGATAACGAGGACTCAATATCGGCGAAAATGTTCGTTACAAAAACGGAAGATGACGAGCCGTTTAACAAGCTTTTTTCAAAATTGAAAAAGGGAGTCAAGGGGGGCGGTATATATATCGTTGCGCGCGGTAAGGCACAGTTCGACCAATACGCAGGTGAAACGATTGTGATGATTAACGACATTGCGGAAATTGAAAAACCGCCTGTTCGTATGGATGAGGCAACGGAAAAACGTGTAGAACTTCACCTGCATACACAGATGTCGGCGATGGACGCGGTTTCGTCCGTAAATGATCTTATCAACAGAGCAATTTATTGGGGACATAAGGCGATTGCCGTTACCGACCACGGAGTTGTGCAGTCGTTCCCGGATGCAATGAAAGCGTCTAACTTTAATGAAAAAATTAAAATTCTTTACGGTGTTGAGGGATATTTGATTGACGACAGCAAGAAGATTGTCTATAATGCGGAAAATCAGAATATTGACTCACCGTTTGTTGTGTTTGATATAGAAACAACAGGACTTCACAACGACAAAAACAATATCACCGAAATCGGTGCGGTAAAGGTTGTAAACGGTCAGATTGTCGATAAGTGGTCTACGTTCGTTAATCCGTGTCAGCCGATACCCGAAAATATTGTGGAACTTACGGGTATTACGGACAGTATGGTGGCTGACGCACCGAAAATCGAAGAAATACTCGGTGAGTTTTTCGAGTTTTGTAAGGATTGCATACTTGTTGCACATAACGCGGCGTTCGATATAGGATTTATAAAAAAGGCGGCGGAGCGTCATAATTTTGAATTTAATTTCTGCTACCTTGATACGCTTATGCTTGCAAGATGTATGTATCCCGAACTTCCGAATTTTAAACTTGATACGCTTACAAAACATCTTCACGTTATTCTTGAAAATCATCACCGTGCGGTAGATGATGCAAAGGCTACGGCTGATGTTTTCGTTAAGATGATAGAAAAACTTCGCGAAGAAGATAAGACGGAGCTTAAAACTTTCAATGATATTTTTGATTTAAGAAGTGCGTCAAAGAAAAATAAAGCGTATCACATTATCATACTTGCAAAAAATCAAATCGGTTTAAGACATATTTATGAAATGATTTCGGAATCGCATTTGAAATATTTCTTCAGAACACCGAGAATACCGCGAAGTTTGCTTGAAGAAAAACGCGAGGGACTTATACTCGGTTCGGCTTGTGAGGCCGGCGAACTTTTCAGAGCGATGATAGACGGTGACAGTGACGAGGAATTAAAGGAAATAGTTGATTTTTATGACTATCTTGAAATTCAGCCGATAGGCAATAATGCGTATATGAAAACCGATCCGAAACACCCTATGGTAAATACGGACGAAGATTTGCAAAATTTAAACAGACGTATTGTTGCACTTGGCGAAAAGTATAATAAACCCGTTGTCGCAACGTGTGACGTGCATTTTATGGATATGGAGGGTGCGGATTACAGAAAAATCCTTATGAATTACAAAGGATTTTCGGATGCTGACAATCAAGCACCGTTGTATTTCAGAACAACGGAAGAAATGCTTAAAGAATTTGAGTATTTGGGCAAGGAAAAGGCGTATGAGGTTGTTGTTAAAAACACAAACCTTGTAGCCGATATGATAGAGGACGTCAGACCGATTCCTGCGAAAAAGTGTCCGCCTGTAATTGAGGGTGCGAAAGAGGGTATCATAAACGACTCGACAACGAGAGCAAAGGAAATATACGGCGATCCGCTTCCTGAAATCGTGCAGAAACGTCTTGATAAGGAACTTCATTCGATTACGACTTACGGTTTTTCGGTTATGTACAGAATTGCACAGGAGCTTGTACGTCATTCACTTGCAGACGGATATTTGGTTGGCTCACGTGGTTCTGTCGGCTCGTCGCTTGTTGCGTATTTGTCGGATATAACGGAGGTTAATTCACTTCAAGGTCACTATATTTGCCCGAATTGTAAAAACGTAGAGTTTATTGAGTCCGAAATCGGTTTGTCGGGGTGTGACTTGCCCGATAAGGTGTGTCCGAAATGCGGAACGAAGTACAGAAAAGACGGCCACGATATTCCGTTTGAAACATTCCTTGGATTTAAGGGCGATAAAGAGCCTGATATTGACCTTAACTTTTCGGGCGTGTATCAGCCGGTAATCCATAAATACACCGAAACATTCTTCGGCAAGGGTAAGGTTTTTAAAGCCGGAACAATCGGTACTGTCGCGGAAAAAACCGCATTCGGTTATGTAAAGAAGTATTGCGAGGAGAGAAATCTTGTAATGCGTAATGCGGAGATGAAACGACTTGCAAAAGGCTGTGAGGGTGTAAAACGTACGTCGGGACAGCACCCCGGCGGAATTATCGTTGTACCGTTTGAAAATGATATACATGAATTTTGCCCTGTTCAGCACCCTGCGGACGATCCTAATTCGGATATTATTACGACTCACTTCGATTACCATAAAATCGACCAAAACCTTTTAAAACTTGACGAGCTTGGACACGATGATCCAACGGTTATAAGAATGCTTGAGGATATAACGGGACTGCACGCACGGGATATTCCGATAGGTGACCCCGAAACAATGAGTTTGTTTACATCAAATAAAGCGTTGAAATTACTTCCGGGTAAGGATATAGGTACAAATTTGGGTACATACGGAATACCTGAGTTCGGTACAAAGTTTGTACGTCAAATGCTTGAAGATACAAAACCGACAACATTCTCTGAACTTGTAAGAATTTCGGGACTTTCGCACGGTACTGACGTGTGGCTCGGTAATGCACAGGAATTAATCAGAGAGGGCAAGTGTGACCTGTCACACTCAATATGTGCCCGTGACGATATTATGATTTATCTTATTTCGTGCGGTGTTGAAGAAGAACATTCGTTCAAGATAATGGAAATGGTGCGTAAAGGTAAAGGCCTGACGCCTGAATATGAACAGGAAATGCGTGATAATAATGTGCCTGATTGGTATATTGAATCGTGTAAAAAAATCAAGTATATGTTCCCTAAGGCACACGCTGCCGCTTACGTTATGTCGGCATTCAGAATTGCGTATTTTAAAGTACATTATCCAGAAGCATTTTATATCGCATATTATACGGTGCGTGCGGACGATTTTGATGCGTCGGTAATGGCGAGGGGAGAAGAACGCGTTCGTGAAGAAATGCGTTCAATCAACGCAAAGAAGAAGGACGGAACTGTTACTCCGAAAGAAGAAAACCTTATACCGATACTTGAAATTTGTATTGAAATGTACGCAAGAGGAATTAATTTCGTGCCTGTTGATTTGTACGAATCACACGCAACAGATTTCAGACAGGTTGAGGGCGGTATTCTTCCTCCGCTTTCCGCACTTCCCGGACTTAGCGAAAACGACGCGATAAGCATTACGGAAGAAAGAAAGAACGGCGAATTTAGAAACGTCGAAGATTTAAGACTTCGTACAGGTATTGGTAAGAACCCGCTTAATATCCTTGAAGAAAACGGCTGTTTCGATGATTTGCCCGATACCGACCAAGTGTCGTTGTTTGACTAATGATATAAGACCTTAGCAATATGTTAAGGCCTTTTTTGTTTAAAAAACAGTACAATTAACATATAATCTTGAAAATTTTGTCTTTTTATGATATTATAAAAGAAATATTTAACAATTAATAAACTTTTTGCAACTTTTTGAGGTGTTGAAAAGTATTAATAGTGAAAGGGAAAATAGGAGGGACATAAAATGAAAAAGATTATACCGATAATATTGTCATTGACGGCGGTAATGTCAACGTCTACGGCGTTGGCAGAGGAAAACGTAACAGTTATGCTAAACGGTCAAGCTATGGATTTTGACGTTGCACCGATAATACAGAACGATCGTGTTCTTGTACCGATGCGTGCGATATTTGAAGAACTTCATTGCAGTGTTGATTATACCGATATTGACGGCGGGCAGATTATAACTGCGAAACTCAATGAAAATAACTCAATCGGCTTAGTAATCGGCAGTGACGAAATGCAAGTACATAACCAAAAAATAAAACTCGATACAGCACCCATAATCGTAAACGACCGCACACTTGTACCGCTTCGTGCAGTGTCGGAAACATTTGATTATGATGTAAATTGGGACGAGGACACTAAAACTGTTACAATTTCAAAAGAAATTCCTAAAACGGAATACGATATTCTTTACGGCAGATTAAAAGTAAAAATTAAAAGTGACAGTAAAGTATACGACGGCTTTTGGGGTGACGATACTTGGTTAGATTTGAGTAACGACGGTATAGAATTTGTCGCAAAGGAATTGGGATATATAACTGTCGGAGATTTGAAGAAAGATGCAGAGAATTTGGAATATGAAACCGTTGGCGATACAGTGACACAAAACGGTATTGAGTATATCGAATTGAAGTCGGAAAAGGAAAACAGAGTTGAATATCTTGTAAAATCAAGCGACGATTATTTGATATTATTGTATGCAAAAGCAAATGCAAAAACAGATAAAGATTTGTGGAAAACAAATGTACAAGAGATAATCGACACGTTGAGTGCAGGTGACAAAAAACTTGATACTTCGGCAAATTCTGTTCACAGTGATTATTTGACAATCGCAAGACCAAATGGTTATTTTGTGAGATTGGACGGAGATGACAGATACGGTTGGCTAATAAAGAAAGTTACTAAAACCGATGAAAAAGGTGTGCCGCTGCTATACATTGATGAAATGCAATCTGATGTAGATGAACAAACAGATTTGTATAACGGCAATAAGGAATATAAAAAAGTTAAAAGCAAATTTTTAGGCAATGATTTGGAATGGCTGTTGTATAATGAAGATAACTATATGCAGACGTATGTAGAACACGACCAAGTCAGCTATCACATATACGCTTATGCGGAAAGTGTCGAAAAACAGCAGGATGTTATAAATTTTGTTTCGGGAATAAAGGAAAATTGTGCCGGTATAGGCGGAAAACCTGTTATATATCTGTATCCCGAAAAGGAACAAGAGGTAAATGTTAAACTTGACCTTGACGGCAAATTTACTTTCACATATCCTGAATACAACAATGGTTGGAATGTAACGGCAAAGCCTGACGGCACGATAATTTCAGACGGAAAAGAATATTCCTATCTTTTCTGGGAGGGGTTAATGCCGACATTTAAGCCCGATTTTAAAGAAGGATTTGTCGTAAAGGGCAGTGAAAGTGCCGAATTTTTGCGAGAAACACTTTCCCAAATGGGACTTACTCCAAAAGAATATAACGAATTTATAGTATATTGGGCGCCAAAATTGCAAGAAAACGAATATAATAAAATATATTTCGCCGAGGACGACTATACCGATAAGGCAAAACTTGAAATAAATCCAAAACCAGATTCGATTTTAAGAGTGTTTATGGTATACGAAAAAGCGGACGAAAATACTGCTTTACCGAAACAGGAGATAAAACCGTTTGAACGTAAAGGATTTACGGTTGTCGAATGGGGCGGATATTTAGCAGAGTGATGTTAGGAGGGAGATAAAATGAAAAAGATTATATCAATTATATTGGCGCTTACGGCTGTAATGTCAGGGTGTACGACGTTAGCAGAGGAAAACATAACAGTTATGCTAAACGGTCAAGCAATGGATTTTGACGTTGCACCGATAATACAGAACGACCGCGTTCTTGTACCAATGCGTGCAATATTTGAAGAACTTCATTGCAGTGTTGATTATACCGACATTGACGGCAAGCAGATTATAACTGCAAAAAATGACAGCAATACAATCAGTTTGGAAATCGGCAGTAATGAAATGACGGTTAATGATGAAAAAGTAAGCCTTGACACAGCACCAGTAATTATAGACGACCGCACACTTGTGCCGCTTCGTGCGGTGTCGGAGGCGCTTGACTGTAATGTGGATTGGAATAGGGACACTAAAACTGTTACGATAGCACCTCACAAGTACAATGAATACTACACGCAAAAACTTATGGAAAATCTGCCTAAGGACGAAAACTATGTTATATCTCCGTTTTCACTTGAAATGGCAATGATGATGGCGTCAGAGGGGGCAGTAGGGGACACAAAACAAGAAATAACGCAAGCATTTGATTCACCGAATACAAGCCTATACAGCCAAATAATAACCGATAACAAAAATAAGGGCATTGATATAGCAAATTCAATATGGTTTAACAAGGACAGCGGGGAAAATGCTTATTTCGCCGACGACTATCAAAAGAAAATACAAACCGACTACCAAGGAACTGCTCAATCGGTTACGAACGATGACAGTATCGAAAAGGTAAATGAATGGGTAGAAAAACAGACGAACGGCAAAATAACAGATATGCTTTCGGAAGAAAATCGAGGTTATGTATGTGCACTTGCGAATGCGATTTATATGAAAGCAGATTGGGTAAATAAATTTGAAAAAGAGGGTACATATAAAGAAACTTTCACTGATATAAACGGTGATGAATCGGAAATTGATTTTATGCATCAAGCGGCAGATTTTCAATATTATGAGAACGGTGACACTAAAGCCGTGAAATTGCCATATGAAAACGGACTAAGTATGGTTGTTGTTTTAGGGGACACTAAAAATATTCTTAACGATATTCATAATGGGAAAATGACAAGCAAGTTGGTTGAGGTGACATTGCCGAAAATTAAAGCTGAATATTCGATAGACTACGTAAACATACTTAAAAATATGGGAATAGAAAAGGCTTTTGATTACCAAAATGCTGATTTCAGCTTAATGCTTGAAAATTACCCAGAACGTATAAAAATTGATTTTGTTCTGCAAAAAGCTATGATAGATGTTGATGAAAGGGGAACAGAAGCTGCCGCCGCAACTGTTGCGTTAGTAACTAAGTCAGCACTGTCCGTAGATGAAGAAGTTATAGAATTTAAAGCCGATAAACCGTTTACATATTACATATTGGACGATAGCGGAAATGTATATTTTGCGGGACGATATGTAAAAGCAGAATAACAAAAAAAGCACCTAATGGTGCTTTTTTTGTTACTTTTCTATTTTAACAGTTTCTCTGACTTCTGTTTTCTTTGGCATAACGGAGTCGTACATTTCATCTTTTTTCATATTTTCAAAAGCGACTGCAAGCATAAGTTTAATACGGTTAAGCTGATTAACTTCACTTGCACCTGGGTCATAGTCAACCGCAACGATATTGGCTTGCGGGTACTGTCTGCGAAGTTCCTTAATCATACCCTTACCTGTAACGTGGTTAGGCAAGCAAGCGAACGGCTGAACACAAGCAATATTCGGAACACCCGAATTTATAAGCTCAATCATTTCACCCGTCAAGAACCAACCCTCGCCTGTACAGTGTCCAAGTTGCAAAACGTGTTTTGCACCCTCTGCAATATCGGCAATATGTTTCGGCGAACGCATACGGAACTTAGGATTGTTATTCATAACCTTTGCCATATGCTTTCTGAAACTTTCAATACCCCAAATTGCAAGATTGCAAAGTGCGGCGGTTGAACGCTTAGAACCAAGATTATCACGTTTGAAGTTATTGTTATACAAACAATAAAGCATAAAGTCCGCAAGTCCCGGCATAACTGCCTCACCGCCCTCCGACTCAATAACATCAATAATATTGTTATTTGCGTCAGGGTGGAACTTAACAAGAATTTCACCGACTACGCCGACTTTTGGCTTTTTGACTGTTTCATCAATTTCGATTGCGTCAAAGTCTGCGATTATTTCATCAATAACCTTTTTAAGTTTAAGCTGTTTACGGTTATTATTAATAATATCGCTGTACAAACGCTTTTGCCACTTTTCGTGTACCGCATTTGTTTCGCCATCGTTTACCTCGTAAGGACGGATACGAAGTGTAACAGCAAGCAATAAGTCGCCCCAAGTACAAGCCTTTAAAAGACCGTCAACAAGCTTCGGAGTAATCTTAAATCCGGGATTGCCCTCAAGTCCCGACACGTTAAGCGAAATTACGGGAACATTCGGATAGCCTGCCTCTTTAAGCGCCTTACGAAGAAAGGCGATATAGTTAGTCGCACGACAACCGCCGCCTGTTTGTGTAATCATAACGGAAGTGTTGTTCGGGTCACATTTGCCGCTTGTAAACGCATTGACAAGCTGACCTGTTACCATAATTGACGGATAACAAGCGTCGTTATTAACGCTCTTTAAACCGGCCTCAACGTCCTCTGCCGTTGCGTGTTCAAGCACAAGTGCATTGTAACCGTTTGCACGCATAACCGCCTCGAAAAGTCCGAAGTGGGTAGGACTCATTTGAGGGAAGATTATAGTATGCTTTTTGCGTTCTTCCTCTGTAAACTTAACTCTGTTAATTGTGTAATCATCAATTTTATGCGGAATAAAGTCGTTATCGTCACGTTCCTTGACCGCTGCTTTAAGCGAACGAACTCTTATTCTTGCAGTACCGAGATTTGAAACCTCATCTATTTTCAATGTCGTATAAATCTTTTCGTGTGACTGCAAAATTTCCTGTACTTGGTCGGTCGTAACTGCGTCAAGACCGCAGCCGAACGAATTAAGCTGAATTAGCTCAAGACGCGGATTTTTGATAACCTGTGCCGCTGATTCGTAAAGTCTTGTATGGTATGCCCATTGGTCAACAACTCTGATATCACGTTCAAGATGACCGAGATGTGCAACGCTGTCCTCTGTAAGAACGGCAAAGCCGAGTGATGTAATCATATCCGGAATACCGTGATTGATTTCAGGGTCGATATGATACGGTCTGCCGGCAAGTACGATAGCACGTTCATCGTGTTCGTCAAGCCACTTCAAAACTTCTTCACCCTTATTTCTGATGTCTTGCTTGTAATGCTGAAGTTCGGCAAAAGCCTTTTCAGAAGCGTTGTCAATTTCTGTTTTTGTAAAGCCGTAATCGTGCAACGCTTTCATCATTTGACGTTTAAACGACGGCTTGTCGGCAAGATTGATGAACGGATACAAGAAGTTAATATCGCTTTGACGTACAACGTCCATATTGTTGTAGATAACTTCCGGATAAGATGTTACCATAGGACAGTTGAAGTGATTGCCTGCGTCCGAATATTCTATCTGCTCATACGGAATACAAGGGTAAAAAATCGTTTTTATGCCCTTGTCGATAAGGTCTTGAATATGACCGTGTACAAGTTTTGCAGGGTAGCAAGCACTTTCACTCGGTATCGAGTCGATACCTTTTTCGTAAAGGTCATGCGTACTTCTGCCGGAAATTCTTACGGAGAAACCAAGCTCAGTAAAGAATGTAAACCATAGCGGATAATTTTCGTATATATTAAGCACACGCGGTATACCGATAACACCGTTCGGTGCATTCTCTGCCTTTAATGGCTTGTATGCAAATGCACGTTTGTATTTATAATCATAAAGATTAGGCATTTGCTTTTTGGCTTTTTCAAGTCCGGCACCGCGTTCACAACGGTTACCGGATACAAACTGACTTCCGTCAGAAAATTTTGTTATTGTAAGCTGACAGTGGTTGTTACACTTTTGACAACGTGTAAGTGAAGTATCGAATGTGAACGAATCAAGTTCGTCAACACGAAGAATATCACATTCACCGCCGTTCCAACGTTCTTTTGCGATAAGTGCCGAACCGAACGCACCCATAATACCTGCAATATCCGGACGGACAACATTTTTGCCTGTCAAAAGTTCAAAACAACGAAGTATAGCGTTGTTGTTGAAAGTACCGCCTTGAACAACGATATTAGTACCCATTTGTTCGGGGTCACGAAGTTTTATAACCTTGTAAAGAGCGTTTCTGACAACGGAATAGGAAAGACCTGCACTGATGTCACCGACAGTCGCACCCTCTTTTTGGGCTTGTTTAACACGCGAATTCATAAACACCGTACAACGCGTACCAAGGTCAACGGGATTGTCTGCCACAAGTGCCTCTTGTGAGAATGATATTGTATCAAGTCCCAAACTTTCCGCAAATGTCTGAATGAATGAACCACAGCCTGATGAACAGGCCTCGTTAAGCATAATACTGTCGATTACGCCGTTTCTGATTTTCATACATTTCATATCCTGACCGCCGATGTCGATGATAAAATCAACACCCGGTGAGAAATAATTTGCGGCTTTGTAGTGGGCGATAGTTTCGATTTCGCCTTCTTCAATTCTGAAAGCAGTCTTTAATAAAAGTTCGCCGTAACCTGTTGTACAGGCGTTTGCGATATAAGCCGATTTCGGCAATTTTGAATACAATTCACGAAGTATTTTTATACCGCAGGTAATAGGACTGCCTTCGTTTTTGCCGTAATAATCATAAAGAATATCGCCGTCCTCGTTAATAAGTGCGGCTTTGATAGTCGTTGAACCTACGTCAAGACCAAGAAATACAGGACCGTTTGCGGTTGAAATATCTTTACGTCTTGCAACGTCTTTGCCGTGTCTGTCGAAAAATTCCTTGCGTTCTTCCTCTGTTTCAAACAGCTTGCGCATACGCGTGATTTCTGCGTCAACCGATTTTGCGTTTGCAAGCTGTGAAATAAGTGTGTCTATGTCGGAAGTCTTGTCTTCGTACATAAGTGCCGCACCGATTGCCACGAACAGCTGTGCGTTTTCAGGAGTTTTGAAAGACTTCGCATTGTCCTTTAAAGTTTCCTCAAACTGACGTCTTAGCTGAGGTAAGAAGTGCAAAGGACCTCCAAGAAATACGATATTGCCTTTTATAGGTCTGCCTTGTGCAAGACCGCTGATTGTCTGAGTTACAACGGCTTGAAGAATTGACGCGGCAATATCTTCACGTGCCGCACCCTCGTTTAAAAGCGGCTGAACGTCCGATTTTGCGAAAACACCGCAACGAGCGGCGATAGGGTAAATAATAGTGTGATTTTCGGCAAGTGCATTAAGACCGTCTGCATCTGTTTTTAAAAGTATAGACATTTGGTCAATAAAAGAACCTGTACCGCCGGCACAAGTGCCGTTCATTCTTTGCTCAAGTCCGCCCGAAAGATAAAGGATTTTTGCATCCTCACCGCCAAGTTCGATAACAACATCTGTTTCAGGCATAAATGTTTTTATAGCTGTTTTGTTTGCTATAACCTCCTGTACGAAAGGCAAATCAAGCATTTTTGAAAGTAAAAGACCGCCGGAACCTGTTATAACAACAGTGAACTGTTCGTTTTTGACAACCTCCTTGACTTCTGCAAAAAGGCCTTTAACGGTGCTTTTTATATCTGAAAAATGACGTCTGTATTCTGCAAATAAAGTATTATTGTTTTCATCAAGCACAACAACTTTAACTGTTGTTGAGCCTACATCAATACCCATATGTAGTCTACTCATCAATGTAACCCCCTCACATATTGTAGAGTATAAAAAATATTCTTCATATTATTATATATTTTATAACACGAATAGTCAAGCATAAAAAAGGGTAAGAATACAGCTATTTTTGGCATAAAATTTGTACAAAAAAACACAGACTGTATTTGTTTTACAGTCTGTGTATATTTTACATAGTTTGTCTGCCCTCAAGTGCCTTTATAAGAGTAATCTTATCGGCATATTCGAGGTCGCTTCCTATCGGAATACCGTGTGCGATACGGGTAACTTTTACGTCAAACGGAGCAAGAAGTTTAGAGATATAGACTGCTGTTGCTGTGCCGTTTACGGTTGGGTTGGTAGCCATAATGACTTCCTTAACCGTACTGTCGCTGAGACGGAGTAAAAGCTCGTTAATCTTTATGTCATCGGGGGTTATACCGTCCATAGGGGACAATGACCCGTGAAGTACATGGTAAAGACCGTTAAATTCGTTTGTCGCCTCGATTGCCGAAACATCTTCGGGACTTTCGACAACACATATAACGGAATTATCGCGTTTCGGTGATGAACATATTTTACACGGTGATGTATCGGTCAGATTTTGACATACAGGGCAAAGCGTAATTTTTTCTTTCGCCTCTGTGATTATGTTAGACATTGAAACTGCGTCCTCTTTTGACATATGTTCAAGAATGTGAAAAGCAATTCTTTCTGCACTTTTTCTGCCGATACCGGGAAGTTGTTCAAATTTTTCGATTAAATTTTCAATGACTGTTGCGTGCATATTAGAATAAGCCCGGAATATTAATTCCGCCTGTAACGGCACTCATACCTTCAGCCATCATATCGTCAGCCTTTTTGACTGCATCGTTGACTGCGACCATAACAAGGTCCTCAAGTGTTTCAATATCTTCAGGATCAACAGCGTCAGGACTGATTTTAAGTGAAAGAATTTCTTTCTTGCCGTTAGCGGTAGCTGTAACTGCACCGCCGCCAGCTGTACCTTCAACAACCTTATCTTCAAGTTCTTCCTGAACCTTTTCCATTTCAGCCTGCATTTTTTGAGCTTGCTTGATAACGTTGCTCATATTCTTATTAGCGTTCATTCCTGAACCTGCAAAACCTTTGTATTTTCCCATTGTAATTTACCTCTTTCTTAGTTTTTAAAATTAATTATTATCATCCTCAGGGGATAATTCTTTGCCTTCCAAAAATTCTTCGGGAGCATTGTCATCATCTTCGCTATTGTTATCGTCAAGAGATGACTGTGAGAAGTTATCCTTAGAGGAATCATATTCCGTAAATTCGCTTTCGTCTACATTTTCGACGATTTCACCGAAATTCGCTACAAGATTGTCAAGGGGATCGTCGGATACTTCTATCGGTTCACTTACTTCACCGTTGCCGCCGGGCAAGTTCCAAAAATCAATGAGTTCTTCTTGTATGTCGTTTTCGTATGCAACCTTTACCGCAAAGTCTGTACCGGACGCACGTTTAAAAATAACCTGCATTTTATCCTTGTACGCTGCCGCTATATTGTAAGCACCTTTCTCTTTGGGGTTGAACAAAAGTATAATACCGTCTGAATCAATGGTTATATTTCTGTTCATCAAAGCGGCTTTTAAGTAACCTGCCGAGTTGCACATCGTTCGAGATATGTTGTCCCAATTCTTTGCAACCTTGACAATAGGATTGTCGGAGGTGAGTTCTTCTTTCGGAATTGGGTTATATAATCTGACTGAAGTTTTCTTCTTCTCGGTTACTTCTTTTTTTTTAACCGTTTCGGTCGGCTGCACCGTTACACCGTTTTTTACCTTTTCCTCAAGATTTGAAATTCTTTCGGATAGGGAAGAAGTATCGGTAACGGCACCGTTTTTAACTTTGCTTTCCAATGACGCAAGCCTGTCCATAACCGCTGACGGTGAATCGTCATATTCGGGTCTGGCAAGTTTGATAAGTGCCAACTCATATACTATACGAGGTGACTTCATCCATTTAGTATCGGCTTGTGCGTCGGATAGTACCGATGTTGCGTGAGAAATCTTCTCAAAAGACATTTTGTCTGATAACGCTTTTAATTTTACCATATCTTCTGCATTGTAGTCAAGCATTGCGGAAGAATCTTCTGTAATTTTACAAATAAGCATATCGCGAAAATTCTTTATAAGTGAGTCGATAAACACTCTTAAATCTTTACCGTCTGACATTACACTGTCAATTACGGAAATTATTTTATTTACATCGCCTTTTTCGATGGCGTCTGTAATCTGAAATATTGATTCGGCAGTTGAAATACCGAGAGTAGCCGTTATATTTTCGGCGGTAATCGAATTACCGCAGGCGGAAACGACTCTTTCAAGTATGCTCAGTCCGTCACGCATTGAACCGTCCGCAAGACGTCCCAAAAGCTCATATGCGTCCTCCGATATGTTAAGCTTGTCGCCGTGTGCGATTTCTTTCATACGAAGTATAATATCCGACGGCTTTATGCGTTTAAAATCAAATCTTTGGCATCTTGACAAAATCGTTTGAGGTACTTTGTGAGCCTCAGTCGTTGCAAGAATAAATATAACGTGCTCAGGAGGTTCTTCAAGTGTTTTCAAAAGGGCATTAAACGCACCGGTTGAAAGCATATGCACCTCGTCTATGATGTAAACCGTGTATTTTGCGTTTGTGGAAACATAACGCACATCGTCACGGATTTCACGGATATTGTCGACACCGTTGTTTGAAGCCGCGTCAATTTCTTTAACGTCCAAAATACTGCCGTCCAAAATGCCTTTGCATACTTCACATTCGTTGCAAGGACTTCCGTCATGCGGATTAAGGCAGTTTACTGCACGCGACAAAACCTTTGCACAAGTTGTTTTACCTGTTCCGCGCGTTCCGCAGAATAGGTAAGCATGACCGATTTTGTCGTTTAAAATCTGATTTTTTAAAGTTTGTGTAATATGGCCTTGACCGACAATGTCCTCAAACACCATAGGACGCCATTTTCTGTAAATAGCTTGATGTGCCATATAATCTCCAATACCTTTCTTTATACGAAAAAACGCCATATAGGCGTTGTAATAATCAAAATAGGCTCCGACCGAGTTTACCGTAACACATTGAAAGCACCGCTTATTGCTGCTTGGTTCCCCATCTGACAAGGTTCACGGGTTTCAATCGCACGGGCTCGGCCGTCATCGCCAATCAAATCTTCAGTTAGCTATAATATTATAATACATTTTTTAAAAAACTGCAATACCTATTTTAAATTTTTTTTAGAATATTCAAAAATTTTTATGCATATAATGGTTAGGTGGCTCGGTTAGGAGGCATAAATATCAAAAAGACGGAGGAATTAATATGGATAATGAGATTTTGTACAAAAGTTTAAAAAAGGAAAGCGAGGTTTACATTTGTTTGGATTATTATATTATACCCGAGAGCATATCGGCAGATTATTGTGATTTAAAGTGCTACGGAATTAAGATAGAAAAGACAACCGTGTATGCAGGCGGAGGTAAAATAGTGGAAAGCAAGCAGATAAATAATATTTTTTACCGATACAAAGACGCAACGGAATTTTCTGATACCATTATAAAGAAACGTATCGAACCGCAGGGACTTCGTGACATTGTGGAAAATTATATAATAGAAAGTATTGACAGAGCAAGACAAAGTGCATAAAATAAATATCGAAATATAATTTACAAAGGGATATTATTTATTATGTACAAAATAAAAGAAACGATTGTTGTCGAGGGGGTATACGACAAAATAAAGCTGTCACGTTTTATAGATGCGGTGATAATAGTGACAAACGGATTTTGCGTATTTTCCGATGACAGAATATTGGAAAGCATAAAAAAGATGGCGGACGAAACGGGAATTGTTATTTTGACCGATTCCGACAGTGCCGGTTTTAAAATAAGAAACTACATAAAACAGTCTTTGCCGAAAGAAAAGGTAAAACACGCTTATGTACCCGATGTTCACGGCAAGGAAAAACGCAAGAGAGAACCGGGAAAAGAGGGACTTTTGGGTGTTGAGGGGATTAAGGACGATATAATCCTTGATTCCCTCAAAAAAGCGGGTTGCACGATTGACGGAAGTGCGACGGCGGTAAAAGAGGGACGCGAAATCACAAAAGCCGATTTGTATAAAGCAGGTCTTTCGGGGGGAGAAGGCAGCGGTGAAAAGCGTAATGCACTTGCACATTCTCTCGGAATACCTATGAAAATTTCCGCGAATATGCTCCTTGATTTGCTCAACAGACTGCTTAATTATGATGAGTTTTGTGAAATTGTACAAAACATTGACGATTTGAAAGAAGAAATTTGATAAAAAATATATTGACAAACTGTCCGAAATCGTGTAAAATATCACCTGTAAATAAAAATAACTTTACAGGTGATGCAAATGGCAAAAGACTTGAATGTTACCATTTTGCTTGACGTATACGGTCAGTTGCTTACGGAAAAGCAACGTAATGCCATAGATATGTATTATAACGAGGACTTGTCACTGTCGGAGATTGCCGATGTAATCGACATAAGCAGACAGGGCGTCAGAGAGTCGATTAAGCAAGGCGAAAAGCATTTGACGAATTATGAAGAAAAACTCGGAATAGTCGAACGATTTCATAATATAAGTTCAAAGCTTGAAAAATTAAATGCGTTGCTTGAAAATACCGATTTTGACGGTAAAGACGAGTTTTACGGATTGATTGACGAAATATCAAAAGAAATATAGATATAGATTATTTGCGGAAAGGAGTCACAGCTTATGGCATTTGAAAGCCTTGGTGATAAGCTGCAGGGAGTTTTCAAAAAACTTCGCGGTAAAGGAAAGCTTAACGAAAAAGATATAAAAGACGCAATGCGTGAGATTAAGCTGGCTCTTTTGGAGGCAGATGTAAACTTCAAGGTTGTTAAGGAATTTGTGAACATAGTTTCCGAAAAGGCACTTGGTCAGGAGATTATGGAGTCGCTTACTCCGGCACAACAGCTTGTTAAAATAGTTAATGAAGAACTTACCCAAATGATAGGCGGTGAAGTTTCAAGACTTGAATTTTCGCAAAAACCGCCGACAGTCATTATGATGTGCGGTCTGCAAGGTGCAGGTAAGACAACTGCAACAGGTAAGCTTGCATTAAACCTTACAAAGAAAATGAATAAGCGTCCGCTTATGGTTGCTTGTGACGTGTACCGTCCGGCGGCTATAAAACAGCTTGAAGTTTTGGGTAAACAAATTCAAGTACCGGTATTTTCAATGGGTGCAGACGTAAATCCCGTTACTATCGCAAAAGAGGCGGTAGCACACGCAATAAAGCATGGAAACGACCCTGTTATCCTTGATACGGCAGGTCGACTTCATATAGATGAGCAGCTTATGGACGAGCTTGCGAACATCAAAGCGGAAGTAAATCCAACGGAAATACTTCTTGTTGTAGACGCAATGACAGGTCAGGACGCAGTAAACGTCGCAAAATCATTTAACGATCAGCTTGATATAACAGGTGTTATACTTTCAAAGCTTGACGGTGATACAAGAGGCGGTGCGGCACTTTCCGTAAAACAAGTTACGGGTAAGCCGATAAAATATGCGTCGGTCGGTGAAAAATTGAGCGACCTTGAACAGTTCCATCCGGACAGAATGGCGTCAAGAATTTTGGGTATGGGTGATGTGCTTACTCTTATCGATAAGGCACAGGAAACCATAGACGAAAAGAAAGCACAGGAGCTTGAAGAAAAAATCCGTAAACAACAGTTTGACCTTGATGATTTCCTTGAACAGTTCAAGCAAATCAGAAAAATGGGTTCATTCTCACAAATACTCGGTATGTTGCCGGGAATAGATAAGAAAATGCTTGAAAGCGTTGACACTGAAGAGAATGAAAAGAAAATGCTTCATATTGAGGCGATAATTCAGTCAATGACACAGGAAGAACGCAGAAAGCCGAGTATAATCGGCGCAAGCAGAAAAGTTCGTATATCGAAAGGTAGCGGAACAAGAGTACAGGACGTAAATCAGCTTTTGAAACAGTTTGAACAAATGCAAAAGATGATGAAACAGCTGTCAGGCGGACGTCAGGCAAAAATGCTTAAACGTCTCAGAAAACGTAAATAAGGTATGATAAATACTTTATGATATATTTATGCTTATAATTTATGGGAGGTGAAAGAACAATGGCAGTAAAAATCAGATTGAGAAGAATGGGTGCAAAGAAGGCTCCTTTTTATAGAGTAGTAGTTGCAGATTCAAGATACCCAAGAAACGGTAGATTTATTGAAGAAGTTGGCACATACAATCCTCTAACAGACCCTGCAACAGTTAATATTGATGCAGAGGCAGTTAAGAAGTGGATCTCAAACGGTGCTCAGCCAACTGATACTGTTAAGGCTCTTCTAAAGAAGTCTAACATTATCTAATTATGGAGGATAGGCTAATGAAAGAAGTATTGGAGATAATAGCCAAATCACTTGTTGACTATCCCGAACAGGTTGATGTTAAGGAAATTAACAACGAGGACCAGACAGTAACTTTGGAACTTAGAGTTGCTGAAAGCGATATGGGTAAGGTGATTGGTAAACAGGGTAGAATTGCTAAGGCAATCAGAACTGTTGTCAAAGCTGCCGCAAGTCGTGAAAATAAAAAAGTTGCGGTTGAAATCTTACAATAGGATAGTAGGGGCTTGCATTTGTGAGCCCTTTTTGTATTTTAATTTCCGATGTTGAAGAAAGGATTTAGTTATGGACTTGCTTGAGGTAGGAAAAATAGTTAATACACACGGTTTAAGAGGTGAAGTTAAGGTCGTTCCTTGGACCGATTATCCCGAAGTGTTTGAAGATATAGATTTTGTTTATGTAAAGAAAAAGTCTGAATATGAAAGACTTGACGTAAAGGGTATAAAGTATCAGAAGAATAATCTTATCGTGAGATTTTCTCAGATTACTGATATAAATATGGCTGAAAAGTATAAAAATCAAGTGATTTATGCCGAACGCGAGATTTTGGGCGAGCTTCCTGAGGGCGTGTATTATATTGCCGACCTTATCGGTCTTGATATTGTAACGGAGGACGGCGAAAAAATCGGTACTGTAAGCGATGTTTTCAACACAGGCAGTAACGATATTTACGAAGTAAAGCGTGAGGGAAAGAAAAATCTTTTGTTGCCTGTTATAGATGACGTTGTTCTTAATATCGACGTTGAGGGCGGTAAAATAACCGTCAGAATGATGGACGGCTTGGAGGACTTGGCGTGAAAAATCATATGAGATTTGATGTGCTTACATTGTTTCCGCAAATGTTTGAGGCGGTTTTGGGTGACAGTATAATCGGTCGTGCGAGAGAAAATAATATTCTTGAAATGAATTTTATTGATATTCGTGATTTTTCAACCAATAAACATAGAAAGGTTGACGATTATCCGTATAGCGGCGGCGGTGGTATGCTTATGAACGCACAGCCTGTGTATGACGCGTATATGTCTGTTGCGGAGGAACTTGATTATAAACCGTTTACGATATATATGTCGCCGCAGGGAAAGGTGTTTAATCAAGGTATCGCGATCGACCTTGCAAATTATGAGCATATCGTTTTGCTTTGCGGTCATTATGAGGGTATTGACCAAAGAGTTATAGATGAAATTGTGGATATGGAACTGTCCGTCGGTGATTTTGTTATGACAGGCGGCGAAATTCCGGCGATGACTGTTATTGATACTGTTTCAAGACTTGTTCCGGGAGTTTTGGCTGCTGAAACTTCGTATGAAAATGAGTCGCATTTTAACGGACTTTTGGAGTATCCGCAGTATACCCGTCCGGCAGTTTGGCACGATAAATCGATTCCCGATGTACTTATTTCCGGTCATCACGCGAAAATCGAACAGTGGAAAAGGGAACAGTCACTCATTAATACACTCAAAAAGCGTCCCGATATGCTTGAAAAAGCCGAACTTACTAAGGAAGATATAAAATTTTTGAAAGAATATAAGTAGATTTTGGATTTGACTATTGAATTTTGAATGTACATTTGATATAATAGTTAAGTCGAGCGGATATGGCGGAATTGGCAGACGCGCATGATTCAGGTTCATGTGGGGCAACCCATGCAGGTTCAAATCCTGTTATCCGCACCACGTCAGAGTAAGCGATATATCGCTTACTCTGTTTTTTTTTTGCAAGCGTGCTCAAAACGGTGAGCAGTAGCTACCACATTTGTGCGAGTTAAGTACCTTCGGCACGTTTGAAAACATTTTATGAAAAGTGTATAATATCTTTGAGTGGATTTTGTAACGAGAAACTTGACAGAGAAATGGGGAAAGAATATAATGAACTATAAGAAATGCAAGCTTGACTTTTAGAAACTTAGTTAATTGAAAATAAGGCTATAAAAACCAAATGAAATTGCAATAGATTTGAGGAATATTTATGAAAAGGTTAGATCTTTATTGGACAACTAATCCCGATTGGTGGGAAAGAAAAGAAAACTATGTAAAAGTATTAAAGCCTGATGCCCCTAAAGAGGCTCAAGAAAGTTACAAACATTATTTAGAACAAACATCCGGAGAACAAGGAAAATCATTATGATGAAATAAGAAGATAATTGGGGATAACGTATATGATGCAAAAAAATGAGTCGGAACAAAATAGACGGAAAATGAGACGTGGCGATAAAGAGGCTATATTAAAAGGACTAAAAGGCGGACTTTGTGATAATTATTACGGCATTTGTTGTGCGGTTAAATATAATATGAAAGATAATGACATTATAGCGGCGTTGAAAGAACTTCAAAAAGATACATATGTATCTATGGGTATGTTCAATGCTCAATTCGCTTCTGCTGCATTAGATGTTTTGAAAATTGAACCTTATACAGGTTCGGATAAAAGAGTAAAGGATATGATTGACGCTAAATTTAGCTTTTTCGATGAATAGGAGGAGTTCGAAAATGGCGGAAGATTGGGCAAGAGGAACGATTAAAGAAACGCCGTTTTGGCGTGATGGAATGTCTGTTGAAGAATACGAAGAAGAAAGAAATTATCTTATGGAGCATTAGCGAGACTTGAGGCAAGGTACATATACCCCTTTATGGAAACAACGCGAAAAATAATCTGAGAGGTTTTGTTATGGCAAATTTACCAAAGTGTACAGAATGTGAATATAACAATCTTATGGAAGTTACATGTAGGTTATATCCGACTGGCATACCTGATGATATTTTTGTGGAGATAAAGAAATGCGATTACTATAAAAAAAGAAAAGAAAAATATAACAAAAGTGATGAGGATTTGCCGGTAGCAAAAGGAAGATAAATGAGTCTGTCGATAAAATGTCGACAGACTCATTTTTTATCACAGCATTTTCACATAATCGCCTTGAGTTCTAAGCCACATAAGGACGCCGTCACCGTAACATTCGGCTTTAATTGTATGTTTATTACCGTCTGATTTAATAATTTCAGCAGTCGGAATACGGTCTAAAATAGCCTCAACAGACGGACCGTTAAATTCAAATTTTATATGTTTCAATTCACCTGCATACATAAACTGCACACGTTTACGAAATTCACCGTCACTGAAACGATTTCTGTACGGAATATTGAATTTTTGTTTTAAATTTTTAATATTAGTAATTCTGTCAACTCTAAAAATCGCGGGAAAATCCTTAGAGTCATTCGCAAACCACGCAATTAAATAAAAATAATATTCAGAAAACATAATTGTCAATGGTTTTACTGTTCTGTGAACGACTTTTTTGTCTTGACGCGTATAGTCAAATTCTATAATTTCCTGATTGGATATGTGACAGCTGAGTTCCCAAATGAGATGTATCAGCGGTCTGTCGTGACGCGGGGGAATGTAGTTGTGTCGTTCGTTCAGAATAAGGTCTTTTATATTCATTTTTGCCGATGGAGTGGCTTGAAACAACAACTTGTTGATAAGCGTATTTATTTCGTCTTTATTAAAACTACGGCTTTCCAAAAGAATTTTTGTAATGCTTAAAATTTCTTCGTTTGTAAGAAACTCCTGTTCGCACTTTATAAGCACATACCCCTTTTTAGTTTGGTCATATTCTATATATGCGTTGCCGTCATCAACATTTTCTGCGATATATGCGCGCAAATCTTCAATATCACGTTGCACTGATTTTTCACTGATACCGAACATTTCGGCAAATTCTTTTTTATTGATTACATCACCGCGATTCAGCCATTCATACATTTTCAAAAGTCTGAAACTTTTTCCGCTGTCCATTTTCATATCAATCACACCTATCATAAAATCCTTGTAATAAAAGTTTACCATATTAATTATTAAAAATCAATATTGATTATACATTGATAACTTGAACAAATAATGTCCAATTAAAAATTTTTAAATTAAATTTTCACATAGACGTAAACTGTCCAAGGACGTAGATATAATTAAATTATCAAAAAAACACAAGATAAAGTGTTAAAAGAGAGGAGTAAAAATTATGGCTATGTTCGATATTAGATGCCCAAAATGCGGAGGCTTTGCACAATCATCAAATCTTACATGTTCAAAGAGCAATGTGCAGTGTACGCGTTGCGGTGCAAAATTTGATGTTAAAGTAACATCGGATTCAAGCAAGACAGGCAGATACACAACATCAAATATTCACTAAACAAAGGAGGAAGAAAAAATGGGATTTATAGACGGTTTATTCAATGCGGTAAAATCAAAATACGAAAGAGATATGAGCAGTTACAGAGACGGATATTCAAGCGGAAGCAGCAAGTATTCGTCAATGAGCGATTCAGAACTTATGCGCAAAGCAAGAAATAAAGACTTTTCGGGAAACAGCTCTAAACAAATAGGTCAGGCAAAAGCCATGGGTGACGAACTTAAAAGACGAGGCTTGAGATGAACGATAAAAAGTTTGTAGAGTATAAATGCTCATATTGCGGCGCAACAATCACTCGCGCGACAAATGCCGGCAGACCTATGCCGGGCGTTTGCACACGAAAAGGCAAGACTCGTGACGGTCGCACAAAACCGCATACATGGGTTATTAACAGAAAATTTTAAGGAGAGTTACAATGTATAAGAAGATATCAGCGATAGCTCTTATAATCATAGGTATAATGTCACTGAGAACATCACTTTTCGGAGCGGCATTCTGCATATTGTTAGGAATATTTTTATTGACTCATTAATATCGCTTATTTTGGTAACTCTATATGTAAACTTCCTTTTGACTTTGTCGGTTGAAAGGAAGTTTTTTTTATAAAATTTTTTGATAGGACGTAAATTGTCCAAGTGTGTGAATATAATAAAAGAAACGGAGTACAAAAATCTGTACTCCGTTCAGTCTGTATCACTAAGGGACAAAGCTGTTTTAATCAAGCGATATATCTTTTCCTTTTCAACATCTGTGCGGTTTGAAAGCATAACAGTAATACGGTTTAAAAATACATCATCATTGCTTGCGGGTTTGTGGTTTGAGAAAAATTCCGAAAGCGAAATGTTGAATACCGTACATAACTTTTCAATCGTCAGAATTGTAGGATTTTTTTCGTTCCGCTCTATTTGACCTAAATAGGCGGGAGTGATATTAGCGGCTAAAGCAGTTTGTTCCTGTGACAGACGTGCGGCTTTGCGTAAATTGTACAGCCTTAGTCCAATATTATAGCTCATAGCATTCACCAATTTGTATTTTATAGTATAGAATTTTTCTTTTCAAACTATTATAGTATATATGTTTTTAAAATAACTATCGTTTATGTCTTTGTGTAAAATTTATATAAACAAAAGTAAGCTGAGCGCTATTATTGCCATACCGAGTATGACGCCTATAATAGTGACTTTGCTTTTTTCATATTCACGTGCCATCGGTAAAAGTTCTTCTATTGAAATAAATACCATAATTCCGGCGATTATTCCGAATAAAATACCGAATACGACATCGTTGAAAAACGGACGTAAAATTAAATAACCGATTATAGCACCTAAAGGTTCCGTAATACCCGAAAAAAACGATACTATAAATGCTCTTTTTCTGCTGCCTGTTGAGTAGTATATCGGTACAGACGTAGCAATTCCTTCCGGAATATTATGGATTGCTATGGCGACAGCTATGGCAAGCCCGAGATGGGGGTCTTTTAGGGCGGAGGTGAAAGTTGCGAGGCCTTCGGGGAAGTTATGTATGCCGATTGCGAGGGCGGTCATAAATCCCATACGTTTTAGGGCAATCGAGCGGGTTTCGTTTTCGGTCAGATTACCTATATCACCCTCTGTTGACGGCACAAAGTAGTCTATAAGTCCGATAAGAAGTATTCCGACAAAGAATGATACTACCGCGATATAATATCCCACAGTGTCATTTGTAGCTGACGCAATATATGTACGTGACTTCTGAAAAATTTCAATCATTGAAACGTATATCATTACTCCGGCTGAAAATCCGAGTGAGCCGGCGAGAAATTTTGTATTTGTGGTTTTTGCAAACAATGCTATTATACTGCCGATTCCGGTTGCAAGTCCTGCCATAACCGTCAGCGACAGCGCGAACAGTACATTTGTTTCCACTAAAATCATCTCCTTAAAAGTTCTTATGGTATAATACGTTGCACGAATTTTTTTTGTTACTTAAATTAATTGTTGCCAATTTCAAAAAAAGGGTATATAATTAGTAGAAAATACTTATATAGAATAGATAAGGAAATGATTTATGTTAGAGATTACTTCTTCATCAAACAATAAATGCAAATATGTAAAATCGCTGTCGCAGAAAAAATCAAGGCAGAAATACGGTGAGTATACAATAGAAGGAATAAAATCGGTATCGGACGCATTAAATTCCGAAAGGGAGATAACGGCACTATATGTATCGGACAGTTTTTTTGAAAACGAGAATTTCAAATATCCGAAAGATATTTCATTATACAAGGTACAAGACGACGTATTTATGAAAATGTGCGATACAAAAGCACCGCAGGGCATACTTGCGGTTGTGAAAATCGAAGATGAAAGCGATTTTACACCCAACACGGAAAAATCGTATATATATTGTGACTGTATAAATGACCCTGGTAATCTTGGAACGATAATCAGAACGGCTGATGCGGCAGGATTTGACGGAGTGTTGTTGTCGGATGGGTGCGTTGATTTATACAGTCCGAAAACGGTGCGTTCAAGTATGGGTTCGTTTTTTAATATGAGAGTTGTGACAGGTGTGTCATATGAAAAACTCAGCGAATACAAAAACAGCGGTTTTCAGCTTATCGGCGGTGCACTTGGTGACAATACAATAGATTACCGCAGTGCGGATATGAAAAAACCTACTATTATAATAGTAGGAAATGAGGCAAACGGAATATCGGAAGATGTTCAGAAAATGTGTCAATGCGTTAAAATTCCGATTTTGGGGAAAGCCGAATCGCTAAATGCGGGAGTTGCGGCGGCGATATTAATGTACGAACTTGTTCGCCAAAGGTCTTGACAATTTTTGAGATTTGTAGTAATGTAACAGATGTATTTTAGGTGGTGGATTGATGGAACATATACTTTATTGGTTATGGCTTACAACTAAATACGGTGTTACGCCATCAAAAATTAAAGTACTTTTAGAGTATTTTAAAACTGTTGAAGAAATATATTTTTCAAAAAACTTAAATAATATATACGGTTTGAGTGACAAAATAAAATCAAGTCTTGCAGACAAGGATTTATCCAAATCAGAAAAAATACTTGAACAAACCGCAAAATTAAATCAGAAAATATTGGTTTACGACAGTGAAAGCTATCCGCAAATATTAAAGAATATATCAAGTCCGCCGTATGTCTTGTATGTACAGGGTAAGGTGTTGGAGCTTGATAAGGTGCTTACAATAGGCGTTGTGGGTACACGAAATTCGTCGGAATACGGACGTGTTGTGACGGACAGGATATGCCGCGAATTAGCACAATACGGTGTGGTGACTGTCGGCGGACTGGCAAGAGGTATTGATACGGTCGGTGCGTGGGCAACGCTTGATGTCGGCGGAGTGGCAGTCGGTGTTGTCGGCAGCGGACTTGATATAGTGTATCCGTCGGAAAATGTTGAACTTGTCAAAGCAATTACCGAAAAGGGTTGTATAATATCAGAATACGCACCCGGTACACCGCCTATAAGAAATCATTTTCCTGCAAGGAACAGAATTATAGCGGGACTGTCACGCGGAATACTCGTAACGGAAGCACCGACAAAGAGCGGTGCACTTATAACAGCAAAATATGCACTTGAAAATGACAGAGATGTATTTGCGGTACCGAGAAATATTACAGATACAAATTCCTTGGGAACGAACAAAATCATTCAACAGGGTGCAAAACTGATAAACGGCGCAGCGGATATAATAAGCGAATATCCGTATGCCGAAAAAGTTATACCTAAAAAGGTAAAAAGTGAGCCGATACAAAAAACTGTTGATGACAGTAAATACAGCAAACTAAATGAATTTGAAAAACAGATAATAGATATATTAAAGAAAAGCGATATGCAGATAGATGAACTTTCAAGGGAACTGAAAAGAAACGTAAGCGAGATAAATACAAAGCTTATAATGCTTGAAGTCAAGGGATTGGTTAAGAAACTTCCCGGAAGTAAATATCAACTGAAATTATAGATACGGAGGAAATTATATGGCAACGAAAAAGCTGTTAATAGTGGAGTCACCGGCGAAAGCGGGGACAATAAAAAAATATCTTGGCAAGGACTATACAGTTATGGCGTCTATGGGGCATATAATTGACCTTCCGAAAAGTCAAATGGGTATAGACTTTGAAAATGATTACACACCGAAATATATAACAATACGCGGTAAAGGACAGTTGCTTACACAACTGAAAAAAGAGGCTAAAAAAGCAGATGTAGTTTATCTCGCAACTGACCCGGACCGTGAGGGTGAGGCAATAAGCTGGCATTTGGCGGAGGCACTTAAAATAGACCCCGAGTCAAATTGCCGTGTAACGTTTAACGAAATTACAAAAACAGCCGTTAAGGCGGCAATAAAACAGCCGAGAAAGATTGATATGGACCTTGTTGACGCACAACAGGCAAGACGTGTGCTTGATAGAATTGTGGGTTATACAATCAGTCCTATTCTTTGGGAAAAGGTTAAAAGAGGACTTAGTGCCGGTCGTGTACAGTCTGTTGCGACAAAGCTTATATGTGACAGAGAGGAAGAAATCGAAAACTTTACTCCTCAGGAATATTGGTCAATCGAAACGGTTTTGAATGATCCGAAAAGTAAAAAAGATTTTAATGCAAAATATTACGGTGAAAAGGGCAAAGAAGTAAAGCTTAACAATGCCGAAGAAACAAAGAAAGTTTCGGACGCAATAGCAAATGCCGATTTTGTTATAGAAAAGGTTAAAAGAGGTCAGCAAAAGCGTAATCCTCAGCCGCCGTTTACGACAAGTACTCTGCAGCAGGACGCGTCAAGAAAGTACAATTTCCAAGCGGCAAAAACAATGCAGATTGCACAAACTCTTTACGAAGGTATTAACCTCGGCGGAAAGATAGGAACGATAGGTCTTATAACGTATATGAGAACAGATTCGCTAAGAATTGCCGACGATGCACAGAAAGAGGCGGTTGCATATTTGACCGAAAAATACGGAAGCGAATATGTAAAGGCAAAGCAATACAAGACAAAAAAGAATGCACAGGACGCCCATGAGGCTATCAGACCGACTTCAATAAACATAAAGCCGATTGATATTAAGGATAAACTTACAAACGACCAATACAGACTTTATAAGCTTATTTGGGAACGATTTGCCGCAAGTCAGATGACAAGTGCGGTATATGACACAATGCAGGTAACTATTGACGCAAACGGTCATACATTTAAGGCAAGCGGTTCAAACATAAAGTTTAAGGGTTATATGACGGTGTACGTTGAGTCAACGGACAACAAGGAAAAGAAAGAAAAAATGCTTCCTAACCTTGAAGAAAATCAAACCGTTGCACTTAAAAGTTCGGAGGAAAAGCAACACTTTACTCAACCTCCCGCAAGATATTCGGACGCTACGCTTATCAAGGAGCTTGAAGAAAACGGCATAGGCAGACCGTCAACGTACGCACCGACTATTTCAACAATCGTGTCAAGAGGATATGTCGTAAGAAGTAAGAAACAGCTTGTTCCGACAGAGCTTGGATTTGTTACGTCGGAAATTATGAAAAATAACTTTTCGGATATTGTGGACGTTGAATTTACGGCTGATATGGAAAAAGAGCTTGACAGCGTTGAAGAAGGCGAATTGAATTGGAAAAAGCTGATTAACGATTTTTATCCGTCATTTAAGGATACACTTGAAAAGGCACAGAAGAACATCGAAAAAATTCAGATTAAAGACGAAGAATCGGATGTCGTATGTGAAAAGTGCGGAAGAAAAATGGTGTACAAGCTGAGTAAATTCGGTAAATTCTTGGCTTGTCCGGGTTATCCCGAATGTAAAAATACAAAGGCTATCCGTGAAGAAACAGGTGCGAAATGCCCTAAGTGCGGCGGTGAAATACTTGTTAAAAAGTCAAGGAGAGGTAAGGTTTACTACGGTTGTGAACATTCGCCGAAGTGTGACTTTATGGTATGGGATATGCCTGTTAAGGATGAAGCTTGTCCGCAGTGCGGCGGATTGCTCCTTAAAAAGCAAGGCAGAAACGGTAAGATTTTCTGCTATAATGAAGATTGTAAATATGAGAGAAAGTTAAAGGACGAAAAGAAGTGAAAGTAAAAGTTATAGGAGCCGGACTTGCCGGTTGTGAGGCAGTATGGCAGCTTGTAAAGCATGGGATTGACGTTGACCTTTACGAAATGAAACCCGTAAAGTATTCACCGGCACATTCAAATGAAAATTTTGCGGAACTTGTGTGTTCAAACTCTTTGAAGGCTGACAGAATTGAAAACGCGTGCGGTCTTTTAAAAGAAGAAATGCGTATGTTTGATTCGGTTATGATGGATGCGGCTGATATAAGCCGTGTGCCGGCCGGCGGTGCTTTGGCGGTTGACAGAGATGTTTTCGCAAAGCGTATAACGGAAAAAATTAAAAATCATCCGCGTGTAACCGTATTTAATGAAGAAGTTACGGAAATCAATCCCGACGAATATACAATAATCGCAACAGGTCCGCTTACTTCGGACGGACTTGCCGATGAAATAAAGAAAATTACAGGTTCGGACGAATTGTACTTTTATGACGCAGCCGCACCGATTGTGACGGAAGAAAGTATTGACAAAGACAAAGTTTTCAAAGCGGCAAGATACGATAAAGGTACTGCCGATTATATCAACTGTCCGATGACAAAAGAGGAATATACCGCTTTTTATAACGAGCTTATCACGGCTGAAACAGCACCGCTTAAAGAATTTGAAAATCAAAAGGTTTTTGAGGGCTGTATGCCTGTTGAGGTTATGGCAAAAAGAGGTGAACAGACGCTTGTGTTCGGACCGTTAAAACCTGTCGGTCTTGTCAATCCGAAGACGGGCAAGGACGACGCATATGCGGTTGTTCAGCTAAGACAGGATAATAAAGAGGGTACGCTCTATAACCTTGTCGGTTTTCAGACGAATTTGAAATGGGGAGAGCAAAAACGCGTGTTCTCAATGATTCCGGGACTTGAAAATGCCGAATTTGTGCGTTACGGAGTTATGCACAGAAACACTTATATAAATTCTCCGACGCTTTTAAATAAGTATTATCAAATGGAGAAGTACCCGAAAGTATTTTTTGCGGGACAGATAACGGGTGTCGAAGGTTATGTTGAGTCGGCGTCAAGCGGAATACTTGCCGGATATAATATGGCGGCTATGCTTAACGGAAAAGATATGTTTGAACCGGATTCAAAAACTTGTATCGGTGCATTACCGCTTTATATTTCAAATTCTGCAAATACAAAGTTCCAGCCTATGAATGCGAATTTCGGCATTATAGACGGACTTAACGAAAGAATAAGAAATAAAGCCGAACGCTATAATAAAATAGCAAATCGTGCTTTAGATATAATGAAAGATAAATTGAAAGGTGAGAATGATGATGAGTAAAAAGAAAATTATAGCATTGGCAATGTCAGCCGTTATGGCAGTCGGAATGATTGCAGGCTGCGGAAGTACAAAAGATTCAGGCACAGACACAGCACAAACAGAAAGCACAGAAAAGGTAACTCCTACATTTATGTACTTTGTGGCAAATGCGGACGATAACTTTGACGCAACAAACACAATGTACACTGAACTTGAAAACGAATATAAGGACAAAATCAACTTTCAACTTGTAAATGTTGACGAAAATCCCGAGGCACTTGAAAACTTCTCATTGGTAAAAGACCAAACTCCTGCACTTATTATGCTTGATACATCAAATAATATCTCGGCTATTGAATTTAAGTGCAGTGACAAGGATAAACTAAAAACAGACATAGACAATGCACTTGGAAAATAATCGAAAATATGAGCGATACAACCGTATCGCTCTTTTTTGTATAATAATCTCTGTTTTTTCAAAAGATAGATGAAAAAAGGAGATTGTATAAATGCAGAATATAAGAACAGACTTGGCGGTGGAGGCACACGAACTCAGCAGATGTGAGGCGAAAAATGCAACGGAAATAGACGGTGTTATATCCGATGTGCGTACAGAGGACGGAATAACCGTTACGAATATAGAAATAACAAACGAAAACGGAAGTAAGGCACTCGGCAAGGCGATAGGCAATTATATAACGATTGAGTCGCCGAATTTGAAATACAGTATTGATATATACGAAAGGGTATGCACTCTTATTTCGGAGGAAATTCGTACAATGGCCGATATAAAAAGTGACAGCCTTACACTTGTCGTAGGACTCGGAAACCGTGACATAACGCCTGACGCACTCGGTACGGAAGTGGTGTCAAGGCTGTTGGTGACACATCATATAAAACAGAATATGAAAGATTTTTTTGATGATAATATAAGCGGTGTATGTGCGTTGATACCCGGAGTTCTCGGAACAACAGGCATTGAAACTGCGGAGATTATCAAGGCGGTAAGCGAAAAGGTGAAACCGAATCTTATTATCGCCGTTGACGCAATGGCGGCGGCGGATATAAGACGTGTTTCGACCACTGTACAAATATCGGATACAGGTATTCAACCGGGTGCCGGCGTGGGAAATAACAGAGAATGTCTTAATGAAGAAACGATTGGTGCAAAGGTGATTGCGATAGGTGTACCGACCGTTATAGACGCCGCAACAATATCAAAGGTTGAAATACCAAAAGAGCTTGCACCGCTTATGGTTACGACAAAGGACATTGACCTCGTAATCGAAAGAACGGCTAAAACCGTTGCAAACGGAATTAATCTTGCACTGCACCGAGATATGACATTAAGAGATATAGAAAGCTATGTTTAAGTTCGTTGACAGTTCTAAAAATCACATCATAGATGTAATTTTTGAGGATTTTCGATGATTGACATATGGTTTATTTTGGGGTAAAATATATTAAAAACAATAAAGGAGAAACAGAATGGAAAGTATTAACATAAATTCAAATATAAATCTGTATTATATACCTATGACGAAGTTGAAAACAACTACGATTGACGTATATATTCACAGAGATTTAAATGAAGAAGAATCGTCGCTTAACGCACTTTTGCCTTATGTGCTTAAAAGAGGCTGCAGACTTTGCAGTGACAGTGAGGCAATTTCAAAGTATCTTGAGAATCTGTACGGTGCTGGAATAGGTGTCGGAGTTCTAAAACGCGGTGACGACCATATTTTGCACGTTGCATTTGAAACAATTTCCGATAAATATGCACCGAACGGTGAAAAACTTTGTGACAGCGTTATTGACCTTATGCTGTCAATAATGTTTGAATCAACTTCATTCAGCGATGAAATTGTCGAACAGGAAAAGAAAAACGCAAAAGACAGAATAATGGCAATGATGAACGATAAGCGTCAGTATGCTGTAGAACGCTGTATCGAAACAATGTTTGAGGGTGAAAATTATGCAATTTCAAAACTCGGTACACAAGAGGGTATTGATAAAATAACTGCCGACAATTTGAAAAAGCATTACGAGAATATTATCACATCATCTGTTATTGATATTTATATATGCGGTGATGCGGACGCAAATGCACTTGCCGAAAAGATAAAGAAATACACAGGCAAAATTGCGTTTAAGAATGCGGATATTCCCAAGACGGAAATATATGTTCCGAAGAACGAAGTTAAAAACGTTACTGATAAAATGGACGTTGTACAAGGCAAACTTTGTATGGGATTTTCAACAGGCATAAAGCCTGCAGACAGCGATTATCCCGCATTGATGGTTGCAAACAGTATATTCGGCGGCGGCGCTCACTCGAAGTTGTTTAACAATGTGCGTGAAAAGCTTAGCTTGTGCTATTATGCTTCGGGCAGTCTTGACAAAAACAAAGGCGCTTTGTTTGTAAACGCAGGTATTGAATTTAAGAATTTCCAAAAGGCATATGATGAAATACTTGTTCAGCTTGAGAATGTTAAAAACGGCGAAATATCACAGCTTGAATATGAGTCAAGCATTAATGCAATTATAAATTCGCTTGAATCATACAAGGATGACCAAGATATGTTGCAGTCATTCTATTTGGGACAGAAAATAGTCGGAACTGATTATGATATAGACACGCTTAAAGAAAAGATAAGCAAGATAACGATGGAGGACGCCGCAAGAGTGTTTAAAAACGTTAAACTTGAAACAGTGTATTTCTTAACGGGAAAGGAGGATGCGTAATGGAATTGCAGTACAGAAAAAATGACAAAACAGGTGAGGAACTGTATTACACAACACATTCTTCAGGACTCGGAATATATATAATTCCTAAAAAAGATTACAGCAAAACGTATGCAATATTCGGTACAAGATACGGCTCTGTCGATTCAAAGTTTGTCGTACCGGGTGAGAGGGAGCTTACTGAAGTGCCTGACGGTATAGCACATTATCTTGAACATAAAATGTTCGACCAGCCTGACGGCAGTAATGTATTTGATAAATTTTCAAAGTACGGCGGCAATGCAAATGCGTTTACATCATTTAATATAACGGCGTATCTGTTCGCGGCAACGTCTAATATCGAAGAAAATATCGAAACGCTTATGGACTATGTTCAAAGTCCGTATTTTACGGAGGAAAGCGTACAAAAGGAACAGGGTATTATCGGACAGGAAATAAGAATGTATGACGACAGCGGAAGCTGGAAGTTGTTCTTTAATTTCTTGAACTGCCTGTACAAGGAACACCCTGTCAAAAAAGAAATTGCAGGTACGGTTGAAAGTATAAGCCATATAACGCCTGAATATTTGTATAAGTGCTACGATACATTTTATAACTTGTCAAATATGTCGATAGTTGTTGTCGGAAATGTTGACCCTGTTAAGATTTCTAAGGTTATTGAAAACGGTGTAAAGAAGAATGAGCCGTTTGAAGAGAAGATTAAAAAGGTATATCCGACAGAGCCTGATGAAGTGGCAAAACAGTACGCAGAACAAAGTTTGAGCGTTGCAATGCCGTTGTTTATGACAGGTTTTAAAGATACAAATAACGGTTTCGGCGGTGACGAGCTTTTAAAGAAAAGTATAGAAACGAATATTATTTTAAAAATGCTTTTCGGAAGAAGTTCAAAGTTTTATAAGAGCCTTTACGAAAAAGGACTTATAAACAACAGATTTTCACTTGAATACACAATGCAGCCCGATTATGCGTATTCATCAATAGACGGTGAAAGCAGTGACCCTAAGGCAGTGTATGAGGCGGTTATAAACGAAGTTGAAGAAACAAGAAAGAACGGTCTTTCAAAAGAAGATTTTGAGAGAATTAAAAAGGTTGTTTGGGGCGAATATATCCGTTCACAGAATGATGTAGAAGATTATGCAGTGACATTTTTACAGATGTTGTTTATGGATATTGATTATTTCAATTTCTATGATGTGTATAAGACAATAACTTTTGAAGATGTTCAAAAACGTTTTGAAGAACATTTCGTTAAAGAACATTCGGCATTGTCGGTAATCAATCCTGTATAAAAAATTAGCGAGCCTGTCGACAAAATGTCGACAGCTCCAAAAATCACATCATAGATGTAATTTTTGAGTATTTCTTAGAGAAAAAATCATAAAGTTCCTCCAAAGTCGAAACTTTAGATTTTAAGCCATTTCTGCCGCACAGGTCGTCAGAAATGATTTTTAATGAGGTTGCACCTCAAACTCCCAAGAATAAAGTATACAAAACCATAAAGGTTTTGTATATAAAATACACCTCTTAACAGAGGTGTATTTTTTGTGTGCATAAAATTAAGTATTTTTACGAAAACTAACAAACAAGGAGATGATAATATGAATAACAGACTCGGACGGCAGACTGTTACGCTTGACAATCCGCCGATAATAATAGAAACCGCCTCGACAGTGGGTCAAAAAGAGGGAAAAGGACCGCTTAAAAGTACATTTGACGTAATACTTGACGACGATACTTTAGGTGAAAAGTCGTGGGAAAAATCGGAGAGTATGCTCCAAAAAAAGACCGCACTTTTAGCACTTGAAAAAGCAAAATTACAACAAAGCGATATAGATTACATTCTTGCAGGCGATTTGTTAAATCAGTGCGTGGGCGCACATTACAGCGTCAGAGATTTTGATATACCGTTTTTGGGATTGTACGGTGCGTGTTCAACTATGACGGAGAGTATGTCAATAGGAAGTATGATTGTCAGTGCCGGATTTGCGGATTATGCAATGTGCCTTACTTCAAGCCATTTTTGTTCGTCGGAAATTCAGTTCAGAAATCCGCTTGAATACGGCGGTCAGCGTACACCGTCGGCACAATGGACCGTTACGGGTGCAGGGTGTGCGATATTGTCATCAAAGGGAACAGGTCCGAAAATAACGCACGTCACAACGGGAAAAGTAATAGACAAAGGCGTAACGGATATAAGCAATATGGGTGCGGCTATGGCACCGGCGGCGATTGATACGCTTATCGCACATTTTAACGACACACACAGGACTCCCGATTACTACGATATGATACTTACGGGTGATTTGGGGGTTGTCGGCTCGGACATTCTTGTGGAGCTAATGCTGAAAGAAGGCTTTGACATACGAACAAAGCATAAGGACTGCGGTAAAATGATTTTCGATATTGAGGAACAGGACGTTCACGCAGGCGGCAGCGGTTGCGGTTGCTGCGGCAGTGTTTTTTGCGGATATGTGTACAGAGAACTTAAAAGACATAATCTAAGTAAGGTGCTTGTTATGGCGACCGGTGCGTTGATGAATCCTATGATTATAGAACAGGGCGAGAGTATTCCGGCAATCGCTCACGCAGTTGCGATAGAAATTTAGGAGGGAGAATAATGGACTATTTAAAGGCATTTATAGTAGGCGGTCTTATATGTGCGGTTGGTCAGATTTTGATAGATAAAACCAAATTGACTCCGGCAAGAATTTTGGTTACGTTTGTTGTGGTCGGTGTATTTTTACAGCTTATAAAAATATATCAGCCGTTGGTTGATTTTGCAGGAGCCGGTGCAACTGTTCCGCTGACCGGTTTTGGATATAATCTTTGCAAAGGCGTGGAAAAAGCCGTTTCGGAAAAAGGCTTTTTGGGAATATTCACAGGCGGTTTAACTGCAGCGTCGGGCGGTATTGCGGCGGCACTTGTGTTCGGTTTCTTGGTGTCGATTATTTTTAGGTCTAAATCGAAAAAATAGTCTATTCAAATTCATATAATTATGGTATAATACCATATATACTTTATGAATGGAGATAAAATAATGTTTGAAATAAACGGACACACAAAACAGCTTGGAATAATCGGATATCCTGTTGAGCATACGTTTTCACCTAATATGCACAACTTCATATCCGAAACCGTACATAACAACTATGTTTACGGAGCATGGTGCGTAAAACCCGAAGATTTGAAGGACGCAATAGGCGGTATGAGAGCACTCGGAATAAGCGGAATTAACGTCACAGCACCGCATAAGGTTGAAGTTATGAAGTACATAGATGTTGTAACGGACGGTGCAAAAAAGCTTGGCTCGGTAAATACGGTAGTAAACAGGGACGGTAAATTATACGGCTATAATACAGATGCGGACGGCTTTTGTATGGCACTTACAAAAGCTGGTATTGAAATCGAAAACAGCAGAATACTTATAATAGGTGCAGGCGGTGTGGTGCGTCCTACGCTTATAAGATTAATTGACAATAAGCCGAAAAGCATAACTGTTGTAAACAGAACTAAGAGCAAGGCTAAGACGCTTGCAGAGGATATTTTGAAGAGTACGGGATTTGAGGTTAATACTGAAATAGATAAGCTTGAATTTGATATAGTCATAAATACAACCTCGGCAGGTATGGAACCGCAGGAAAACGTAATGCCGATTGAAAATATTGAAGAAATCAACGATTTATCGTTTATAAACGAAAATACGGCGACGGTCGATATGATATACAATCCCGACAAAACATTGTTTTTGCAAGAGGCGGAAAAACGCGGTGCAAAAATTCTAAACGGACTTGGTATGCTAATATATCAAGGAATTATTGCATATGAATTATTTACAGACACAAAACTTCCTGACGATATGGGTGAGAGAATCAAAAAGGAGGTTTTCGGAAGATGAATATAGTGCTTACAGGTTTTATGGCTACGGGTAAAACCGAAATAAGTAAGGCTATTTCTGAAATTTCAAAGTATAATCTTGTTGATACGGACGATATGATTGTGGAACAAGAGGGAATTACAATTAACGAAATTTTCGATAAGTGCGGAGAAGAATATTTCAGAAAAACTGAATGTGAAGTTATAAAAAAAGCGGCGGAAATGAAAAATGTTGTTATCGCAACAGGCGGCGGCGTTGTACTAAATGAACAGAATATAGAAAATCTCAGAAAAACAGGTGTTATTTTTAATCTGTCGCCAGATTTTTCGGTTATACGGGAACGTCTTGAAGAAGCAAGAAAAACAAGACCGCTTTTAAAGCGGGACAGCATTGAAAACATCAAAAAAAGATTTGATGACAGAAAACCGTTTTATGATAACTGCGATTACAAAATCAAGGTTATACACGGCCGTACTCCGCGTTCGTATGCTATGGAAATATTAGAAATTATGGAGAGCAGACAGGGGGCGGAAAAGCAATGAAAATAACGAGAGAGGCAGATTATGCACTTAGAATTATTGCTATGTTGGCTGATGAAAACAGACAGATAGAGGCAAAAGCGATTGCCGAAAAAAACGATATTCCGTATAGGTTTACTTTAAAAATTTTACGAAAAATCGTTCAAGCCGGAATAATTAAATCGTACAGAGGTGTAAACGGCGGATATGTTTTGAATAAAAAGCCATCAGAGATAACTCTTAAAGACGTGATTGAAACGATAGACGGCAAAATTGCGATAAATAAATGTATGGAAAATCCCGAGTCGTGCAAAAATAACGGCATATGTAAAGTTCAGCATAAGCTGTACAAAGTACAAAAAGTTTTGGCAGATGAAATGTCTAAAATAACTTTTCAAGACGTTTTGGAAGGAAAATAATATGTGAGCAGATAAAGCATAGAAATGTTTTGTCTGCTCTGTTTTTGTGTATAACAATGCCGTTTATCACATATTAATGTATTATTCTTACTTGAAAGGTGAGGGGTAGTATGATATTTACAAGAAAACATATTGTGATAGCGGTATTATTTGCGGTTGTGGGTATTGCGATTGGTATAGGTATAAAACATTATGAAACGTTGCAGACCTTTTCAAGTTCCGATATAAAGGTTGTGCTTGACGCCGGACATGGCGCGTATGCGTAATGCTTTAAAGTGCCAAAAATGTCGATTTTAAGCCATTTCTGCACCACCATCGATGCAGGGGAGGGGCGCTAAAATTTAGGTAAAATTACAGAAGAATAGAAGTAAACCGCTTTTGTATGAAAAAGAGCTTGTCCCACGATGGGACAAGCTCTTTAATATTGACTTTTTCTGTTTTATCTATTATACTAATAGTAGTAATAGTCTATAAGAATGGAGGTCTTGGTTATGGATGAAAGAAATGAGCTTGATTCAACCTGCGGTGTATCAGATGATGAATTAACAAAAAGATTTGTAGAGGCAGTACGGATTGAAAATGAAATAAAAAAGATAAAAGGACTTCCGATTTCAAAATATGATTTTGAAAAAAATATGCCATATATCGAATATCCTGACGGGAGGCGTATATATGCAGAGGAAGCCTGAAATTATAGTGTTTGCGAGACCGAATGGCAGCGGCAAGAGTACAATTACTAAAATGGCTAACATTATTGAACCGTATATAAATGCAGATGACATAAAAAGAACTAATCATTGCAGTGATTTAGAAGCAGCACAAATGGCTGATGAATTGCGGAATAAACTTGTAGCAGAGCAACAGGATTTTACATTTGAAACTGTTCTATCAACAGACAGGAATTTAAAATGTTAAAAAAGGCTAAAGAAAACGGGTATTTTATAAAGTGCTTTTATGTACTGACAGCAAGCCCTCAAATAAATGTTTATCGAGTAAAGGTCAGGAAAGAGTCAGGAGGTCATGATGTTCCTAAAGATAAAATTATAAGTCGATATGGAAGAGCATTGAATTTGATTCCTGAATTATTAGAGGGTTGTGATGTGTGTCATATATACGATAATTCAGATAAGCCATTTCGTATTTTCAAAAAGAGAAAGACAGAATATTTTTATTGGGAAAACTCTTTTTGGAATAAGAAACAAATTCAAGAATTGGTACAAATTGAATTTTGAACGTATATTTTTCAAGTCATCAATCATTTGAGTGATTGATGACTTGATTTTTGATTGATGGTATGATATACTCATATTTAAGAGGTGAAAGTAATGGTAAATAAGAAACCGCCGTTTGAGATAAATGAAAAAATAATGGCAGAAGTTATCGATATTGCGGAATTAGTTGGTAAAGTCAGTATAAGCAGTCAAATATCCACAAATCCGACATTACGCAGAACAAACCGAATACGCACGATATATTCATCTCTTGCAATTGAACAGAACACACTTGATATAGAGCAGGTAACAGCGGTTTTATCTGGTAAGCGTGTTCTTGCACCGCCGAAAGATATTGCGGAAGTACAAAACGCATATGAGATTTATGAGAATATGGATAAGTTAAATCCATATTCAATAGATGACCTTTTAAAAGCTCACAGTATTATGGTAAAGGGATTAGTCAATGAAGCAGGTGAGTTTCGTTCAAGACCAGTCGGTATTGTTGACGGAGACGGAAATGTACTTCACTTTGGAACTTTGCCGCAGTATGTGCCGCAGCTTGTGAAGGAACTGCTTGAATGGACCGAAACAAGTGATATTCATGTGCTTATAAAAAGCTGTGTGTTTCATTATGAGCTTGAGCTTATTCATCCGTTTTCTGATGGTAACGGACGTGTAGGCAGACTATGGCATACACTGCTTCTGTCAAAGTGGAATCCACTGTTTGCTTGGCTTCCGATAGAGTCAATAATACACAATAATCAGGCAAAATATTATGATGCTATCAATACGTCAAACAGCAACGGTAATTCAACTGTATTTATAGAATTTATGCTGTCAGTAATAAAACAGGCATTGCAAGAAGCGGTAATGACTAACAATGTAAAAACGGAAAAAAGAAGCAAGGCAGATGCGAGATGGAATGTCATAAGCGATTTTTTGGAAACACACGATTATATTATGAACAGTGATGTTCAAAAGCTTTTAGGAGTTTCGTCAGCTACTGCGACAAGAATATTGACAGGTTTTATGAAAGCAGGCAAACTTAAACGAATACGTGTTAAAAGTCATTGGGGATATGTGAAACATTAAGTATATAAGCCGGCATTGTAATATATTTAAATAAATTTATATCTGAAAGGAGAAAAATAGTGTTAGAAGCAGGAACAAAGGCACCTGAAATTGTATTAAATGACAAAGACGGGAACGAGGTTAAACTCAGCGATTTTAAGGGGCAAAGAGTAGTAGTGTATTTTTATCCGAGAGATAATACTCCGGGATGTACGCGTCAGGCATGCGCGTTTAGGGATGAATTTGCAGAATACAAGAAACTCGGAATTCAGGTGATGGGAATAAGCAAGGACAGCGAAGCATCGCATCAACGATTTGCTGAGAAAAATGAGCTCCCGTTTGTTTTACTTGCAGACCCTGAATTAAAAGCAATAAAGGATTATGATGTATGGCAGGAAAAGAAGATGTACGGTAAAGTGTCAATGGGAGTTGTGCGCTCAACATATCTCATAGGCGAGGACGGCATGATTGAAAAGGTATGGAAAAAGGCGAAGCCCGATACCAATGCAAAGGAAATACTTGAATACATAAATAGTTAAATATGAGTCAAGAGAAGCAGTTCATAATGAACTGCTTTTTGCATATAATATTGACAATTCGGTACGAATATGATATATTTAATGCAGAGGTGATATAATGGAACATAGAACAGGAAAAATTATAGTAAGCTCTGTCGGAGGAACAGCGGCATCAGGCTCAAAAACTTACAAAGTATCAATTCCGTCATTGTGGATAAAGGAAATGGGCATTGATGAAAACAAAAGAAATATTGAGCTTATGTTTGACGGAAACGGTATATATATTACGGCTGAAAAAACAATTGAGGAATTTGTATCACAAAAAAAGACTATGGGACATCAGCTTAAAAAATTTAGCTTTTTTGATGATAATGAGCTTTGCAGCATAATTTGTGCGGACTTCACAGATGAAACACTGAAAGTGCAAAATTACACTGATGATATTGTTAAAACTGCTTTTGGAAATAATAAGCTTCCGACTTGGGAGGATTTTATGAATTTTTTGGAGGAACGGTGTATTCCAAAAGAACGAAGCGGTATAAGAGAATACCTCGAAGCGATTGGTGTTGCGGAATATAATCCGTTAGAAATTATAAAAAAGACTAAAGGGAAAATGGCGGAGGACAAGCAATGGATAGAGATAGAGGAGATATAAAACTTGTAACGGATGAGAAAATTGCAGAAACCTCATCAAAGGGAAATCAGGAAAAATGGTTTGATGAAGATACAAATCAATGGTATAAGCTTGACCAATTCGGATATGAAGCATTGAGTGAAACCTTGATTTCAATATTGCTTGAAAAAAGTAATATTGAAAATGACACTCCGTTTACCTTTGTGCGGTATGAGCCTGTAAGAATTATAGTTCATAATCGCGAACGGACAGGTTGTGTGAGTAATAATTTCCTAAAGGAAGGTCAATCTGTTATTACAATCAATCATCTTTTATCAAGAATTATCGGATATCCGCTTAAAGAAAAACTCTTGTCACTTACAAGTGATAAAAAAAGAATAGCTTATCTTGCTGAAGGTACAAAGGATTGCACAGGACTTGATTATTTTGGAGAATATCTGACGTTGCTTTTTGAAATAGATTCTTTATTTTTGAATGACGACAGACATCTTAATAATATTGCTGTGATAAAATCTGGCGATAAATATGATTATTGCCCGATTTTTGATAATGGCGCAGGCTTATTATCCGATACAAGACTTTCGCCGATGGATATAGAACCAAAAGCATTGATTGCATCTTTAAAATCAAGACCGTTTAATATGAGCTTTACGCGTCAGATGAATACAGCGAGGTCATTATACGGAAATCGGCTTTCAATGTCCAAATTTAAGCGTGAAGATATAATGGAATACCTACGTCCCATTCTTGAATTTTATCCGAAAAGAGATAAATCGATTATTGCTGATAGGGTTGTAGAGTGTATATTGGCAAGGCAGAGGTTATTGTAATAAATGTCCTAGTAATTTATTAATTGCTGTATTAATTAATAAAATGTTGAATTTTTTCAATAATTATGTTATACTTATACAAATATCAGGTAGATATGAGATAACTATAATAAATATCATGACAATAATATAAGGAGGAGAAAATGATTGATAAAATAAAAAATATTTTTGTGTCACATCAACACAATGATGCAGACCAAATAAAAGAATTTAGTAAATTAATAGGAAACCATGGAATAAAAATGCGTGATAGCTCTATTTATGAAAAAAAACTAAAAAACAATGCAACCAATGAAAGCTATATAAAATATAAGCTAATAAAACCTCAAATAGAATGGGCTGGGACGATTGTAGTTTTAATAGGGAAAGATACAGCAAAGAGTGATTATGTGAATTGGGAAATCAGGGCGGCTGCAGAGGCTGGAAAGAGAATAATAGGAGTATATTTACAGGGGGCTAAAGATGAAGATATCCCATCTGAATTGAAGGAATATGGAGATAATCTAGTGGGGTGGAATGGAGACAAAATAGTTCGTGCAATTAATGGTGAAGATTTTGATTGGGAAAATGCAGATGGAAGTCCTAAACTTAACAATCCAGAAACATTGCCTAGAATTCAGTGTTAGGTGGTGGAACTATGAAAATGTATACATATGTAATACCAAGAGATTACGGCTTTGCACCTAATCCATATTTAGGATATTGTACATTGGCAACTTGTAAACCTAGAATAAGAAAAGGGGCTCAGATTGGAGATTGGATAGCCGCGTATGGCGCAGCAGATTCTGGTATAAGAGGAAAACTGGTAATATTAATGAAAGTTGAAGAAACTTTAACATTTGATGAATATTGGGAAGATGTTAGATTTCTAAAAAAACGTCCTACGTTTAATAGGGGGATGTATCGCGCCTATGGCGACAACATATATCATCATGTTGATGGCGAATGGGTTCAAGAGGAGTCACATCATAGCATGGAGGACGGTTCAATAAATTATGCAAATTTAAAGAGGGACACTAGTGTGGATAGGGTTCTTATAGCCACAGAATTTTATTATTTTGGTAATAATGCTATAGATATACCGAATAAATTTGCAGAATTAATCGGCTCTGGAAGGAATCATAGGGTAATAGACGATGAAAAATTAATAAATAATTTCATGGACTATATTAAAAAAAAATACAATGTAGGAATTAATGGAGTGCCGTATAGCAAACAAATTGGTATGTTTGCTCAATACAGTGGAAAATAAATGAGAATATTATAGTTAGGAAGAAAAAGAATGAGTGTGATTTTTATAAACCCAAAAGTTACAATGGAAAATGCTAATGATGCTATAAAATTTCATGATGAATGCGCAAAGTTGTTGAATCAATATATACCTGGTGTAAAATATGTTTTAAATATAAGTCAATTATTAACAGAAAGAATATGTAAAGACGATATTTTTGTATTTTTTACTTCGGAAAAAGGAGAATATTCTCAGCAGTTATTGAATTTACTAAAAAGATATAATGATAAAGAGAGTAGAATATGGGCAGTCGCAATGGAGAACACACCAGAGTGTAGACGTCCGCCAGAGCCAGTATCTAACAAACAAAGTTTTGATGTTTCTTGCAGAAATGAGAATAGGAATCCATTAAAAAATAATATAAAAGCAATAGCGCAAATTTTTGCAAGAAAGATAATTTCTCAGGTGTTATCGCCTCTCTATAGAGATGAAGTTTTATACTTTATAAGCCACAGAAGAATAGATGGTGAAATTATAGCAGGTAAACTTGCAGACCAATTAAAATTATTGACCCGTGAAAGGAATATATATCGAGATGTGGTTAATGTTGCTGTTGGTGATGATGCCCAAGAAGACATTGATAGGAATCTGGAACAAAGCGATGTCTTGATTTTTTTACAGACAGAAGAGGCCAAAAACTCGAAATATATTATGAAAGAGATTTGCTATGCCTTGCTTAATGATATTCCGGTTCTATGGATTCAGATAGATGATGCATTGGCTGATGATTTGGAAATCAAACCTGCAGAAAAGCCACTTCTTTCGTATACCAGTGAAGATTTTAACTGTAAAGAGAAATTAGTTGAAATTGCAGAAGAAATTGAAGAAAAATGTTTTCAATTGATGATGAACACTTCAAATCAGGTGTATACTTATATTGAGTATTTGACGGATATGGATAATGGAGATTCTATAAAAATACAACAAACCAAGAATCAACAGTTTGCGTATGAAATACAATATAAAGAGAATAGTAAAGATATTTATGGAGACACAATTCATAGACACTATGTACAATGCTTTGGGAGAAATCCAAAGAAAAATGACATTGAGGTTTTTGTTAATGATATGAAAGAAAATGAATTTTATAATAATAACGACAAACTGTTTTTGTTATCAAGCCATGGAAAGAGAGATAAGCAAATAGACAAAAAAATTTGTGAAGAAAATTATGACGATTACATAGCAAATATACAGAATGTGATGGGGTTTCACAATACTTCTAAAAACAAAAAAATTATTATTTCAGGAGCTTTTCCTGATTGTGATGAAATATATAAACTATCATTACTTGAAGCAGTTTTAACATATGCAAAGCAAATTATAAAAAATGGATATACATTGGTTTTTGGTGCGCATCCAACATTCCAAAAACTAATTTTTGATATTGGAAAATTGTATTCAGCAGATATAAAATATTCAATAGAGATGCATATGGATAAAGCGTATGAAAAGGATTATGATTTAGAAGAACTGAATAAACAATGTACACTTATTTTATCAGATAATTTGCAACAGATGAGGGAAAATATGATATGCAATAATGAAGTGTTGGCAGTGATTTGCTTGGGAGGCAAAATAAAGGATGATAAATCACAACAAGGGGTTGATATTGAGGTTGAATTGGCAAGGCAGGCAAAAATACCTGTAGCATTGGTAGGAACTGTAGGTGGACGTTCAAGCGAATATGCAGCAGAAATGATTCAGTCTGGAAAATGGAATAATATTAATAATTGGGGCAGAGAATTAAATGAGCAGTTGTTCTATAATGTCAATCATAGATTGATGAGTAAAAAGATTTTAGATAAAATAGAAATTGATATATAGAATAACACATTCACATAAATTTGGGAGTCAAAATATGAGTATAAGAGACTTAAAGAAAACGCCAGTATTTGATGTTTATTGGTATTTTGCAGTAAAGCGTCAGGAAGTATTTTTTAATAGATTGGAAGGAAAAGAGTCACCATGGACCAATGATCCTATTATACAAAAATATAAGTTCACCAATGTATATAGAGCATCAGATCGTGTAAGTCAATATTTAATACGCAATGTAATCTATTCAGATAACAACTTTTCACCAGAAGATATTTGCTTTAGAATATTACTGTTTAAGTTATTCAATAAGATAGACACCTGGGAATGTTTAGAGAGACAACTGGGAGAAATACTATATTCTTCATACAATTACGAGGAATATGATAGATTATTATTGAAAATGCTTGAAGAAAAAGAAAAGATATATTCTGCTGCGTATATAATGCCATCAGGGAATAAAAGTTTTGGTTATGCGAAAAAACATCAAAATAATTTGAAACTACTAGAATTTATTATGAAATCAAATATTACAGCAAAAATATCAAAATCCAAAAGCCTAAAAGAGTTATACGAAATTTTAATCAGCTACCCTACAATAGGACCATTTTTAGCTTTTCAATATTGCATAGATATAAACTATAGTGAATTGTGTGATTTTAGCGAGATGTCATTTGTAGTGGCAGGACCTGGGGCAAAGAATGGAATATGCAAATGCTTTGATGATTTGAAGAGGTATAGTTACGAAGATATAATTAAATATGTAACAGAAAACCAAGAAAAGGAATTTGAAAGTAGAGGGTTGAGATTTAGAACGCTGTTTGGTAGGAGAATGCAATTGATAGATTGTCAGAATTTATTTTGTGAAACTGATAAATATTCTAGAGTAGCATATCCTAAAATAACAGGACTAAATAGTAGAGTAAAGATAAAACAAAGATACAAACATAATAATTTAGAACCAATAGAATATTTTTATCCGCCAAAGTGGATGATAAATGAGAATATTAGTATTAAGTCTAAGGAGAAAGCTCATGGCTGAAATCATTATAGAAAAAAGTGCGAACGATGTATGGAAGGTAGCAGCAGATAAATTGTTAAATGAAAAAAAATTATTAGATGGAAGAAATGGTGAGTATAGGGAAATATTGCATACATTTATAACCATAAAGGATCCAAGACAGAAATGGGTTTATAATAGAGTTCCAGCAATTAGTATTGCATATGCATTAGCAGAAATAGTATGGATATTAAATGGGGATAATGCTGCGAAAATAATAAATTATTGGAATCCAGCATTAAATAAATTTGCAGGGGATTATAAGTACTATCCGGGTGCTTATGGAAAAAGAATTCGTAGTCACTTTAAATTTGATCAGTTAGAGGGTGCATATAATGCATTGATGAATAATCCAAACTCAAGACAAGTAGTTATACAAATTTATGATCCAGAGGTTGACTTTCCTATAGATAAAGGTAGACCTCGGAATGATGATATTCCGTGCAATGTTTGTTCATTAATAAAAGTTAGAGATGGAAAGTTAGAATGGTCACAAATTATGCGAAGCAATGATGTATTTTTAGGTATGCCATATAATTTTGTGCAGTTTACAAGCATACAAGAAATATTAGCAGGATGGTTAGGACTAGAAAGTGGAACATATAACCATTATTCCGATAGCTTACATTTATACCAAATAGATGTAAAGAAAATAAAATTTGGAAATGATAATATGATTCATAATGAAGATTCATTGGCTATTTCTAAAAAGGATTCGGACAAGCTTTTTCCTGACATGTATGAAAGAATGAGCTTTTTATCATTACATAAGAATATTACGGAGTCACAACTTCGGGAATGTGCATATTTGGATTCTAACTATACAGCATATAATAATATTATGTTTGTTATTGTAGCATATGTAGCTCAAAAGTGTGAAAACTATAAACTGGTGTCAGAAATAATGGATAGATGTACCAATAAATTATATTGTCAAATGTGGAAGAAATGGTTAGATAAGTAACAGCAGAAATTATAATTGATTATTGTGAGATATTTTACATTAAAAATTGTATTAGCTATAATGTGTAATGTATAATATGAGTTTTTCATATGAAACGATATCGGAATTTGAACATATTAAATATGTGGATATTTTTTATGGAACGCCTAAAAATTTCAAAGCATGATAGTGGTGATTTTAAATGGTTATAATATTCCTCTATAGCTCATTTGGCAGAGCAGGTGATTGTTAACCATATATTTTGAAATAATAATATAATTTTATTTGTTTATTAATGTTATATTTATGATTGACATATTTTGAGAAATAAAATATAATATTAATAAACAGGTAACGAGTATATCTGTTTAAGCGTAGAAATATATTGGCGTGCCGGTAGGCGTTGATATATGGAGCTTTCAGGAAGGGTTTATGTAATGCAACCTCAAACCGGCTAAGGTTTATACCAAAAGAAAATGCATCGAAAATTGCTTCTTAAAACAGGAGCAATTTTTTGTATATAATTTTAGAGACGCTTGAGAAATCAAGCGTTATTTTTATGCAAAAATAGGGAGTGATGTGTATGAGAATATTCGATGACTATATATTACAAAAGTGTAGGAGTGGTTAGTTGCTTATTTACAAACAAAGCAGTATAATGATTATTCTGCATAATTCAAACAAGAATAGGAGGACAATATTATGAAAAGAGTTTACTGTTTATACAGAGTATCAACGAAACAACAAGTTGACAAGCACAAGGATGATATACCTATGCAAAAATTAGCCTGTCATAATTTTGCACAGCAAAACGGTTGGCTCATAATGAAAGAGTTTTATGAAAAGGGGGTTTCTGGTTTTAAAGTGTCGGCAAATGACAGAGATGCTATTCAAGAACTGAGAGAAGCAGCGGTTAATCAGGAGTTTGACGTTCTTCTTGTGTATATGTTTGACCGCTTGGGAAGGCGCGATGATGAGACTCCGTTTGTCGTGGAATGGTTTGCCAATCAAGGTATAGAAATATGGAGTGTGCAGGAAGGACAGCAGAAATTTGAAAATCATACAGACAAGCTTCTCAATTACATACGCTACTGGCAAGCCAACGGTGAAAGCATAAAAACATCAATGCGTTTGAAAACGCGAATGGCGCAGTTGACTATGGAAGGCGTTTATCATGGAGGTGTCGCTCCGTTGGGATATCGCGCTGTCTATAAAGGGCGAGTCAATAGAAAAGGTCAGCCTGTCAGAGATTTGGAAATTGTACCGGAGGAAGCTGAATATGTTAAGATGATATTTGACAAAACGGTTAATGAGGGCTATGGTTCTCATCGAATGGCTGAGTATCTTAATCAATTGGGAATTAAAACTCATAATGGCGCAAAATTTCAAGCCAACTCGGTAAATCGCATATTAAAAAACCGGTTATACTGTGGGTATTATGTATCTAAAGACGCGGTATCGCCCAAACAAGACAATCTTGCTATAATAGATGAGGACATATTTGAACAGGTGCAGAAAATATTAAAATTTAGAAGAGACAGGCAAGAAGGAAAAATGGTAATTGCGGATGCAACTAAAGAAAAAGTTTTATTGTATGAAAATATTTATTGCGCTCACTGCGGATGTCATTTGGTAGCAACAGAGGGTTCAGACAAATATATTTGTAAGGACGGAACCAAGCGTGACAGAAGATATTTGAGATACATATGTTATCATAGCTCACGCAAGCTGAATGACTGCGATGGGCAGACAATTTACAGCGCTTTGAAAGTTGACACTATGGTGCTTGATATTGTGGGGCGGTATTTGCACAAAATAGTAGGAGATAATAAAGATGAGGTGGTTGAACGAAAATATAAGCAAGAAATAAAGAAGGCAACAAAGACATACAAAAAACTTATGGGTAAAAAGGAGAAGTATCAAAAGCAATTAAATGAGTTATTTTTGGAAGTCGGGAAATGCGTAAGCGGGGAAAGCGAGTTTACTGTGGATGTCATATCTTCGTCCATTGATACGGCGAGGACAGAACTTGACGCGATAGATGAAAGGCTTTCATCATATGAAGAACTATTAAACAATAAACATAAACTGCTTGATAAGCTGAGAGATAATTGCAGTCAGGTGATGAAATGGAAAGAAGAATTTGATAAAGATACTTTTGAGCAACGTAAGGATATTGTAAACCAATTGATAAAAACGGTCAAGATCGGAAGGGGATATAATATTGAGATTGAATTTCATGAGGACTATAAACCGTTTATAATGGATTAAAAAATAATGAGTTATGCAGAAACACAAAATGACATTCCTGATTTGGAATGTCATTTTTATGAAGTAAAAATTTTAATAGTAAAAGGAGTAACTAAATCATGAGAAGGATTTATTGTTTATACAGAGGCATAGATGGAGCAGATATTCAAAGACAGCAGGAAGAGTGCAGAAAATATGCAAATGAACATGGTTGGTTCATTTTTAAGGAGTTTTGTGAGTTTGTAGACAATGCGAGAGATAATACCGATGCTCTGATTGATTTGAGTAATGCGGCGCAAAAAAGCAAATTTGATATTTTATTGGTAGCTGAATATTAAAATATAGGAAGAATAGAGGAAGAAACTCCTATAGCGGTGTTTTGCCTTGAAAAAAATGGTATTGAGGTTATCAGTGCAAAATCTGAGAGTAAAGACTTTATCGAACAAGGCAGACTTATGTATGAAAACTATGAAATTGGAACAAGCCTAACGGTATTATAAGGCAGTGGACAACATAATGTAAAATGGAGGTGTTTACAGTGAAAACAAATATTGACGCTATAATTACGATAAGAAACATTTTCAAAACGGAAGATATTGATATACGGAAAAAAGAATTCAACAAAAGATATGAAAATTTTATCAATGCGGTGGTGGCAAGAGATTGAATTTAGGACTTTTGTATGATATAATATCAACACATACAAAAGCGGTTTTATTACTTTTTAATAAGGAGGTAAGACCGTGAGGAATTTAACAGACATATATGTGAGGCTGTCTGATGAGGACAGAGATAAGAGGTGTAAACAAGACGAAAGCGAAAGTATTCAAAATCAAAAGTCAATGCTTATAAATTACTGCATAGAGCAGGGATGGCAAATACACAATATTCTGTGCGACGAGGATTACAGCGGCGCTGACAGGGACAGACCCGCATTCAATCAAATGCTAAAGGACTGCGAGGAGGGCAAGGTTGATATTGTGCTTTGCAAAACGCAGTCGCGGTTTTCCAGAGATATGGAGATTGTTGAAAAATACATACATGGAAAGTTTCTTGAATGGAATGTGCGGTTTGTCAGCATTGTAGACCACGCTGATACAAGCGTTGCAGGAAACAAGAAAGCCCGACAGATAAATGGACTTATAAACGAATGGTATCTGGAGGACTTATCCGACAATATCAGGCGCACCCTGAAGCATAAAAAGCTTAAAGGCGAGTATTGCTGTCCGTATGCTCCGTACGGTTACAAGCTAAATCCCGATGATAAGCACAAGTTTATCATTGACCCTCCTGCGGCTGAGGTTGTAAGAAGTATTTTTGAAATGTACAAACAGGGAATGGGATATATGCGTATCGCAAAGACTTTAAATGAAAAGCAGATACCGCCGCCTGCCGTGTACAAGGAAATGCAGGGGCTTAACTACCACAATCCGAATGCGGAAAACACGGCTTCAAGACAGTGGAGGGACAGCAGTATCTACTACATACTGCGTCAGGAGGTCTATACGGGTGCAGTGGTACAGGGAAAGTCGAAAAATCTTTCTTATAAAAATAAGAAACGTGTGAAATTGCCTAAAAGCGAGTGGATAGTAGTTCCCGATATGCATGAGCCGATTATAGACGGGGATTTGTGGAACGCGGTACAAAATCTGCTGAAAAGCCGTCAGGGAAATGACAAGCAGTTCAAATCTGAAAGCGAAGAAATAAATCCTCTGCGCGGAATTGTTCATTGCAGGGAATGCTGTTCGGGAATGTGGCGGATGAGCTATCAGAGCGGTGAGAACAGATACAAATATTATCGCTGCCGGACTGTAAAAAACAGTGAAGGGATATGCGATAATATAAACAGTATCCGTCAGACTGACTTAGATGATTTGATTTTGAAGGAATTACGAAAGTTGTCGGACACTTACTTTGACGAAACGCAGATACGCTTACAGACAAAACCAAATAACCGTCTTTCGGCAATGGAGGAAGAGCGGAAACAGCTTGAAAAGAAAATTGCTAAAATACAAAACAATTCAGTACAGCTTTATAAGGATAAGCTGAGCGGACTGATAAATGACAGTCAGTTTAAGATTTTGAATGATAATTTCAATTCGGAAGTCAATCAGCATAACAAACGATTGGAGTTGATTGAAAAAGAAATGGAACGGTTATCGGGAGAAAAACAAAACACATTAAGCCGTGAAGCGATTTTGTCAAAGTATAAAAATACGGAAAAGCTGACATTTGAACTTGTTCACGAGCTGATTGAGGGAGTATATGTAGGGAAAATAAATCCCGAAACAAAGGAAAGAGAAATAGAAATACACTGGAAATTTTAAAGTATAATTGGGATGCCCCACACGGCGAGCCTGACGGTGGGGCGGTGGGTGTGAGCGGAGTGGTGGAAAAGGACATTAATCTTGCGATTGTTCAGAAATTGCAGGAAGTGCTTGAAAGCAAAGGCTTTGAAGTGATTTTAACACGCAGCGGCGACAGCGGTTTACAGGACGAAAATGCCGAGACTATTCGCAAAATGAAAGTATCGGATATGAACAAACGGTTAGATATTATGAAAAACAGTCACGCAGATATTTTTGTGAGCATACATATGAATTCGTTCGGTGACCAAAAAGTGAGCGGTCTGCACATATTTTACGACAAAAATCACCCCGAAATCGAGAGGCTTGCAAAAAGTATTCAAAATAAAATGAGCGAGGTGACGGGGGCGGAAATGCACGCGGTAAAGACCGCAGATGAACGATTATTTTTAATGAAAAATCCGCCTATGCCCGCAATACTTATAGAATGTGGTTTTTTGTCAAATCCGGACGAGGAGAAAAAACTTGCAAGTGACGAATATCAGTCAAAAATTGCGTGGGCAATCGCAAGTGCAATAGAGAATTATACAAAGTGATGTAAAAATAAAGAGAAATTATGTTAAATTTTTATCGGAGTTTGGTCAATATGTATTGACGGAAAGGGAATTTTGATATATAATAATATGTATATTATATATATTGGAGGCTAAAAAAATGAGTAGAGTTTATAACTTTTCAGCCGGACCATCAATGCTGCCTGAGGAAGTATTGAAGAAGGCGCAAACTGAAATGCTGGAGTACGGTACAAGCGGTATGTCCGTTATGGAAATGAGCCACCGATCTAAGGACTATCAAGATATTATCGACAGTGCTGAAGCTCTTGTAAGAGAACTTATGCACGTTCCTGATAATTACAAAGTATTGTTCTTGCAAGGCGGCGGTTCAACACAATTTGCTATGATTCCGCTAAATCTTGCGTCCAAGAATAAGAAAGCTGATTATGTTATAACAGGTCAGTGGGCGAAGAAAGCAGCTGCCGAGGCTGAAAGATACATTACAGTCAACAGAGTTGCATCTTCTGCCGATAAAACTTTTTCATACATACCAAAGCTTGATAAATCAACATTTTCAAGCGATGCAGATTACTTCTATATCTGCTACAACAACACAATTTACGGAACAAGATATACAGAACTTCCACAGTGCGACGTTCCTCTTATCGCAGATATTTCATCATGCGTAATGTCAGAGGAAATCGACGTTTCAAAGTTCGGTTTACTGTTTGCCGGCGCACAGAAAAATCTTGGCCCTGCAGGTGTAACACTTGTAATCGTTCGTGAGGACCTTATAGGCGACGCAATGGATATTACTCCTACAATGCTTGACTATAAGACACATGCCGACAACGGCTCAATGTACAATACTCCTCCGACATACGGAATATATGTACTAAAGCTTGTTCTTGAATGGATAAAGGAACAAGGCGGAGTTAAGGCACTTCAGGAAATCAACGAAAAGAAAGCTAAAATTCTTTATGATTATCTTGATTCATCAAAGATGTTCAAGGGTACAGTAGTTCCGGAGGATCGTTCACTTATGAACGCACCGTTTGTAACAGGTAATGAAGAACTTGATGCTAAGTTCGTTGCAGAGGCAAAAGCTGCCGGTTTTGTAAACCTAAAGGGTCACAGAACAGTAGGTGGTATGAGAGCAAGCATTTACAATGCTATGCCTGTAGAGGGAGTAGAGAAATTAGTTGAATTTATGAAGAAATTCGAGTCAGAGAATATGTAATTATATTACACCCGAAGCTATTCGGGTGTTTTATATAAATGAAAAGGAGATTAGACAATGTTCAATATATTGACACTTAATAAGATAGCTAAATGTGGTCTTGACCAGCTTAACGATAATTATAAAATAACTGATGATGCCAATGTTGACGCAGACGGTATCATTCTTAGAAGTTTTAAAATGCACGATATGGAATTGCCTGAATCACTAAAGGCAGTTGCAAGAGCAGGTGCGGGAACAAACAATATTCCGATTGACAAGTGCAGTGAAAAGGGTATCGTAGTATTCAATACTCCGGGTGCAAACGCAAATGCTGTTAAGGAATTGGTTATTGCAGGTATGTTGTTGGCATCAAGAGATGTTATCGGCGGTGTCGCTTGGGCAAATACACTTACCGGCGATGACGTTGACAAGCAGGTTGAAAAGGGTAAGTCAAACTTCGCAGGCTGCGAAATTAAGGGCAAGACTCTTGGTATAATCGGTTTGGGTGCTATCGGTATTCTTGTTGCAAATGCGGCTTATGCTTTGGGTATGGAAGTTATCGGATATGACCCTTATTTGTCGGTTGACTCTGCTTTAAAACTTTCAAGACACGTTAAAAAGGCTAACAGCCCTGAAGAAGTTTATGCGGCGGCAGATTACATAACAATTCACGTTCCGCTAATGGATTCAACAAGAAATACAATTAACGCCGAAACAATCGCACAAATGAAAGACGGTGTTATAATTCTTAACTTTGCAAGAGGTGGTCTTGTAAATAATGCGGATATTAAAAAGGCTTTGGCTGATGGTAAGGTTGCTAAGTACGTTGTTGACTTTGCTGACAGTGAAACAGTCAACCAACCGGGTATTATAAACATTCCTCACCTTGGTGCGTCAACTGCCGAATCAGAAGATAACTGTGCAGTTATGGCTGCTCAGGAATTGGCTGATTACCTTGAAAACGGTAATATCCTAAATTCGGTAAACTTCCCGAATTGTTCACTTCCTGAAGACAATATCGGAAGAATTGCTATTGCGCATAAAAATATTCCGAATGTTATCGCTAAGTTTACAGAGGCACTTTCAAGTGTGAATATCTCAGATATGATTAATAAGTCAAAGGGTGAGCTTGCATATACAATCATCAATACTGACCACGCAATCCCTGCAGAAGCTATTGAAAAGCTAAATCAAATTGACGCTGTTATAAGAGTCAGAGTTATTAAATAATTGAATTTATAGCTAAATATGAGCCGTACAGATTAAAGCTGTACGGCTTTTTATATGCGTAAAAGTTTTGGGTGTTATGATTAACAACAATACCAACAAAAAAAGACGGAGCATATGCTCCGTCTTATATATTACTGTTTTCTGATACCTGCATGGATTCGGTGTTTAGCATTTTCAATGCGTTCGGCAGATGGGGGAGATATACTTTCCAAAGTGTAAGGGATACCTAAGTTCTCCCACTTGAATTTACCAAGTGTATGATAAGGTAAAATCTCTACACGGTCTACATTTGAAAGTGTATCAATAAAATCACCCAAAGCGTCTAAATCTTCATCAAAATCGCTGTGTTCGGGAACAAGAACGTGTCTTATCCAAACAGGCTTATTGATTTCAGAAAGATACTTTGCCATTTCGATAATATTTGAATTATCAAAACCTGTTAGGTCTTTATGGCGGGTAGGGTTGATTTCTTTCAAATCAAGAAGCAGTAAGTCGGTATATTTCATAAGTTCTTCAAACTTGCTGAAGAAAGGTTCTTCCTTTGTGAAAGGATTACCGGCAGTATCAATACAAGTATTAATACCAAGCTCTTTAGCTTTTTTGAACAATTCAATTACAAAATCAATTTGTAATAACGGTTCGCCGCCGCTTATGGTAATACCGCCGTCTTTACCCCAATAAGGTTTAAAACGCAATGCACGTTTTAAAATCTCATCGGCAGTTACTTCATCTCCGCCGTCTATTTTCCAGGTATCCGGATTATGACAGTAGCGGCACCGCATATGGCAGCCTTGCATAAAGACTATAAATCTTACGCCGGGTCCGTCAGCGGCACCAAAACTTTCAGTTGAATGAATGTGTCCTATCATATCAAATTACATTGATGCGTGACAAGTTCTTGAGATAACGTCAAGCTGTTGCTCACGAGTAAGGTCAATAAACTTAACTGCGTAACCTGATACACGGATTGTAAAGTTAGCGTATTCTTCCTTTTCAGGATGTTCCATAGCGTCGATAAGCTTTTCTTTACCGAATACGTTAACGTTTAGGTGGTGAGCACCTTGATCAAAGTAACCGTTAAGAACGTTTACAAGGTTTGTAACCTGTTCTGATTCTTCATGACCAAGAGCGTCAGGGTTAATTGTTTGTGTATTTGAAATACCGTCAAGAGCATACTCATATGGCAATTTAGCGACTGAGTTAAGTGATGCAACCAAACCGTTTTGTTCTGCACCGTATGATGGGTTAGCACCCGGTGAAAGTGGTTCACCTGCTTTACGTCCGTCAGGAAGTGATGCAGTAGCCTTACCGTAAACAACGTTGGATGTGATTGTAAGGATTGATGTTGTAGGCTCTGAGTTACGATATGTGTGGCACTTCTTAATCTTAGCCATAAATGTCTTTAGTAGCCATACTGCGATTTCGTCAGCACGGTCATCATCGTTACCGTAACGAGGGAAGTCGCCTTCTGTTTCAAAGTCAACTACAACGCCGTTTTCGTCACGAACTGTCTTAACCTTAGCGTACTTAATAGCTGAAAGTGAGTCAACAACGTGCGAGAAACCTGCGATACCTGTTGCGAATGTACGACGTACATCTGTATCGATAAGAGCCATTTCAGCTGCTTCATAGTAATACTTGTCGTGCATATAGTGAATTACGTTTAGTGTACGTACATAAACTCCTGCAAGCCAATCCATCATCTTGTCATACTTGTCAAGAACTTCATCATAATCAAGATATTCAGAAGTGATTGGTCTGTATTCAGGGCCGACTTGTACCTTTGTTCTTGCGTCTATACCGCCGTTGATAGCGTATAGAAGACACTTAGCAAGGTTAGCTCTTGCACCGAAGAATTGCATTTCTTTACCTGTTTGTGTTGCAGATACGCAGCAGCAGATAGCGTAGTCGTCACCCCAAGTAACACGCATAACGTCATCGTTTTCGTATTGAATTGAGCTTGTACGAACTGAAATAGCAGCAGCATAACGCTTGAATGCTTCAGGAAGCTTTGATGAGTAAAGAACTGTTAGGTTTGGTTCAGGTGAAGGACCCATGTTTTCCAATGTGTGAAGGAAACGGAAGTCGTTCTTTGTAACCATTGATCTGCCGTCAACACCTTTACCGCCAACATTAAGTGTAGCCCAAACCGGGTCACCTGAGAATAGTTCGTTGTATGATGGGATACGAGCAAACTTAACCATACGGAACTTCATAACCATATGGTCGATAAGTTCTTGAGCTTCTTCTTCTGTTAGAGTACCGTTGTCAAGGTCACGTTGGATATAAATATCAAGGAATGTTGATACTCTACCAACACTCATTGCAGCACCGTTCTGTGTCTTGATAGCTGCAAGATAACCGAAGTATAGCCATTGGCAAGCTTCTCTTGCGTCCTTAGCAGGCTTTGAAATATCGAATCCGTATGATTCAGCCATTGTCTTCATTTCTTTAAGAGCGTTGATTTGCATTGTGATTTCTTCACGTTGACGAATTTCATCTTCAAACATTGATTCACTTTGGCATTCAACGAAATCTTCTTGTTTCTTTGCGATAAGCATATCAATACCGTAAAGAGCAACTCTACGATAGTCGCCTACGATTCTGCCACGGCCGTATGTGTCAGGTAGACCTGTAATAATCTTGTTCTTACGAACTGCACGCATTTCAGGTGTGTATACATCAAAAACACCTTGGTTATGTGTCTTGTGATACTGAGTGAAAATCTTGTGAAGTTCAGGGTCCGGCTCATAACCGTATGTGCTGCAAGCTTCTTCTGCCATCTTAATACCACCGAAAGGCATAAATGCACGCTTAAGAGGCTTGTCTGTCTGTAGACCTACTATCTTTTCAAGGTCTTTCATGCTTTCGTCAATATATCCTGGCTTATGAGCGTTGATACCGGTAACGATATGAGTATCCATATCAAGTACGCCGCCCTTAGCTCTTTCTTGCTTCTGAAGCTCTTGAAGTTTACCCCATAGCTTGTTTGTTGCGTCTGTTGGACCTGCAAGGAATGACTCGTCGCCATCATATGGTGTGTAGTTCTTCTGGATGAAATCACGAGTGTCGATATCATCGCACCATTTACCTTGTTCAAATCCTTTCCATTGTTCGAAATCTGTCATTTGTTTTGACCTCCCATAATATATTCAACTGTTTTGTAAACAGTTGTGAACTGATAGTGTTTTACAGTTAGCAAAAAGTTAGCTAAAAGTAAGTTTTTACTGTATAGTTAGCTGTTTCTAACCACGTTGATTATACCATATTAAACATACTTTTGTCAACGATTCATACTATATTGGTATGAGAATTGTCGAAGTATATTAATAAGCAGATAAAAGACAAAATAATTTAGATAATATTGCTAAAACAAATCATATATTTTCATTTGTGTGACTAAGAAAATATTCTTTGATTTTCTGAAAAGTAATATCACTTAAATCATGCTCTATTTTACAACTGTCATCATACGCAGTTTCTTCATCGACACCGAGGGCGATAAGAGCCTTAGCAATAACCTGGTGACGTTCATAGATTTTTTGAGCAATCTCCATACCTTTGTCGGTAAGAGTGATATTGCCGTCGGTATCAACGGTAACATAGCCTTCTTCACGAAAGGATTTCATTGCAACGGATACGCTCGGCTTGGTGAAGTTAAGATGATGAGCAACATCAATACTGCGAACATAACCGTTTTTGTTCTTTAACATAAGTATGGCCTCCAAATAGTTTTCGGCCGACTCTTTGATTATCATAGTTTAACACCTTTCTGTGTGAAAATGTGTACATATTGTAGTAGTAAAGATATTATATCACAATAAATTGCGATTGTCAAAAAATATATTGAATATTTTTAAAAAAATTCCGATATTTTTTTTAGGTTAAAACAGTAAGATTAGGCTAACAAATTTTAGGGAAGAATAAAAAATGAGCAAAAATAAGGCGGGATACAACATTTTGTGCAAAGTGAACAACAATTTTTAAAGTTGACGCGTAAAAAAGATATGACATATACACTTGACAAGAAAGGTTAGTTTTGATAAACTAACTAATGGTTAGAAAGTGCTAACCAAAAACTATATTCTTGGGGTTAGTTTTTATTTATACGAATGCTAACCAGAACGGAGGTAAATTTATGATGCCTTTAACACTGGTAGATGTTGATGAAGACAACATAATTAAAAAGATTGGCGGAAAGCCGGAAGTAAAAAAACATCTTGAAAATCTTGGTTTTGTTGTTGGAGGACACGTCAAGATAATCAGTAAACTTGGCGGAAACGTAATTGTAAATGTAAAAGAAACCAGAGTTGCAATCAGCAACGAACTGGCACAAAAAATTATGATTTAATTAAAGGGAGGTACAGCGAAAATGAAAACACTTAAACAGGCAGCAATCGGCGATACTGTAAAGGTAGTCAAATTGCACGGTGAAGGTGCGGTAAAACGCAGAATTATGGATATGGGTATCACAAGAGGTGCTGAAGTGCATATTCGTAAGGTTGCACCGCTTGGTGATCCGATTGAGGTCACAGTAAGAGGTTATGAGCTTTCATTGAGAAAAGCCGACGCAGAAATGATTGAAGTTGAATAATTTTGGTATATTCATTAATGTACTGAATTAAATTGTGAAAGAGAGGAATTTAAGAATGAATGTAAGAATTGCCCTTGCGGGTAACCCGAACTGCGGTAAGACAACACTATTTAATGCTCTTACAGGTTCTAATCAATTTGTAGGTAACTGGCCGGGTGTTACGGTCGAGAAAAAAGAAGGTAAATTAAAGAAACATGACGGTGTTGTCATCACTGACCTTCCGGGTATTTATTCACTTTCTCCATATACATTGGAAGAAGTTGTTGCAAGAAATTATCTTATCGGCGAAAGACCTGACGCAATACTTAATATTGTAGACGGTACAAACCTTGAAAGAAACTTATATCTTACAACTCAGCTTACAGAATTGGGTATTCCGGTTGTTATCGCAGTCAATATGATGGATATTGTTAAGAAAAACGGCGATAAGATTAATATTCAGGAACTATCCCGTCAGCTTGGATGTAAAGTTGTTGAAATATCTGCTCTAAAGGGTACAGGTATTATGGAAGCTGCCGAAGAAGCTGTTTCAGCCGCTAAAAACGGTAAGACAATTCCAAAGCACGAGTTCTCAGGTCCTGTTGAACACGCAATAGCACATATCGAAGAGGCTGTTCTTCACGATATGCCGGAAGAACAACAGAGATGGTATGCAATAAAGATTTTTGAACGTGACGAAAAGGTGCTTGCACAACTTAATATTCCGCAGGAAAAATTGTCACATATTGAAAATGATATTAAAGCGGCAGAGGATGAACTTGACGATGACGCAGAAAGTATCATAACAAACGACAGATATGTTTACATAGCAGAACTTATTAAGGGCTGTTATAAAAAGAAGAGTGCCGGTAAGCTTTCATCATCTGATAAGATTGACCGAATTGTTACAAACAGATGGTTGGGACTTCCGATATTCGCAGTTGTAATGTTCCTTGTATATTACATAGCAATGGTAACAGTAGGTTCAAGTGCCACAGACTGGGCAAACGACGGATTGTTCGGTGACGGCTGGCATTTGTTCGGTATCGGTTCATCTGCTTACACAGAGGCTGCTGACGAATTCACAAGTGCGTCAGATATAGTAAACGGTTATATTGACGCTGCAAGCGAACAGGGTATTGATACAGACGCAGTTGCAGAGGCACTTGATACAGAATCAGAAGATTTTGATCCTGAAGTTGCTAAGGCAGAACTTGCTGCATTTGTTGAAGATGTAAAAAACATTGATGAAATCGAATATACAGTAGTCGATGAAGAAACAATGGCTGATGAAGAAGATACTGCTACATATGATGATCTTCTTGACTCGGTTGGCGTTTATGATAAGTACGAATGTGCAGAACCTGATCCTGCCGATTACGGTGTATGGGTACCGGGTATCCCTGTACTTGTTGAAAACGGACTTGACGCAATCAACTGTGCAGACTGGCTAAAGGGACTTATCCTTGACGGTATAGTTGCCGGTGTCGGTGCCGTGCTTGGTTTCGTACCACAAATGCTTGTATTGTTCATCTTGCTTGCATTCCTTGAATCTTGCGGTTATATGGCTCGTATTGCATTCGTATTGGATAGAGTATTCCGTAAGTTTGGTCTTTCGGGTAAATCATTTATCCCTATTCTTATCGGTACAGGCTGCGGTGTTCCGGGTATTATGGCATCGAGAACTATCGAAAATGACCGTGACAGAAAAATGACTATAATGACAACAACATTTATACCTTGCGGTGCTAAGACTCCGTTTATCGCAATGATTGCCGGTGCTATCTTCGGCGGTTCGGCTTGGGTTGCTACATCAGCATACTTCATCGGTATGGCTGCAATTATCATTTCGGGTATTATGCTAAAGAAGACAAAGATGTTTGCGGGCGATCCTGCTCCGTTCGTTATGGAACTTCCTGCATACCATATGCCTACGGTTATAAACCTACTTCGTTCAATGTGGGAAAGAGGCTGGTCATTCATTAAGAAAGCCGGAACAATTATTCTTCTTTCAACAATCCTTGTATGGTTTACGACATACTTCGGTTTTGTAGACGGAGCATTCACAATGCTTACAGAAGACCAAATTGACTACTCAATTCTTGCAACAATCGGTAAAGCAATTTCTTGGATATTTGCTCCTCTTGGCTGGGGTAACTGGCAAGCAACAGTTGCATCAATTACAGGTCTTGTTGCTAAGGAAAATATCGTTGGTACATTGGGTATTCTTTACGGTGCAGGCGACGGTACTGTTTATCAGAATATGGCTCAGAACTTTATCCCAATCAGCGGATATTCATTCCTTGTATTCAACCTGCTTTGCGCACCTTGTTTCGCCGCAATGGGAGCTATCAAGCGTGAAATGAATAACGCTAAATGGACTGCATTCGCAATCGGCTATCAGTGTGTATTCGCTTACGCAATCGCACTTGTAATTTATCAAATAGGTTTGCTTGTTACAGGCAGTGTAAACGTAATCGGTCTTATATTTGCAATCGCTATAATTGCATTTATCTGCTATATGCTGTTTAAGCCTTATAAAGAATCAAACACTTTAAAAACTCAAAGATCAGTATCAGCGTAAAACAATATAAGACAAATGATATAAGGAGGGTTTTAAAATGACATGGTTAATGAATAATTTATCTACAATAATTGTGTGTATTGCACTTGTTGCGGTAGTTGTACTTATCATCAATAAGATGATAAAAGATAAAAAGAAGGGCAAATCCTCCTGTGGCTGCGGTTGCAGCAACTGTGCCATGGCAGGTAAATGCCACAGCAAACACTAAAAAATTATGAAAATAACAGCACTTTTGATGTGCTGTTATTTTTTTTATCAAAACCATAAAATATTCAGTAAACAGTATTGACAATTACGGAGTGAAAGTCTGTATTATATTAAGACAACTAATTATTAAGGGGGTTAATGATTAAATGGATGAAGAAATACAAAGATTTATAAGTATATTTGATCATAATAAGCGAATAGATTTTACAAAAGTTTTGACAAACGACATAACAAGATCGGAATATGCGGTTCTTTGGATGTACAAAAATATGGCTCAAAATTCGGATGTTGTGTATGTGTCGGATATTGTAAAAAAGTTTCCTGCGTCGGCAAAGGCACTTTCAAAACATCTTAGAACGTGCGAAAACAAGGGATATATCGAACGTGTGAACGATAAAGTAAACAGACGTAACGTAATGATAAACTTAACGGACAAAGGCGAAAAGGTTTTTGAAATTACAACGCAGGAATTTGTGTTGTTGAAAAATAAAGTGTTTGAGAAAATTGATATAGATGAATTTCGAGAGGCTATAAAAAAGATGTTTGAATTTAGGGAGGTGTTAAGTGCAACGATAGATGAATTGAGCAAGAAAACAGGAGGCGGAGAAAATAATTGAGTAAAGTTTTCTATTATATGAAGCGGTATTATCTCTGGCTTATAGTGGCGGTTGTAATGCTTTTTATACAGGCAATGTGTGATTTGGCACTTCCCGATTATATGTCTGATATTGTTAATGACGGTGTTATGGGCGGAAGTATTCCGATTATAGCTAAGTACGGTTTGAAAATGATAGGCGTGACATTATTGGGTACTGTGGTATCTGTATTTGTCGGCTATCTTGCGGCAAATGTTGCGGCTAAGATTTCGAGAGATATGCGAAAAGACGTGTATAAAAAGGTGGAACTGTTCTCAAATGCCGAATTTGATAAATTCTCTACCGCGTCACTTATAACGCGTACGACAAACGATATTACGCAAATTCAAAATTTGCTTGTTATGCTTATCAGGATGGCGTTTTATGCACCGATTTTGGGCGTCGGCGGTGCTGTTAAGGCTCTTGAAAACAGTAAGGAGCTTTCGTGGATAATCATTGTTTCACTGTCGGCAATAGTGATTTTGATAGTGTTTATATTCCTTGTGGTAATGCCTAAAATGACGCTCATGCAAAAACTTGTTGATAAGCTTAACTTGGTCAGCCGTGAAAATATAGAAGGTATGCTCGTAACAAGAGCATTTAATTCGCAGAATTTTGAATTTAAACGATTTGACAAGGCTAACGGAGATTTAAAAGACACAGGTACTTAAGTTTAATGCCTATGTCGGCAAATACGTTGAGTCGGGTGAGATATTGGGACGTGTGGACGGCGGTCAGCATATTAAATCGCCGTCAAACGGAAAGTTCATAGAAGTTGACTCCGAGAGGGGTGACTATGTTCTTACAAACGATGTTATGGGTTATGTGGCAAATACATACGATATGTATATCGGTGCGAATATCGAAGAAACGGATATAACCAAAATAAAAGAAGGTCAGTCGGTAAAAGTAACGCTTGACGCATACGGTTCACAAAAATTTGAGGGCATTGTAACGCAGGTGAACAGCATTACAAATAATGCACTTACGGGACAGACAACAAGTTTCTCAACTTCCGGTACATACACAAAAACAACTCAGCTTATATCGATTAAGATAAAGTTGGTAAATTCCGATATACCGCTTGAAAATATCATAGGAACAAATGCAACGGTTAATATCAAAGTTAAATAGTAAAAAAGCATAGAGATAATTTGGGAAATAATTATCAACTATGCTTTTTCTATGGAAAAAATTTAGATTAAGCCGAATATTGATTGACAAGAAATTTGTGTCGTGATAAAATTATTGTAATTTTATAAGAGAAAATGAGAGAGGTGTTTGTATGGCAAAATTGAAACCTGCACAGATAGCGGAGGTAAAGGGAAAAGGCTTTTTGATTAACAGAGGTACTGAAAATTTTTCGGGAAGAATTGTACCGCGCGGAACTGTATTTTCTCCGGACGATTTAAAAACCGTATCGGAAATATCAAGTAAATTCGGTAACGGTAAAGTAATTCCAACAACACGTCTTGGACTTGAAATTCAGGGTATTCCGTATGAAAACGTACAAGATGCGATTGATTATGCCGAAAGTCACGGACTTAAATTCGGCGGAACGGGAAATAAAATCCGCCCGATTACATCATGTAAGGGTACAACCTGTGTTTATGGCAATTATGACACTCACGCACTTGCCGCAAAACTTTATGATGAATATTACATAGGCTGGGCTGATATAAAATTGCCGCATAAGTTTAAAATCGGTATAGGCGGCTGTCCGAACAGTTGCGTAAAGCCTGCGTTGAACGATTTTGGTATCGAAGGACACAGAATACCTAAGTACAATTCGGAAGATTGCAAAGGCTGTAAGGTTTGTATGATTGAGAAATCATGTCCTTCAAAAGCCGCTAAACTTGTTGACGGTAAAATGGTTATAGATGAAAACGTCTGTAAGACTTGCGGAGTGTGCAGTGAAAGTAAATGTCCGTTTAAGGCAGTGAAACCGCACAATGAAGTCGTTTATCAAATATATGTAGGCGGTACATGGGGTAAAAAATCAAGAATGGGTACACCGCTTTCAAAGTTCGTTTCGGAAGACGAAATTGCACCGATACTTGAAAAGACAATGATTTGGTTTAAACTTAACGCAAATCAAAAAGAACGTCTTGGCGTTGCGATAGACCGCTTGGGTGTTGAAAAGTTTGAAAAAGATGTTCTTGAAAATGATGAATTGTTAGAGAAGAAAGATATTTTGTTTGAGTAATAATAAAGAAAATGCACATCAGTCAGATGTGCATTTTTTTATGCGTTTATATAATATTTTGAGCCGTTTTTCAATGTTATTCTCCATACGGGCTGAAGTTCGGTAGGGGAGGTGTCAAAATCGACGATATTATATCCGAGTGTAATATCACTTATTTCGATTTTTTCGTTAGGTTTATCTTTGTTTGCCGAAAATTCAAGCAGAGCGTCGGCAACGCTTTTTGCGTTGCGATATTCGCCGAGTGAATTTTGCGTAAACCATACACCGCTAAAACCGATAAGACCGTCGGAAGTTATATCAAATGTCATATAGTCATTAAAGACAGGTAAATTTTCTATTGTGTAAGTCATAAAAATATGATATTTTCCGTTGTCATCAGATGAAACAATCAAAGCATTTTGGTTGTCGAAGCCGTAATAAGCGGCGATTTTTTTACCTTTTTTTGAGGCATTAACCGCATCTATGCCGTGCGTTTCGGACAATGCAACAGGTGTTTTCGGTACAAAAGAAAACTTATTGCCGTCAAAAATAACTTGATTTTCATTTGCTGTGTATGTTTCGCCGTTTTTTGTTACTTCTTTTTTTGCACCTAAAATATTTTTTGCAAAAGCATCTCTGTCTTCAATAAAATTTTGCAGTGTGGCAGAAGAAACTTTCTTTGTTTCTTTATCAATAATTGTCGGAGAAACGGTTATATCGTTTTTGTTCAAAAAAGTAACAAGATTGTTTACAACCTCTTCAGAATCGTTATCGGACATAGAAGTGGGGAATGTACAAATAACGGTCAGGTTTATTACTATAAACAATGAAAGTAAAATAACTTTTATAGGAAAACGTTTCACTTCAACAAGCCTCCTTATTCACTGACAGGAATAGTGATAGTTACTTCAGTTCCTTTGTGGAATTCACTTGATATTTTAATTTTACCGTTAAATGATGATTCAAGCGTTTGTTTTGCGATGGCAAGACCAAGACCTGTACCGCCTGTGTCACGCGAACGAGCCTTGTCTACACGGTAGAAACGGTCGAAAATGTGCGGAAGTTTATCTTCTTGTATTCCGATACCGTTATCGGCTACTTTGATACAAATGTCGTTATAAACCTTGCTTGAATATACTTCGATAGTACCGCCCTCGCGTGTGTATTTCATTGCGTTGCTGACGATATTTATAATAACGCGTTCCAAACCGTCGTGATCGCCGGATATAACAGGCACTTCATTAATAGGGTGATATGTCAAAGTCTGATTTTTCTTCTTTGCCGTAAGCGACATACGCTCAACGATTGATTCAAGCATTTGACGAATGTCGATTGGCTCCGGCGGCTTTGTGAATGTTTGGTTTTCGTCAAGCTCCGATAGGGTAAGCAAGTCGCTTATAATTCTTGCCATTCTGTCAGATTCGGACGCGATAACGTCAAGAAAACGTACTTGCAATTCTCTGTCAACATCGGGCATATCGGCAAGTGTTTCGGAGTAAGACTTGATTGTTGTAAGCGGTGTACGAAGTTCGTGCGACACGTTCGCAACAAAGTCACGACGTGACTGCTCAAGTTTTTCCTGCTTTGTAACATCGTGTATAACGACAATGATACCGCCGACTTTGTTATCAGCTTTGAACGGTGCAAAGTTTAAACGTAAATATTGGTTTGCAAGCTTGATTTCACGTTCGACAGAACCGTCGGGATTCATATAAAGCAAATCACCAAGCGTGATGTTTGCATTGATTTCTTTAAAGAAACGGTCAAATCTAATATCGTCAAGATACTGGCGGTTAAGAAGTTTTTTTGCTTCACGGTTAAAATGGATAAGATTGCCTTTTAAGTCAAATGCGATAATACCGTCATTCATATTTTGAAGAATGGTTTCAACCTTAATTTTTTCGCCTTTTGCTTGGTCGGAGGACTGCTTTCTTGTGTGAGCAAGATTGATAAGCGAGTTTGTAAGGTCGGCAATTTCATCTTTTGAATCTGATTTTTGAAGTGCGTTTATATCACCTGCCGCAAGTTTTTTTGCCTGTACCGAAAGCTGTTTGATAGGGTCGGTGATAGACTTTGAAATAATACTTCCCGCGATTGATGATATAATAAGAGATACCAACAATAAAATCAAAAGAATTGTCACCATACTGTGGGTTACACTGTTTTGCATTTGGCAAGTATCTTTGATGTATATAACATACTTTACCGCGTCACCGTTGTGTAACGGAAATGCGTAGTCCATATAGCTTTGAGTAAGCTTTGTTTCTTTCGATTCCGTACCGTTTAGGGCGTTCATAAGTGACGGAGTTGCGTCGGTGGTTGTAGAGCCGTTTGATGAAAATAAAATCTCGCCCGATGAACCGTCAACAATATTGTAATATCTTGATGATGTAATTCCGAGTTTGCCTGAGTGGGAAGATAGGATATTGTTGATTAAATTAATATTGCTTTGGGAATTTTCTTCTATAACAATAGATGTATCCGTACTTTCGGCAGGAATACTTATTTCGTTTGCGGCGGCAAGGAGGTCGTTTTTAATATCTTCGGTGAATACCTCATTAATGCTGTTTGAAAAATCATCGTGATAATGTTTCATAACGCCTAAAATATTGAAACCGCCTATAAATAATTCCGTGGCGAGTACAAGAAGTACAAATATAACTGTTATTTTCCAACGTATACTTTTAAACATAAAATAAAAACCTTTCTATAATAAATACTTAAATACTACAAAACACCCAAAACAAATTAATGTTTCGGGTGTATGAGTTCATTATTATTTGTTAAAATAGTAGCCTACGCCACGTTTTGTGATAATGTATTTAGGCATACTCGGATCATCTTCGATTTTTTCTCTAAGACGTCTTACCGTAACATCGACAGTACGAACATCTCCGTAATATTCGTAACCCCATACATTTTCAAGCAATTTCTCACGTGAGAAAATTTTATCCGGCTGCATGGCAAGGAATTTAAGAAGTTCAAATTCGCGAAGTGTTATGTCGATAATTTCGCCGTTCTTAGCAACTTCGTATCTTTCAACATTGATTGAAAGCTCACCCGAATTAATTGTATTTTGATTTTCAGGTTCTTCCTCAACAACAGGTTGTGCCGTACTTCTTCTTAGGTTGGCTTTAACTCTTGCGGTAAGTTCACGCATTGAATACGGCTTTGTTATGTAGTCGTCCGCACCAAGCTCAAGACCTAAAACTTTGTCAACTTCGTCTTCACGGGCAGTAAGCATAATAATAGGAACTTGTGATTTTTCACGAACTTTTCGACATACTTCAAAACCGTCCATTCCGGGTAGCATTACGTCAAGTAAAATTAGGTCAGGGTTTTCTTTAAGTGCCATTTCAAGACCTTTTACGCCGTCAAATGCAGACAAAGTCTTATAACCGTCTTTGCCGAGTGAAAATGCAAGAATATCATTAATTTTCTGTTCGTCCTCAATAATGAGTATAGTTCTATCCATTATTAAATATCAATCCTTTCGATTATAGAATAATATTTAAACGAATAACATTCGTAAATATTATTACAAATTTTTCGTAACCATTACATATATTTTATCAGAATTTAACATACTGTGCAAGGGTATTTTACAAAAAAATTAAAAAATATTAAAAAAATGCGTTCAAATGCAAGAAAAAAATATTTTTATTTCATTATAATAGGAGATTTCTTTAAATCTGCATTGCCGATACGGTGCGTCGGTGTGGGATTGCATAGCATTGCTATATTTGTGGCACGCACATCAAGATTAAATTGCGGACTTTGTTCTTTAAAGTTGGCTGTTTTTGTGATTATCGGAACTTTGCAGGTGTCTTTTGCCTGTTTTAAAATTGTCATACCGACCTTATTCATACCGAGAATACGGATATACTGTGGCATAGGTGAGTATATATCCTTTGTAAAGCCTATCAAAGCCGAGATTATCATACGTCTGATTTTGCTTGTGGTGTACCGCTTGTTTTTAACATTTTCGACAAGGGTTTCAAAACTGTATGACATATTTGCACTGCTTAAAATTCTGTTTTCAATCCCCTCTGTAACTTCACTGATATTTTGCAAATCTTCAGAGGTCATAAGACGTAATTTTGAAATGATTGCACTGTCCAAATTCGATATGTCGTACGGAATGTCACAATTAATATCTTCTAATTTATATGGTATAAAGTCATTTATATTTTCATTGTTTCTTTTCATTTCACGAAGTTTTGTCGCACTGGCTATATTTTGATACAAATTTCTGTCGTGGTAGCCTGCTTTGTGACGTTTTACGGTCATAGGCTTGATTTTGCTGTCAGAGCGGATTAATGCACGAATATATTCCGTTGCAAGAATGTTGTTTGGCTCAGACAATATATCTGACGGGATAAGTGAGGAATATGCCTTTGTGAGTGCGTTTGGATAACTCATACCGCCCATAACGTATTTTTTTATTTTTTCGGATATTTCGATGTTTTCGTTTTCAAGCAATTCTGCGGCAGAAATAAGCTCATCTATACTGCCTGATTCAGAGCCGAAACAAATGTTGTTGACAACACCGAGTGCGTTTAAAATATTAATACCGCCTGTCGCAAAATTCGGTGCGGCATTTAACGCATAACATACAGGAAGTTCAATAACAAGGTCAACACCGCCCGAAAGTGCCGTTTTTGCACGTGACCATTTATCCGTTATCGCAACGTCACCACGCTGTACAAAACTGCCGCTCATTACGGCAACCACTGCGTCCGAATGTTTTTTTATTTCGTCAATTTGATATTTGTGTCCGTTGTGAAAAATATTGTATTCTGTTATAATACCGGTAATGTTCATTTTTATCTCCTCAAAATTACATTGTTAATATATATTATATCTTAAAATAAGAAGTATAGCAATAAATAAAATTGGAATATTAAATAAAGCAATGATGTAAAACAGACATAAATTTTGTATAGAATAAAAGAAAGAAAATCTACAAAACCTATTGACAAAGTAGGAAATATAAAGTAAAATATGTTTGAACAGTTATTCAAATGTTCAACTTTAATACAGGAGATGATTTTAATGAATTCAGTATACATGGACAACAATGCTACTACAAGCCTTAAAAAAGAAGTTCTTGATGCAATGATGCCATATTATACAGATATATACGGCAATGCGTCATCGAAATTCTATAAAATAGGCAGAGATGCCGAACAGGCACTTTATAAGCTTAGAGAGAGCGTTGCGAAAAGTCTTAATGCAAAAAACGTAAACGAAATTTATTTTACGGGTTCCGGTTGCGAGGCTGACAACTGGGCGATAAAAGGTATTGCACTTGCAAACAAGTCAAAGGGCAACCACATTATTACAAGCAAAATCGAACATCACGCAATTTTAAGCACTTGCGAATATCTTGAAAAGCATGGCTTTGAAGTTACTTATCTTGATGTTGACGAATACGGTTTTGTAAGTCCGAAAGCTGTTGAGGACGCTATAAAGGACAATACAATACTTATTTCGATAATGACGGCTAACAATGAAATCGGAACAGTTGAGCCAATTAAGGAAATTGCGGAAATTGCAAAGAAACACAGAGTTATTTTCCATACGGACGCAGTGCAGGCTATCGGACATATGAAGATAGATTTGCAGGATTTAGGTGTTGACTTGCTTTCACTTTCTGCACATAAGTTCCATGGCCCTAAGGGTGTCGGAATGTTGTACATCAGAAACGGTATAAGAATAGACAACCTTATTCACGGCGGAGGACAGGAAAGAGGAAAGAGAGCCGCAACGGAAAATCTTGCAGGCATAGCAGGTCTTGCAAAGGCACTTGAGCTTGCAACGGAAAACCTTGATGCAAATATCGAACACGCAAAGAAAATGCGTAACAGATTGATTGAGGGTATCAGAAAGAATGTTCCTTATTGCCGTCTTAACGGTCCTGAGGAGGAGGGCAGACTTTGCAACAATGTAAACTTCTCATTCCAATATGTTGAGGGCGAATCAATATTGATGATGCTTGATATGAAAGGTGTTGCGGCGTCAAGCGGAAGTGCTTGTGCGTCAGGTTCGCTTGATCCGTCACACGTTCTTATTGCAATCGGCTTACCTCACGAAATTGCTCACGGTTCGCTAAGACTCAGTGTAGGCGATGAAACAACAGAGGAGGACGTTGATTACGTAGTAGAGGTGCTTCCTCCGATTATACAAAGATTAAGAGATATGTCACCTTTATATGAGGGTGTAGAGAAAGGAGATAATTAATTATGTACAGTGAAAAAGTTATGGACCATTTCTCAAATCCAAGAAATGTAGGTCAGATAGACAACGCAAATGCAGTCGGTGAAGTCGGCAATGCAAAGTGCGGCGATATTATGAAGATATATATGGATATTCAAGACGACGTTATAAAAGACGTTAAGTTCAAGACATTCGGTTGCGGTGCGGCTATTGCAACAAGTTCAATGGCAACTGAAATGGTTAAGGGTAAGACTGTTGACGAGGCACTTGCTCTTACAAATAAAGCGGTTATGGAGGCACTTGACGGACTTCCGAAAGAAAAAATTCACTGCTCTGTTCTTGCTGAAGAGGCTATTCAGTCTGCAATCAACGATTACAGAAGCAAAAAGGGTGAAGCACCGCTTGAAAATAATTGTGACTTCTGTTACAAGAAATGTGATAATTCAGATAAATAATTCCATAAAATACAGTATAAAAACAGACAAAACATTATTGTTTTGTCTGTTTTTGCGTTTATAATCATAAAAAAATGATGATTTACGGATACAATATGGTGTTAGTAGCAGGTGTTAAACAGACTGCACAGCACAATATTTTGTATCTATTGGGTAATTATGAACATATTAGAACAATATATTTAAACATATTGTACAATGTTTAAGTTTATTTGCAAGAAAATATTGCAAAGTTATTAACGATAGTATATAATCATTGAGGTTATTGATTTAGTACCTACTACTAACAATAATTAATAAAATGTCGAAAAACATAGAAAGGAACGCTTGAAAGTGACAAGAACAATATTGAAAAAGAAACGTCATGAGTATTTGCTCAGAAAAATAAAACAAAATCCGTTTTTGAAAGACGAAGAACTTGCACAGGCTTGTAACGTGAGCGTGTCCACTATTCGTTTTGACAGAGCGGAACTTGGTATAGCAGAATATCGTGAGAGAATAAAGTCGGTGGCGGAAGAAGGTCTGGTAGCGGATACGGCAGTTGGCGAAGTGCTTGACCTTAACCTGTATCACGACGGAATATCGGTGCTTAAAACCGATGATACGATGACCTTTGACGGTACTGACATAATAAAAGGACAGTGTATATATGCTTTTGCGGAAAATTTGGCGCTAAGCGTTATTGACGCGAAGGCGGCGTTGGTGAAAATCGCAAATGTGAAATATATGCACGAGGCACACGCAGGGGAAAGACTGATTGCCAAGTCGGACGTTATGAGAGTGAAAGACGGAGGATATATCGTTCGTGTTGTCATAAAGGCAAATATGAACGAAGTATTCAGAGGAAAATTCAGCCTTGTTATGACTGATGTGAAATAGTCGGAGGAAAGATGAAGATTATAGTAGATGCAATGGGTGGTGACAATGCTCCTATGGCGCCTGTCGAGGCGGCTGTAAGAGCGGTAAAGGAACTTGATGTGGAAATAGTTCTTGTCGGCAAAAAAGAGGTTGTCGAAAAGGAACTTTCGGCATATGACTACCCAAATGATAAAATCAGTATAGCGAATGCTGATGAAGTGATAACAAACCACGAAGAACCGGCAAAGGCGGTAAGAAGCAAGAAAAATGCATCGGTGGTCGTTGCGGCAAATATGCTGAAAAAAGGCGAGGGTGACGCAATGCTTTCGATGGGTAATACAGGTGCACTCTTAGCGTCGGGATTGCTTATTGTCGGAAGAATAAAGGGGATTTTAAGACCTGCACTTGCAACACTTCTGCCGAGTGCAAAAGGACCGAAAATGCTCATAGACGCCGGTGCAAATACAAACTGCAAACCTGAAAATCTTGTTCAGTTCGGTATTATGGGCAGTATATATATGAAGAATGTACTCGGAATTGAAAGTCCGACTGTCGGACTTATGTCAAACGGTGAAGAAGAAGGCAAGGGCGATGAACTTACGAAGGAAACATTCCCGCTTTTGAAAAAAGCACCTATAAACTTTATCGGCAATATCGAGGGCAGAGATGTTATGGAAGGTACGGCTGACGTAATTACCTGTGACGGTTTTGTCGGAAACGTAATACTTAAAACCGTTGAGGGTATGGGACACGTCGTAAGTACGAAAGTTAAAAATATATTTATGAAAAACTTGTTTACAAAGCTCGGTGCAATATTTGTAATGGGTGGCTTGAATGAGTTTAAACAGTCTATGGATTACCGTGAATACGGCGGCGCACCGCTTTTAGGTACAAAACGACCTGTTATAAAAGGACACGGCTCGTCAGACGGTAAAGCGGTATTTTCTGCAATCAGACAGGCAAAGAAATTTGTTGAAACAAACTTAATAGAAGAAATAGTTAATAATATAAACTGTATGGAGGAAAAGAGTAATGATTAATGCAAAGATAACAGGTGTAGGCGGATATGTTCCGGAAAAGGTATATGACAATGCGTATATGGAAAGCATTGTTGATACAAACGACGAATGGATAACAAGACGTACAGGCATAAAGGAAAGACATATTTCAGCCGACAACGAATATACAACGGATATGGCAACAATCGCCGCTAAGCGTGCTATTGAAAATGCAGGACTTACACCTGAGGATATTGACCTTATAATGCTTGCAACAGTTACACCTGATTACTTCACACCGGCTTGTGCTTGTGTTGTACAAAGCAATCTTGGTGCGGTAAATGCGGCGGCCTTTGACTATAATGCGGCTTGTTCGGGATTTGTTACAGGTCTTACTATCGCAGAACAGTTTATAAAAGCAGGAACATACAAGCATATCGTTGTAGTATGTGCCGACACATTAAGCAAGGCTACAGATTATAAAGACAGAGCAACTTGCGTATTGTTCGGTGACGCGGCAGGTGCGGCAGTTGTGTCTGCAAGTGAAGAACAGGGTATTATCGCAACAGACATCGGTGCAGACGGCTCAAGCGGTCACGCTATAACAAGTCTTGCATACAGAAATGATGATGAAGAAACAGAAAAGAGAATAAGCCACAGAAAAGATACTATTTGGATGGCAGGACAAGCTGTTATGAAGTTTGCCGTCAAAGCAATGGCAGACGCAAGCGCAAGAGTTGTAAACAGTGCAGGATTGACTTGGGACGATATTGCACTTGTTGTACCTCACCAGGCTAACTACAGAATTGTTGAAAGTGCTGTAAAGAGAATGGGTATCACTGATGAAAAGGTATTTTTGAACCTTGAAAAGTACGGTAACACATCAGCATCTTGTATCCCTGTTGCACTTACAGAGGCAGTTCAGCAAGGCAGAATTAAAAAGGGCGACAAGGTTGTACTTGTAGGCTTCGGCGGCGGACTTACATGGGGTGCGGCACTTATTGAGTGGTAAAACAAATACGTTAAATAAGAAAGGGAGAAGAGAAATGAAGACAAGATTATGTGAATTGCTTGGTATTGAATATCCTATTATTCAAGGCGGTATGGCGTGGGTAGCTACAGCCGAACTTGCGGCAGCTGTTTCAAACGGCGGCGGTATCGGACTTATCGCGGCAGGAAATGCACCGGCAGACGTTGTAAGAGCGCAAATTCAAAAGGCAAAGTCACTGACAGATAAGCCTTTTGGCGTAAACGTGATGATGATGTCACCGTTCGTTGAAGAAGTTATGCAGGTTATTATAGAAGAAAAGCCAGCAGTAGTTGCAACAGGTGCCGGTAATCCGGGTAAATACATAGCGTCACTTAAAGAGGCAGGAATTAAGATTATGCCGGTTGTTGCAAGTGTTGCAATGGCAAAAAAGATGGAAAAAGACGGTGCAGACGCAATTATCGCAGAGGGTACAGAGGCAGGAGGACATATCGGTGAGCTTACAACAATGGTACTTGTACCGCAAGTTGTTGACGCGGTAAGTATTCCGGTTGTAGCGGCAGGCGGTATAGCTGACAGCAGAGGTGCTGTTGCGGCATTTGCACTTGGCGCAGACGGTATTCAAGTCGGTACAAGATTTATCTGCTCAACAGAGTGTATCGCACACGATAACTATAAGCAAGCCGTTATAAAGGCAAAAGACAGAGATGCGGTTGTTACGGGCAGATCAACAGGTGCGCCTGTAAGAGCGCTTAAAAACAAACTTACTCGTGAATATGACAAACTTGAAAAGCAAGGTGCGTCATTTGAAGAAATAGAAGCACTTGGCGTTGGCGGTCTAAGACGTGCATTTGAAGAAGGTGACACACAAACCGGTTCACTTATGGCAGGTCAATCAGCCGCTATGGTACACGAAATTCAACCTTGTGCAGACATAATCAAGAGTTATTTTGACGGTACAGAGGCAGTTATTGAAACAATTACTTCTAAACTTAAATAAGAATTTCTTATTAGATAAATTAAGAAAGGAAAATAAATATAATGGGTAAATTAGCATTTGTATTTGCAGGACAAGGCGCACAAACTGTCGGAATGGGTAAGGAACTTGCCGAAAACTTCCCGATTGCCGATAAGACATTTGACGAGGCAAGTGAGGCACTTGGCTTTGATATAAAGGATATGATTTGGAACGGCGACAGTGAAACTCTTATGATTACAGAGAACACGCAGCCGACAATCGTTACAATGAGCGTTGCGGCACTTAGAGTATTGCAAGAAAAAGGTATTAAGCCTGACGTTGTTGCCGGACTTAGCCTTGGTGAATATACTGCACACATTGCGTCGGGTTCAATGGAATTTGCCGACGGTGTAAGACTTGTAAAAAAACGCGGTAAGTATATGCAGGAGGAAGTGCCTGTAGGAAAAGGTGCTATGGCGGCTATTATCGCACTTTCCGCAGAGGACGTTATCGCTTGCTGCGAAGAGGCGTCAAAAGTCGGTATTTGTTCACCTGCAAACTTTAACTGTCCTGGTCAAATCGTTGTATCGGGTGAAGTTGCGGCAGTGGATAAGTGTTGTGAATTGGCAAAGGAAAAGGGCGCAAAACGTGCTTTAAAACTTCCTGTTTCAGCTCCGTTCCATTGTGCTATGCTTATAGGCGCAGGCGAAAAACTTGCAAAAGAACTTGAAAATGTAGAAGTTAAGGATATGCAAATTCCTGTAATCACAAACGTAACTGCTGATTACGTTTCTTCAAAAGAAGATATTAAACCGCTTTTAATCAAGCAAGTATCTTCATCTGTTAAATGGGAAGAAACTATCAGAAGAATGATAGCAGACGGAGTTGATACATTCGTTGAAGTCGGACCGGGTAAGGCACTTAGCGGATTTATAAAGAAAGTTTCAAGAGATGTAAAGGTGTTTAACGTAGAGGATATGGCGTCACTTGAAAAGACTATTGAAGGTCTTAACGCATAACGGAAAGGAGATAAAGAAATGTTAAAAGGTAAAACAGCGGTAATTACAGGCTCAGGCAGAGGTATAGGTAAATCAATCGCCCTAAAACTTGCGTCACACGGTGCAAATATCGTTATAAATGATATTCCTTCATCGGATTATGCAGACGAAACTTGTGAAGAAGTTAAAAAGCTTGGCGTAGAATGTATAGTTGTTAAAGGCGATGTAAGAAATACCGAAGATGTTCAGAAACTTGTATCGGAAACTATGGATAAATTCGGTCATATCGACATATTTGTTAATAACGCAGGTATTACAAGAGACGGTCTTATGATTAGAATGTCAGAAGATGATTGGGATCTTGTTATGGATATAAATCTAAAGGGTGCATTTAATTGTATCAAGGCAGTTGCAAGACCTATGATGAAACAAAGAAGCGGTGCTATAATTAATATGGCGTCAATCGTAGGTGTTATGGGTAATCCGGGTCAGGCGAACTATGTTGCCTCAAAAGCAGGTCTTATCGGTCTTACAAAGACAACAGCAAAGGAATTTGCATCAAGAGGTATCAGATGTAACGCAGTAGCACCTGGCTTTATCCGTTCTGCTATGACAGATGTATTGTCTGACGATGTAAAGAAGAAATATCTTGATTCAATTCCGCTTGGGGAATTCGGAGAAACTGAAAATATTGCAGATGTTGTTGCATTTTTGGCATCTGATATGTCAAAATACGTTACAGGTCAAGTAATAAATGTTGACGGCGGACTTGTTATGTAATATAATATGTATATAATTCGTTTAGAATTTATATAGACATTACTGAAAGGGGGTGCAAGTGAATAATGGAATTTGAAAGAGTAAAGAACGTTATCGTTGACCAACTAAGTGTTGATGCAGATGAAGTAACTTTGGAAGCATCATTCGTTGACGATTTGGGTGCAGACTCATTGGACGTTGTTGAACTTATCATGGGTCTTGAAACAGAATTTGATATCGAAATCCCTGATGAAGATGCTGAAAAGATCAGCACAGTAGGCGACGCAGTTGAATATATTAAGAGTCATGCGTAAGATACGAAGTCGTGCCTTGTATCAATACTCTTGGTGCAAGGCATGAAATTTTTTTGAAAAAAGAAATTAATTTTATTATATAGATAAGGATAAACAATAGGAGGTAACTAAATGAGAAGAGTTGTTGTAACAGGCTTAGGTGCTGTAACCCCTATAGGAAATAACGTTGAAGAATTTTGGAACGGTATCAAAGCAGGTAAATGCGGTATTGATAAAGTAACACTTTTTGACGCAACTGATTTTAAGACACAGATTGCCGGTGAAGTTAAGAATTTTGAGCCGACTGATTTTATCGAGAAGAAAGACGCTCGTAAAATGGACAGATATACTCAGCTTGCAATGGTAGCGGCTGATGAGGCTGTTAAGGATTCTGGTCTTAATATGGAAGACGAAGACCCTTGGAAAGTCGGAGTTATAACAGGTTCGGGTATCGGTGGTATCCATACTCTTGAGGAACAGCATAAGTCACTTCTTGACAGAGGTCCGGGACGTGTAAGTCCGTTCTTTATTCCTATGATGATAGGTAATATGGGTGCTGCACAAATTGCTATTAAGTACGGAGCAAGAGGTGTAAATGAAAATATCGTTACAGCTTGTGCTTCGGGTACAAACGCTATCGGTGACGCTTTAAGACACATTCAGCACGGTGCTAACGATGTTATCATCGCAGGTGGTGCAGAGGCGGCTGTAAGTCCGCTTGCATTTGCTGGTTTCTGTAATATGAAAGCTATGTCAACAAGAAATGAAGATCCTAAAACAGCGTCAAGACCGTTTGATGCGGAACGTGACGGTTTTGTTCTAAGTGAAGGTGCAGGCTTTATAGTTATAGAAGAACTTGAACACGCAAAAAAGAGAGGTGCTCACATTTATTGTGAACTTGTCGGCTACGGTGCAACTGATGATGCTTACCACATCACAAGCCCTATTCCGGGCGGTGTCGGCGGTGCAAAGGCTATGTCACTTGCAATCGAAGACGCAGGTTTAAAGCCTGAAGATGTAACATACATCAACGCTCACGGTACATCAACAAAGTACAATGACGAGTTTGAAACACAAGCCATAAAAGAGGCTCTTGGCGACGCGGCTAAGAACGTTGCAGTAAGCTCAACAAAGTCAATGACAGGTCACCTTTTGGGTGCGGCAGGCGGTGTCGAGGCAATCGTTTGTGCATTGGCTATAAAAGATAGTTACATTCCTGCAACAATCAATTACAATACACCTGATCCTGCTTGTGATTTGGATATAGTTCCGAATAAGGGCAGAGAACAGGAAGTTAAAGTTGCAATGTCAAATTCACTTGGATTTGGCGGTCATAACGCAACTATCGTAATGAAAAAGTACGAAGATTAATTAAATAAACTTAAACAATAGAGGATGTCTTTTTAAGGCACCCTCTACTGTTATGTGGATTGCTCTAAGCGGTGAACGGTTCACTCTTTAGAGCAGTGTATGTACAGAGAAAGGAAAGATGTTATGAAAAACGTACAAGAGAAAATCGGTTACACATTTAAAAATGTTAATCTTTTAGAAACGGCACTTACACACAGCTCATATGCGAATGAGTGTAAAAAAGAAAATAACGAACGTCTTGAATTTTTGGGCGATTCTGTTTTGAGTGTTATAATCAGTGACTATATATTCAGACGTTTGCCGAATGTTGACGAGGGCTGGCTTTCAAAATATCGTGCAACGCTTGTCTGCGAACAGTCGCTTAACGAGATATCTAAGAAAATTTCGCTTAGCAAATTTATATTGCTTGGTAAGGGTGAAGAAATGACAGGCGGACGTCAAAGAGCGTCTATCGTTTCAGACGCATTTGAGGCAGTTTTGGCGGCAATTTATCTTGACGGCGGTATGGAAACGGCAAGAAAATGGGTAATTGACCTTATGCGTGATTCGATTAACGAAGTTGTGACAGGTCACGGATATGCCGACTATAAAACAATGCTGCAAGAGGCACTTCAAAAAGGTACACAGGGCAAAGTCACATACAGAACAATCGGCGAATCTGGTTTGGATCACAACAAAGTGTTTGAAGTTGAAGTGCTTGTCGATGATGTTCCTAAAAATAAAGGAACAGGTCACAGCAAAAAAGAGGCTGAACAAAATGCGGCACATACTTTGCTTAAATCAATGGGAAAAGTACAGTGACTATGAAAACGTATAATATACCGATATTTGTACCGCACAGAGGTTGTCCATTTGATTGTGTTTTTTGCAATCAAAAACGTATAACGGGGACACAAAAAGAAGTCACGGATGATGATGTTCATAATATTATAGGAGAATATCTTAAAACATTGCCGAGTAAAAACAGACGTATCGAGGCGGCGTTTTTCGGCGGCAGTTTTACCGGTATACCGATTAACGAACAAAGCGAACTTTTAGCCGCCGCGAATGAATATCTTAAAAAAGGAGATATTGACGGAATACGTCTTTCAACCAGACCTGATTATATAGATAAAGAAATACTTGATAATCTGCTTAAATACGGAGTTACAACGATTGAACTCGGTGTACAGTCTATGGACGACAGTGTTTTGAAATCGTCAAACAGGGGACACACAAGAAAAGATGTCATAAATGCGGTAAAGCTGATAAAGGAATATCCGTTTACACTTGGACTTCAGATGATGACAGGCTTGCCGGGTGATACCGATGAAAAATCTCTTTATACGGCAGATGAAATAATAAAGCTGAAACCTGATATTGTACGCATATATCCAACACTTACCATAAAGGACACATTCCTTGAAAAAATGTATCTTACAGGTAAATACAAACCGCAGTCGGTTTATGAGGCGGTTAATCTTGCAAAACAGCTTTTATTGAAATTTGAAAAGAATAATATAACTGTTATAAGAGTCGGTTTGCAGTCAACCGATGAAATAAGCGAGAACGGTTCTGTTGTTGCAGGACCTGTACACAGCTCATTTCGTGAACTTGTCGAAAGCAGCATTTATTATGACATTATATGCGGTAAATTGAAAGACGGCTGTAAAAGAGCAGATGTTTATGTAAATCCGAGAGAAGTTTCAAAAGCAGTCGGTAATAAGCGTTGCAATATAATTAAATTAAAACAAGAGAAAAATATTGATGTAAAGATATGTACAGATGAAAATTTGGAAAAAAGAGAGGTGAGATGTACTTGCTATTAAAAAGACTTGAACTGCAAGGTTTTAAATCGTTTGCTGATAAAACAATTCTTGAATTTGTTGAAGGCTCAACGGCGGTCGTAGGTCCTAACGGCAGCGGAAAAAGTAATATTTCCGACGCTATTCGTTGGGTTATCGGTGAAATGAGTGCAAAATCTCTCAGAGGTTCTAATATGCAAGATGTCATTTTTGCAGGTACAGAAACGAGAAAGCCTGTCAATTTTGCGGAAGTGAGTCTTGTACTTGATAACAGCAGTCATTTGTTTGATATAAATTATGATGAAGTTGTTGTAACAAGACGACTTTTCAGAAGTGGTGAAAGTGTGTATCAGATTAATCGCTCAAACTGTCGTTTGAAAGATATACATGAGCTGTTTATGGATACGGGTCTTGGACGTGACGGTTATTCTATTATCGGACAGGGTAATGTGTCGCAGATATTGTCAACCAAAGCCGAGGACAGAAGAAGTCTGTTTGAGGAGGCGGCAGGTATATCAAAATATAAGTACAGACGTGAAGAGGCGGAACGAAAGCTAAAGGGTGTTGAAGAAAACCTTGTAAGAATTTCCGATATAACTACTGAACTTGAAGGTCAGCGAGGACCTCTTAAACGTCAGTCGGAAAAAGCGAGAAAGTATTTGACATACTATGAAGAATATAAAGGACTTGACGTAAATTTAAGCATTATAACGATAGACAAAAACCGACTTGCCGCCAAAGAGGCAGACAGGCTTTATAACAGTGTTGAAGAAGAACTTGCCGAGCTCAGAGCAACGGAATCGGAAACAGAACAAAAAATCACATCGCTTTATAATGAAAGTGAACAAGCCGATACCGAAATAGCGGAACAGAACAAACTTCTTCGTGAGGCTGAGTCAAAGAATATGGAAACCAAAAATCATATTTCTTTATTTGAAAACAACATAAAGAATAATGAGCTTATGCTTAAAAGAATTGATAACGAAATTCAAAGCATAAAAGATAAAAATATTGAACGCGAAAACAGTATAGAAAAGCAAAAGGCAGAGATTGAAGAAAAGAATAAAGATGCCGAAGAAATGCTTACTGCGTTTGATTCTATGAAAGAGGAACAGGACGAAATTGCAAAGCAGAAAGATACTCTTTCAAAAGAAATCGACAGTCTGCAGGGCGATATTATCGAAAAGCAGAATTTGATTGCGACAAAGCGTGCGCAAATAAACGGTGTTGAAAATTTGAGGAGCAGTTTTATAGAACGACGAGAAGTGGTTGAAACCGAAATAAAGACCTTTAACGAGGGCGTTTCAAACACAAAACAGGAGATAGAAAACTGCAAAAAGGAAATATCGGAAAAGTCTGAAAAGTGCGGTAAAATGAAAGAAACCATAAACCGCCATAACGAAAACATAAATAAGTTAAAATCCGAAAACGATAAACTTACATCAAGTCTTAACAATATGAATGTCGAGTATAATTCAAAATCTTCAAAGAAGAAAATTCTTGAGGGTATGGAAAACGATTATGCGGGATATTCAAAGAGTGTAAAGTCGGTGCTGAAAGCCGAAGAACTGAAAAAAATCAGAATTTACGGTACTGTATCGGGACTTGTGGACGTAAAAAAGGAATACGTTACGGCTATTGAAATCGCACTCGGCGGAGCATTGCAGAATATCATAGTAGAGAGCGAAGAGGACGCAAAGACGGCGATTAATTATCTTCGCAGAAATAATGCAGGTCGTGCAACATTTTTGCCGGTGTCGGCTGTAAAAGGCAGAGAACTTGATAATGTTGGCGAAATAAGCAAGCAAAAAGGCTTTATCGGACTTGGAAGTAAACTTATAAAGTATAACAGTAAGTACGACGGTATTATAAAAAGTTTGCTCGGCAGAGTTGTTGTGGTTGATAATGTGGATAATGCCATTGCTATGAGCCGATATTTCGGATATAAATTCAGAGTTGTAACACTTGAGGGCGAAATATTGAATGCAGGCGGTTCGATGTCGGGCGGCAGCGTAAATAAGCAAAGCGGATTTTTGTCGAGAGCTACTGAAATAAAAACACTTACATCGGAATTAAACGATTTGTCAGTTAAAATAAAAGAGGTTGGCGACAAAAAACAGCAGATTGAAAATGATATGAGAACTATAAATAATCAGTTGTCGTCATATGTTCCGCTTGTGAGAGAGTATGAGGACGAGATACTTCGTCTGGAAAATACGCAAAAACATCTTGAAGAAAAGATTGAATCGGGAAGTAATACGGAGAAAAACTATAAAGCAGAGCTTGAACAGATTGAAAATCAGCTGTCGGAATCTTCGGACGATATTGCCGAGCTTTTGCAGAATGTCAGAAATCTTGAAAAGGAAAGTAATGACTTACAGAGCAAAGCGGAAAAACTGAATGAAGAATTTAATCGAATTTCAGAGGAAAAAGACGAGAAGTCACAAAGCTTGATGGATAACACGATGAAACTTGCAGATATGCAAAGGGACATTAAAGTTATCGAAAAAGATATTGAAACAAAGAAGAATGATATTTCAAATTCCGTAAAAGAGATAGCACAAAAAGAGCAGGATAAAACAAGAATATGTGCCGAAAACGAAAGTTTAAAACAGCAGATTGAGGACAAAAACAAGCTTACGGAAGAAATCGCAAAGAGTACGGCGGATATAAATAATTATATCGAGAGTATTCAGAAGAAGAAAAGCGATATTTCAACGTCACTTCAAAATATCCAAAATTCAAATAAGGATTTAACGGATAAATTGCTGAACTTGCAACAGGAACTTTCAAGACTTGAAAACAGACGTGAAAAACTCAATAACGATATTGAAAATATTATAGGCAGATTGTGGGAGGACTACGAACTGACTTATAACAGTGCGTGCGAAATTAAGACAGAAGTGGAAAACGAGAAAGAATCGTTTGCAAGGTTGTCGGAATTGAAGTCGCAGATAAAATCACTTGGCAGTGTAAACGTCGATTCTATCGAAGAATATAAAGCGGTAGAGGAGAGGTTTGTGTTCTTGACAGAGCAAAAGAGCGATCTTGAAAAGTCGAAAAACGAACTTAACGGAATAATAGAGTCAATGGAAGAATTGATGAAAGAGCATTTCGGAAAACAGTTTCAGGAAATCAATGAGAGTTTCAGTCTGGTGTTCAGTGAACTTTTCGGAGGCGGTAAAGGTGAATTGACTTTGTCTGACCCAAGCAATGTTCTTGAAAGCGGTATTGAAATTATCGCACAGCTTCCGGGTAAAGGTTCGCAGAATATCAATCTGTATTCGGGCGGTGAAAAGTCGTTTATTGCTATTGCACTTCTGTTTGCAATACTTCGAGTAAAGCCGGCTCCGTTCTGTATTTTGGACGAGATTGATGCGGCACTTGACGATGTAAACGTTTCGAGATTTGCAACATATTTAAAAAATTATATTGAACAGACACAATTCATTGTTATCACTCACAGACGTGGTACAATGGAGGCGGCAAATATTTTATACGGCGTAACAATGCAGGAAAAAGGCGTTTCTAAGTTGTTGTCACTTCATATAGATGATGTCGCAGACGATATGGTCAGTTAGGAGTAATATATGGGATTCTTTGATAAGTTAAAAAACGGTTTGACAAAAACCCGTGAATCAATCGCAAAACAAGTTAATAATGTATTCAGTGTGTTCGTAAAAGTTGACGACGAACTTTTTGAAAATCTTGAAGAGGCACTTATTATGGCAGATATAGGTGTAGAAACTTCAACATACATTATTGAAAAACTTCGTGATAATGTTAAACACAAGCATATCACAGACGGAAACCTTGTAAAAGAGGAATTAAAGAGCATAATAAGCGAAATACTCAGTGCACTTGATACAACGGTGAATACGACAACAACACCGTCTGTTATTTTGGTGATTGGCGTAAACGGTGTCGGAAAAACAACAAGTATCGGAAAAATCGCATCACATTATAAGTCGATGGGTAAAAAGGTACTTCTTGCGGCGGCTGACACATTCAGAGCGGCAGCGATAGACCAGCTTGACATATGGGCACAGAGAAGCGGTTGTGATATAATCAAGCACCAAGAAAACAGTGATCCGGCGGCAGTTGTGTTTGACGCTTGTACGGCGGCAAAGGCGCGTGGTGCTGATATTCTTATATGTGATACAGCCGGCAGACTTCATAATAAGAAAAATCTTATGGCGGAGCTTGCAAAGATTAACCGTGTAATTGAACGTGAACTGCCTGATTCGGCAAGAGAAACATTGCTTGTTCTTGACGCGACAACAGGTCAAAATGCGGTAAGTCAGGCAAAATTATTCTCCGAGGCGGCGGATATTACGGGAATTATCCTTACAAAGCTTGACGGTACGGCAAAAGGCGGTATTGTAATATCAATAGCAAAAGAACAGAATGTTCCGGTTAAATTTGTCGGCGTCGGTGAAGGTATCGACGACTTGCAGGAATTTAACAGCGATGATTTTGCAAAGGCTATATTTGAAGAATAAATAATATAAACTCTGACAGTCAAAAAAATGGCGGTCAGAGTTTTTTTGTACAGTTTTTTGGACATAGGTGAATGTATAATTTAAGTAGAAAAGGAGATGAAAGAAATGAAAAATTCGGTTTTAGTCACAATAACGGGACTTGCGCATTATTACGGAACGAAGCCGTTCAAAGTCGGAGCGGTAATAAAATTGAAAAAGGAATATGATAACAAATATGACGACGAGGCGATAAGAGCGCAACTGCCGTATATCGGTACAGTCGGTTACGTCGCAAACAGTACATATACGGTTTATTCGGGTACATACAGTGCGGGACGTTTATATGATAAAATAGGCGAATGTGCGTGTGCGAAAATTATTTTAATAACACATTCAAGCGCTGTTGCGGAAGTAATAGAGGGCTGTCCGTCAGAGAATATGGGCGGATGCGTATTTGAATAAAAATAAAAAAAGTTATCCGTAAAGGATAACTTTTTTTGTGGCTGCGGATCCAGGATTCGAACCCGGACAGAACGAGTCAGAGTCGTTAGTGCTACCTTTACACAAATCCGCAACGATAACTGACAGATGATATAATACCATATAATCTAACTTTTGTCAACAGTTTTTTTTAAAAGTTTTTTTGCTGTTGTGTAGGTTTACAATAGATGTGTTACATTCCAAAATATTTTGTTACGAGATAAACT
>OLQI01000025.1_pt1 | contig 176469 bp, 164 predicted proteins | sample 1672171 | NCBI WGS metagenome assembly OLQI01 (sample SAMEA3136655, study PRJEB25190) | human gut metagenome
GTCAGCTGAATACACACGTCATAGAACTTCTGGCCAAGTGTGATTGGATCGATGAACCGAATAACCTGCTGATGACCGGAGGGGCTGGTGCTGGGAAAACACACATCGCCTGCGCCTTATGTATCACAGCAATGCATCAGAATCGTACTGTTAAATATATACGTGCGAACACACTTTTAAAGGAATCCGATCATGCCAGACAGGAAGGTACTTACTTTGAGTATTCGAATGAAATGGCAGCTTATGATCTCATGGTGATAGATGATTTCGGCTTAATGGATCTGGACATCGAGAAATGCCGCGATTTATTTGAAATCATCGAGTCCAGAGACTGCCGCAAGGCAACTATTATAATCTCTCAGATTCCAGTATCCGGATGGTATCAACTTTTTGGGGATTCCACCTATGCGGATGCCTGCTTAAGCCGAATGACATCCAAGGCATATCGTCTTGAATTTCCTGGCAGGGATCTCAGAGTAAATAATGGTAACTAATAAACGTGCTGAGCTTTGCTCAGTTTAAAGCGGAATGGCGCTCCGTTCCTCTGGAACGGATGCGCAGTTCTTGCGGAATATGCAAATGGGCATATTCTAATATAAAAGGAAAATAAAACTGTAATCAAAATGCAAAAATCGAGTAAAAAATATAAAATATAGATTCTGCTTGACAAATAACTGGAGGCGTGTATAATGTTCTATAGGAGCTACAAATATGTGAGGTGTATTATGAGCGAACATGATTTTATAACAGAAGAACATGGTGATAATTTACCTACTGTTAGAATAAAAAAAGTAATATTGAAAGATTTTAAGAGCGTTGGTTATGGAGAAATCACTTTTAACTGTGGAAGACAGTTTATTCCATACAACACAGAATCTGATATTCTCGGTATATATGGACAAAACGGATCAGGAAAGACTTCTTTTATTGAAGCATTAGCAATTTTGCAGGAATTAATGGCCGGTGCCACAGTTCCGAGTGTATATGCTGATTGCGTTGCCGCTGGCAAAGAGTTTTCAGAGTTGGAGTTTGTTTTTGATTTGCAGTATCCAGATGGGGCTATACGTGAAGCGGCTTATTCATTCCGCATGTCAAGTCAAAAATTAACAGCGGAAGAGATTAGAGAACGCTATAAAGATGCTCCAGAGGAATTTGAAATACCTGAAGAAGAGTGTAAAGTTGTTATTTTTGATGAAAAGTTTTCGTTGTTGTGGGAAGATGCATCGAAAAGACAGGCGATTATCGATACATCATCAGAAGATTCTCCGTTTAAACCAACTACAAAAAGAAAAGAAATTGCTGGTGTTGGGAAGAAAACTTTAGTTTCTCTTGAAGTAAACAAACAGCTTGCGCGTAGCAATTCGAGATCTTTCATTTTTATGACGGATACGCTTAAAATATTTGAGGAAAATGATAACAAGTCATTATTCTTCAGAGTATTAATAGAACTTCGATTATTTGCAAGACATTTCCTGTTTGTTATTGATACAAAATCATCGGGATTTATTCGCTTAAACTTTGCACTTCCTATTTATACAAGATCTAGAAGAATGATGTTTGATGCACGAAGACCTATGGTTATTGATAATGAGGATTTAGAACATCTTCGTGAAGAACTGAGTGATATTAGTTCGGTATTAACCCAGCTAGTTCCGGGATTGTCTATCGGTTTTAAGGAGATTTCTCAAACTTTAGATAAAGATGGGGAAGCTGCAACTGTTACTATGCTGACTGCATATAGAGATGGAAAGGAATTGCCGTTGCGAGATGAATCGGATGGTGTTAGAAAAATCATCTCTGTTCTGAGTTTAATTATAGCGGCGTTTAATGAACAGTCTGTAACTGTGGCAATTGATGAATTTGATGCAGGTATATTTGAGTACTTGCTAGGCGAAATTCTTCAGTCTATGGAAGAGTCTGGAAAAGGACAGTTTATTTTTACATCCCATAACCTTAGACCGTTGGAAGTAATAAATAAAAAGTTCTTGTATTTTACTACGACAAATCCTCAGAACAGATATATTCGTTTGAAAAATATATCTGCAACAAATAATCTTAGAGATACTTATTTTAGAGAAATAATCCTTTGTGAACAGGAAGAAGAAATCTACAATAAGACAAAGAAATTTAAGATTATAGCTGCACTTAAGAAGGCAGGAGGATTGCGTTAATGGGAAAAAGGCCAAAGAGGAAGATTGTGCTATTTCTAGTTGAAGGCAAATCTGACCGAGAGGCTCTGAAGCTTGCTATCCCAGAGTTATATGATCAGATTGATGAGGATATCGAAGTCTATTTTCCGGTGATTCGTCGGGAAGATGAGGAGAAAGGCGGAGATATTACAACAAGCCGTTACACAGATAAGCAGGGGAAAAACTATTGGGTTCATCCCAATAATATAGAGGACGCAATATACACTCTGTTCTTGGAGGATTTCTTTGACAGAGAAAAGATTTTGCCAAAGGATATTACAGAAATAATTCAAATCGTTGATACTGATGGTGCATATATTTCTGATGAGTGTATTGTAGAGGATTCTTCTTTGCAAGAGGAAGAATCACCATTCTATAAAGATGATGAGATTGCTTGCTTAGATGTTGAAAAGATAAAACTGAGAAATCAGCAAAAAAGTGAAAACCTTACATATTTAAGTAAGTGTTCAACTATAAAAGTCAAGCAGAAAACAGTGCCATACTCTGTGTATTATTTTTCAAGTAATCTTGATCATTTCTTACACCATTCTGCAAATCTGGATTACAGAATGAAAAGAAACTTGGCTGATACATTTGCAAGAAACTACATTGGTGATGTTGAAGGATTTGTTAAAGAAATAGCAGGTGATCCTGATGCAGTAAAGAATATGAGTTATGAGGAATCTTGGGATTTTATAAAAAAAGGAAATAATTCATTGCATAGACACACCAATTTGAATATTTTGCTTACTAAGCTATTTGAGGAAGCAGAGAGTTAAAATGCGGATGAGAAAGGCTTCTGTAATTAAGTTGTATTTCCTTGATTGCAGGACTTTTATATGAATTAAAAAAATGATTATTATGTTGGAGTAATAAAACGATGCCTAAAAAGGTGGTTAAGTTCATAGATTTATTTTCAGGAATGGGAGGTATTAGGCTTGGGTTTGAGCAGGCCTTCAAAAAAGCCGGCTATAATACAAAATGTGTTCTAACATTAGAAATAAAAGACTGTTCAACCAAAGGCTCTTTCAAAAGAAAGAGGGCAGTCGGCAAAGCTTATTTCTTGAGGAAGAAAAACCATTACTGGCACCATTACCTGCTACCCGTTTTGAACTGATCGACTGGAAGACAGCCACCGTCCAGTTCAATTATCACATATCTGTAGACGGAATGCTATACTCCGTTCCTTATGAATACATCAAAAAGAAAGTTGATGTAAAGGTAACAGATACCACTATTGAAATTTTCTACAACCATAACCGCATTGCTTCCCACCGTCGTCTGAAAGGACGCCCTGGGCAGTACAGCACGGTCACGGAACATATGCCGGAAGACCACCAGAAATATCTGGAATGGAACGGCGACCGGTTCCGCAAATGGGCTGAGCGGATTGGCATAAATACGTACACTGTGGTCAATGCAATACTGACCTCCAAACGTGTGGAACAACAGACCTACCGAAGTTGTATGGGACTTCTGAAGCTTGCTGAGAAATACTCAGATGCATTGCTTCAAGCAGCCTGTAAAAAGGCGTTATCCTATACATCTTCGCCCAGTTACAAGAGCATAAAGAACATCCTTGTAACCGGTTCTGTGAAACCGGAACCAGAAACGACTGAATCAAAAACCACACATAAAACACACGGCATCACGAGAGGTTCCGATTACTATCGGAGGTAAACACATATGACCAATCAGAGTACAATTGATAAATTAATTGAAATGCTTCTTACCACTATGGCAGATGCATTTCGTAACCAACTTGATGATCCCAAATTTAAAGAAATACCTTTTGAGGATCGCTTCGGTATGCTGGTGGACATCGAATACAGCAATCGTAAAAACAATCGTCAGAAACGACTAATCCGTAACGCTGGATTCGACCAGCCGGAAGCAAGTATCATGGATATCAACTACACTTCCGGGCGCAAGCTTAACAAGGATCTTATTAACCGGCTTGCAACTTGCGAATATATATCTGAACACCGGAATCTCTTTATCACCGGTGCTACAGGCTGCGGTAAAACTTACATGGCCTGTGCCTTTGGCATGGAGGCTTGTAAGCAGTATTTCAATACCAAGTATGTCCGTCTTCCTGATCTGCTTATTGATCTGGAGATGGCACGGACTGATGGCAACTACAAAAAAGTTATGGCTAAGTATGCCAATCCTGTTGTCCTGATTCTGGATGAATGGCTTCTGTTGAAACCAACGGATTCAGAACAGAGGGATATCTTCGAATTGCTCCACAGGAGACGCAAGAAATCTTCAACGATTTTCTGCTCCCAGTATGAATTCGAGGAATGGTATGATCAGCTTGGTGGTGATGCCAGTCCTCTTGCTGACGCAATCATCGACCGAATAGCTCATGACAGTTATCGCATCAACATCACAAGTATTGATGCTGAGCATGACAGATCCATGAGAGAAGTATACGGTTTGGCTAAAAATCTACGCGAATAATTCATAACCTATGTGGCTCAGTCCGTCTGGATAGGTGGCTCACGCCACACTGGACTGGCGGCTCCGCCGCACAGGAATATTCACAGATGCTTCCGGTTTTAAAAAAGTTTATCTGGCGATGGGATTTACGGATCTCCGGCGTGGGATTAATGGTCTTGCAAACATCGTCCGGTTTCAGTTTCAACTGGATCCTTATGATAAAAATACGCTGTTTCTCTTTTGTGGGCGAAAATGCGATCGGATCAAGGCATTACTTTGGGAAGGAGACGGGTTTCTCCTTATGTACAAAAGACTCGACAATGGTGCATTCCGATGGCCACGCTCTGCGGACGAGGCAATGGCCATCACAGAAGAACAGTACCACATGCTGATGCAGGGTCTGGAGATTGTTGCGCGCCATCCGATTTCTGAATTAAAAGAAACACCCACTATCCTGTAGTTTGTGCAAAATGCTGAAAATAAAAATGCGAAAAAGAGTAAACGATGTAAAGTGGTGGTTAAAAATCTATAAACAAAAAAGCAGCCTATGCGGGCTGCTTTTTTGCTATAAAAGATAAACTGTCCCAATATTGACAAGATTGTCCCAACGTGATATAAAAAGGATAGCGAATAAAAATGGGGTGCATAGTATGAAGAAGAAAAGTGTTATAAGTTTAATTAAGTATTATACCGAAAAAAATGATGTTGGTTTTCGCAGTGAAGCTTATGAAATAGCAAAGGATTTTGATGCATCCGGCGATTATCAACTGGCTGAGTATATTATGTCATTATTATCAAATGCTAATACGTTTGTGCCGCAGGTATCAGAGAATGTTTCTCCTTTTTTTGAAAAAATAGAAGCGAATACGGATATGTTATTACTTCCGGATGAAATTACAGGTGATTTAATAGGGATAGTTAATGCAATTGAGCATCACATTGGAATTAATAAGTTCCTTTTTCAGGGAGCGCCTGGAACAGGAAAAACGGAAGCAGTAAAACAATTGGCAAGAATCTTAAACAGAGAGATTTTTATGGTGGATTTTTCTTCTGTTATAGATAGTAAGCTTGGTCAGACACAGAAGAATCTGTCTATGTTATTTAAAGAAATCAACCAATTTGCTCAACCGGATAAGGTGATTGTTCTATTTGACGAAATCGATGCATTGGCATTGGATCGCACGAACCAAAACGATTTAAGAGAAATGGGGCGGGCTACATCAACAATGTTAAAAGAGTTTGACCGAATGAATGAAGATGTTGTTTTGATTGCAACAACAAATCTTTACCAGTATTTTGACAGGGCATTGATAAGAAGGTTTGATTCTGTGATTGATTTTAACCGTTATTCGCAGGAAGATCTTCTTTCTATTGCTGAGCAGATGCTGGATCGTTATCTGGATAAGCTGAAACTTGCAAATAGAGATATTCGCCTGTTTCGGAAAATTATGAAATTGATGTCCAAATTACCATATCCAGGCGAACTGAAAAATTTGATCAGGACGTCGGTTGCCTTTAGTAATCCGAAAGACGGCATGGATTATTTTAGACGGTTATACTATGCAGTATGTAATGAAAAACCAGACGATCTGAAAAAACTGCAGAGTCAGAAATTCACAGTGAGAGAAATGGAAATATTGGTTGGACGTTCCAAGAGCAGCGTGGCTCGTGATTTAAAAGAAGGTGTAAGGGATGAATAGTATTTTACAGTTAAAAGGAAGATTCGAACAAAGATCAAATCGTTCCAGACCGGGATCACCTAAGCTTCCAAAAGGGAAAAGTGTTTCTGCATCACATTTACGTGAGTTGGAAAAGCAGCTGGAAAGAATACTTGTATATTGGACGGAAAACAAGGATATTCGTGGTGCCCTGGTAAGTGTACATTATAAGCATATTGTTGCCAAAAGCAACCGGTTGAAAATTCTACTGTCAGAAAATGGAAAATCACCGACAGAATCAATTCGAGGGGCCAAATTTGTCTGGGAGCCAGATCAAAAAGGAAATGAAGTGCAAAAACATGTTTTTACGCATTTTGTTTCCTTGCAGGCAATTGAAAAATCTATCGATGTTTTAAAAAAGACAGCGTCTATCATAGAACAGTATTATAAAGGTTCTGTTCCTAGTGAAGTAATAGAAGAATTAGGTGAAAAATATCATTTTAATGAAGTACCCAAAACCAGTTTTCTGAAAACCGTGGTTGACGGCTTTTATGTGGAACGATTTGATATCGACAGAGCAACGGAGGAAATAACAGAAGAAGCAATCATTACCATCTATCAGACAGGGGTGGATACAAAAAGACTTCTTTCAAAATTCGGAATTGATATTGTAGATGATCGCATCATAGACGGAACTACTTTAAGACTGAATCCAGACGAAGTTAAATTGCTATATAACAATGCGTCGTATCTGATCGCTATGGGAGTTACAGACTTCTCTGAGATTTCAAGAGACGATGTGTTAGATGCGTATGAGGATATGGAAGAGGATGCCGGATTATTAATCCCACATCCACAGAACGAACCGGTCATAGGTGTGATAGATACACAGTTCAATGAAAAAGTGTATTTTCACGAGTGGGTTGAATATAAAAATCTATTGGACCCTAATATTCCTCTGTCCAGGAAAGATTATGAACACGGAACAGCTGTCAGCTATATTATCGTAGATGGCCCACAGGGAAACCCGGAGCTTGCGGATGGCTGCGGCAGATTTCGCGTAAGACATTTTGGAGTGGCAACAAATAACGGATTTAGTTCTTTTACTGTTCTGAAAATGATCCGAAATATTGTTGCGTCCAATCGAGATATTAAAGTCTGGAATTTATCGCTGGGATCAAAACTTGAAATCAAACCAAATTTTATTTCGCCGGAGGCTGCAGAGTTGGATCGTATTCAGAGTGAATATGACGTTATTTTTGTGGTAGCAGGTACAAATATTCCGGCAGGAGTTACCAAAAAGAATATGAGAATTGGATCTCCGGCAGATTCCCTGAATTCTATGGTGGTTAATGCTGTGGATTTTGCAGGAAACTCTGCTTCTTATACCAGGATTGGACCTGTTCTGTCGTTTTTTCATAAACCGGATGTCAGTTATTATGGTGGTGATGGAACGGTCTATACAGATAAAATGGTGGTATGCAAAGACGATATGGGAGCAGCATACGTAGCGGGAACTTCATTTGCAGCGCCATGGATTTCACGTAAACTGGCATATTTGATTCATATTATGGGATTAAGCCGGGAAGTGGCGAAAGCATTGCTGATTGATGCAGCTGCCGGATGGAATCGAAGAGATGATATTTCACATAGAATCGGATATGGTGTTGTGCCAAAGCATATTAATGAGGTTTTAAAAACACCGGATGATGAAATACGTTTCATTATGACAGGGGCATCGGAGGAATATGAAACTTATACTTATAATCTGCCAGTGCCTGTTGTAGATCATGCGCACCCGTTTTATGCAAGAGCTACCCTGGCATATTTTCCACAGTGCGATCGCAAACAGGGTGTTGACTATACGAGTACAGAAATGGATATTCAGTTTGGCAGAGTTGTTGCCAAAAGAGGGTCAACCATGATTAAAGCAATTGATGACAATCGACAGTCTGAAGAGAAACAGATTACTTTGTACGAAGAAGATGCAAGAAAAATGTATCGCAAATGGGATAATGTGAAACATATCAGTGAAAAAATAAAAGAAAAAAGGGTTCCCCGAAAGGCTTATGATTCTGGGTTATGGGGACTTAAGATTAATACGAAAGAACGCTTGCAGAAAAGAAAAGATTCTCTTCCGTTTGGTGTGGTTGTAACGTTAAAAGAGATGAATGGAGTAAATCGTATAGACGATTTTGTGAAGATGTGTCTTGCAAGAGGTTGGCTGGTTCAGAGACTTGATATTGAAAATCAGCTGGATTTGTATGCTAAGGCGGAGGAAGAGATTGAATTTGAATGAGGCGCAAGCGAAAGGATTTAACTTATGAAAATCACATCAGGCCTCGGCTCCATTGATGACTATCCCCGTTACGTCCGCGCCGGTGCAGACGAGCTGTTTTGCGGTTACGTTCCATTTTCCTGGTCAGAAAAATACGGAACGGTTCTGCCGCTGAATCGGAGAGAGGTTTTAAACTATAACGTACAAATTGGATCGTTCAGTGAACTGGAAATTCTGGCCAATATGGTGCAGAAATACCAGAAGCCAGTGCATCTGGCGTTCAATTCGCTGTATTACAGGCCGGAACAGTATGAAGAAATTACGCAGATCATCCAACAGTGCCGCAGCATAGGGTTTGACAGTTATATTCTTGCGGATCCCGCGCTGCTTGTGTACCTGCGAAAAGAAAAGATCGACTGTGAGGTGCATCTGAGCGGGGATTTGGGAACGGTGAATTCTGCGATGACAGAGGTTTTTGCGAAAGAATACCCGAAGAGGATCATTTTCCAGCGCAAAAATACGATCTCGGAAATGCGTGCAGTGATTCGGCATATAACTGCGCAGAAAGAAGCCGCTCGAAAAGAATGGACTTATCCAACGGAGTTCGAGGCATTTGCTTTGAATGAACTGTGCCAGTTCAGTGGTGCTTTCTGCAATTCCCTGCACTGCGATGAAATGGGATATCTTTGCCGGGTTCCTTACTGGAAGAAACCGATGTCGCTTTCAGAATCTAAATTAGAAAAACAAGAAAAAAATCATCCGGGAGAAAATATTTCTATATCCGAATGGGATTCTGCATCAGAACTGACGAATCCTGTATCGGAAGATGGTTACCTCTGCGGCGCAACCGGCTGCGGCCTGTGTACATTAAAACAGCTTTCCGATGCTGGAATCACTCATCTGAAGCTGGTAGGCCGGGGAAATTATACCGATTTTATGGAGCGTGATATCCGAAATCTGCGCCGCACGCTGGAGATTCTGGAGGATTCTTCTACGGAAGAAGAATATATCCGAGCGATGAAAGCAGAGCTTTTTCCAAATGGATGCAGTCACATGTGCTATGCCAGATAAAATATGTCAACTCTTTCTGAAGTAATGCATTTGGAATTGACATATTTTTGTATCAAGGGTTAGTCCTCGAAAGAAAATGTAAGAAAGGCTCTGCGTATGCAGGGTCTTTCTTAATCTAAAGAAATAGTGGAGAACGTAATGAGAAATATTTTTCCAGCACGCTTTAATAATTAACATAGTGATGAATCGTATTCTGCGCCAGATGATACTGCTCCAGCGTCATGGCGATTTTCCCTTTTTTCAGGGAAATCACGCCATCCTCTTTTAGTTTGCTGATCGTTCGTCCCAGCGTTTTTACGGTAATACCGCATTCTTCGTAGAGCTCCTGCCGCGTTTTCTGAATTATGATTTCTTTTTTTCGCTCGATGCCAAGGTGCGCCGCCTGTTTTAGAATGTAGTCGAGCAGCAGGAAGTTTGGCGGATAGAAGAGTCGTGCGCCGCGGTTATAGGAGGAGCGGTACAGCTTGTATGCAATTTTGTGGGCGACCAGCCGCAGAAGCTGAATATCTTTGACAATCCAGTCCTCGAAGTCTTTCCGGGGAAAATAGACAACGGTTGTCTCGGTCAGTGTTTCGATTGTAACCGAAGTCTTTTCCATTCCGGCCAGGATCGTCACTTCTCCGACAAAATCGATCGGTTCGTTCTTTTCGATCATGAAAACATTGCCATTCTGAAATTCATTGATGACGCGGTGCTCTCCTTTGGCGATGATGCCAAACTTTTCCAGTTTATAATCTTTCTGGTGAATAATCGTTCCCGGCGGGTAGACACGGATCGTGTAACGGTTATGCAGTTCTTCCGGCATATGCTCGAAATAGGGGACAAGTGCCGGAACTTCTTCGATCAGTTCTTCTAGTGTCATATTTTCTCGACTCTCTTTCCTTGGTGCAATCACAAAACCAGTTTTGCGTCTGGCATAGCTCATTTTGCGGTCAGACATCTACTGCGGTGAGTATATCACATTTTTTTTCATGGACGCAATGTCTGGCTCTGACTTTTTCAAAAAAAGAAAAGAAATCCTAAAAAAGAAGAAAAATTTCCCCGAAAACATCCCATATGTCCTTTTTTTCATACCGCGAATCCGCTAGAATACATCTTGTTCTGCAAGGCAGAACAAAAATGAACCATAAAAAGAGCAATGGTGGAGGAGAATGTTATGAAAAAGGAAAAGTATGCGTATTCATCACTGAAAAGCCGTATTCAGGCTGAGTGGAAGATCTATGTTCTGGCATTTGTGTTCATTCTGATCGCAGATTCCATCGGACAGGTCAAGATCCCGCTGGGACCGGGAAACTTTATTTTGTTCCCGATTTTTTATGCATTGATTCTTGGTGTGCTGTCCGGTCCGCAGGTGACTAAAATCGTAAAATCGAAGGAAGTAAAAGCAGCATCAAAACTCGTTATTGTGGCAATCTGTCCGTTTATTGCAAAGCTTGGCATCAATGCGGGAGCCAGCATTGAAACGGTCATTTCTGCTGGCCCTGCACTTCTGTTACAGGAGTTCGGAAACCTTGGAACTATTCTTCTTGCAATGCCGCTGGCACTTCTGCTCGGCTTAAAGCGGGAAGCGATCGGAGCCACTCATTCGATCAACCGTGAAACAAACCTTGCTCTTATCACCGATATGTTCGGACCGGATTCCCCGGAAGCGCGTGGCAGCCTTTCCATTTACGTGGTCGGCGGTATGGTCGGCACCATCTATTTTGGATTTATGGTTTCCGTAATCGCAATGTTGAATATTTTCCATCCGTATGCTCTCGGTATGGCCTCCGGCGTTGGAGCCGGCATCATGATGGCGAGCGCCACCGCTTCACTGACCGAGATTTATCCGACGATGGCGAACCAGATCTCTGCACTTGCCAGCGCCAGTGAAACGATTTCCGGTATCGACGGAATTTACATGGCCATTTTTGTCGGTATTCCGCTCTGCAACTTCCTGTATCGAAAACTGGAACCGACGCTTGGAAAATTTGCAGACAGAAGAGCAGAAAAACGTGCCGCAAAAAAGAAAGGGGAAGCATAAGCGATGAGATATATTGAATGGGGATTCTTATTTTTACTGTCCGGTCTTGGAATCGGACTTGCCAATCTGGTTGGATTTCAGGTAAACTTTCTGGATTCTCTTCCGGGAATTCTGATTCTGCTGGCGATTTCCTGTGTCGGTGTTGTGGTAAGCAAACTGATTCCGCTGAAGCTTCCGATTGTAGCATACGTTTCCATTCTCGGCCTGCTTGCTGCATCTCCGATTTCACCGGCAAGACAGTTTGTGATCGACGCAGTCGGCAAAATTAACTTTACAGCTCCGCTTACCATGGTAGGTGCGTATGCCGGAATTTCCATCGGCGACCAGGTAAAAACCTTCGCAAAACAGGGATGGAAAATGATTCTGATCGGCGTCTTTGTTATGACAGGAACCTTTATCGGTTCCGCTGTGATTGCACAGGTTGTCATGATGCTGACAGGAACGATTTAAACACTACGCAAGAGAAACGGAGCCCGGCTCTTCCCAGACAGAAAATGGGATGAGGCAGGCTCCTGCTGTTATAGAAAAAGAAAGGAAACCAGTTATGGGAAAACTGATCGTAACGAATACCTCTGTGCTTCTGCCCGATATGACAATCGCCAGAGGGCAGACCGTCGAAACAGAGAACGGGATCATTTCTGCCATCCGTCCGTATCAGGAAGGAGAAGAAATAACGCTCTCCGGAAATAAGGAAACTGAGCTTCTTGACGGAAGCAGAAAGCTTCTGATGCCCGGCCTTTGCGACAGCCACATGCACACGGGGCAGCAGCTTTTAAAGGGACAGATTCTCGACGCGCTTCCGATGATCTGGACGCGGATTATGCTGCCGTTTGAGAGTACCCTGACGCCGGAAAAGATGGAACTTAGTGCCGAACTTGCGGCATTGGAGATGATCAAATCCGGAACAACGTCGTTTGTGGACGCAGGAAGCTACTTTATGGAGAGCGCAGCAGATGTCTATCTGCAGTCCGGGCTGCGTGGCCTGTTATCTGCATCTACCATGGATGATGCGTCACTGCCGGATGTTATCCGCCATACCGCCGATCAGAATGTGGCGCAGACAGATGCGCTGTATGACGCGTACCATGGAAAAGGGAACTTAAAAGTCGCCTATTCTCTTCGGTCTTTGATCAGCTGTACAGAAGAGCTGATTTTAAAGGCAGCCGGTCATGCGAAAGAGCGTGGCGCCCTGCTGCAAGCGCATATGAACGAATATCCGAACGAGATCAATTTCTTTCTGCAGCGTTTTGGAGTGCGGCCAATCGAGTACCTGGAAAAGCTTGGTGTGCTGGATGAGCGTTTTCTGGCGGCGCACTGCATTCTGCTCTCGGAAAATGAGAAGGATCTGCTGAAAAAGTATAATGTGAAAACGTGCCACTGCCCGTTCAGCAACTGCGGAAAGGGAATACCGGATACACCGGCTCTTTTGCAGCGCGGCATCACCGTCGGCCTTGGAACGGATGGTGCGGCACATGGCGGACTCAGTCTATGGAATGAGATGAAGATTTTCCGCTCCGTGATGAATGTCGGACGCGGTGTCGGCATCAGCGAGGCGGCCGTTATGCCAGCAGCGAAAATCATCCGCATGGCGACACAGGGCGGATATGACTATCTGCATGAAAACGGCGGAAGTATCGCTGTTGGAAAAGAGGCGGACTTTATCACGATTTCGCTTCGCCAGCCGCATCTGTATCCGACCGGAAATCTTGTCAATACACTGCTCGAGTGCGTGACAGCAGCGGATGTCTGCGACAATGTAGTACGTGGAAAAATTTTGATGAAAGACCATGCCGTGCAGACCCTTGATGAGGCACGGATTCTTGCTAAGGCAGAGCGGTATTTTGAACAAGCTGAAAAAATTACACCATAAGGAGAATCTATAGTTATGTTAAATCTGATTTTGATGATCCTTCTGAATTTCGTGGTCGGCGGTTGTATCGGCCTGACGGGAATCGCAGGATTTCTACTTCCGATGTTCTACACCGGATTCCTGGATATGCCATCCTCCGCGTCTCTGGCGCTCAGTTTTGCAGCATTTCTGATTTCCGGCATTCTGGGATCGGTAAATTATTATAAGAGCGGGAACCTTGACCTGAAAACGGCCGGTGTACTCTCGGCCGGAAGTTTTGTCGGCGCGCTTGCCGGTGTCAAGATCAACCTTCTGATTCCAGCGGACACGATGAAAATAATTCTATATCTCGTTGTTCTGCTCTCCGGAATTTCCATCCTGCTTCGGAAAGACAAGCCGGGAAATACAGAGAAAAAAGCAGTCCAGAGCGTTCCGTTTTACCTGGTACTTGGTGCTGTAACCGGTGCTGTCTGTGCCGCCTCCGGTGCAGGCGGACCGGTGCTTGTAATGCCGATTCTGACACTGCTCGGTATTCCGGCGCACACTGCAGTCGGTATTTCTCTGTTTGATTCAATTTTCATCGCCGTACCGTCGGCGGCAGGTTATCTGATCGCAGCGGCCGGAAATAAAGAAGTCTTCCTGCTTCTGCCGGTGCTCCTGGTCGCACATGGCATCGGTGTCTTTGCCGGAAGCAAAAATGCAACGAAAATCAACCAGACGCTGCTGAAACGGATCGTGGCTGTGGCTTCGATTGCGATCGCGTGCATCAAACTCTTTCTCTGATTGAAAAACTAGAGTGTGTTTGAAAAACCATTTCCGCAGCCTGCACGCCCCACTTTGCGGTATATTTTGCCCTCATTCAGTCGCCGTAGCCCGCTACGCCTCCTTCATTCAGACAAAATCTCCCACAAATTGGAACATGCAGACTACGAAAAGCCTTTTTCAAACACACTCTAGCGCTTTGCACACAAACTTTAGTTAGAAGCGTATCCCAATTGTTCTTATTGACTAAATATTTCCTCAGGGAATACAATATAGAAAAAGCAAAAAGGAGGGATACCATGCAGGCACTTTCAAAGAAAAAAACCGGTGATATCTGTACCATCAAATGGATGTTTGGAATCCCTGATGTTCTGGATTTCCTCCGAAGCCGTAAAATCAAAGAAGGCAGCACCGTACAGGTCATCCAGAGAATAAACGGTGGATTGATCCTTGGCATGGATGGAAAACGGATTGCAATGTGTGATGCAGCTGCAGACCGGATTCAGGTATGAAAGGAAAAAAAATCAAAATGAGCGGAACCTTGGAAGAGGAGCCGCTCATTTTGATTTTCCAAATACCCACAAAAGAATTTTCGTAGATAAGTGTGCATACTACGGAAATGATTTTTAATAAATATGTGCCAGGAAGTTTTCAAGCTTTTCTTTACATAGAACCGTTGCGAAACAGCCGCCAGATAGAGTAAAATAGAGCAGATCTTAAGAAAAAGGAAGTTGGAATTTTATGACATTATTAGAACAGATACAAAAAGAACATGCCGCTGCTTTTACGCACGGCGGAAAATTTCATGCGGATGATGTGTTCTCTGCGGCACTGCTTCTGCATTTTAATCCGCAGCTTACTATCCAGCGCGGAAATCGTGTGCCGGAGGATTTTGCCGGGATTGTTTTTGATATTGGAAGAGGAGAATACGACCATCACCAGAAAGACAGCCGGATCCGGGAAAACCAGGTTCCGTACGCGGCGTTTGGCCTTTTATGGGAGGCACTTGGCACAGAAATTTTAAGTCCGGAGATGGCCGCGCGGTTTGACGAGAAGTTTGTACAGCCGCTCGATCTCAATGATAATACAGGAGAAAAGAATGAACTCGCCAGTATGATCGGCATGTTCAATCCGGTATGGGATGATAACAGCGGAAGCGATGCTGCTTTCCTGGAAGCGGTGGCAGTGGCCGGACGGATTTTGGAACATAAATGGGAGCGTTTTCGTGCGGATGAGCGGGCGGAGCAGCAGTTTGCAGCTCTTCTTGCCGAACACAGGAAGCGGATTGCAGCGGAGAAAAAGGCAGGAACAATGGATGAAAAGATTCTGATTCTGTCGGAATTTTTTCCATGTCAGAAACAGCTTTCCGCGACTGAAATTGCATTTCTGATATTCCCATCGAACCGCGGCGGTTACTGCGTGCAGCCGGTTCGAAAAGAAAATTCATCCAATTACAAGTATGATTTTCCGGAAACATGGCTTGGCCTGGAAAAAGAAGCACTGCAGGAAGCGACTGGGCTTTCCGATGTGTCTTTCTGCCACAAAGGAGGATTTCTTCTCACCGCAGAAACGCTTGACGATGCCGTCGCTGCCTGTCGCATCAGCCTTGCGGGAATGCCAAAAGCACCGGTTCTGATCCACATCGGTACCGATGCGATTGATGCGGATGACGCGCTTTTGTGGCAGATGCCGGGCATGGAGCATGCAGTTATTCTTCATAAACCGCTGCCGGAGGCCCCGGAACTGAACATCTGTGGCAGTTATGCCGTGTCATCACTTGAAAAAGCAGAATGGAAGATACGCCTGCGGGAATATCTGGCGGACCTGTTAAAAGAAAAGCCGGAGGCTGTCTGTGTCAGCGGTGATCTCTTTGCGGCTTATCCGGTCATGCATCAGCTTCGGAAGAAACATATTCCGGTTCTGACCGCATCGGAGCAGAACGGAAAGCGGATTCTGGTCCGCATTCCGTCCGGTTCCTGAAAAATTACAGATAATCTCTCTCAATTTCGCGCGTTAAACAGAAAAATTCCTCAATATGTAATTTGTTTCTTTGCATCTGCTGCTATCGGTGGTACAATATAGAAAATACGTGAAATTTTGGAACAATGGAAAAAAATGATAGTATTTTTTCGTTTAACTTCGAAAAAACAGGCCAGACTTCACAGGAACGATACAATTTTGTAATCCGAATGGCCTGGTTATAAGAAACCGACAAACAGCAGAGAGGAGAGGGCAATAAATATGATTTCAAAGAAAAAATTTGGCACAACAGTAACAGCGTTCGGTGTGGCAGCTGGAATGCTTCTCAGTTCGGCAGCACCGGCTCATGCGGAGGAGACGGCGAAAACGGTGCAGGAAACGCAGAAAGAACAGGCAGATGCACCGTCCACACAGAGTGAAACGGAGAATGAGAACGCAGAAAAAACGATTGCTCTGGCAGAAGAGACTGAGAAACCGGGGGAAGAAACAGCAGCATCGTCAGATGAGACTGCAGCTTCCACGGAAGATCCGGAAACACCAGATCCTGCTGAGGATCCAACTCCTAGCGAGACACCGGAAGATCCGACTCCGAGTGAGACGCCGGAGCCAACGCCAAGTGAAACACCGACACCAACACCGAGCGAAACGCCGGAACCGTCTGTGACCCCGGAGCCAAGCGAAACACCGACGCCAACCCCGTCCGAGACACCGGCGCCGACAGAAACTCCGGTTCCAACTGAGACACCAACACCAACGCCGACCGAAACGCCAAAGAGCGATGAAACACAGGCGGATGACTGGATTCAGACGATTGATTATGGAAAATATATCAGCGCCATGAAAAAAGATCTCCGTGCAGGCTTTGCGCAGATCGATAAAACATACGCCTACGCCAAGGTCGACACGAAGTTAAATGTCCGTGAGAGCGGTTCCACCAGTGCACGGATCGTCGGAACCCTTCCGGCAAAAGCACTCTGCTTTGTGATTGCTGATGCAGATCAGGAGTGGGTTTACATCGAGTCCGGTGATGTCCGCGGTTTTGTCCGTACGGATTATCTGCAGCAGGGAAAGGAATCCCTGGAATATGTGACCAGCACTGGAGAAGACCAGATGAAACTTGCGGATCAGATCATCGATCCATCTGAAAATGAAGCATTCAACTATAAAAAAGAGACTGTATATGAAGTAAAAACTTCAACCGGAAACGGTATCATTACATTTGCAAAACAGTTTGTCGGCAGACCGTATGTCTGGGGCGGAAACTCTCTAACGGACGGCATTGACTGCTCCCACTTTGTATGGCAGATTCTGACCCGCTGCGGCGCATACGATGGTGAATATACAACATCCGATGGCTGGCGCAGTCTTGGAACCGAGGTTACAAGCCTCGATGAAGCGCGTACAGGCGATGTCATCTGCTATAACGGCCATGTCGCACTGTACGACGGCGAGGGAAAAATCGTGGAGGCACTGAACGAAAACGCAGGCATCACCTGCAACCGCCCGGTAGACTGCGACACGATTCTGACGATCCGCCGCTTTGCAGCCGATGATGAAATCGGCGGAACAAACGCCGAAAAGATCTGGAATTACTTCCTGATGCACGGCTTCACAAAAGAAGGAGCCGCAGGAATCATGGGAAATATTGCAAACGAGGCATCTACAGACCTCAATCCGACACTGATTGAGTACGGCTCTACCAGCCGCACGAGCCTCAGCGGAGAGCAGTACACCAATCTTGTCGATGCCGGAATCATCTCACGAGATGAAGTCATCCGCAGCGCCCGCTTCGGCCTTTACAGCGGCGGAAGATACGGCTACGGTCTCTGCGGATTCACGGATCCGACCATCAAAGAGTATCTGTGCCGCTATACCATCGACCTCGGAAAGAGTCTCGGAAGCCTGTCCGGACAGCTCGACAGTCTGCTCGCTTATCTGAACGATTACAATCCGAATCTTCTGGACCGCCTGAAAAACGCAGAAGATGTCGACACAGCAGCGACATCTTTTATGCGCGAATACGAAAAATGCGCAAATCAGGGTACGCAGCAGAAACTCCGCACAACAGCAGCAGAGCAGATCTACAATGTGATGGAATCGTACGATTCACCGGTGGATGTGGAATAAAAGAACAAAAAATTTATCAATAAGAAAGTGCCTGTAAGGCTGAAAAACACTGACAGGCACTTTCTTTACGATTGATTATTTTTCCTGTGAATCCAGAATAATTTTCCTGCAGTCCAGAAGCGACGGACTCACATGATCACAGATCGGCGCGAGTTCTTCCGTATACGGTGTCAGATCCGGGATCATGCAGGAGACAGCGCCGGAGGCGCGGGCAGCTTTGAGACCGTTGATGCTGTCCTCGGCTACCATGCACTCTGCAATCGGAACCTGCAGAAGAGAAGCGGCCTTTAAGAAAATCTCCGGGGCCGGTTTGCTGTTTACAACCTCATCTCCACAGACCGAAGCATCGATATACTGGTCAATGCCGGACTGTTTCCAGTATCCTTCCGCAACGCGCCGTGTTGTGGAAGTGGCAACCGCAACTTTAATCGAATGTTCCTTCAGCCAGGAAAGAAACTCGTGAAGTCCCGGCTTTTCCGGTACACCATTTCGTTGAATATAATCATTCAGATACGCCGAGCGGATCGCGCGTCCCTCATCGTATGTCACCTCTCCGTGAAACCACTCCTCAAACAGCTTTCTGCTCCGTGGAAGCGCGCTGCCGCGCATCTGTGAGAGATGTTCCTCCGTGAGCGTAAAATTCAGCTCCCGGGCAGCTTTGAGCCAGCCCTCTTTCATTACAATCTCGGTATCAAACAGGATACCATCCATATCGAATAATACTGCCTTTATCATAAACATGACCTCCAAAGCACTTCTGTATTTTCAGTTGCTTAAATACTATGTTCAGTATACGAAAAATCCCGAAAAAAGACAAGTCCATGAGACAAACAGAAGACCACAAATTATACTTGACTTCAACCTGGCTTGAAGTGATATGCTATCAAAAAACGACACATCAGGAGGAATGACAAAATGGAAAAGTCAACGGTTTATTTTACCGACTTTCGATGTCCGGTTGGAACGAGTCAGCTTGACAAGCTGAAAAAACTCTGTATCGCTGCCGGCATCAAAGATATTGATATGGAAGGGAAATTCGTCGCAATCAAAATGCATTTCGGCGAACTAGGAAACATGGCGTTTCTTCGCCCGAATTATGCGAAAGTGGTTGCCGATCTCTGCAAAGAGCAGGGCGGTCTTCCGTTTCTGACGGACTGCAATACGCTGTATCCAGGCAGCAGAAAGAATGCGCTGGAACATCTTGACTGCGCAAATCTGAATGGATTTAATACCATTACGACCGGTTGCCAGATTATCATCGGAGACGGTCTGCGCGGAACCGATGAAGTAGAAGTTCCGGTTGTCAACGGAGAATACTGCAAAACAGCATTGATTGGCCATGCGATCATGGACGCAGATATCTTTATCAGCTTGAGCCATTTCAAAGGCCATGAGGCAACGGGCTTTGGCGGTGCACTGAAAAATATCGGTATGGGATGCGGAAGCCGCGCCGGAAAGATGCAGCAGCATGCCAGTGGAAAACCGGCGATCAATACGGATGTCTGTCGTGGCTGCCACCGCTGTGCAAAAGAATGCGGAAGCGATGCAATTTCCTATGTGGATAAAAAAGCAGTCATTGACTATGACAAATGCAAAGGATGCGGTCGCTGCATCGGTGCCTGCAGTTTTGATGCGGTTTACAATCCAAACAGCAGTGCAAACGAGCTTCTCGACCGGAAAATGGCTGAGTATGCACAGGCTGTCTGTCATGGACGTCCGTGCTTCCATATTTCTCTGGTACAGGATATCAGCCCGAACTGTGACTGCCATGGTGAGAACGATGCACCGATCCTGCCGGATATCGGAATGTTTGCAAGCTTCGACCCGGTTGCCCTTGACCAGGCGTGTGCCGATGCCTGCCTGAAGGCAACTCCGATCGAAAACAGTCAGCTTGGCGAGCACCTTACAGAGCCGGGATGGAACTGCCACCACGATCATTTCAAAGATTCCAACCCGAATATTGAATGGGAGGCAACCCTTGATCAGGCGGAAAAGATCGGCCTTGGTACGAGACAGTATGAACTGAAACGAATCAAATAGTTTCTCAAACAGAAAAAGCGCTGCGTCACACTCCTGTGCGGCGAAACAGCAGCGAAACACAATGAGAAAGCTCCAGTTTCTCTTTGAAGCTGGAGCTTTTTACGATCAGATTTTTGCATTGCTTTTTGAGTCTGCTATTGTTTTATCCGTCTTATATCATCTCCAAAAACGCTTTATGAATCCGCACATCCGGGTCGAGTTCCGGGTGGAAGGAAAAGGCCATCTGGTTTTTGTATTTTACACCGACGATCCGCTCTTCCACAACCGCGAGCACTTCCACGCCGTCCCCCACAGATGCGATATACGGCGCACGGATAAACGTCATCGGCACTGTTCCGATGCCCGCAACCGGTGCTTCTGTGTGGAAGCTGCCTAACTGGCGGCCGTAGGCATTCCGCCTGATGCACATCGGAATCGTGCCGAAATACTGTTCCGGCTGTCCCTTGATCTGTCCGTCGATCGTTTCGGCCAGAAGAATCGCACCGGCACAGGTCGCGAGAACCGGCATACCGTTTTCAATCTGGCTTTTAATGGTATCGAACATGCCAAGCTCTTTTAAGAGCTTTCCCTGAACGGTACTCTCACCGCCCGGCAGTACAAGTGCATCATAAGGCTCGGAAAGATCACGGGCCTGCCGCAGTTCGATGCATTCGGCGTCAAGCTGCTCTAATACTTTTTCATGTTCTGCAAACGCACCCTGCAGTGCAAGCACTCCAATTTTCATTATTTTCCTCTTTCTGCCATCAGTAAGGCGATTTCCTGCTCATTGATGCCGACCATAGCCTCGCCGAGATCAGCGGAGAGTTCTGCGATCAGTTTCGCATCGGTGTAGTTGGTAACGGCTTTTACGATGGAAGCCGCACGTTTTGCCGGGTTGCCTGATTTGAAGATACCGGAACCAACAAAAACACCCTCTGCTCCGAGCTGCATCATCAGTGCTGCATCGGCAGGAGTTGCCACACCGCCGGCTGCAAAGTTGACAACCGGGAGACGGCCGTTGTCATGAACATACTGAACAAGGTCGTACGGAACCTGCAGGACCTTGGCTGCCTCAAACAGCTCATCTTCACGCATAGAGGTCAGTTTCTGGATTTCGCTGTTCATTTTTCTCATATGGCGGACGGCCTGTACGATATCGCCGGTTCCCGGTTCACCTTTGGTACGGATCATGGATGCGCCCTCATTGATCCGGCGGAGTGCCTCACCGAGATCCTTTGCACCGCAGACAAACGGTACTTTGAAGCTTCGTTTGTTGATATGGTAAACATCATCTGCCGGAGAGAGAACCTCACTCTCATCAATGTAGTCGATTTCGATGGCTTCGAGTACCTGCGCCTCTACAAAGTGCCCAATACGGCATTTTGCCATAACCGGGATAGAAACGGCTTCTTGAATGCCGCGGATCATCTTCGGATCACTCATACGGGAAACGCCGCCGGCGGCACGGATGTCTGCCGGAATCCGCTCCAGTGCCATAACGGCACAGGCACCAGCTTCCTCTGCAATATGTGCCTGCTCCGGAGTGGTAACATCCATGATGACGCCGCCCTTTAACATCTGTGCCAGTTCTTTGTTCAGCTTGTATCTCTCGTTTACTGCTGTCATAATAATCTCCTCCGTGTCTGATAAATTACAGGTGATAAATTTTAGTTCCTGTTTTAGCTTTACTTTTGCTCTGCCACACAGTATACTGGTAAAGTGACTATAAAAAAATTGCCAAAACCAATATATTCAGTAAGGTCAGATGAGAGGAGAACGGTCGGATGCTGACGTATAATTTTGCGAATATAGGGTCAGATTCCCTGTATGAATATTTATATAAATGTATCAAAAATGACATATTGCTGGGAAATATCCGCCCCGGAGAGAAGCTGCCGTCGAAACGGACGTTCGCGAAAAATCTGGGTATCAGCGTCATTACCGTCGAGAATGCCTATGCGCAGCTTGTTGCGGAAGGCTATCTGTATTCCATGCCAAAGCGCGGATTTTATGCAGCTGATCTGGAAATTGAGGATTCCATGCGGGATGCGGTGCCAAAAGAGATCCTGCAGGTGGCAAACGGGGAGACTTCCTATTTTGCGGATTTTTCCAGTAACCAGACGGACAGCGAGATTTTTCCGTTTACAATCTGGACGCGGACGGTGCGTGCTGTCCTGAATGACAACCGGATCCAGCTCATGATCAATTCTCCGTGCGCCGGGATTTTAAAGCTGCGCAGTGCGATTGCAAAATATCTGCGCGAGTTTCGTGGAATGCAGGTGCTGCCGGAGCAGATTATTGTCGGCGCAGGAACGGAGTATCTGCATAACCTTCTGATTCAGCTTCTCGGAAGCGATCTTGTTTATGGAGTAGAGGATCCCGGATATCACAAAATTGCGCGGATTTATGAGAGTATGAAGGTGCGGTACGAGCCAGTGCCGCTCGATCAGGACGGTGTTTCGGTGCAGGAGCTGGAAAAAAGATCGGTTGATATTATTCATACATCCCCGTCCCATCACTTTCCAACCGGGACAGTCATGCCGGTCAGCCGTCGCTATGAACTGCTCGGCTGGGCGGCAAAATCAGATCATCACTATATCATTGAGGACGATTATGACAGTGAGCTGCGTCTCGGCGGAAAGCCATTTCCAACGCTGCAGAGCATCGACGTTTCGGACAAGGTCATCTATATGAATACGTTTACGAAAACACTTGCCTCCACGGTACGGATCAGCTATATGGTGCTGCCGCAGACACTGGCAGAGAAATTTTACCGCGAGCTGTCGTTTTATTCGTGTACCGTTTCCAACTTTGAGCAGTACACACTGGCAGAGTTTATTGAGAACGGCAGTTTCGAAAAACATATCAACCGGCTGCGGAACTATTATCAGAACAAACGCGACTTAATTCTGCAGGCGCTCGAAAAGAAACCGCTCGGAGATTACGTGACGATCGAAGAGGAAGAAGCGGGCGTCCATTTCCTGATGCATCTTTGCACCGATCAAAAAGAAGAGAAGATCGTCACGCAGGCGAAATCCCGCGGCGTAAAATTAAAGCCGCTCTCCGGCTATTACGCAGACACAGCGGAGGCGGCAAAGCAGGAAAATACGTATGTCATGAATTATTCCTCCATTGATCCGGCAGCAATGGAGCGGGCAGCGGGAGTGCTGCTTCATATTCTGCAGATACCTGGCAGATGATCTGCGAAACGAAAAGAATCGGAAGGATTGGGTGGCTGGACGCAGAGAATGATAGACACTGTTTCCAGAATGGACATGTCTGCGCATCCCCAAGTTACTGAACTGATAGAATGGAGAAAAGCATATGACGAATTGTGAAATGATGGAGATTGCCATGAGGCAGTCTGCGGAAGATATGGGATGCCATGTAGAAGATTTCAAGGCGGACAAAAATGTTGTTGTTCCCATAAATTTAGGAAAGAAGGCCCGCAAATATTTGAAAGAGCCTATTACCTGCAATCTGGTTTCCTATGGAAATAATATCATGGCGGCTTCTATACCGGAGACGATGGATCTGGTGTCTGCGTATGTAGACAAATTCGAATTTTACCACTGTTTTGAGACGCCAAACATGCATTGGCTGAATGAACGTTTAGCTGAAAAAGGTCACAAAATATGTTTCATGGCAGAATACTATCTGCCGGACATCAGCCGGATACCGACTCTTTCCTGTGCCTATGTGACACGAGTATTAACACAGGAAGCTTTTGCGGATTTGTATCGACCGGAATGGAGCAATGCGCTTTGCGAAGATCGGAAGAATCTGGATGTACTTGGCGTCGGCGCATATGATGGAAGCACGCTGGTGGGACTTGCCGCCTGTTCTGCCGATTGCGACGATATGTGGCAGATTGGTGTGGATGTCTTGCCGGAATACAGACGACAGGGGATTGCCTCTGCACTGACAAGCAGACTTACAAAAGAGATCATAAACAGGGGAAAAGTACCTTTTTACTGTACCGCCTGGTCTAATGTCAGATCTGTAAGAAACGCTGTCAAAAGCGGTTTTATACCGGCATGGGTAGAAATGACTGCAAAACCGGCAAATATTGTTGATGAGATGAACTTATAGAGGGATCTTTCTTGTCGATTCCCGCTGAATCAGCTGTGCATGCAACAAATACGTACTGATTGGGATGTGATTGAGAAGACTTGACAATGCAAAAAATCCACTTTTTCCGAGCTCCAGCCGATCTTGTCTGATGGTTGTAAGGGGCGGTGACGTACAAGCGGCAATCGGCAGGTCATCAAATCCAATAATGCTGATATCATCAGGAACCTGGAATCCCAGCTGCTGACATTGCGTGAGCGTTGCACTTGCAAGGGTATCCTGGTTGCAAATAATAGCAGTGATTCCGTTTTCTAGGAAACGGGGAAGATGCTTTTCCATACATTCTGACAGATAATAAGAACAGCCGATCGCAGCAGGAGAAGTCTTCAGTCCATGCTGGTGCATGGAACGGAGAAAGGCAGCATGGCGTGCCTGGAGAACCCGGGCACCGAGGGAGCTGCTCAGATAGGCGATCTTCCGGTGTCCAAGTCCGGCAAGATAAGAGACGGCAAGTTCCATTCCCTCCTCATTATCAATACCTACATAAGCGGTGGAAGGATTCCCTACTATATAGTTGTCGAAAAGAACAGCCGGTGTGCGGCTGATTTTAAAGTCCTGAATCCAGGGATCGCTCAGGGAAAAGCCGACCACAAAAGCTCCTATATAATCATGCTCCAGCATGAAAACATCATAATGCTGGCTTCTTTGGGTCTTAATATCAACAGGCACAATTTCAACATCAAATCCGGCCGGTTCTGCCATCTGACGAAAACCCACCAGGATATCATAGGCAAAATGATGCGGTTCCTGATACCGCATATTCTCTTTTTCTATTATAATACAGACTTTTTTTGTCGGTTTCTTATAACGCCGCAGCTTCGTATAACCCAGAGCTACGGCAGTTTCCAAAACCTGTTTCCGTAAAGCTTCGCTGATATCAGGCGCGTCATTGAGCGCTTTGGATACCGTGCTCTTGGAAACTCCCATTTTATCAGCAATATCCTGAATGGTAGTCATAATCGGCAATCCTTTCACAAAACAAAAAATGTAAACTCCCAGCTATCATAGGTGTCAAAAGACCTTTTGATCCCGGTATCATTATATAAAATCATAAGATAAAAAGCAATCAATACCTTGAAAAAGAAATGTTTCGTTAAGTTTCGAAAAAAGAAAGCATCCTGCACAAAAATCATCCTAAAAATTATCTGAATTTTACGAAAGCGCAGGGAAAAATGGAAATTGGTTGACGAAGAAATAAAAAAGGCTTATAGTAAAGTTACGAAACAATACGAAACAAAAAAGTGATCGTGTTTCTTACAAGGATGCAAAAAACAGCTTTAGAGCTATGCGGGAGGAAAATGAGATGGAATTTAGTGGTGTATACCATAAAACTTCAGAACAGATGAGTTATGCCCTGGATGAGGACAGACTGATTGTCAATATCAAGACAGGATATGATGTAAAACAGATTTTTATCCATTACGGAGATCCTTATGAAGCCGGAATTTTGGGCGGAAAAGAAAAGTGGATCGGAAAAAGAGAGGAAATGATATATAAAAAACGTCTGCCTTATCAGATCTGGTGGACAACAACGCTTCTTCCGGAATACAAAAGATGCAAATATTACTTTGAACTGCGGACGGAAAAGGAAGTCTGGTATTATTTTGAGGATGGTTTCCTGACAGAAGAACAGCTCCGGATGGATGGCCGTATGCAGCAGTGCTTTATTGTACCCTGGATGAACCCGGCAGATATCAATCGCACACCGGCATGGGTAAACGAAACGATCTGGTATCAGATTTTCCCGGATCGGTTCTGCAACGGGACACCGGAAAAAAACGGAGATGATATCACACCCTGGAGAAATCACGGAACCGTAACAAACGAAGAAAAATTCGGAGGAAATCTGGAAGGGATCCGTCAGAGATTATCGTATCTGCAGGAACTTGGGATTACCGGTATTTATCTGAATCCGATCATGAAAGCAGAGTCCAACCACAAATATGACACGACCGATTATACAAAAATAGATCCGTTTTTTGGCGATGCGGATACAATGAAAGCGCTTTGCAAAGAAGCGCATGAAAAAGGAATCCGCATTATGGTAGATGCAGTGTTTAATCATAGTGGAAGAAAATTTGAGCCGTGGATAGATATCCTGGAGCATGGAAAAGAGTCTCGTTATGCGGACTGGTTTATGGTAGAGGACTGGGAACAGGTTCAAAAAAGGGGAGACACCAGAGACCGACGGTTCTATTCCTTTGCATTTACAGACGGGATGCCAAAGCTGAATACAAACAACGAAGAGGTGATACAGTATTTCTGTAAAATCTGTGAGGACTGGGTACGGGAGTTTGATATCGACGGAATTCGTTTCGATGTAGGAAACGAAGTGTCGCACAGGTTCTTAAAGCGGATAAGGGAGCATTTAAAAACGATAAAGCCGGATATTTATCTTCTGGGGGAAATCTGGCATGATGCAAGCCAGTGGCTGCAGGGAGATGAATATGATTCTGTCATGAACTACCCGCTGCTGAGCGGAATCCATGATTTCTTTCTTGATAAAACAATGAAAAAAGAAGAATTTGAATATATGGTAAACCGTTGCTATACCATGTATATGCAGCAGAATAACGATGTACTTTTTAATCTCCTGGATTCCCACGATACCGAGAGGCTGATGAACCGTTTTCACGATCTGGACAAGTTCTACCAGCAGCTTGCAATCCTTTTTACGCTTCCGGGAAGCCCCTGTATTTATTATGGAACGGAGATCGCAATGGAAGGCGCTCATGATCCGGACTGCAGAAGATGTATGCCTTGGAGTGAAATTGAAAGCGAAGAGAATCAGAAAAAAATTGCAACGATGCGGAAACTGATCATGCTTCGAAGAAATGAAAAAGTGTGCAGAAGCCTGCATTTCCATTTTCCGAATGGCTATGAAAATGATCGGTGTGTAGAGTATATTAAACTAGACGAAGAGGGAAATAAAATCGAAGTTCTGCTCAACGCATCAGATGAGGAGATAAAAGTAAAAGGAGACGGGGAAGTACTTTTCGCCCGGGAATTTGACGGAGAGATACTTGGTGTAAATGGAACGTTAATTCGCAGGATGTAAGGGTTTCACCTGTTAGAAATATGTGCAGACAGGCACAAAAAAAGCATGTTTTCTGGAAAAGCCACCGGAAAACATGCTTTTTTGATCTCTTGACTCGCCAAAAACATAAGTAAGGAGCCATTTTTCGAAGGAAAATGAGCGGATTACGAATGTTTTTGAAGATTGCGTGAGTGCAAAGCACATAGCAATCTGGTATCACAGTGATCAGACGTTTAAAATACCGAACGACTGCAGCAGCAGTGCGGCAAGGAGCACGGGTGCAATAAACTTCACCATGACGATATACAGTCTCTTTCGACCGAACTTATATCCTCCCAGCGTCACCTCATCGATGATGACCTGCGGCTTTACAACCCATCCGATCAGAATACAGGAGAGAAGTGCGACAAGCGGCATCAGAAGGTTATTGCTGATAAAATCCATGACATCCAGGATCTGAGCCGTTGCGCCATTTGGAAGCTTCAGTTCAAAATAAAGCGCATTGTAGCCGAGGCATACGATGATACCGACGAGACACGCATAAACCGTTACAATCACAGTGCTCTTCTTTCTGCTGATGTGAAATTTGTCGATCATACAGGAAACAATGGATTCCATGACCGATACGGAAGATGTAATGGCTGCAAAGGAGACCATAAGAAAGAAAATGGTTCCGATTACGCCGCCTGCTGCTCCCATGGACTGAAAGACCTTCGGCAGGGAGACAAACATCAGACCAGGGCCGGCAGACATACCCTCTGTCCCCATAAAGGTAAATACGGCAGGAACGATCATCAAACCGGCGAGCAGCGCAACAATGGTGTCGAAAATTTCGATCTGGTTGATCGATTTCATCAGGTTTGTTTCTTTTTTTACGTAGGAACCATAGGCAACCATAATACCCATCGCTACACTGATCGAAAAGAAAAGCTGTCCGAGTGCGTCGACAAAGACGGTGAAAAATTTCTGCGGCGTCATTCCTTTAAAATTTGGAACAAGATAAATTTTCATACCCTGCAGTCCCGTACGGACGACACCGTCTGCATCGGTATGGGTCAGTGTCAGCGAAAAAATGGAAATTCCGATGATTAAAATCAGAAGGATCGGCATCAGAATTTTGCTGTAGTTTTCAATTCCCTTATTGACACCACGATATACAACGAATGCGGTAAGAAAAAGATAGATTCCCAACCACACAATCGGCTGCCATGTACCGGTAATATAGCCGGTAAAGTAACCATCCTCGGCAGCAGCAGTGCCATGTCCGGTGAGAAACACAGACAGGTATTTTAATACCCAGCCGCCAATGGAGCAGTAGTAAGGCAGAATGACAACCGGCACGATACTGGCGAGAAGGCCAAGACCGTTCCAGCCCGGGTGAATTTTACCGTAAGCGACAAGCGGACTTTGTCCGGTTTTTCTTCCGATGGCAATATCCGTTGTCAGCAGGGTAAATCCAAAGGTCAGAGCCAGTACGATATAAACTAAAATAAAGGTTCCGCCTCCGTCTTTTGCGGCAAGATAAGGGAAACGCCAGATATTTCCCAGTCCAACCGCGCTTCCTGCGGCAGCAAGCACGAAGCCGATCGATCCGGTAAAGCTGCCGCGCGTATGTTTCTTTTCCATATAAGATACATCTCCTTATTGATAGACTGACTGTTTTTAACAGCCGAATACTTCTATTATAAAGTCCGGACGATACTTCGTCAACCAGAAGATCTAGCGATTGACAATTTTAATTAGTTGTACTATCATCTAATTAGTTGTATATGCATCTATTTGAAACAGATCGAGAATGGACAGGAGGAACAGAAAAATGGATCCAACAGAACGGAAAATAACAAAAATAGCGCGGGAAGCCGGGAAATTTACGGTTCAGGCAATGAAAGAAGAGGGCATCGGCACAGCAGAATTTGACTTTATCCATCTGGTGCGCCATCATCCGGGCATCACGCAGACGGAAGTGCGCGAACAGTTAAAGATTGATAAAGGAGCCGCTGCAAGACGCGCTGCAAGCCTTGAGGCAAAGGGATATCTGATCCGGAAACCGAATCCGTGGGACGGCAGAAGCCAGCTTCTGTATGCTACGGAAAAAGCAGAAACTTTGAAAAATTCCAAAGCAGAAATTGAAACGGTTTTTTATGAATGGCTGCTTTTGGAGCTTCCGGAAAAGGAGGCAGAAAGCTTCTGCGAAACACTGGACAAGCTGTACTGGAAATCGAAGAGAGAACGGCAGAATCATTTTGCGGAACTTTCAAAAATTTTAAGTGAAAAAGCAGATAAAACAATAAAAGCAACAGCAGAAGGAGGCAGCAGCGATGAAGGATGAAACCTTTCGCCCGAACCGGGTGCTCTCTTACTTTCAGGAAGAATGGAAAATTCTCTTTTTGGTTACGGTTTCAGGTCTCATCTATAATCTGGGACTTCTTGCAGGCCCCTGGTTTGAGGGAAAAATGACAGGAAAGCTGGTTGATCTCCTGGGTGGCACAGGAACCTTCCACCAGATGCTGATGCTGGTCACGGCCTATGTCGTGAGTATTGGCATTGTGCAGGTTTCCCGCTATTTCAAACGGTTCTATGTCAGAAGATTTGCCAACAACGTCAACCGGCATATGAAGCAGATTCTTTACGGAACGCTGGTTCGCAAAAGCCGCTTGGAGCTGGAAGCGGAAGGTACCGGAAATGTACTGACGAAGGCCATTCTCGACGTAGACGATTGCGTAGAAGGAATGCGGAAATTTACAACGGAAATCTTCGATACCGGCGTTGCCCTTCTCGCCTATGCGTGCATGCTGCTCTGGTACGACTGGAAGCTGGCCCTTCTCTGTATGATTTTCCCGCCGGTTTCCTACGTGATTGCGGAAAAGATGAAGGTCATTGTACAGAAAACAGGTGCCGCCTATAAGGTGCAGTCGGGTGCATTAAGTGCCGCAACCCTGGACCGTGCGGCAAACGCGATCACCTATCGTGTCTTTGGCTGCGAGGAAGACAGAAAAGCTGCATATGAGAAAAACCTTTCCGCTTACGAGAATGCTGCTGTCCGTGCCAATATCTGGAACACGGCAATGCCGCCGATTTACCGGATCATCTCGATGGCGAGCATTCTGTTTATCCTGTACTTCGGAGGCAGAAATGTTCTTCATGAGGGCTGGACACCGTGGACTATCGCCGTATTTACGACGTTCCTGTCCTGCTACACAAAGCTTGCTACTAAATCATCGAGTGCGGCAAAGCTGTTCAACGCGGTACATAAAGCACAGGTTTCCTGGAAACGAATCAAGCCGCTCTTGCAGAATTCCGAAGCAGAACCAGAGCTTCCGGCCGCAGCGCCTGCAAAGCTTTCGGTCGGTCATCTGCATTTTGCCTATCCGAACGGAAAAGAGATCATCCATGATCTGTCGTTTGAAGCAGCTCCGGGCCAGATCATTGGTGTGACGGGACCGGTTGCATGCGGAAAATCAACGCTTGGAAAGACCTTCCTCTGCGAATCACCGTATGAGGGAAGCATCACTTTCGGCGGAAAAGAGCTTGGAAAAATGGAAAAAACAGACCGGAACCGCATCATCGGTTATCTCGGCCACGATCCGGAGCTGTTTCATGGAAGTGTGGAAGACAATATCCGCCTCGGCGGAAAACAGGGCGCGGAGGAAATGATTCGGACTGTCTGCTTCGAAGAAGAGACAAAAGCAATGGAGGACGGCATTCATACCCTGGTCGGAACAAGCGGTGTCCGTCTCTCAGGCGGCCAGGCGCAGCGCCTTGCCCTTGCGAGAACGTTGTATCACAAACGGCCGGTTCTGGTTCTCGATGATCCATTCTCGGCACTCGATAAAAAGACGGAAGCACAGATTTTTGCAAACGTAAAAGAGCTGGCACGGGATTCCATTGTCATTCTGATTTCTCATCGTCTCTATCTGTTCGATCAGATGGATCAGGTGATCTGGATGGATGAGGGACATACGAAAGTCGGCACACATGAGGAGCTCCTCGCAGAGGTTCCGTCCTACGCAGAACTCTGCCGTGATCAGACGAAGGGAGGCAGTAACGATGAAAAATAAAGAATCTGTATTGCAGGTCATCAAAGAGACGGTCCGAAAACACGGTGTTTTGTCCGCCGGACTTTTTGCAGCCGTCTGCGGTGCCGTTATTTTCGCACTGCTCCCGCCGCTTATTCTGGCACAGCTGATTGACCGGCTCACCAAGAATCACACCCTCTGGACGGGCGGAATTCTGCTGTATTTCGGACTGCTCGCCCTGACTGGTCTTCTCGAATCCGCAAGGGAGAGTCTTCTGACGGTATTCGGCCAGAGAATTACGCATGCACTCCGGAGCAGTCTGATGGAAAAGTTCGGACGCCTTTCTGCCAATGAACTGAACCGCCAGGAGCCGGGTGCCCTGGTATCGAGATTCGTCGGTGATGTCGATACCGTGGAAAATCTGTTCACCTCCGGTATCATCAGTATGTTTGCCGATGCGTGCAAGATTTTAAGTATTCTTGTTGTCATCTGGGTGACAAACCGCGGACTTACGATTGTTCTGATTGTTCTTCTGCCGGTCCTGTTCCTCTTTACCCGTTACGTACAGAAAAACATGCTGGCATCCCAGATTGCCAACCGCCGCGCGGTCAGCCGTGCTTCCGGCCACGTTCCGGAGACGCTGCACAACATTCGGACCATCCACTGCCTGCAGAAAGAGACGTATATGGAGCAGCAGTATGCGCGCTATATCGATGACAGCTACAGTGCGATGGAGAAGACCAACTTTTACGATGCCGTCTATTCTCCGGTTATTCTAATTTTAAATGCCATTGTGGTTGCTGTTGTCATGCTGCTTTCCGCATCCGGCAATCCGACCGTGTTAAAACTGTTCGGTATGTCCGCCGGAACCGCCGTTGCAGTCATGAACTACATTTCCCAGATCTTTACTCCGGTCGAGAGCCTTGGTATGGAAATCCAGACGATTCAGTCCGCCCTTGCCGGTATCGCAAGAATCAATGAGTTCTACGGTCTGGAGGAGAAAAAAGCGCCTGCTGCCATCGCGGAACGTGCGGAGCAGGATATAGCCGCGGAGTTAAAAGACGTTACGTTCGGATACGATGAAAACCAGGTCATTCTGAATCATGTGAGTCTGCAGATCAAAAAAGGCGAGCAGGTAACGCTCTCCGGACGAACAGGTGCTGGAAAGAGTACCATTTTCAAATTGCTGCTCGGCTTATATGAGCCGCAGAAAGGAAAGGTTCTGATCCAGGGCGTTCCGTCCATTGATCTGACGGATGAAAAGAAACGAAACGTTTTCGGCTATGTGGAGCAGTCGTTCCATATGGTGCCGGGATCAGTAAAAGACCAGATTACGCTGTACGATACGAAGATTTCGGATGCAAATGTGAAAAAGGCTGCGGAGCTGACCGGACTTGCCGAGACGATCGAGGCGCTTCCGGACAAGTACGATACCTTATGCACACCGGACCTCTTCTCCCAGGGCCAGTGGCAGCTTCTCTCGATTGCCCGCGCGGCTGCGGCAGAGCCGGAAATCCTGCTCCTCGATGAGATTACGGCAAACCTCGACGCAGAAACCGAGAAAATGGTGTTGAATGCACTGCGGAGAGTATCCAAAGACCGTACCGTAATTTCCATTTCCCACCGAACCATGGCGGAGACGGGACGCGTGATTCCAATTTCATAATTTCTTTTCGTTCATTAAATTTTTGAAACAAAGCGTGCCGGATGCATTCTGACAAAAAAAGATGCGCCGACACGCTTTCTTTGTCCCGCTAGGCAGAACAAAATAGAGCGGAGGAGCGGGTTTCAATTGACACAAAAAAGGGGAGCAAGTACAATAAAAGTAACGAAAAGAGAGGAGGCGGTATTCAGTTGAGAAAGAGAAAATGGAAATTCCGCATCGCAGGCGGCGCTGTCACGCTGCTTGGCATCTATCTGATGGCGGTCGGCTACGGAGAGACGATCACACTCACCATCGCCACGGTTGTCCTGATTTTCGGCATTGCCATCTGGTCCATGGCAACCCCGGAGAGCTACAATTCCATGACGGATATGATTGCTATGATCTCCATGGAGAAGCCGCGGAAAATCGAAGAATTTTATGAGGCTTACAAGAACGTCGATACACCGTTCGGTTCCGCGTGGCTTGCAAAATTCTACACGATGCGGCAGAAAGTACTCGTTTTCGGACCGGACGCCAAGGGAGAATATCTCTACTTCTGGCTGAACAAAGACGGTCATGTCGGTTATTTGGGATATTCCTTCATCGAAGGCTTTATCAAAAAGAAACTCACCACACCCGTGTATCCGATTCATGAAGATGTTGCAGAGAACCTCGCAGACCATCTAAGCTACCATTCCGATCTGATGATGTTCCAGAGCGAATTAAAAGCGAATCTGGAGCATTTCGTCAAAACCGGAACGGTACAGTCGTTTCAGAAGATTTCGGCGTCCCAGATTTACACTTTCACGGAGGATTACCGTCTGACGGGCCAGCATTTCGATCTGGAGGATACAGACGGAAACCTAGTCTACGAGATCGACAGCACGGTGCCGCTGAAAACGTTTTATATCTACGATGCGATGCACACCGAAATCTTCCGTATGACGAAGGAACTGCTCCACGCACTGCCGACGTACCGCTTTTGTCTGTACGGCGAGCCGTATGGTGTGTTGAAAAAGCAGTTTGCACTCGTACGGGATCAGTTCTCGATGGAACTGCCGGAGGGAAAACTGGAACTCCGGGAATATGCCGGCTCCATCGGCCACAATTACTCGGTAAAACTGAACGGAACTATGATCGGCGCCATCGTCGACAATATGGATCTTACCGTCGGAAACATCATGTTCGACAATGCATTTCTAATTGTCTACGATGCAAAATATCTGCCGCAGCTGACAGCACTCGCTGTGATGGCGGCAAGAGAACTGGCACGCGACAAGGACGGCGGTTTTTCCAACAGGTCCTGACAAAAGAAAGAGAGGGGAATCTATGAGAAAAACGACAAAATTGTTTTTGGGTTTTACAGCAGGACTTCTGCTTCTGTGCGGATGCTCGGCGGCAGAAGAAAAGTTAGGGTATGAAAACGCGGATGTGGCAAAAGAAGCCCTTGCATCGGCTTCGTTCGTCCGCATGCGCTGTGATCTGGATAACGTTGACGCTTCGGGAAACATTTATGCGGATGAAAAGGCTGCCGCGTATATGAAAAACAGCGGTCTCTTTGATCAGACCTGGACGATCTCTATTTCCGGCGAAGAATGGTTCCATATGAAAATTGTGACGGACGAAGAAATCAATAAGATGACAAAATCCGCTACTACCTATGCATTCTATGATCCGGACAACAACCTGCTTGGCTATGCACAGGAGCGCGTGACGACACCGGATCAGATGCCGGAAGCGTATTACATTATTTTTCTCGATGCAGATCTGAACGAAAAACCATATTACGCATCAGAGGATGGACATACCATTTATACAGAGGGCGGAACGGTGATCGGTTCTGCGAAAAAAGAGATGGACTGGTCCGGTTCACAGTGCAATCTCTATGTGAACCTGGAGGATAACGGTACGCAGGTGATGGATTTCCAGGATAAATACGCCTTGCTCGATATGATGTACGATGAGGCAAATGAGTATTACAAAGATAACAAGTAAGGCGGAGGAAAAAGGCAGTTGAAAAAGAGAATATATACAGCCGCTGGTCTTTTTCTTGCCGCCGCTCTGGTGCTTGGCGGCTGCGGAAAAGAAAAAGTGCCGGAATCTGAGTTTGCAACTGCGGATGAGGCAAAAGAGGCGCTTACATCGGCAGAAACCATAGAAATCTACTTTGACCTGTATGGAAGTAAACGAAAGACGAAGATTGTGGCAGACGGAAAAGTGGCGGGCTATCTTCAGAAGAATACGGTCTATATCAACGAGGAGGAGTGGTTTTCGATTGACTATGTGGAGGATGAGCCCATCAATGACAGAGAAGGCTCCGGCACGACGTACGGCTATTACGACGCATCCGGTACGTGTCTTGGCTATGCGCAGGAGCAGTATGTGGATACCTCCTATGGAAAAGATACAAGACTGATTTTCCTTGATGTAGATGAAACGCCGCTCGATTACCAGAGTTCGAGAAGCGGCAGGATTCTGTATGATGAAAATGACGAGGAGATCGGCAGCGGAAAGATCGGGCGATCAGGGGTCAGTCTTCTTGACCAGTGGTACACGAATCTTTACTGTGCCGTCTTTAAGACCGAGACGGACGGCACGCGGCAGATTGATTTCATGGACCGGATGGCGATGCTGTGGCGTCTGGAGCGCGATTACCGCTCAATTGACGACAATCCTGTCAACACCGGCGTGCAGATTTATGAAACGGTTGCCGTTGTTTTTGTGCTGATCCTGTTGATTGGTTCGTCTTTCTCAAAATGGAGACAAAAAAAGAAAAATTAAAGGGAATGCTCGCTTCCTGGACGGCTGGTTTTGAGAAAAAACCACTGACAGGAAGGGGGCATTTTATACGCTTGTGAATCTTGCACAATTTCTGGTTTCATGCTAAAATTGTGCAGGTATGACGTTTGTTATACTTCTTATATTTATTCTTGAGAAAAGGTATGAAATACAAATGAATGATACAGAAACAAAAAACACAGCGGTAAAAGCGCCGGCATTGATGTCCACGCGGCCTGTGACAGCACAGGATGCGCTGGATCAGTGTGAGAAACTTTCCCCGATGATGGTACATTATTGCCAGACGAAGACGGGCTTGACTGACCCGGCTAATACCATTTTGTTTTACCGCTTAGGTGATTTCTACGAAATGTTCTTCGAGGATGCCACCCTGGTATCCAAAGAACTTGAGCTTACGCTGACCGGAAAGGACTGCGGCATGGAGGATCGCGCTCCGATGTGCGGTATCCCGTATCACGCTGCAGAAGGGTATATCAACCGTCTTGTAGAGAACGGCCATAAGGTTGCGATCTGCGAGCAGATGGAGGACCCGAAACAGGCAAAGGGCATGGTAAAGCGCGAAGTCGTCCGCGTTGTCACACCGGGTACGACGCTGATCCCGCAGGGACTTGATGAGACGAAGAACAACTACATCATGTCGATCGTCTGCATGGAGGGATGCTTCGGTATCTCTACGGCAGATATCTCGACCGGCCAGTGCCTCGTCACGGAAATGGACAAGCCGCGCCGCCTTGTGGATGAGATCACGAAGTTTATGCCGGCGGAAATCATCTGCAATCAGTCGTTCCTGCTCTGCGGCATTGATGTGGAGGATCTCCGGACCCGTCTTCATATCTGCGTGAATGCATTGGAAGACTGGTATTTCGACGATGATATCTGCCGCCGTACGCTGCAGGAACAGTTCCATGCTGCTACGATGGAAGGCCTTGGCATCGCCGATTACAACTGCGGAACAATTGCAGCCGGTGCGCTGTTCCAGTATCTGCACGAGACACAGAAATCGGATCTGTCTCACATGAATTCGATTACACCGTATGTGACAGACAAATATATGCTGATTGACAGCTCCAGCCGCCGGAATCTGGAATTGGTGGAAACGCTGCGGGAGAAGCAGAAACGCGGCTCCCTCCTCTGGGTTCTCGACAAAACCCGCACGGCGATGGGCGCGCGTCTTCTGCGAAGCTACGTGGAGCAGCCATTGATCGACGAGGATGAAATCAATGCAAGACTCGATGCTGTAGAGGCTCTAACGGGGCAGGCGATGATCCGCGAGGAAATCCGTGAATACCTCCGTCCGGTTTATGACCTCGAGCGTCTCGTCGGAAGAATCAGCTACCAGTCCGCGAATCCGCGTGACCTGATCGCCTTTAAATCGTCGCTGCAGATGCTGCCTTACATCAAGCAGCTCTTAAACTCGTTTGACGGCGGCGCTTTGGCGCAGATTCAGGAGGATCTCGACCCGCTGGAAGACCTCTATCAGCTTGTCGATGCGGCAATCGTCGATGATCCGCCGTATCTGATGCGCGACGGCGGTATGATCAAGGACGGCTATAACGAGACGGTCGATAATTACCGTCACGCCAAGACCGAGGGAAAACAGTGGCTGAGTGAGCTGGAGGCAAGCGAGCGCGAGAAAACCGGCATCAAAAATATGAAGGTCAAATACAACAAGGTATTCGGCTATTATCTGGAGGTCACGAACTCGTTTAAAGATCTTGTCCCGGATTACTATACGAGAAAACAGACGTTGACGAATGCGGAGCGCTACATTACCCCGCGTCTGAAGGAACTCGAGGATACGATTCTCGGTGCGGAGGATAAACTGTATGCGCTGGAATACGATCTTTTCTGTACGGTGCGCGATACAGTTGCCGGTGAGGCGGAGCGGATTCAGCGCACGGCGCAGGCTCTGGCACGGCTCGATGTGTACGCATCGCTTTCCTACGTTGCCGAGCACAACCACTATGTGCGTCCGAAGCTGAACAGCCGCGGAAAGATTGATATCAAGGACGGCCGTCACCCAGTGGTCGAGAAGATGATTCCAAACGATATGTTTATCGCAAACGATACCCTGCTTGACAACGGTGACCATCGCGTTTCCGTCATCACCGGACCGAACATGGCCGGTAAATCGACGTATATGCGCCAGACGGCCCTCATTGTGCTGATGGCACAGATCGGTTCGTTTGTTCCGGCTTCGAAGGCAAACATCGGTATTGTGGACCGGATCTTTACCCGTGTCGGCGCATCCGATGACCTGGCAAGCGGCCAGAGTACGTTTATGGTTGAGATGACGGAGGTGGCAAATATTCTTCGGAATGCAACCTCGAACAGTCTGCTGATTCTCGATGAGATCGGAAGAGGAACGAGTACGTTCGACGGTCTTTCGATCGCCTGGGCGGTGATTGAGCATGTGGCGAATCCGAAGCTGCTCGGCGCAAAGACACTGTTCGCTACGCATTACCATGAGCTGACTGAGCTTGAAGGAAAGCTTCCGGGCGTGCACAACTACTGTATTGCCGTTAAGGAAAAGGGCGACGATATCGTATTCCTGCGTAAAATTGTACAGGGCGGCGCAGATAAGAGCTACGGTATCCAGGTAGCGCGTCTTGCGGGAGTGCCGGAGTCAGTGCTCTCCCGGGCGCAGGAGCTGGTGGAGCAGCTGAGCGATGCCGATATCACTGCTGCGGTCAAGGATCTGACCATGCAGAAAAAACCGAAGGCAAAGCCGGTTCACTACGACGAGGTCGATATGGCACAGATGTCGCTGTTCGATACGGTGCAGGACGATGATATCATCAAAGAGCTCTCGGAGCTTGATATCTCGAATATGACACCGATGGATGCTTTAAATACCCTGTACCGTTTCCAGGGAAAGGTGAAAAACCGCTGGAAATAGGGGAATACTGGATCAGAACATAAGTTAGAATCAATCCGAAACAGAAAGGAACAACATGGCTACCATAGCAGTACTGGATCAGAATACGATCGATAAAATTGCGGCCGGTGAGGTCGTGGAACGGCCGGCTTCCGTGGTAAAGGAGCTGGTGGAAAATGCAATGGACGCCGGTGCGACGGCGATCACCGTGGAAATCCGCGACGGCGGTATCTCGCTGGTGCGGATCACGGATAATGGAAGCGGCATTCCGGCCGAACAGGTGCCGCTCGCTTTTCTACGCCACGCGACGAGCAAGATCCGTTCCGTGGAAGAACTCGTGCAGATTGCATCTCTTGGCTTCCGCGGCGAGGCGCTCTCGAGTATCTCGGCGGTTGCGCAGATCGAGATGATTACGAAAACGCCGGATGCGCTGACGGGAACGCGGTATGTGATTGAGGGCGGCGCGGAGAAGGCCAATGAGGAGGTCGGTGCCCCGACCGGAACAACCTTTCTGGTCCGGAATCTTTTTTACAACACGCCGGCTCGTCAGAAATTCTTAAAAACGCCGGTTACGGAGGCGAATGCGGTGACTTCCGTTGTGGAGCAGCTTGCGCTGTCGCACCCGGGGATTTCGTTTAAATATATGGTGAATTCACAGGTGAAGCTCCATACGAGCGGCAACCGGAATTTAAAAGAACTGGTCTATAATATTTACGGCCGCGACATCGCGCGGGAGCTGATCGAGATTCACTCGGAAAGCCCGCTGATGACGATCGACGGCTTTATCGGAAAACCGGTGATCTCGAGGGGAAACCGGAATTTTGAAAATTATTACGTGAATGGACGGTATGTGCGGAGCAAGCTGCTCGCCCGTGCGATTGAGGACGGATATCAAACATCGATGATGCAGCATAAATATCCGTTTACGCTGTTCTATGTCCAGATGGATGGAGAGGCGGTGGATGTCAATGTGCATCCGACGAAGATGGAACTTCGTTTTTCTCATCAGGAGGAGATTTACCGCCAGATGCGCGATATGATTTCAGGTGCGCTGAATCACAGGGAGCAGATTGTGAAGGTTTCGCTTTCTTCCGACAGGGAACGGAAAGCAGAGGAAAAAGCGGCACGGAAAGAACAGATTGTTGTTCCGGAACCGTTCGAGCAGAAACGGCAGGTAAAAGAAGGCTTTGCACGGCAGTCCCTTCCGGTGGAGCCGGTTTCCAGCCAGAGCAGAAGAATGCCAATTTTCCCGGAGGTGGAACGAAATGGATACCGCGCAGCGAAAACGTATGTGCCGGTTCAGCAGATGACGGGAATGACGCGGGAAGAGGAAGAACTGTTTGAGCCGGGTGCAGGAAACGTGCCAAAGACGGCAGACCTCTCAAACGCGGACGCAATACAGCATCAGCAGGAGCCAGATGCAGTTCCAACGGTATCTTCCATGCCGGAAGAATCCTCATCCGCATCTGCTTCGCCTGAGCCAGAAGGCCAGATGCAGCTCTTTGATGAGCAGTTTCTTACCCCGGAGGCAGAGAAATCGCACCGCATCATCGGCCAGGTTTTCGATACGTACTGGCTGATTCAGTACGGCGAGAATCTCTACATCATCGATCAGCATGCCGCGCACGAAAAGGTACTGTTCGAGCGGATGATGAAAAATTACCGGGAAAAGAACGTCACCTCCCAGATGGTGAGTCCTCCGCTGATCGTCTCCTTAACGCCGCAGGAAGCAGATCTTGTGACCCGTTACATGGACGTTTTCCAGTCCTTCGGCTACGAAATTTCCCCGTTCGGCGGAAAAGACTATGCGATCAACGCCGTGCCGCACAACCTGTACGGTATTGCGACGGAGGAGCTGTTTATCGAGATTCTCGACAATCTTGAGGAGGTCCGCGAAAAGCCGCTGGAGATTTTAAAAGACCGTCTGGCGACGATGTCGTGCAAGGCCGCCGTAAAGGGCAACAATCATCTTTCCTATGCAGAGGCGGAGCAGCTCATTGCCGAGCTTTTGACGCTCGAAGATCCGTATCACTGCCCGCACGGCCGGCCGACGATCATTTCCCTCTCGAAACGGGAACTGGAAAAGAAATTTAAGAGAATTGTGTAGGTGATTTTTTTGAAAAAACCTTTGATTATCCTGACCGGTCCGACCGCTGTCGGCAAGACGAAGCTGTCGATTTCGCTTGCCAAAGCGGTGAATGGGGCCATTATCTCCGCGGATTCCATGCAGGTCTACCGCCATATGGATATCGGATCTGCCAAAATCCGCCCGGAGGAGATGTGCGGCGTTCCGCATTATCTGATCGATGTGCTCGATCCTTCCGAAGAGTTTCACGTCGTGAAGTTTGTGGAACTGGCGCATGAAGCGCTGGAAAAAATATACGCCGCCGGACAGATTCCGATCGTGACGGGCGGCACCGGCTTTTATATCCAGGCGCTTTTAAAAGAAGTTGATTTTACGGAATCGCACGGTGAACTGCCGATCCGGAAACAGCTGGAAGAAAAAGCAGCAACGGAGGAAGGCGCGGCAGAACTGTACCGGGAACTTTCCGAGGTTGATCCTGCTTCCGCGGAGACGATTCACCCGAATAATGTAAAACGTGTAATCCGGGCGCTGGAATATTATCACGAGACAGGACAGAAGATTTCGGAGCACAACGAGGAGCAGAAGCAGAAGGAATCTCCGTACTGTTCTGCTTATTTTGTGCTGAACGACGAACGTTCGATTCTGTATGACCGCATTGACAGGCGCGTCGATCAGATGATCCGCGACGGACTGGTTGATGAAGTTTTCCGTTTGAAAGAAATGGGATACACAAGAGATCTTGTCTCCATGCAGGGACTGGGCTACAAAGAACTGTTCCCGTATCTTGCGGGCGAATGCACGCTGGAGGAGGCCGTCTATATCATCAAGCGGGATACCCGTCATTTTGCCAAACGGCAACTGACCTGGTTCCGCCGGGAAAAGGATGTGATCTGGCTGAACAAGCCGGATTTTGACTACGACGAAGAAAAAATATTATCATATATGCTGGATCGCTGGAACGAAATCGTTTCGGCCGATGCAAAGGAAGAAGGAGAACAATCATGTTGACAGAAAAAGCTGCTATGTACAGCACACTTGGCATTTCCAAAGAGGTTTTCGCATTTGGAACGAAAATTGAGGAAGAATTAAAAGAGCGTTTTGCAAAAATTGATGAAATCGCAGAATACAACCAGTTAAAGGTCATCCACGCCATGCAGGCAAGCAAGGTCAGCGAGGCATGCTTATATGGAACTACAGGATACGGATACAATGACCTGGGACGTGATACGCTGGAGCAGGTCTATGCAACGTGCTTCGGCACTGAGGATGCACTGGTACGCCCGCAGATCGCCTGCGGAACCCATGCGCTTGCAACGGCGCTTTCCGGAAATCTCCGCCCGGGCGACGAACTGCTTTCTCCTGTTGGAAAACCGTACGACACCCTTGAGGAAGTGATCGGCATCCGCCCGTCCGTCGGATCTCTTGCGGAATATGGCGTAACTTACCGCCAGGTAGATTTAAAAGAGGACGGCTCTTTCGATTACGAAGGAATCAAAAATGCCATCAACAAAAAGACAAAGATGGTGACGATTCAGAGATCGAAAGGATATCAGACCAGACCAACGCTTTCTGTTACCCGCATCGGTGAACTGATTGCATTTATTAAAAATATCAAACCAGATGTCATCTGTATGGTCGATAACTGCTACGGCGAGTTCGTGGAGACGATCGAACCGACCAATGTCAGTGCAGATCTGATGGTCGGATCCCTGATCAAAAACCCGGGCGGCGGACTGGCTCCGGCCGGCGGTTACATTGTTGGAAAGAAAAAGTACGTGGAAAATGCAGCATACCGTCTGCTCTCCCCGGGACTTGGAAAAGAGGTTGGCGCAACACTCGGTGTGAACGGTTCCTTCTACCAGGGATTCTTCCTGGCACCGACCGTTACCGCAGCGGCATTAAAAGGTGCTGTCTTTGCTGCAAATGTTTATGAGAAACTGGGATTTGCCGTTGTTCCAAACGGAACCGAGAGCCGTCACGACATCATTCAGGCGGTAACGTTTGGAAAACCGGAAGGCGTCATCGCATTCTGCCAGGGTATCCAGGCAGCTGCCCCGGTCGACAGCTTCGTTTCCCCGGAACCTTGGGATATGCCAGGCTACGACAGCCCAGTTATCATGGCAGCTGGCGCTTTCGTGCAGGGCTCTTCCATTGAACTTTCTGCCGACGGCCCGATCAAACCACCGTACGCTGTCTACTTCCAGGGTGGGCTTACGTGGCAGCACGCAAAATTCGGTATTCTGATGAGTCTTCAGAAACTCGTCGATGCCGGTATGGTGACATTATAATGGCAAAAAATGTGGTAATTATCGGCGGCGGCGCGAGCGGACTGATGGCGGCAATTTGGGCCTCACGTCTCGGTGCCGCGGTCACTGTTCTGGAAAAGAACGATAAACCGGGCAGAAAGCTTCTTGCGACCGGAAACGGACGGTGTAATTTTACCAATCGTTATCAGGATGCATCGTGCTACCGCACGGGAAATCAGGAGCGTGCATCACGGGTTCTCGAACAGTTTACCGAACAGGACACCGAACAGTTTTTTGAACAGCTCGGCATCCGCATCCGGAGCCGTGAAGGCTGGCTTTATCCGGCCAGCGAGCAGGCACAGTCCGTTCTTGATCTGCTGGTTTTGGAAGCCAGATTCCGAAAGGTAAAAATCAAGACACGGGAAACGGCTGTTGCAGTGGAAAAAGCCGAAAATGGTTATCTGGTGCGCACCGAAGGATGGCAGTACCCGGCTGACAGCGTCATCATCTGCTGCGGAAGCTGTGCTTCCCAGATCGCCGGTTCCGACGGAGATACACTTCGATTTGCCGATCAGCTTCAGCTCGCTTCGATTCCGTTTTCCCCGGCCCTCTGCCCGCTCCGCTGCAAAGGAAACCAGTTTTCCTCCTGGGCGGGTGTTCGGGTGCGCGCGAAGATTACGCTTCTGGTTGAAAATCAGGAGATTCTGACGGAACAGGGAGAACTGCAGCTTACCGACTACGGTGTCTCCGGCATCCCGGTATTCCAGATTTCCCGGTTCGCTGTGCGCGCCTGCATGCAGAAAAAACGCGCTGAACTTCTCGTAGACTTCTTTCCGGAACTGACGGAATCGGAGCTTACTGCAGAATTTGTCAGACGGCAGGAAATCTGCCCGTATAAAGCGCCAAAAGAGCTTCTGATCGGCCTTCTTCCGGAAAAACTCATTCCGGTTCTGATCGGAAAGAAAAAGATTCCGGAAGAAATGGCAGGCGCCATCAAATCATATCGTTTACAGATCACCGGCCAGACCGACTTTGGAAAAGCCCAGGTGTGTGCGGGCGGCATCACGCTCGACCAGCTTACGGATTCTCTGGAATCGGTACAGCACCCTGGTATTTTCTTTGCGGGAGAAGCCCTGGACGTCGACGGCGTCTGCGGCGGCTACAATCTCCAGTGGGCCTGGTCCAGCGGAAGTGCAGCCGGAAGAGCTGCAGCAGGAGAACATACATGATTCGGATACAGCAATTAAAGCTTCCAGTCACTCACACACAGGAGGAACTGGAACAGAAAATAAGAAAAACACTGAAAATCGGAAAACACGATCTGCAGGAAATTGAGCTCTTACGCCGCTCAATTGATGCCAGAAAGAAATCCGAATTAAAATACGTTTATCAGCTTGATGTAAAAGTAAAAGATGAGAACGCCGTACTGCGGAAGGCGAAAAATAACCAGATCGTAAAAGCGGAGAAAAAGCCATATGTGTTCCCAAAATCCGGAGAACAGACTCTTGTTCACCGGCCGGTTATTATCGGAAGCGGTCCGGCAGGGCTTTTTTGTGCCTATGTTCTCGCAAAGCATGGCTACCGTCCGCTCGTTCTGGAGCGCGGCGAATCTGCAGAACAGAGAAAGAAAAGTGTCGATGCGTTCTGGAAAACCGGCGTTCTGAACCCGGAATCGAACGTACAGTTCGGAGAGGGCGGCGCCGGTACGTTTTCGGATGGAAAATTAAACACTTCGGTGAAGGATCCATCCGGCAGAAACCGTGAGGTACTCCGGATCTTCACGGAATGCGGGGCACCGGAAGAAATTCTGTACGATCAGAAACCGCACCTTGGCACCGATCAGCTCATCGGAATTGTGACAACGATGCGGAAAAAGATCGAGGCATGGGGCGGAGAAGTCCGTTTCGGAGCAAAAGTGACGGACTTTGGGATTGAAAACGGCAGACTCACTTCTGTAACCGTCAATGAAACCGAGAAGATTGCCGCGGAGACGGCAGTCCTTGCGATCGGCCACTCTGCACGCGATACCTTCTTTAAACTCTGCGAAAATAAGATCTCCATGGAAGCAAAATCCTTCGCTGTCGGCGTCCGCATTGAGCATCCGCAGAAGATGATCACGGAGGATCAGTACGGACCGGAGGCACCGGATTTTCTTGGGGCAGCACCGTATAAGCTCACCAATCAGTGTGAAAACGGAAGAGGTGTGTACTCATTCTGCATGTGTCCCGGCGGCTATGTTGTCAACGCATCCTCGGAAGCGGAACGCACCTGCGTCAACGGTATGAGTTATTCTGACCGGGAAGGTAAAAATGCGAACAGCGCTATGATTGTCACCGTAACACCGGAAGACTACCGCCCGTACCATGTAGAGGGAACGCCGGACGTACTCGATGGTGTGGCATTCCAGAGAGCGCTTGAACACGCTGCGTGGGAAGCCGGAAAAGGCAAAGTTCCGGTGCAGCTTTTTGGTGATTTCTGTGAAAACAGAGTTTCTACAGTACTTGGAGAGGTAACCCCTTCCATCTGCGGAGAATGGACTTTCGCCAATCTGCGGGAAGTTCTTCCGACGTTTATCGGAGACTCCCTTGTGGAAGGCATTCGTGCATCTGAGCGGAAAATCCACGGCTTTTCCCGTCCGGACGCCGTTCTTTCCGGCGTGGAAGCGCGTACCTCGTCACCGGTCCGCATTGTAAGAAATGAAACGCTCGAAAGTTCGTCGCTTACCGGTCTTTACCCGTGCGGAGAGGGCGCAGGCTATGCGGGAGGCATCACTTCCGCAGCCATGGACGGATTAAAAACGGCAGAGGAAATTGCAAAAAAATATATGAATTTTTCATAATTCCTATACATCTGCGGAAAGTTGTGCTAGAATGATGGGTGATTCAAACCAATGTATTCCATGAAAATTCCCGGAAGAGTGGTGGGAGGAATACATGAGAAAAAATGGATTACGAAACCTGCCGACGATGGAACAGCCATATGAAAAATGCCTGGAAAACGGCCCGGAAAGCCTTTCCGACGCGGAGCTTCTGGCTGTCATTTTACGATGCGGGGCAAGGGGAAAAACATCCCTGGAGCTCGCAAGAGAAATTCTTTCCCTTCCCGGAAAAGAGGAGGGCCTGTTAGGACTCTATCACTGTACAAGACAGGAACTTCTGCAGATCCGCGGAGTCGGGGAAGTAAAAGCGATCCAGCTCCAGTGCATCGGTGAGCTTTCCAAACGAATGGCCGCGGCCGGAGCAAGAAAAGGTCTCTGCTTTCATGATCCGGCTTCCATTGCGGATTATTACATGGAACGTCTCCGCCACGAGGATCAGGAGGTTCTTCTCTGCATGATGCTGGACACAAAAAATCAGCTTCTCGGAGAAAAGGAAATCACAAGAGGGACGGTCAATGCGACGATGATTTCGCCGCGGGAGCTTTTTCTTGCGGCACTGCAGTTCCGTGCGGTTCATATTCTGCTGGTTCATAACCATCCAAGCGGAATTCCGGAACCAAGCGGTGACGACATTACCGTGACACGGCAGATCCGGCGGGCGGGCGAAATGCTCGGCATTACCCTGCTGGATCACATTATTATCGGGGATCACTGTTATACCAGTATGCTGGAACAGGGAATCTGATCCTGAAAATCCGAGGCAGAAATGCCCAAAGGAAGGGAACAAGTTAAAGGAGCACGATGCAGATTCGAAATGTATACGGCATAGACCTTGGCACCAGTACCGTCAAAATCTATGACCTGAAGAAAGACACAATCACAAAAGAAAAAAATATGATTGCCATACGCAACCGCGAACAGGTGATTGCCGTTGGAAATTACGCATATGAAATGCACGAGAGAACGCCTTCCAATATCGAGGTAATTACCCCCATGAGCAACGGACGCATTGCGAATGTATTGATGGTAGAAGCCGTTTTGCACACGCTTCTCCACCGCTGTACGCGCCACATGGGATACCGCCCGGAGCTGTATTTTTCAGTTCCCTGCGATATGACAGAGATTGAACGGCGTTCTTATTATACGATTGCACATAAGGGAGCCTTAAAAAACTGCCGCATGTATCTTGTGGATAAACCAATCGCGGATGCGCTGGCACTTGGCATTCCGATCAACCGCACGAAGGGTTCCATGATTGTCAACATCGGAGCGCAGAGCACAGAGATTTCTGTTATCGCCAACACGAGGGTTATTTTTTCCAGAATCATCCAGGTAGGCGGAAAACAGTTCAACGAATCGATATGCAATCTGAACCGCCGCAAAAACAATTTCCAGATTGGCTCCAAAACAGCCAAACGTGTCAAGATTGCGCTGGCGGATCTTGGAACAGACAAAAAAGAGGCGCGGAAGGTGCGCGGCGTAGATGGTGCATCCGGTCTTCCAATGGAAGGGATCATTACTTCTTCCCTCGTAAACGAAGCACTCCTTTCCGGTGTTAATGAGATCGGCGAGGAAATCAAGCATGCGCTGGAGCGTACACCGCCGCAGATCCACGATCATATCCAGAAAGAGGGTATTTACATCACCGGCGGAAGCACAAGGATTCCGAACATTGACCGCTACCTTTCGAGACAGCTCGGCTGTCCGGTGCAGCTTTCCCAGTATTATGACCTCTGTACCATCTGTGGGCTCAAGGAACTGATCACGCACGATGCGCTGCATCGCTGGGCTTACACGGTAAATAAAAAGAAGTAAATCTATCAAAAAGGACCCGCTATGAATAAGAAGAAAAAATTTCAGCTAAAAAGCAAACATTTACTTTTCATCATGACGTTCCTGTGTCTCTCCGGCATTTTAGGCAGTGCAGCAGACAAAATGCCGGTCACGCCGATCCGGGAAGCCGCAGGCTTTGTGATCATCCCGTTTCAGAACGGAATTAACCAGATCGGTGCGTATTTGACAGACTGTCTGACCGGTTTCCAGAACGTCAAAAAACTGTCTGCCGAGAAAGAGGAGCTTGAACAGAAGGTCACGGATCTGACTGAGGAAAACAATCAGCTTGTACAGGATCAGCAGGAGCTGCAGCGTCTTCAGGAGCTATATCAGCTGGACCAGTCCTACTCGGAATATGAAAAAGTAGCAGCACAGGTCATCTCAAAGGATCCGGGCAACTGGTATGATACCTTTGTCATCAACAAAGGATCAAATGACGGGATTCAGAAAGATATGAACGTTATTGCAGACGGCGGCCTTGTTGGACTTGTCGAGGAGGTAAGTTCCAATTCCGCTACTGTCCGCTCTATCATTGATGACTCCAGTTCCGTGAGCGCCATGACAGCATCTACCTCGGATACGTGTATTGTATCGGGTGATCTGCGCCTGATCAGCGACGGAAAGCTTGCCTTTTCCCAGCTGAATACAACCGACACGGTAGCTGAGGGCGAAAAGATTGTGACATCGAACATTAGTGATAAATACCTCCGCGGTATTCTGATCGGCTATGTCAGTGAAATCACCGAGGACTCCAATCACCTGACGAAAAAGGGATACATCATTCCTGTTGTGGATTTTCAACATATTCAGGAAGTTCTCGTGGTCAAAGAATTAAAACAGCAGGGAGGAGAGTAAATGCGCAGAAAAATCACGCTTGCCTTTCTGATTCTGGCAGCTTTCCTGTTACAGACAACTGTATTTCAGTATTTTCAGATCGCGTCCGTAACGCCGAACCTTCTTCTGATTCTGACGTCCGCCTTTGGGCTGATGCGCGGAAAAAAAGAGGGACTGATGGTCGGATTTTTCAGCGGTCTGATGATTGATCTGTTCTACGGCAGCCTGTTTGGATTTTACGCACTGCTCTACATGTATATCGGTTATCTGAACGGCTTTTTCTGCAAAGTCTTCTATGACGATGATATTAAGGTACACATTGTACTGGTCGCTGCCAGCGATCTTGTCTACAGTCTGCTGATGTATGTGCTGCAGTTCCTGCTGCGCGTGCGCCTGCACTTTTTCGATTATCTGGCGCATATTATTCTGCCGGAAATGGTATACACGGTAGTGCTCTCCATTCTGCTTTACCGGCTTTTATTTATCATCAACCGTAAACTGACCGAAAATGAAATGGAAGGACAACAGTCGCCATGGCTAAGAAGATAAGAAAATTTTTCCGCAGACTCGGTGAAAACCGCACCCTATTGCTTGGTGGGGTTTTCCTTGCTATGTTTGCCGTCCTGATCGGAAGACTTTTTATCCTGCAGGTAGTGCATGGAGAAGAGTATGCGGATAATTTTGAACTGCAAATCACAAAAACCAGAACCCTTGAGAGTACAAGAGGAAATATTTATGACCGGAACGGAAAACTGATCGCTGGAAATAAGGTTTCCTACTCCGTAACCATCGAGGATAACGGAACGTACAACACGACAAAAGAACGTATTCTCTCTCTGAACGCAGAACTCTATCGTCTCTGTAAACTGATTCGTGCAAACGGAGACTCGATTGACACCAGCACCTTCCCGATTGAAGTGGATGAGAACGGTGCGTTTGTTTTTACAGGTGAAGAGGGAACGACCCGCGACCGTTTCCGTGCAGACATTTATGGACAGAAGAAAATCGACGATATGACGGCAGAACAGAAGAGTTCCAGTGCCGAAACGCTGATGACATTTCTTGCCGGACCGGACGGCTTTGGCCTGGATGCCTATTCTGACGATGAAAAATATGCATATTCTGCCAAAGATTTTGAAGAGTATGGTCTTCCATACCAGACAGACGAATCCGGAAATGCGGTCCTTTCTCTTTCAAATCAGGAGCGTCTGGAAATTCTGGTGATCCGCTATAAGATGAAACAGACGAATTATCAGAAGTATGTCCGCGTGACAGTTGCTTCCGGCGTCAGCAGCAATACAACTGCATCGATTGCAGAGAATGAAGATGTTCTGCAGGGTGTCAGCATTTCGGAAGATTCCGAGCGTGTATATTATGACGGAAAGTATTTTTCCTCTCTGATCGGTTATACGGGCCAGGCGTCCTCAGACGAGCTGACAGAACTGAATGAAGAGCTGAAGAGCCAGGGAAAAGAAGAAACGTATTCCACGGAATCCATCGTCGGAAAATCTGGTCTGGAACAGTATATGGAGACAATCCTTCAGGGAACCGACGGATCAGAAGAGATTATCGTTAATAACGTCGGAAAAGAGCTGGAAACGGTAGAGGGATCCCTGGTTGAGCCAAAACAGGGAAATAACGTCTATCTTTCGATTGATTATGACCTGCAGATTGCGGTATATAAAATTCTGGAACAGAGAATTGCCGGCATTCTGAAACAGTATCTGAGTGATGTAAAATCCGTTGATACCTCAACACTTGCCAATACGGATGCCGTTCCGATTCCAATTTACGATGTATACAATGCACTGATCGAAAACAGCACGATTGATATTTCCCATTTCTCGGCGGCGGATGCCACGGAGCGTGAGCAGCGGATCTATGCACTGTTCCAGCAGAAGCTCCAGCAGGTGCTTGCCGAGATTACGCAGGAACTGACCGTTGAAACAGCAACCGTTTATAACGACCTCAGCGATGAAATGCAGGAATATGAGACCTTCATCGTGGATAAGCTGCTTTCCAGTACGATGGGTATTCTTTCTTCAACAGCAATTGATGAGAAAGACGCCACCTATCAGGCATGGAATGACGGAACGATTTCTCTTCGTGATTACCTGACGTATGCGGCAAGCCAGAACTGGATTGATGTCTCAGCACTGACGCAGGATGATGCCTACCTGGATTCTCAGGAGGTTTATCAGAAGCTGACGGAGGTTATTCTGGACCGTCTGGCAAACAATACAACATTTGCAAAAAAGATGTATCACTATATGCTGCTGCAGGATATGCTCGATGGCTATGATATCTGCAATCTGATGTATGATCAGAACCTTCTGACGAAAGAGGATGACGATTATGCCGCTTATGTTGCAGGAAATATGACACCGTTCCAGCTTCTGTCCGACAAAATCGCCAAACTGGAAATCACCCCGGCACAGCTTGCACTCGATCCGTGTTCCGGTTCTGCTGTCATTACGGACCCGAATACCGGTGCTATTTTAGCCTGTGTTTCCTATCCTGGCTACGACAACAACCGCCTGGCAAACCAGATGGATACCGCATACTGGGCAAAATTGAATACCGATGAATCCAGCCCGCTGTACAACAAAGCAACCCAGCAGAAGACGGCTCCTGGTTCCACCTTTAAACCGCTGATGGCGGTTGCCGGATTAAGCGAAGGCATAATTACTCCGACCAGTACCATCAACTGCAACGGTCTGTTCGGGGAAGGACTTGTCAACGAATCTGACTATGTCCACTGCCATCAGTTGAGCGGCCACGGAGATCTGAACATTGTCGGTGCCATCCAGAACTCCTGCAACGTGTTCTTCTGTACGCTTGGATATCGTCTGGGACTCGATGAGAACGGCACCTTTACACAGAAGCGCTCTCTGGAAATGATCCAGAAATATGCCGATATGTTTAAGCTGGATGAAAAGACCGGAATCGAAATTTCGGAAACCGATCCGAATGTAACCGATTCCCTTCCGATCCCTTCCTCGATTGGTCAGGGTACCAACAACTATACGACGACACAGCTTGCACGCTATGTCACAACGATTGCAAATTCCGGTACGGTTTATAATCTTTCCCTTCTGCAGAAAGCAACGGATTCGGATGGCAATGACATCGATATGGGCGCAGATTTCGGCCCGACGGTAAATTCAGAAATGGATGTTGATTCCAGCATCTGGGATCTGGTACACGAAGGCATGCGAAAAGTAATCAGCGTATCCAATGCGACCATTTTCCCGGAATCCTGGCCGGTAGAGCTTTCCGGAAAAACCGGTACCGCGCAGGAAGACCGTACACGTGCAAACCATGGACTGTTTATCGGCTTCTCTCACTATGAGAGCAGAGACGATATTGCTCTTGCCGTCCGCATTCCGTTTGGATATTCTTCTATGAACGCAGAGTTGGTAGCTAAGGATATCTTAGATTATTACTATGGCCTCTCAGACGATATTCTGTCCGGTCAGGCAAACTCCAACGGTGTTGCAAGCGTGAGAGCAGACTAAGGAATTTTTCCGGCGGAAACGAAGCCTGGGAAGAAAGCTGCAAAAGAGAAAGGATGTGTTTTTAAACAAAGGTTTGGACGCATCCTGCGGCATGAAAATGCAGAACAGTTTTCAACAAGGAGGTTCCAGATGAGTGAAGTCATTGTAATTACATCAGGAAAAGGCGGCGTCGGAAAGACGACAACCGCAGCAAATATCGGAATCGGGCTGGCACAGCTTGGAAAGAAAGTTGTGATGGTAGATACCGACATCGGTCTTCGAAACCTGGATGTCGTGCTCGGCCTTGAAAACCGGATTGTCTACAATCTTGTGGATGTTGTGGAGGGCAACTGCCGGATGAAGCAGGCGCTAATCCGCGACAAACGGTACGAGCAGCTCTACCTTCTCCCGTCTGCCCAGACGAGGGACAAGACAAGCGTAACGCCCGAGCAGATGAAAAAACTCTGCGATGAATTAAAACAGAGCTTTGATTTTGTTCTTCTTGACTGTCCGGCAGGCATTGAGCAGGGATTTGCAAATGCAGTTGCCGGTGCCAATAAGGCAATTGTTGTGACTACGCCGGAGGTTTCGGCCATCCGGGACGCGGACCGCATCATCGGCCTTCTGGAGGCGCAGGATCTGAGGGATATCTCTCTTGTCATCAATCGTATCCGGCCGGATATGGTAAAACGCGGTGAAATGATGTCGGTGGATGATGTACAGGAAATTCTTGCTGTTCCGCTGCTCGGCATTCTGCCCGATGATGAGCAGGTAGTAATCGCCACCAACCAGGGCGAAGCGATCGCTGGAAGCGGTTCCAAGGCAGGAGAAGCCTTTACGAATATCAGCCACAGGATCCTCGGGGAGAGTGTTCCCTACTTGGATCTTGACAGCAAAAAGGGATTTTTCCGCCGCGTATTCGGGCGATAGGAGGGAACTGGTATGGGTTTATTTTCAGGCAGAAAGCCGCACTCCGGCCTCGTTGCAAAAGAACGTCTGTCCAATCTTTTAATGGCAGAACGTCTGAACTGTTCTCCGGCATCGCTTCAGATGCTGAAAAATGATCTTTCTGCTGCTGCAGGAAAATACCTTACCGTTGAGGCGGATGAAATTTCCGTTACCATTACACAAACAACCCCTGTCATACTGACAGCGAAAATACCATTGAAAAGAAACGAGGAGTATCATGTTAAGACGATATAAGCTGAAAAATTATAATTTCCGGCTGGTCATTCTTCTGATTGCCATCAGCATCATTGGTGTGCTTCTGATCGGAAGTGCAGACAGTGCAGACCAGAAAAAACAGGCCATCGGAGTCGTATTGGGCGTAGTCATCATGATTATTGTCTCTTTGCTTGACTATAGCTGGCTTCTGAATTTTTACTGGGTTCTTTACATCGGAAATCTGATGATGCTTGGCGTTCTTTATCTCGGCGGTTCTACCGCAAAAAACACGTTTGGTGCGACCCGTTGGATTCAGATCGGAAGCTTTCAGTTTCAGCCGACCGAGCTGTCAAAAATCTTTCTGATCATGTTTTTTGCGATGTTTCTGATGAAGCATGAAGAAGATCTGAATACGGCGAAAACCATTTTTACCGCGATCGGGCTTCTGATTCCGCCGCTCGTTATGATTTACCGTCAGCCGGATTTGAAAAATACGATTACGGTCATGGTTCTGTTCTGCTTTATGATGTATGTGGCGGGCTTAAGCTACAAAGTTATCGCCGTTGTTCTGGTTTCCGGTTCAGCACTGGTACTTGCGCTTCTGCTTGTCATTACGCAGGTGAATTTCCAGCTTCCGGCGGCTCTTGACAAGACGATTGGTTATCAGCTTGGGCGAATTCAGGACTGGTTAAGCGATGATGCCGACAACGCCGACGGCCGTCTCCAGCAGCAGAATTCCATTACAGCCATCGGCTCCGGAAAGCTGACCGGAAAAGGACTCAACAACAATAAAGTTTCTTCCGCAAATAAGGGAAATTTCGTTTCCCAGAACCATAATGACTTTATTTTTGCAGTGGCAGGAGAGGAGCTTGGTTTCTTTGGATGCTGCGGAATCATCCTGCTCCTGTTCCTGATTCTCGTCGAATGCATCCGGACTTCCCGGAAAGCAAAAGATCTGTCAGGAACGTTGATCTGCTGCGGTATGGCAGGACTCATTGCCTTTCAGAGCTTTCTGAATATCAGTGTTGCAACCGGAATCCTGCCGAACACCGGTACACCGCTTCCGTTCGTCAGCTATGGACTGACCTCCCTTGTAACACTTTACATCGGAATGGGGCTTGTCCTGAATGTCGGACTGCAGAACCGGGATTTTGTAACCAGAAACTATGAATTACTAAGGAGGAAAACCATCAATGAACATCGGATTGATCGCGCATGATGCAAAAAAAACGCTGCTTCAGAACTTGTGTATCGCCTACCGCTCGGTACTTGCCAAGCATACTCTTTATGCAACCGGAACTTCCGGCCGTCTGGTAGAAGAGGCAACCGGACTTAACGTCCGCAAATATCTGGCCGGACACGTTGGAGGCGTTCAGCAGATGGGTTCTCAGATTGAACAGAATGATCTGGATCTTGTGATTTTCCTGCGGGATCCGGAACAGCCAAAACAGCATGAGCCGGATGTCCATCGGATTATCCGTCTCTGCGACGTACACAGCATTCCGCTTGCTACCAATCTTGCAACGGCAGAAATGCTGATCAAATCATTAGACAGAGGAGAAATGGACTGGCGTGAAATCTACCGGAGAAACGACTAATACTACAGAAAAAGAACAGAAACTGCCTGTAACGGAGAAAAACGGGACTGCTCCGGAAAAAACCGAACATATTTTAAACCGCCTGATCATCGGCGCGGGTGTCTGTGTTGCTGTTATTGCGGTTCTGATCGGTGTGAAATTGTACCGTCAGGACCGCCAGATGGACATTACAGAGCCGTTTGCGCGAAGTATGGTGCTTGCCTCCGATCCGCTTTCGGCAGAAAAACGGTTTCAGGCTGAAACGCTCTCTGCCGATCTCTGTGTCGGTGAGACGAGCGTACCGCTGAATGATATCTCGTTTTCTTCACAGGTAAAGGCCGGACTGTTTGATTTGGATCACAAAAAAGTATTGTTCGCGCAGAATATGTATGATCAGGTCTACCCGGCCAGCATCACGAAGATCATGACGGCTCTCCTTGCCATGGAATACAACCAGCCGGATACGCAGGTAACGATCACAGAAGAGGATCTTGCGCTGGAAGATGGATCCCAGATGAGTGGACTGGCCGTGGGCGATACGGTAACGATGGATCAGCTTTTCCATGCATTGTTGATTTATTCTGCCAATGATGCTGCTATGGCGATTGCCCGCCAGGTAGGCGGAAGTGTAGAGAATTTCGTTCAGATGATGAACGATAAGGCAGCTTCCCTTGCCATGACCGGTACGCATTTTGCAAACCCGCACGGTCTTCACGATGAGAATCATTACACTACTGCATATGATGTTTATCTGATGCTGTATGCTGCCTATCAGCATATGGAATTCCAGAATACGATGTCAATGTCTTCCTACACGCTGAACATGACGCATGCGGACGGTACGGCGGGAACGATCTATTTAAGCTCCACGGACAAATATCTGACCGGAGAGAAAAACGCACCGGAAAACGTGACGGTGCTCGGCGGAAAAACCGGAACGACCGATGAGGCCGGTTCCTGCCTGGCACTGGTATCCCAGAATGCATACGGAGAACCGTTTATCTCAGTCATTCTTCATGCATCAACAAAAGTGGAACTGTACGAGGACATGAACACTCTTCTTTCCAATATCAACTCCTGACGTAATCGTTTTGCAATCCCCCGGACGGCGTTTTTTCTGACTCTCCGGGAGATTGTCGTATCCGTTTAGAAAAACAGAGCTCCTTTCCCTGCGAATTAGAAGATTTTTCAGAATTTTTTCATTTTACCATTGAAAACGTTGGTGAATTGTACTATAATTAAACCATGAACTTAAAAGTTTTTGGTGAAAATATCTTATTCTAATCTAAGGAGGAAACTGCTATGGTTCAATTAATTGTAGGCAAGAAGGGAAAAGGCAAAACAAAACAGCTGTTAGACAAAGTAAATGCAGAGGTAAAAACCGCAAACGGAAATATCGTGTATATTGACAAGAGCACAAAGCACATGTTTGAATTAAACAACAAAGTACGTCTGATTTCCGCAACCGACTATCCTCTGAAAAACAGTGATGAATTTATCGGATTTATCTGCGGTATCGTTTCTCAGGACCACGATCTCGCAAGCGTTTATCTCGACAGCTTCCTGAAAGTAGCAAAACTGGAAGGAGAGGACATCACAGATTGTGTTGAACAGCTGGAAGGCATTGGCAAGCAGTATAACATTACCTTCGTATTAAGTGTCTCCATGGATAAAGAAGAGCTTCCGGAAGGCATGCAGGATAAGATTATCGTTGCACTGTAACCGAAACTGTATTATAATAATTACATAGCGACAAAACCAAAGGACGGCGCTTACGGCACCGTCCTTTTAGCGCATGGATTAAACAATAAAAGGAGCATACATTTTGTCTAAGCAGAAAAAGAACAGCCGCCGGCATTCGAGAATCCGTTTCCCTTTTCCGGCGTTGAATATTGGAAATATCATCTTTGGAGCCCTTTTTTTCTATATGGCAGTTTCACTTTTCTTTTACCTGACCGCCGATCATATCAAATCTTTTCAGGTTGTGCAGGGAACTTTATCCCGGAATGATACCTATACCGCATTCGCCATGCGGACAGAGAGCGTGCAGCTTTCCTCCGGCAGCGGATATGTTCAGTTCTATACCCCAAATGCATCGAAAATCAGCCGCGGAAGCGCTGTTTATGGGATTTCCGCAACAGAAAATGCCGATACCTCTGGTATTTCGGCAGATGCGGCAACGAGAACGTCGCTTCGTTCCTCGCTCGCACGTTTTTCTTCTGATTATGATTCCAGTTCCTTTTCCGGCATTTATCAGCTGAAAACAGAACTTTCCGCAAAGCTGCTTGCCGCTGCCGCTGAAAACGGAGATTCCTCATCACAGACGATATTTTATGCAGATCAGGACGGTGTTGTCGTCTACGGCAGTGATGGATATGAAAGCTATACGGAGGACAGCCTTACGCCGGAGCTTTTCTCTACGAAAGCCTCTGTGGTTTCCTTTGATTCCGGCGCGCAGACGGAGCCTGGAAATGCAGTATACCGTCTGGTGACAGATGAGCAGTGGGAAATTGCCGTTCCGGTGACGAATAAGCAGGTCGTTACACTTTCCAATTTCAGTACGATAAAAGTTAAATTTCTGAAAGACGGAAAAACACAGACGGGAACACTGAATCTAAAGTCCATTAACGATCAGAACTATGCTGTCATTTCGTTTACAAGCGGGATGATCCGTTATGCGGAAGACCGTTTTCTTTCAGTAGAGCTGGTCACAAACACTGGAAGCGGACTGAAAATTCCAAATACTGCCATCACGGAAAAAGATTTCTATAAAATCCCGGCGCAGATGCTCGTACAGGGCGGGGACAGCAATTCTTCCGGTTTCCTGCGGGAAAAGACCGATAAAAAAGGAAATGTCATGCTGGATGATAACGGACAGCCGGTGACAGAATTTGTAAACGCCACGATCTATGAGCAGGTCAATGATGAAAATGATAATCCGGTCGAATATTACATCGACATGGCCGCTTTTAACGATGGAGATATACTTCGTGCACAGGATTCCGCCACAACGTATCAGATTGGAGAAACGGTTCCGCTGCAGGGTGTTTACTGCATCAACAAAGGATATGCTGTATTCCGCAAAATTCAGATCATTGATCAGAATGCGGAGTATTCTATCATAAAAAAACAAACGCAATACGGCATTTCGCAGTATGATTATATTGTGGAAAATGCATCCACCGTCAGTGAAGAAGATATTGTGCATTAAATACTGGAGGTTAGAAAGATATGCTGAAAGAGAACTATGAAGAAGTCCAGAAGAAAATCACAGAAGCCTGCAAAAGAGCCGGACGGAACCGGGAGGAAGTTACCCTGATTGCGGTCAGCAAGACAAAACCGGTCGAAATGCTTTCCGAAATCTATGATCTTGGCGAACGCAATTTCGGTGAAAACAAAGTGCAGGAGCTGACAGAAAAAGAGGAAGTGCTGCCAAAGGATATCCACTGGCACATGATCGGTCATCTGCAGCGGAATAAAGTAAAATACATTGCAGGAAAAGTTGCCCTGATTCATTCTGTCGATTCTCTTCGTCTGGCAAAAACGATCAGTGAGGAAGCAGTAAAGCACAACTGCGAAATCCAGATCCTGATCGAGGTAAACGTTGCCGGCGAGGAAAGCAAGTTTGGTGTCTCCGTAGAGGAAACCCTTCCATTGATTGAAGAAATCGCAAAACTTCCGGCAATTCATGTGGAGGGACTTATGACCATTGCACCGTATGTGGAAGATCCAGAAGAAAATCGTCCGGTTTTTCGCAAATTAAAGGAATTAAGTGTTGACATTGCCGCCAAAAACATTAATAATGTACGTATGGCCATTTTGAGCATGGGCATGACCGGCGATTACGAAGTAGCAGTAGAAGAAGGCGCCACTTTAGTACGGGTTGGAACCGGAGTCTTTGGCGAACGGGATTACAGTAAAAGATAACAGGAAGCCTTTCCAAGAAGAGTGACCCCGCGCATTCTGCACGGCTGTCTGGCCAAATGCCACAGGACTAAAAATAGGAGAGTATAAGAATGAGTGTTTTAGACAAATTTCTGGATGCCATCCGGCTGAACGACGATTACGAGGAAGAGGATGCTGATTCGGATAGCTTCTTCGATGAAGAAGACGATGATATAGAAGAAAAACCAAAGAAACGTTTCTTCCGTAAACTGGAGAACGAGGATGAGGACGAAGAGGAAGAGCCGCAGGCGAAAACGGTTCACACTGCACCGCGTAAACAGCCGGCGCCAAAGACCACCGCTTCAAGCCAGGCTGCTGCTGCACGAGCTCCAAAGCCAGCTGCTCCGGTTTCCCCGAAAGTTACTCCAATGAGAAAGAAAGCAGGTGCATTAAATATGGAAGTATGCGTCATCAAACCGGCTTCCATGGAGGATACCCGTGAAATCGCGGATACGCTTCTGGCCGGATGTACCGTTGTCCTTAACTTAGAAGGCATTGATGTGGATATTGCCCAGAGAATCATTGATTTCTGCTGTGGTGCATGCTACTGCATGAGCGGAAGTCTGCAGAAAGTTTCCAGCTATATTTTCATCCTGACACCGTCCAGCGTAGAAATTTCCGGCGACATCCAGGATATCTTAAGCGGAGCTTTTGATCTTCCAAATATCCGTACCGATTATTAAAGAAAATTATCTTTGCAGTAAATTAAAATGGATCCACTGGATCAATTATTGATTTACTTAGTAACAAAGGAAAAGCATCAGATGCAGGATTCTGATGCTTTTTTCATGAAAGAACATACAGGAGGCATAAATTATGAAAACACTTACCGTTAAAAGAGAAGGCACATCTACTGAATTTTCTTATGAAATTGTCTGGGACGGCAGCTACGAACGCCTCGCCGGCTGTGTGGAGAACTTAAAACTCCCTGCAAAAAAGGCCTGCATTGTCACAGACAGCACGGTTTCAGAACTGTATCTGGAAGAGGTAAAAAATGCACTGTCCCCGCTGTTTGAGACCGTAACCGCATTTGTTTTCCCGGCTGGTGAAGCAAGCAAAAATCTGGGTACCGTCAAAGATCTGTACACGCATCTGATTGAAAACCACTTTGAGAGAAAAGACATTTTATTCGCACTCGGCGGCGGTGTCGTTGGGGATCTGACCGGCTATGCGGCGGCAACGTATCTGCGCGGCATTGATTTCATCCAGCTTCCGACGACACTGCTTGCACAGGTAGATTCCAGCGTTGGAGGAAAAACGGGCGTCGATTTCGACCAGTACAAAAATATGGTCGGTGCATTCCATCATCCACGTCTTGTCTATATGAACATGGCAACCTTAAAATCCCTGAACGGCGAACAGTTTGCCTGCGGTATGGGAGAAGTCCTGAAAACAGGTCTGATCCGCGATGAAAAATTCTACATCTGGACCATCAATCACATGTCTGAGATCGAAGAGCGGATTGAGCCGGTATTAACGAAAATGATCCAGAAATGCTGCGATATCAAACGCCAGGTTGTAGAAAATGACCCAACAGAACAGGGAGAGCGTGCCGTTTTAAATCTTGGCCATACGATCGGTCATGCCATTGAAAAGCTCAAAAACTTCGAACTGCTCCATGGCCAGTGCGTTGCACTTGGAACCGTTGCTGCTGCCTATATTTCCTACAAGAGAAGTTATCTCTCCGATGAAGAGTTTTACGAGATTCGTGATATGAACGTCGGTTTCTATCTGCCAATCACCGTGGACGGCCTGAAATCGGAAGATATTCTGGCTGCAACAAAATCGGACAAGAAAATGGAACAGGGTACGATCAAATTCATCCTTCTGGAGTCTGTCGGCCATGCTGTGGTGGACCGCACGGTTACAGATGAAGAAATGCTGGAAGCTATTAATTCTATTAATGGAGATCTGATCGATGAAGAGTAAAAAACTTTCTCCGCTGGCCGTTTATCTGGTTTGCGCGGCAGCGATTGTCCTTCTGCTTGCAGCAGATCAGTATACAAAATCACTGGCAGTGCAGTATCTGAAGGATCAGCCGTCGATCGAGCTCATTCCAGGGGTTTTGGAGCTGTTTTATCTGGAAAACCGCGGTATGGCATTCGGACTTCTGCAGGATCAGTACTGGCTGTTTGCTATGATGACGGTATTGTTTCTGATCGTCATGGTGATTGTCTTTTACAAGCTTCCAAAGACACGCCGCTTTTTACCGCTTTTTGCCGTGCTGACTGTTCTGACGGCTGGTGCGGTCGGAAATTTTTACGATCGTTTTCTGAATCACTATGTCGTTGATTTCATCTACGTTTCGCTGATCAACTTTCCGGTTTTTAACGTAGCTGATATTTATGTCACCGTATCGGTCGCTGTCTTTTTACTGCTGTATCTGTTGTACTACAAGGACGAAGACTTCGCATTTCTGCATAAAAACGCCAAAAAGGAGGAGTCCGATGGCTGAAGAAGAACGGATTTTGGAAGTTACACCGGATTTTGACGGAAAACGAATTGATCAGTGCCTGACCGCATCTTTTTCGGACTGTTCCCGTTCTTTTCTGCAGAAGCTTTTAAAAGACGGAAAGGTTTCGATCAACGGAAAAACGCAGAAAGCAAGCAGTAAGGTTGCCGCCGGTGATGCCGTTCTGGTGCTTCTGCCGGAACCGGAAGAACTGAACGTGGAGCCAGAAAACATTCCGCTTGATATTCTGTACGAGGATGATGATCTTCTGGTCGTCAATAAGCCAAAGGGGATGGTCGTACATCCGGCGGCAGGCCACAGCAGCGGAACACTGGTCAATGCGGTTCTGTATCACTGCCGCGGAAATCTCTCCGGCATCAACGGCGTTCTGCGCCCCGGAATCGTCCACAGAATCGATATGGACACAACGGGTGCCCTGGTTATCTGTAAGAGCGATTTCGCCCACCAGAGCCTCGCAGAACAGCTCTCTGTACATTCCATTACCCGAAAGTACCGGGCAATTGTCCATGGGAATCTGAAAGAGGACGAGGGAACCGTGCGCGGTGCAATCGGCCGCCATCCGACAGACCGGAAAAAGATGGCGATTAATGAACGGAACGGAAAACCGGCGGTCACACATTACCGTGTGCTGGAACGCTTTGGAAATTATACGTATATTGAATGCCAGCTGGAAACCGGCCGGACGCATCAGATTCGTGTCCATATGGCAAGTATCGGGCATCCGCTGCTTGGCGATGCGGTTTATGGCCCGAAGAAATGCCCGGTGAAAAACCTGCAGGGACAGACGCTGCATGCGATGGTACTTGGATTTATCCATCCACGGACCGGTGCCTATATGGAGTTTGAGGCGCCGCTTCCGGAATATTTTTCCAATCTGTTGCTGCAGTTTCGAAAAAATGTCTGAAGCTGCTTAAAAAGAATGATATTTCAAAAAGTATATAGTTAATTTGTATAAGTTTTATCAAAATGTTCTGTACTTTCTGTGAATTCTGTAGTATACTAGATGTAACGAAAAAACGCGAGTTACTACATCTGTGAAAGCAGATTATTGTGACGGAATGGAAAGGAGCGGATTATATGAAAACTATCATAACGATTGGACGTCAGTACGGAAGCGCCGGACATTCCATTGGTAAGATTTTAGCGGATGACCTGGGAATCAAGTACTATGACAAAGAGCTGCTGGAGAGAGCAGCAAAGGACAGCGGATTATGCCAGGAATTGTTCGAAAACCACGATGAAAAACCAACCAACAGCTTTTTATACTCTCTGGTTATGGACAGTTACTCCTTCGGCTATGGATCTACCATGATGGATATGCCGCTGAACCAGAAGGTATTTCTGGCGCAGTTTGATGCCATCAAGAAGATTTCGCAGGACGGTCCGTGTGTCATCGTAGGCCGCTGTGCAGATTATGCACTGGAGGAAAATCCGAACGTGCTGAGCATCTTTATTAAAGCAGATATGCAGGATCGCATCCGCCGTATCGCAAAGCTGTATGATCTTTCTGATGCAAAAGCAAAAGACAAGATCACAAAGATCGACAAACAGCGTGCAAGCTACTACAATTACTACACCAGCAAACGCTGGGGCGAGGTAGACAGCTACGACCTGTGCCTGAACAGCAGTGTATTCGGTATCGATGGAACCGTAGATATGATCAAACAGGCAATTGAAGTTAAAGAAGCGGGAATCCGCAAGATTTTCAGCATCTGATCAAAACAGAACATAGGAGAAACGACCCTCCTCTTAAAAATAAGAGGAGGGTCATTTTATGAAAGGATTTTAAAGATGAGAATTGTTATACAACGTGTAAAAAGAGCAAGTGTTTCGGTGGAAGAGAAGGTTGTTGGATCGATTCAGAAAGGTTTTCTGGTTCTGATCGGTGTCGGCCAGGGGGACGATGAAGCAACAGCAGACAAGTATATGAAAAAACTGCTGGGACTGCGTATTTTTGAAGATGAAAATGGAAAGACGAACAAGTCCCTGGCAGATGTGGATGGACAGCTTCTGATGGTTTCACAGTTTACCCTGTATGCCAACTGTAAAAAAGGAAACCGTCCAAGCTTCACGGAAGCAGGCGAGCCGCACAGAGCAGAAGAACTGTATGAATATATGGTCGCGAAAGCACGGGAACAGGTTCCTGTTGTCGAAACGGGAGTGTTCGGGGCTGAGATGGAAGTATCACTGGTGAATGATGGGCCGTTTACGGTGATCTTAGAGGATCTGTAAATAAAATTTTTTTGTTTGCCGAATCGGTAAAACAGAACGTGGTTTGCGAGATCTGTGAAACCTGTTTTTGTCTAGAGATAGTGTACCATCATCGTACTGAATTGTTTGTATTTATATAGTTTACATAAAATAATTATGTGAACTTGTGAAGAGGAGAAAATCTTTTATGCCGCAATTTGACTATCAGCAGCTGTGTCACTTTGTCCTTCCGGAACAGGGGGGACTGTCGGTGGAAACAATTCTAAAACGTTTTCTGCACCTGACACCACGTGAAATCCGCCATGCCAAATATATTCCGGATGGAATTCAGAAAAACGGTGTTTCCTGCCGCACAAATGCAGTCGTCCAGACTGGAGATACGATCACTTTTCGATATGAGCAGAAGTGTCCCCACCTTTCCGAAGATCAGGTTCTGCCGGTATCAGGTGATTCTGCCGGCGTACGGATTCTCTATGAGGACAGTGATCTCTGTGTCGCAGACAAGCCATCCGGTATGGTCTGCCACGCTTCCCACGGCCATTATTCCGATTCCCTGACACATGCTGCCGCATCCCTGTTAAAAACACCGACAGCGCCTTCTGAACTCCGCTGCATCGGCCGTCTTGACAAAGACACATCGGGTCTGGTACTATTTGCAAAGAATCAGCTGGCTGCTGCCAGACTGTCCCGGCAGCGGGAGAGCGGCGCGCTGAAAAAAGAATACCTGGCTCTGGTACACCATCCCTTTTCCGAAGAAACGCAAAAAGAAACCATTCGTCTTTCCATGGAGCAAATTCCAGGAGATGACCCTGATTCTTTCGATCCGTCTGGGAAACGTATCACTAAAATGCGTATCTGTAAAGAAGGGAACGGCCTGTGGGCTACTACACACTACGAGGCTGTCCTTCAGGATCCTTTCTGGGCCGTCGTGTGCTGCCGTCTGGAAACCGGCCGCACGCATCAGATCCGCCTTCACATGGCATCTATTGGACATCCACTTTTCGGAGATCCGCTCTACGGAGTCCGCGACGGCGGTACCCGTGCCGCGCTCCATGCCTGGAAACTGCACTTTCTGCAGCCGATGACAGGAGAACCAATTGATCTGGAAAATATTCGAACGCACATGTTCGATTAAATATATTTGAAGTATAAGGAGAACATTTTATGGAAGAACAGAAAGAACACAAACGCCGCGTCCGCTACAAAGGCACACATCCGCGGAATTACAATGAGAAATACAAAGAACTGAATCCGGAGAAATATCAGGGGACCATTGAGCATGTGATCCAAAAGGGAAGCACACCGGCCGGCATGCATATCCCGATTCTCGTAGAGGAAATCCTCGATTTTCTCAAGATCGAGCCGGGACAGAACGGACTTGATGCAACACTCGGATACGGCGGCCACAGCTCCCGTATGCTTGCATGCCTGCAGGGAAAAGGGCATCTCTGTGCGCTGGATGTCGATCCGATCGAGATGGCAAAAACAAAAGAACGACTGGCCGCGCAGGGGTACGGCCCTGAGATTTTAACGATTCTTCATCAGAATTTTGCCAATATTGATCAGGTTGCTGCCAAATACGGCCCCTTTGACTTCATTCTGGCGGATCTTGGTGTTTCCTCCATGCAGATTGATAATCCGGAGCGCGGCTTTTCCTACAAATATGATGGACCGCTGGATCTTCGCCTGAATCCGGAGGCAGGAATTTCCGCGGCCGAGCGTCTGCGCACGGTTGCATGCGATGAACTGGAAGGCATGCTCATTGAAAACGCCGATGAACCGTATGCAAAAGAAATTTCCAAGGCTGTTACGCGGGCACTTCGGAAAGGAAAGAAAATTGACACTACGTTTGCACTGCGTGATCTGATCGCTGAAGCACTGGATTTTCTTCCGAAAAACGAGAAAAAAGAAGCCATCAAAAAATCCTGCGCCCGTACCTTCCAGGCACTGCGGATCGATGTAAACAACGAATATGAGGTTCTGGAAGCATTCATGGAAAAACTCCCGGATGCTCTTGCTCCGGGCGGCAGAGCGGCAATTCTGACGTTCCATTCCGGCGAAGACCGGCTTGTGAAAAAGTCCATGAAGGGACTGTATCAGATCGGTATTTATTCCGAATATTCAAAAGAAGTCATTCGTCCTTCCAAAGAAGAATGCATCCGCAACAGCCGTGCAAGTTCAACGAAAATGCGCTGGGCAATTAAGGCGGAGTAACTAAAAAAAAGCAGGAGAGAAGTCGTCTCCATAAAAAAGAGGAATCAACGAATGGGATATAACCCCTGTTGATTCCTCTTTTGGTTTCTGATATGTTTTTATTCCTCATGCTCCGGCATGGACTCCCGCAGCCGTACCGCTGTGGCAGCCTGACGGCGCCTTGCATCGTCCATGGCAGCATAATGTTTCTTCGTCGTATTGACATCCTTATGGCCGAGAACATCCGCAACAAGATAAATATCGCCTGTTTCCTGATACAGCGTCGTACCGTACGTACTACGCAGTTTATGCGGCGTAATTTTCTTCGTTGTCGTCACCTGGGACGCATATTTCTTCACCAGATTTTCCACCGTCTTGACGTTGATCCGTTTTCTCTGCGCCGAATAGAAGAGTGCGTGTTCGTGTCCTGCCACAGGTGTAATACCTGCGCGGACTTCGATATACTTTTTCAGTGCCTCGGCAACTTCATCTCCAAAGTAGACAAACATTTCATTTCCACCTTTTCGAAGCACTTTGATGCCATTGTTTTTAAAATCGACATCCTCAATATCTAACCCGACACATTCCGACACACGGATTCCCGTGCCAAGCAGAAGAGTAATGATTGCAAAATCACGTTCCTTTGTTTTTTCATAGTAGGCCCGCTGATGATTGCTCAGCCCGTCGCCGCAGGATTCAATAAAATCGAGAAGCTCCGCAACCTCATTTGGCTCCAGACGGATAATTTCTTTTTCGTGGAGCTTCGGCATATCGATAAGCAGCGTAGGATTTGTCTCAATCAGTTCCTTTTTGAAATAATAGGAATAGAACGTCCGAAGTGCCGACAATTTTCGTTTCAGGCCTTTTTCCCCGTTGGTGGTATAAGATTCCTGGGAACCGATATAAGCCTTTAAATATTCTGTGTATTCCTCAAGATCAAGTGCAGTGACCTGGTCAAGCACATCAACGGACATCTGATCCATGGGAATTTTGGCAAGTTCCGGATTTTCTTTCTGCAGATACTGAAAAAAGATCCGAAGGTCATATGCATATTTGATTCGTGTGCTGGTCGATGTCGTTGTGCTGATGCCGCGGAAAAATTCGGAAGTAAAAGAGGGAAGCGTCTTCAGAACCTCGCGGAGCTTCAGTGTATTTTCCATATCGGTTTGTTCGTGATACGTAATTTTTGATTTCATAACTGCAAATGAGCCTTTCTAAACAGAAAATCTGGGAAAATGAAAGAAGTATTTCTTCTATATAACTATTCGGGAAACGCAGGTTTTTCGAATAGTTGAAGAGTTACTTTCAGAAATCACCGGTTTTTCCTCTGAAACCGCCGAATTTTACAGGCCGATTTCTTGTTCGTTTTTTCACAACATTTTTTATTTTCTTCTTTTATTTTTCAGGATAAAAATCTTAATACTCCGATTACCTTTCCTACGATCTGCAGATCATTCACAAGGATCGGATCCATCTCATCGTTTTCCGGCTGCAGGCGGAAATAACCGTCTTCCTTGTAGAATGTTTTTACTGTAGCGGAATCATTGACCAGAGCGACAATTTTTTCTCCATTTTCCGCAGTTGCCTGTTGTTCCACAAGAACAAGGTCACCGTCTAAAATACCTGCATTTACCATGCTTTCGCCCTGTACCTTTAAAAGGAACGTTTCTGCGTTTGGCAGACGGTCTACCGGCATCGGGAAATATCCTTCAATATTCTCTACCGCAAGAATCGGTTCTCCGGCAGCTACTTTGCCGATCAGCGGAATCTGTGCAACTTCACTCTGGGATGCGGTGTCTTCCGATGCAATTCCCTGGATTGCACCAAGGCGGCCGGTATGGAATCCTTCATCGCAGATTTCAATGGCTCTCGGTTTTGTTGCATCTCGTTTGATATAGCCTTTCCGCTCCAGTGTTTCCAGATGTGCATGTACCGAGGATGTAGAACGAAGGGAAACCGCTTCGCAGATCTCACGCACAGACGGCGGGAATCCTCTCTGCAAAATTTCCTGTTTTAAATATTCGAGAATCTGTCTCTGTTTCTCTGTCAGTTTATTTTTGTCTCCAGCCATCGTATGTTCCTCCTGTCGTTTCGTTTTTATATGAATTAGGGTAGTCCCCTCTTTCTATACGATATTTACTTAAAATATACCAAATAAATTTTACCATAAATCCCACCGGAACGCAAACAAAAGTTTCGAAAATTTGTTCGTATTTCGTATTGACAAACATACGTTCTTTTATTATAATGAACATATATTCGAAAGAACAAATGTTCACGTAGCACAACTACTCTTCTATCACAAATCAAGGGGGAATTTTACATGAGTACCAATGCAAAGAAAAGAAAATCACTGAGAGAAAGACGAAAAATCCAGAGAAGAAAACTGCAGATCCGCGCAGCCGCCGCTCTCCTGTCTCTGGTTGCCGTCACATTTCTTTTAATCTTCCACTTCACGCCGCAGAATACGCAGGCAGACAGTGAGCCGAAAGCTCCAACCTACAAATACTACACCAGTATCCGCGTTTCTTCCGGCGATACACTGTGGGACATCGCCAAAGAATACCGTACAGAAGAATACTCCGATATTTCCAGTTACATTGCTGAGGTCCGTGAGATCAATCACCTGAGTTCCAACCAGATCACGGACGGTATGTATCTCTGCATTCCGTATTACTCCGAGGAGTATAAATCATGAAATTCAAGAAATACTTTACATAATTCGGTTATGTAAACAAAGTAAAAAAACAGCTTCCAAAATGCACGGAACCTTCTAAAACAGCATGTTCGGGAAGTATGGTTTACAAAATAAAGAATGAATGTGAAAAGCAGAAACGTCCCGCAAATGAAATTTCTCATCTGCGGGACGTTTCTGCTATCTTATGCTTTTTTTAATCCTCTTCAATATGCTCCTGTCCTTGTGCGATGATTGTCCGTACATGACCATCTGCAAGAGAGTAGAACACCGATTTTCCTTCTCGTCTGCTCTTTACCAGCTTATTCTGCTTCAGAATGCGAAGCTGGTGGGAAATTGCGGACTGTGTCATGTGCAGTGCTTCTGCCAGGTCGCAGACGCATACCTCTGCCTCAAACAGGACAAACAGGATCTGGATCCGCGTGGAATCACCAAATACCTTGAAAAGCTCTGCCAGATCGTAAAGCTCTGTTTCATCCGGCATGGTCTCATTGACAATCTTTACCAGATTTTCATGAACCTCACAGGAGTCACAGCACAGATCAGCTTCTTCCGGATTGATTTTTGCCATTTTGTGTCCTCGTCTTTCTATAGATTTTTCACAAACAGAGCACGAATTGCATTCAGAACCGCCAGAATCATAACTCCGACATCTGCGAAAATTGCCATCCACATGTTAGCGATACCGATGGCTCCCAGAAGCAGGAACAATACTTTGATACCAATTGCAAAATAAATATTCTCATAAACAATGTGAATACATTTTCTGGAAATGTGAATTGCTTTGGAAATCTTGAGCGGATCGTCGTCCATCAGAACGATATCAGCTGCTTCAATTGCTGCGTCGGAACCAAGTGCTCCCATCGCAATACCGATATCGGCACGGGACAGTACCGGTGCATCGTTGATGCCGTCACCTACGAAGGCAAGTTTTTCTTTTTCTGTCTTTGCGGCAAGCAGCTCTTCCACTTTACTTACTTTGTCACCAGGAAGCAGTTCGCTGTAAACTTCATCAATTCCAAGATCTGCAGCTACCTGATCGGCTATCCGCTTGGAGTCTCCGGTCAGCATAATCGTCTTTTTAATACCGGATTTCCGCAGCGCCTGAATCGCCTCTTTCGCATGCGGTTTGATCATATCACAGATCAAGATATGTCCGGCATACTTGCCGTCTACAGCAACATGGACGATGGTGCCGACGCTGTGGCAGTCGATATAATCAACGCCAAGGCGCTCCATCAGTTTTGCATTTCCGGCAGCGACATTTTTACCGTCTACCTTTGCTGTTACACCGTTTCCGCTGATCTCTTCGATGTCCGTGACACGGCTTCGGTCGATCAGTTTTCCATATGCTCTCTGCAGACTCTTGCTGATCGGATGGCTCGAAGCACACTCAGCAAGTGCTGCGTATTCCAGAACATCTTCCTGACTGATCGTATTGTGGTGAATACCGGCTACTTCAAAGACACCCTGTGTCATGGTACCGGTTTTATCGAATACAACGTATTTGGTCTGGGAAAGTGTTTCCAGATAGTTGGAACCTTTCACCAGGACACCTTCATGGCTTGCGCCGCCGATACCGGCGAAGAAGCTGAGCGGAATACTGATGACCAGTGCACAAGGGCAGCTGATAACCAGGAAGGTCAGCGCACGGTAAATCCATACGCTCCACTCAGGAGCGGCACTTAAAAACAGCATCCGTACCAGCGGCGGCAGGATTGCCAGCGCCAGCGCACCGTAGCAGACGGCCGGTGTATAGTATTTCGCAAATTTGGAAATAAAGTTCTCGGATCTTGATTTCTTGGAGCTGGAGTTTTCCACAAGGTCCAGAATTTTGGATACGGTGGACTCTCCAAACTCTTTCGTTGTTTTTACTTTAATCAGACCGGACATATTGATACATCCGCTGATGACTTCGTCTCCCTCCCGGGCGTCACGCGGAACACTCTCTCCGGTCAGGGCACTGGTATTCAGTGTTGTGTTTCCTTCTTCGATCACACCATCGATCGGAATCTTTTCACCAGGCTGTACAACGATGATTGTGCCAACTTCAACTTCATCCGGATCAACCTGCTCGAGTTTTCCGTCTACCTCGATATTTGCATAATCCGGGCGGATATCCATCAGTTCGCTGATGTTCCGGCGGCTCTTTCCGACAGCATAGCTCTGGAACAGTTCGCCGATCTGGTAAAACAGCATAACGGCTACGCCCTCCGGATACTCGCCAAGCAGAATGGCACCGACCGTTGCAACAGCCATCAGAAAGTTTTCATCAAATACCTGTTTGTTCAGGATTCCCTTCCAGGCCTTTTTCAGGATATCGTATCCGATGACCAGATAAGGAACCATAAAGGTTGCAAATCGCACATAGCCGGTTGTCGGCAGTACCGCGCAGAGAATCAGAAGAACCGATGCAACGATGACGCGGATGAGAACCTTTTTCTGTTTCTTATTCATACATATGCCTCCTTTGTTCTTACCGCCGGATGAAAAAATCCAGCATTTCATCCCAGAGATTTACAGATCCAAATCCGCTGCTCCAGAGAGAAAATACTGGATTTTTCTCGAGCTGAACCGCAGACAGGTTTTAGAATCTATTCTGCTCCAGCTTTTTCTTCCATCCGCCGATGAAAGTTTTTTATTTTAGAGGAAGATCTCGCAGTCATCCTCAACTTTTTTGCAGTTTTTCAGAACATTCTGCATAACGCTCTTTGGATCCTGTCCGTCTTCGAACTCAACGATCATTTTGAGCATCATAAAGTTTACGGTAGCATCCTCTACACCTGCTGTGTTTTTTGCAGCCTCTTCCATTTTGTTTGCACAGTTTGCGCAGTCAACATCGATCTTATACGTTTTCTTCATCGCTTTTGATCTCCTTTTTCATTTTCACTGTTCATATGAACATTTATTCATATGTTTGTTTTTATTATAGCACCAGTGATGCAATTGTCAATGGAAAACTGAAAAAAATCAAAAAATCTGCCCGTCGGATTTTTTTGATTCCTGCGGGCAGATAGATCTGTTATTTATTCCTCATAAAGAAACGTTATGTTCTGCTATTTTCCACTTTTCCGAATCACAATCTGTCCGAACCGTGCACATCCGTCCAGAACCTCTATTTTCAGAATGCCTTCTCCTGTAACGGTACCGAGTGTGAACCGTTCGAGTGTGAACCGTTCGAGTGTGTTCGGTGCTGTTTCATATGCAAAATATGGATGAACATCCGAAGTTACTTTCTCATCGGCAGGAGGCATTACCCCTTCAAAAAGAGTCTCTCCCTGAATAGCTGCCTGTACCTTCACCTCTTTGTCTGCACAGTAAGTTACAGAAACGGTATAGGTTTCTTTTTCACGGATTGTATAGGAAGCATATTCTCCTGCTCCCAGCTGAAGCTGTACATGATCTCTCGGATGTTTGATCGGACCCGGTGCGGCAAACCCGGCCGGTTCAGGATGATATCCTTTTTCATAAACCAATTCAAACCGGTCATACAGACGATATCCTGCAGCATTCGGAAGATCACTAAGACCACGGTGTGAATCCATCGGCAGCGCGTTGTAGCCGATCGCCGGGATCTCAAAATTGCCCTCTCGAAGCAGATAAGGATGATACTGCGTATTTTCTTTGCATTTATCGACCGCCAGGCATTCCAGGTAGCTGTCCCAGATGGCCTGCGCATGCTCGTAGGACGGTTTTGCAGCTCCATTAATTGCATAATCGGTAATCAGATGCCATTCATCCGGAACATTAAAGTTCAGAATCGAAGCACATCCTGCTCCCTCTACCGTTTTCCAGCACCACAGATTATAACCGGCGTGGTACTCGGCAAGAATCTCATACATCGTTGTCTGCCATGCGTGCTCATTTCTTCCTCCTGTCTCGCCCATCCACAGGCAGATCTTCTGTTCCCGGCAGGTACGGAGAACGCTGGCAAGAGAAGCTACCTCCGGAACAACCATCTCATACGCATGAAGACTGATGCCCCAGTTGTGGTATTCCGGGTCAAACTCATGATCAAAGAAATATGTAAGAGAGGAAAACTGTGTACCATTCAGCAAAAATAAGTGTTTCTGGTCGATCTTTCTGCAGCGGCGGATCATTTCCTCGTAAAAATAGACCAGCTTCGGTGTCAGCTCCTCGCGGCGCGGCGTCATGGAGATCGGCTCGTTGATACAGTCATATGCGCCGATGATCCAGCGGTCTTTGTATCTTCTCATAAACTCTTCCATCAGAAGAAACATCCGCTCCATCGATTCTTCATCGTCATACAGATGCTGTCCATTGTCCACGCCGTCATCACACGGAATTCCGGACTGGCCTGCCGTTGCCGCATGGAAATCTACGACAGCATAAACCTGATACGTCTCACACCAGTCGAGAACATCATCCAGCATGGCAAAGGAATCTTCATTATACGAAGCCTTCTGGTTCTGCGCTTTTTCTTCTATTATAAAAATTCTGGTTTTCTGTGTCAAGAAATAGATTTTTACTATTTTCAGGAAAAAAACATAATATTTTTTAAAAAATTGCTTGACAAACCGAAAAATGAGACTATAATGCAAAGTGTTCAAAAGAAAAAAGGGATCAGAAAAAAGCAATGAGCAGGACAACATTTTTCGGGTGAACCTTTGCAGAGAACCATCGGCTGGTGCGAGATGGCAGGTATCCTAAAGAACAATCCCCTGTGAGCTGTACAGACGAAACCAGAAATGGAAAGTAGTCCGGACCGGCCTCTCACCGTTAGCAGAGAAGAGATTCACCGGAAAGTGTATCAAATGGTTTCGGGGATCTTGTCTGAGTGATCGACCAAAAGAAACAGCCGATAATTAGAAGTGGTAACGCGGAGCGTTTTTTGAAAGCTTCGTCTTCTTGCATAAGTCAGGGAGACGAAGCTTTTTTTGTTTCCAAGTATACCAACACAATTGCCTTTTCCCTTTTCTTTTTCCATTTGAAATCCATGTAAACTGGAAATATCATTTTTGAACGAGGAGGAATTTTATTATGAACACGTTGGTTATTGTACTGATCGCCGCCGTATGTCTGATAGCAGGTTATACCTTCTACGGAAGCTGGCTGGCAAAGAAATGGGGCATCGATCCCAAAGCAAAAACACCTGCCGTTGCAAAAAATGACGGTCAGGATTACGTCCCTACCGATGGATGGACCGTATTCGCCCATCAGTTTTCTTCAATCGCAGGTGCAGGCCCTGTCACCGGTGCCATTCAGGCCGCTGTCTTTGGATGGGTTCCCGTCCTTTTATGGATCCTGATCGGCGGCATCTTCTTTGGCGCTGTTACTGATTTCGGCGCGCTGTATGCGAGTGTCAAAAATGAAGGAAAATCCATGGGACTTCTCATTGAGAAATACATCGGCAAAACAGGAAAGAAACTGTTTCTTCTTTTCTGCTGGCTCTTTACACTAATCGTTATCGCCGCCTTTGCAGATATGGTTGCCGGAACATTTAATGCTTACGAAACGGTTGACGGCGTCACAAAGCTTTCTGCCCAGGCAACTGTAAACGGCGCTGCCGGAAGCATCTCCCTGCTGTTTATCGCTTTTGCTGTTGTCTTCGGACTGCTCCAGAAAAAACTGCAGTGGAAAGGCTGGAAAGAAATGGTACTCGGCCTTGCCTGCACTGTTGCAGCCTTTGCAATCGGCATGAATGTACCGCTTGTAACAAGCAAAGCAACCTGGACTTATCTGGTATTTGCCTACATCTTTCTTGCCGCTGTCCTTCCGATGTGGCTTCTGATGCAGCCGCGTGACTTTATGACAACCTTTATGTTTGCCGGCATGATCCTTGGCGCTGTTGTCGGACTTGTTGTTGCACACCCGAAAATGAATCTTCCAATGTACACCGGTTTCCACAATGCGGCATCCGGAGATCTGTTCCCGATCCTGTTTGTCACCGTTGCCTGTGGTGCTGTTTCCGGATTCCACAGCCTGGTATCGTCTGGAACCTCTTCGAAAACCATTGCGAATGAAAAAGATATGCAGAAAGTCGGATACGGAGCTATGGTTCTGGAGAGCCTGCTTGCCGTCCTCGCCCTCTGCGTTGCCGGTGCTGCTGCTTCTGCAGACGGTACGGCTGCTGTCGGAACGCCATTTGCGATCTTTTCTTCCGGTGTTGCCGGATTTCTGGAAATGTTCGGCATCCCGGTATACGGAGCACAGTGCTTCATGACGATGTGTGTATCGGCGCTGGCACTTACCAGTCTTGACTCTGTTGCACGAATCGGCCGTATGTCCTTCCAGGAACTGTTCACTGTCGATGATATGGAACATGCTGCCGGATGGAGAAAGCTGCTCTGCAATAAATATTTCTCTACCATTGTTACTCTGCTCTGCGGCTACATCCTGACCCAGATCGGATATGCCAATATCTGGCCGCTGTTCGGAAGTGCAAACCAGATGCTGAGTGCACTCGTTCTGATCACGCTCTGTGTCTTCCTGAAAGTCACCGGCCGTGAAAACAGAACCCTGTTCCCGCCTCTTATCATCATGCTCTGCGTCACCTTTACCGCACTGGTAGAGCGTGTCATCGCACTTGTAAAAGCGTATGGAGCAGGAACCGCTGTCTTCCTCGTTGAGGGACTGCAGCTCATCATCGCCATTCTGCTGATGGTTCTTGGTGTCATCATTGTCATCAGCTGTGGAAAAGAACTGTTCCGGAAGAAAGCGGGACAGGAAACGAAATAATATAGATGTTTCTTCAAAGAGCTTCCTAACGCAAAACGCCGTCAGACTACAACAAGTCTAACGGCGTTTTACATGCCATAGTTTTTTACGAAACAATTATTTCTTTTCATCCAGCAGCATAACCCCATCTGCCAGATTGTGATCAACGGCACCAACGATTCGGTGCGGTATATACGGTTCTTCGAGATACGCGATGTCGTCATCGGTTAATGTTACAGCGAAGGCTTTTGCCGCATCTTCCAGATACGCCGCCTTGGTCCCACCGATAATCGGGGAGCTGACTCCCTTCGCCCATTGCCATGCCAGTGCGGTCATACATTCATGGCTTCCATTGTTTCCTCAATCGGAGTTTCGTAGTCAAAACGGTGAATGATATACAGATCCAGATAATCTGTTCCCAGCCGTTTCAGTGTACCGTCAATCTCTCTGTGAATGGCTTCTGCCGACAGATTGCCAAAATTTTACTCCGTATAATACTGTGCCTGCGCATTCCAAAGCTCATAGTATTTGCCGTTTGTATCCACAAATCCCCTGTTCCATAAGGTAGCATCCAGATACTTCGGGATCTCCCGGTTGACCGCCATAAAGGTTAAATGACCCCGGCTGTCCTGCTGTAAAAGTGACATCCTCCCCCACCTCTACAGGTGGGGGAGGATGTCACACTTCATGACCTTATTCCTTCTCCAGAAACATACTCTTCAACAGATGCGTTCCCGCTTCCGTCCGAAATACTTTTCTGCAGAAATTTTCAATCGCCTGTTTTGAATATTCGCTCTCGCCGGCATTGACCAGAAAATCGGCTTCCAGCAGGATCTGGTAATCCATTCCCTCTACATTTGTATAGGTATGATGATGCGTAACCAGCCATGTGATGCGTTCGACATCCAGTTCTCCTGCCGGTACATCTTTGAAAAATTCTGCAACCAGCGGCGCACTTTCCTCTTCCTGATGCTTTCCGCTGGTATTTCCGTATTTTTCCCGACACAGCGGGCAGGCAATATCATGGACAACAGCTGCCATCTCCAGCGTTTCCTGTGTTTTTGGATCCAGTCCTTCCGCCTCGCCGATGTTCTTTGCAAAGGCCCATACCTTCAGAAAATGATAAATATCATGAATATTTCCCTTATAAAAATCTGTCATTTTTTCAATTGCAGTAGCAATTTTCATATCGTATTTCCTCCTTCGCATCCTGTCTTTCTTCCCATTATATCACATGTTTCACGCATTTGAGTATCAGATTATCAACTGATCTTATCACAAAATATGCAAAAACAGGAGGCAGAACCTGCCTCCTGTAGCTTTTTAACACTATGATGTTCTTTATGCCAGCGGTTTTCCTGTCAGCATCTCATATGCCTGAAGATATTTCTCGATCGTCTTGTCTACGATTTCCTGCGGCAGAGTCCAGTCGTGGTTTCCATCGTTGGCTTTGAGCCAGTCGCGCGCGAACTGTTTGTCAAAAGATGGCTGACCATGGCCTGGTTCATAACCATCTGCAGGCCAGAAACGGGAGCTGTCCGGAGTCAGCATCTCGTCGCCGATTACGATATTTCCGTTTTCATCGAGACCAAACTCAAATTTTGTGTCTGCAATGATAATGCCTTTGCTTAAAGCATAATCGGCACATTTTTTATACAGAGCGATGGTGTAGTCGCGAAGCTTCTCTGCATACTCGGCTCCTTTTCCCGGGAAGTATTTTTCCAGATGGGCGATGCTCTGCTCATAAGAGATATTTTCGTCATGATCTCCGATTTCAGCCTTTGTGGACGGAGTGTAGATTGGCTCAGGAAGCTTGTCAGATTCTTTTAATCCTTCCGGAAGCTCGATGCCACATACTTTTCCTGTTTTCTGATAGCTTGCCCAGCCGCTTCCGGTAATGTAGCCGCGGACAATGCACTCGATAGGAAGCATTTCCAGCTTACGGCACATCATGCTGTTTCCGTCAAATTTCTCCTGCTGGAAAAATTCCGGCATGTCTTTTACGTCTACAGAGATCATATGATTCGGAAGGATGTCTTCTGTCAGATCGAACCAGAATTTGGACATCTGGGTCAGAACGGTACCTTTTTTTGTTACCACATTGTTCAGAATGACATCAAAACAGCTAATACGGTCGGTTGCTACCATGATCAGGCTGTCGCCGTTATCATAAATCTCGCGTACCTTACCCTCTTTGATTGGCTTTAATTCTTTCATCATGAATACCTCTTCTTTTCGTATAGGATAGTGAACGGAATTACACCCGATCCGGTGAAATTCCTTTGACACCTTTACCCTACACCACTCCTTATAAATTGTCAAGTATTTATTATTAACGCTACTAAATAAACCCAAAAAGGGATCTTTTATTTCCATTTATAATTCTGCTCCGTTTGTTTCTATCACGTGTTTATACCAGAATGCGGAATCTTTCATAATTCTCTCCTGATTTGTGTAGTCCACATATACGAGTCCAAATCGATCTGAGTAACCTTTGGCCCATTCAAAATTATCCATCAAAGACCACTGGAAATATCCTCTGATATCCGCTTCCTCTGCTGCTTTTCTCAGTTCTCGCAAATATCTTGCAAGAAAATCAATTCTGTTTGGATCATGCACTTTTCCATCCAATGAGATCACATCATGGCAGGATAATCCGTTCTCTGTGATGTAAATTGGCTTATGATATCTTTCATATATCATCCTCATGCAGGGAAAAATATGCTTTCCTTGCGGCCTCAATATCTTCCGGATGATCCGTTTCCGGATAACAGACAGATGATGTCGGTGCATATCCGATCATCAGTTTCTGTTTTCCATAAGCCCGGAGCATCTGTACCGCTCTTCCATGTGCTTTCATGGCATTGTGTGCCATTTCAAAAGTGTCTCTCAGCGGTACTTTTACTCCCGGTGCATGTTCTCCGGTAAGGAAACCAAGTCCGACAAAACACTGTGGTTTATTCAATGTAAAGAAATGCGTTACCCGATCGCTGAATCTTTCCCCGGTTCTTTTGTATACACGTCCCAGATGTGTTCACCTTTTCCATCTTCTTTTACTGCACCTTCACTTTGATATGCACTTGTTGCTGCACCCCAGGCAAAATTTTCTGAAAAAACGATCTTTTTTTCCATTGCTTTCTTCCTCTTATTACTCTACTATTCTAATTATTTCCATTCCTCGATTCCCAGATTCTCTATATAATCAGCAAGTTCTCTCGCCATCTCATAGGTTTCTGGAATTCTGAGATGTCCTGGAGTCGCTGCTCCGTTTCTTTTAAAGATACAATGGGAAATTTTACTGTCTCCCATAGAAACCACTACATCGTCAATTGCTTTGTCCCAAGAACTGTCATGCTCAAGCAATGTCGTACAGCAGACGACCGATGCCTTCGGATATACCTGACGCAGTTTTTTTAAAAATTCTGTATAGTGTTCTCTCCAAAGAATTGCTTTCTCACACATATAGTCTTCTGACATGTAATCAAACGGATGATTATCATTCTGGCCAATTGCCACGACAACAACCTGCGGTGTATACTGATTAAAATCCCATTCTGTCAGTTCACCAAATGTTTTATTGAAGCGGATTTTATTCCAGGCACTTTCCATTCCAATCTGATCCGGCTCATGGAACCAGCCTTGTCCATCCATCAATGCAATTCCGCCCTGTGCGATATCATGGATCTGTGCATTCAGCATACGTGCTGTCATCCAGGCATAGGAATACCAGCTGTTAGAATAACCTCCCTGATGTTCAGGATCCGTCTTTCCTGTATAATCCACTGCTTCTGTCACTTCTCCTGCTGATACAGAATCTCCGTAAACTTCAATTTTTCTTGTCTGTGCATCCGGAAGTTCCAATAATTTTGCTCCGTCTTCAATTTCAAATCCAAGGATGTGCATCTCATGGCAAGAATCCTGACGTTTAAAGAAAAGGACATGATGTTCTCCATTTTCATTCTCCGGAACACGAATCTCTATTTCATTCTCTTTCTTGTTATCCAGATAATAACACAACTGCACTCCATCTAAAATACATCCAAGATAATTCTGCCAATATTCATTTTTGTTTTTTAAGAAAATTTTCAGGTATTTTCCTGTGAATTTAAACTCTGCTGATGTACATGGATAGACCCAAATCGGTTCTTTTGGATTTCTCCAGTCGATCCTTCCGCTATAACGTATTTTTTTATTATCAGGATTAATTCTCATCTTATCCCCTCCATATTTTACAGTAAACTTGCTGCACCGATCATTCCTGCTTCATTTCCAAGTGCTGCTGTCTCAATCTCCGGCATCCTCTCCTTCAAAAATCTTATGCAATAATTAATGACATCAGATAAAATGGAGTTGTATCCGTTACCTCTTCCGGAAGAATTGTTATATCTACCGTATGAATTTTCTTTTCTCCATGGTGCAATACTTTCTCAAGGTACAAACAATCTCCCCAGTCCTCATCGAAATTCCCATCCAAAAGGATAGATTTTTCTTTATCACCATCTAACACAAGCTCTGCTCTTGCTGCAGGAAGCTGTATTGTTTTTCTATACTGCACTGCAATGCAGGAAGCAGTCACCTCAAAATGAATAGAATCCCCGGCTTTTTTTCCGATCCATCCATTTTTAAAATGATCAAGATGTCCTGTTTTCTCTTCCGTATCTGCATGAAATCCGCAAAGTTTTGGTGAAATTTCACGGATTGTCAGACGTTTTGCATTCTCGTATGCATTCTCCGTCATTGCCTTCGGAAAAACAGGTTCTTTTTCCTCAACTTCTAATTCTGCTTTCACGCTTTCAAGGAATTTTTCAATTTCTTCTGCAACAAGTTTGTGTCCTTTATCATTTGGATGAAGTCCATCTGGTGTAAGTTCTTCCCTTATATATTCACCAGCCTTCATTCGCTGATAAATCGTATCTCTTACACTCACATGTGGCACCTGATACCAGTTTCCAACTTCGTTATGATATTCCTGCGCATTCAGACCAGTATCATAAAAAACATTATTCAAAAGAACCACTGCCGGTTTTGAATCCCAGCTTAACAGTTTTCTGACAACTCCTTCATACGTTTCCTGGAAAAATATGTCTGCCTCATCATTTACACTAAAATCAACAACTACAAAATCTGGTTGATACATTAATACATCTGTCACTGCTCTGGAAACTCCGTAATGAGAAGTTGTTCCGCCGATTCCTCCATTCACATAATGAACGTTTACTTTGGGGAACGTCTGCTTCCACCACGTAAACACACGATAAGCATACGTATTCTCCATTGTTGTCGCAAGACTTCCCTGTGTGATCGATCCACCTAAAAATCCAATCGTAAGTTCTTCTCCTGCCTCAGCTCTTTTCATGCAATCTTTCAGTCTTTTTAAATTTACATCTTTCATTTGTTTTTCCTCCAGTCTGTTTTTCACCAGTTATCTGTTCTTTTTCGCATCTGCATTTTCTCCAATTATATGAGTTAAACGACAAATGAGACATATTTCAGATACATTTTACTGACTTTTTCGTGCCTTCCATTTGATGGAAATACAAGTAACAGTTGTAAACAATTCCCTGTACATTCGCCATGGATGGGATTCCAAATGTCTGATTTCCATATTTGAAGTTTACATTCGGGTATAGTTTCTGGAACTCTTCTACATACTCTTTGAACTTTGTATCCACGACGTCTGTCTTATGAGTAAGGAACTTCAGGTCTGCTTTAATATCTGTGTAATCCTTTCTGAACTCGATCTGGTCAAAAGTCACATCAATCTTTGTTGCTTCAACCTTTTTCCCGCTACTTCCACATCCAGCCATTGTTATAACCATTGCTACTGCCATTGAGGCTGCGATCACTTTACTTGCAACTTTACATTTCATGTTTTTTCTATTTTGTTGCTTTTTAAGCTGATTTAATTCTACCATTAACTTCGCTTATTCTCAATATTAAGTTCTATATTTGCTTATTTTCTACACCATGCACAGTTTTACGCATTGAGTTTTGTGGATTTTCCCTTTATTGCAAATGGCTTTATCACGTTTTTATGCGATTAATTTAAGCTTAATAAGTATACTAAAGTTTAATCTTAAGTTATGCTCTAATTTGATATAACCTGTATCATATCGCATATCTTATACAATACTTTTTAATATTTAACCCTTTTTCTTCATTTTCCTGTCCCAATGCCTCAAGCATTGTCACGCTTTGACTTTTCGATGCAGCATACGCGACTTTCTGATACATGCTCCAGTAAAAAGAAACTCCAAGTTCCAGGCATTGTTCTGATACAATCACGCCGATCGTAACCCCCTGCCTTTTATTCGTATATTTTTTCAGATCATACCCAAGTTCTTTTGCTTTTGCTACCACCTGACTTCTTCACTTACCCCTTTTCTTCCTGCAAGTGCATTCGAGACAGTAACTGTACTCACATTCAATGCCTCGACTATGTCTTTTAATTTTACATTTCCCATTTTCTTCATCTGTCTCAATTTCTATTTCCTTTTACCGTGTTTCCCTGGATCACCCTGCCTTCCACGATTCGAATTCCTTTCGGATGCGTGTCCCCTTCGATTCGTTTTATGTTTCCTTAATCCGGCTGCGAAGCTCTTCACTAACACCTTTCCTGTCATTTAATGCGTTTGATACAGTTACAACACTTGATCCCACTGCCTTTGCAATCTGTTCCAGACGGACCTTCTTTCTTCGTCCCACGTTCTTTCCTACTTTCTGTCACTTATCTATTAGTTCCTCTATGGCGTTATTAACATCTAAGATTACGTTAATATGATAGCAAATAACTGTCAACTTAATTTAAGTTATTTTTCACTAAATTTGAGATTAACTTAAAAAGCTATGAAAAAGCAGGCAAATATCCTGCTTTCTCATAGCTTTCTTCATTTCATCATATACAGCATTCACGAGAAATCTGTAATTTGTTCTGTAAGAATCCAATAGGCAGTTGGCCGATTTTTTCTTTTATGCGAAATGGAAACGGAACGTATAGCTGTATCTTCCCTTGCATACACGATATTCCGGGTGAATATTTTTCGTCCAGCCGGTATCTCCGCCAAGGCCTGCGTGCGCTGCATCCAGGATCAGCCAGGTTCCTGTTGTCTGCTCTGGAAGTTCTTCCTCGTATGTGGCTTTTCGATATTCTGCCATAGAATATGGAAGTGCACTGAAATGGAAATCATCACCGCCCACAATCTGAACGGTATGTGTTCCATCCGAAAGAACGGCAAACCGCGTATCCTCATGGCCACCGCATTCGCAAGGTACTACAAACGGAACGTGCTGTTCTGCTACAGAAGATGTATAAAGTCCAATCAGTGCTGCGCCTTTTCGGTCTGCATACGTCTCCCAGGGACCTTTTCCATACCAGGTGAGCGTATCAAACTCTGCAGGGAGGCGGAACGACTGTCCGACTCTTGCGATGGTCTCAAGACCGCTGTTGTTTGTTACTTCGTTTTTCAGCTCCATTCCCTCACTGCCGATGCGATACAGAGTATGAGCGGTAAAGAGTACTGCGTTGTCCGGCTCCGCGGTATAGGAAGCCTGCACTTCAAGAAGCACCTGATTTCCGGCACTGACAGCCGATACTGACTGTACTTCCTTTTTCAGATGATCCAGACCTTCCGCGCGCCAGATATCATCGTAATCACTCTCGTGGGTTCCTTCATCAATACCGGTTGGAGCACGGTAAAACTCATCTTTTCCTCCAGTCATAAAAGAAACGCTCTTTGCCTGATATCTGGTAAATTCTCCTGTCTTTTTATCAAAGATAATTTCGGTCTCTTCGCCGGTGATGCGAACCTGATTTTCATCCTCCGATACGGTCAGTGATTTCCCGACAATCGTTTTCTCATCTGCCAGATAAACACCTGAAGTAACCGGAATCTGACGGCGGTATAGTTCTGTTCCCGCCGGTGCATAGAAGGTATCTTGGGCAAGCTCAACGTAATAATTTACATACGCCTCGCCATGCAGTTTCGCCGGAAGCTCCGGAAGCGGAAGCGTCTCTGTTGTTCCGGCTGCCGTGTAAAATGCCGGATAGCTGCCTTTGGCAAGCGTTTCGCCGTTCTGCACAATTTCATAACGCACCTGCAGATGAGAAAGATCGAGGGTATGGTAGCGGTTTGCCAGCACCCATATAGTTTCGCCGGTATATGGATTTTTCACCTGCTCAATCGTAACCGGGGACTGGCCGTTTCTCACCTCATAGGCGCCCGGTTTATAAGAAAGATCGGCAAAGACAACACCATTCAGACACATATCCGGAACCGGATCGGTCACGTCCTCACCGAACGCTCCGCCGTAGCCGTATTTGATATTTCCGTCCTCCTCGTGGATCGCAATCGCCTTGTCCGCGAAATCCCAGATAAAGCCTCCCTGGAAACGCGGGTATTTATTGACATAGTCCCAGAACTCCTTGAAGTTTCCGTTGCTGTTGCTCTTTACATACGCATATTCGCACATGATGAACGGGCGGAGATCGGAATCGTCTGCCATCACATCCTCAAGCCAGCTCATCGTTGGATACATCGGGCAGATGACGTCGGAAATATTACTCTTTGGGTTGCCGGACTCATACTGAACGTATCTTGTTTTGTCGTATTCGCGGATCCAGCCGTGCATCGCGGCATGATTCGCCCCGGCACCGGATTCATTTCCAAGGGACCACAAGACGATGGAAGGATGGTTTTTATCACGCAGTACCATACGGGTTGCACGCTCCAGATAAGCGGCTGTCCACTCAGCGGATGCACTGAGCTGTCCGCCGTAACCGTGCGTCTCAAGATTTGCCTCGTCGACAAGGTAAATGCCGAGCTCGTCACACAGATCATACCATTTCACGGAATTCGGATAATGGCTGGTACGAACAGCGTTGAAATTCAGGCGTTTCATCACAGCAATTTCTTTTCGCATCTGCTCCTCAGAAACGGTACGTCCCGTCTCGGCGCAAAAATCGTGGCGGTCAACACCTCGGATCACAAGGCGTTTGCCATTCAGGGTCAGAACACCGCGGCTGTTGATTTCCACCTGACGGAAGCCGATTTTGCAGCTCTCGATATCAACCGTCTCATTCTCTTTGTTCTGCAGCTCGACAACAAGGGTATAAAGTGTCGGGGTCTCTGCAGTCCAGAGTGCCGGGTTCTCTACCGGAGCAGTAACGGTTGCGATGAATTTCGGCATCAGATAGAAGCCGCACTCAGCAAACGTTCTCGAAGCCATCTCGGTTACTTTGTTCTGTTCTGCGTCATACAGCGTCACTTTGGCATGATACTCGCCGTACAGCGGTTTGGAGTTGTCCGGCCAGATCGTGACAGAGAGGGTAGCTTTCGTGTAATCCGGGTGTGTGAACAGTGTCTCTGCCTTGTAGTCCAGGATGTGCTGCACCGGTTTCGATACGAGGCGGACATCGCGGTAGATACCGGACAAATGCCAATAATCCTGATCTTCCAGGTAAGTACCGTCACAGTAGCGCATTACCTGTACAGCGAGGGTGTTCGTTCCCTCCTGCACATATTCGGTGATGTCAAATTCCGCGTTCACTTTGCTGTCCTGGGAATACCCCACCTGTTTTCCGTTGACCCAGAGATAGAAGCAGGACTCCACACCGCCGAAATCGATGAGAAGCTGTCGGCCGATATAGTCTGTTGGAACCTCAAAGGTTCTGAAATAGCAGCCAGTCAGATTTTTCTCCGGTACGTACGGCGCATTCAGCTCGTAGGTGCCTTCGGTAATCTCGATCTCAAATGCTTCGCCGTTTGCCTCCCGTTTGAACGGATACAGCATATTGGTGTAAACCGGCTTTCCATATCCCTGCAGTTCCCAGTTGGACGGCACCGGAATCGTATCCCATGCTGCGTGATCGAAATTCTCTTCATAAAATGCTTCCACCGCTTCCGGTGACGGATACATTTTGAATTTCCAGTCTCCGTTCAGATCCATTACAAAGCGTGACGCGTTCCGATTTCCGGCGAGCGCCTGCTCTACCGTCTCATATGCACCGTACGGCGTATGCATCGGATAACGATTTTTCTGCGTTATATACTGATTTTCCCAGTCTCTTGTCTGTCTCATGTTCTTGAAATCCTCCTTGCCTTTGCTTTCGCATTTTCCGACCGCCTCTCTTCTTTTTATCCAGATTGGTGTTCCTTTTTTGCTTTCCTGTGATATAATACATCTGTGATTTTCAGAAGATTTATGCAGTTATCTTATGATTCAGTATAAAACACTGCACGTGGATGAGAAATAGTTAATCTGGTGTTTCTTTTATCCAAAATGGGAAAGCAAAGGAGAAGTCGTATGATACTGGAATATCTGCTTGCAAAAATAGAAAAGAGCGATGTCATTTATCGCTGTATTGGAAATGAAATGAAGAACGGGATTCTGGCGTGCGGTTTTATGCGGAAAGAGACGGCGGACCGCTCGCAGTATCATTTTTCGAACGAGTATTACAGCTGTTTCGTGCTGCTGCGCGGGAGCGGGGAATATATTGCCGAGGACGGCACCTCCTATCCGCTGCAGGCGGGAAGTCTGGTCCAGCGTCTGCCTGGTGTGCCGCATTCCACACGCGTAGACCCCGATGGGAAATGGCTGGAATTTTTTATCTCGATTGGGAAACCGTTTTTTGATTCTTTCTGCTCGCTTTCGGTTCTGAACCGGGAGCCGGTGTTAAAGGCAGAGCTGCTTCCCGGCGATCTCGAGCGGTATCAGAAGCTTCTGCAGTCGTTAAAGGCCACACCGGACAGTCTGCTGCCTTTGCGGATTCCGGAGATGGAAAAAGAGATTCTGCGAATGTACGGCTACCATGCGCACCGGGTGAATCTGCAGCGGGATCCGATCGAGGCCGCCTGCGATATGCTCTCGCAGAATCTTGATGAAGAAATTTCTCTCGAAGAGCTTGCCCGGTCACTCCAGATCGGTTATGAGACGTTTCGAAAAGTATTTAAAAAACAGACCGGCGTCTCTCCTGCACGGTACCGCACCAGGAAGAAAATGGAGCAGGCCCGTATTCTTCTCGAGGGCGGCGTACCGATGAAGGAAATTGCTGGTCTTGTCGGATATGGCGATGTCTATGCGTTCAGCAAGCAGTTTTCCCGGTTCTTTGGATTCCCGCCTGGAAAGTACCGCGCACGTCTTCACACGGATGCGCCGGATTTAGAACAGTTTTAAGATATCGTCCACGGTTTTACGTTTCGGCTTGTCCGGGTTGATGGCACGGTAGCCGACAGCAATGACAGCACCAAGGAGCTCATTCTCCGGAATGGAGAGGGCTTCACGGATAGCTTTCTCATCACGGATTCCCATAATCAGAGTATCAAGGCCAAGTTCTCTTGCGCGCAGGATCAGGTTTTCGTCGTGCAGGCCGAGATCGTAATAGCCCCAGCCGTTTCCAACTTCGTTGTCTGGTGTGCCGTCCTGCGTAAATCCGGAGCGGTCTTTTACGAATGCTGTTACGACAAGTGCGGCTCCCTTTGAACTCTTCTGATTGAATTCTGGAAGGCATTTTGCGGAAAATTTTTCGACTTTCTCCGGTGTTACAAGGGCATAGTACCGTGTTGTCTGTGAGTTTTTCCAGGATGGTGCCTGAATCGCTGCCTGTACGATCTCCTGGATCTGCTCTGCGGTTACGTGTTTCTCTGGATCAAACGCGCGGATGCTTCTTCTTTCTTCCAGCAGTTTTGTAAATTCCATGGTGTATATCCTCCTTTTATTTATAAAGCCTCGTAATCTTCCCGTGAAAAACGGTGATACGTCAGGCCGAATTCATTTTCTTCGACACAGTAACAGTATTCATCTACAGACGGGTCTGAAAAAGAAAATACATGGCCCATCTCATGCTCCTCGGATGCGTTTTCTTCCACGGTAGTATGCATTTTCTCTGCATAGGAAGAAAAGCAGTCCCGAACCTGTTCCATTGTGTTTCCAGGCGTTGTGATCACCTGCAGAAGGTTCTGCAGGAGCTCCGGAACAGGGATTTCCCGCTCGATATAAGAGCATCCCTCCTCCGGGATTTCCACACAGTAGCGGTCTTTGACTGCCGAAATAGTGAGCATTCCAAGGCGCGGCTGTACGTTCTTACAGAACGCGTCAAGCGCTTTAGCCAGGTCTTCTGTTTCGTCTAAAGAGAGGGAACGGCGCAGGGACTCCGCCGGGTAGTAGAGCTTCATCGTACCGCCCTCATAGCCGATCTTCACCTGCCACTCCCGAATCGTATCGGTAATATGTTTTTCCAACAGTTTTGCTGTCATGTTTTCTAAGTCACCTCCATTGTGCTGCATGTGCAAAAATACAGTATTATTATCGCATGAATTGGGCGTTGTGTGAACACTTAATTTTTTGTTTTTTACAAAAAAAGAATCACTTTTTTACTCCTCGAAACGGCAGAAACCTCCGCCAGAAAAGCTGGGACAGAGGTTTCTGTGATTTCTTATGTCAGAAGAATTTCTCAGTCATTTCGTTCTGAATTACTCTTCGTCTTCGTTTTTCTTTCTGCCGCGGAGTTTGAATCCAAGTCCGCCGGCACCAAGAGATGCAACTGCCATGCTTACCCATCCCCAGATGTTGGTAGCATCACCGGTCTTTGCATTATCGCTCTTCTTGGAAGTAGAAGTATTGGATACTTTATTACTTGCAAGCGGAGTAGATGTTGCTTTCGGGGTGCTTGTCGGGGTCTTCGTCGGTTGCGTCGTAGGTATTGTGGTAGGAGCAGTCGTCGGGGTTGTGGTTGGTGCTGTTGTAGGTGTAACCGTCGGAGTCTCAGTTGGGGTTACGGTCGGGGTTTCCGTCGGGGTAACAGTCGGAGTCTCGGTCGGGGTTACGGTTGGGGTCTCTGTAGGAGTAGGAGTCGGCTCTTCTGCTGATTTCTTCCAGGTGAAGCTAAGATCCTGATATCCCAGTGAAGAAACTGTAATTTCAAAGGAATCGCCCTCTGCGAACGGTGCTGCATCTGTCTTTAAGGAACCATCCTCATTGAACAGTACAACAGCTCCTCTTCCGCTTGCTGCATATGCTTTTCCATTTACAGTAACAGAGGTAATGTTCTTCAGATAATCTGCAAACTCTTCATCTGTTGCATCCCCGTTCTTAAGCAGACCCGGTGTTGTCGTATCTTCGTTAAATGCTGCCGGCATCTCTTCCGTGTAAAGGATAAAGTCTGCGGAAAGATCTGCATATTTACCATTCTTATCGCTGACAGTCAATGTATAAGAACCTTTCTCTGCATTCTTGAAGTACAGAGTATCACCGGACACGGTTCCCGTCAGACCTTCTACTGTATAGACAGCATCGTAATCATCCGGCAGCCCTTCCAGTTTAACAGAAGCATTTCCAGATGTGACAGACGCATTCTCTACAGAAAATTCATATGCAAACTTAACCGGTACATATACATCTGCGTCGACTTCGTAAATTCCCTTGCTGGTGTAATAGGTAATTTTGTTGATGGTCTGTCCCATCATGCTCTTGTAATGTTCCGAGGAGGTCGGGCAGTTATGAACGCTTGTCGTAAATCCAGTGCTCCATGCCAGCTCAGACACTCTCCAGATATTCTCCAGATGACGCATTCCGTAATCGTTGCCCTCTTTTGTGCTGACAACAACACCATATACGGTATCTTCGCCTGCTTTGATGGTATCAGTAAGACCATCCAGATCCAGCTGATAATCACCGTATTTGCTGTTAGTGGAGAGCTCTGCCGTTACATTTTCCAGCTTTGCTGCCTCGGTTCCCTGAACAGCACCAAAGGTTACATTGCCGTCTGCATCTACAGATGCTTCTTTGTAATAAGATGGAACCTCATGTAAAGTGTAATATGCATAGCTTGCATTCTCATACAGTGCATCTTTTCCGGTATACGTTGTGGTGGATGTCTGTCCACGGTTGGTAACGGTGATTTCTACAGAATCCTCATCTGTCACTTTCGTGTATTTGCTAAGATCCATACCCTCTGTTACTTTTACCGGGAAGGTAATACCTGTGATATCGCTTCCGTCTGCATTCACATGATAAGATCCGCCGGAAAGAGACGCGGTTCTTGTTTTATTCTTTGTTGCGGAAGTAAACGCATCTACCGGAACATCATTATGAACCTCTGCCTGATAGAACGCTGCATACGGAATATTCATTAATACATACTGGGACTGCAGAGCTTCGATGGCTGCATTCAGATGCTCGGTTGCTTCATCTACGGTTCCCTGGCTCTGTTTTTTCTCCAATGCTTCTTTTGCTTCTGCCAGTTCTGTCTGCATATTATTCCAGGAAGTTTCCGTGTAAAGATCTTTATTCAGTGCATCTGCCTTTGCAATTGCCTCTTCCAGTGCTGCTGTGCTCTCTACCGGATCAGCTCCTACAATATTCGCTTTGGTTGCTTCAAAAGTGTAGGAAGCATCTGCATAGCCAAGTGCATGAATCGTAATCTTCCAATAACCGGTTCCATCCGTTCCCTCCGGTAAAGTGCAGCGCAGGGAATCGGTAAGACCAAGCTGGATTCCCATTACTTTATGCATCCAGTTATCTGCTGCGAATTTTGTTCCATACGTTGCTTTTGCATTCGTATAAGTGGAATCATCACCGTAATAAGTCCAGGTTACGGTCTGCAGATTAGCAGCCAGATCGCCGTAATCTCCCGTTAAATCTACGCGAAGGAATTCTCCATAAGAACCATTGGCTTCTTTCACGGTCAGTCCTACGGTCTCAGCATCCGGAGCTGTCTTCAGCGCCTGATCTTTGATTCCGGATTCACTTCCTGTTGTTCCTGCAGAGAAGGAGAAGCTTCCATCTGCATTTTTCACTGCTATCTTCAGACCGTTTGTGTTTTCTGTTACATCTGCAACCAGGCCTGTATAGCTCTGCAGTTTATTTTCAGAAAATCCACCGGAAAGTGTTCCGCCGTTTTCTACCACAACATACTTTTTGCAGAAATCTTCGTAATCATCTTCCGAAACTTTTACAGGCACATATTTCAGACCTTTTACTTCATAATGATCAATCTGGCTCTTATCGTAAGTTACGGTCTCGCCGTTGGTCAGAACTGCCGTGGTTGCTGCGGTATAATATGCCACATCATAGGTTGTGCCATCTTTCATGTAGATAGTCGCCGCGCACTGGAAGCTTCCTCTGTGCAGTCCATGGTTTGTGGTCGCACGGGTTACCACATCAAAAGCGCCTTTATCACTTTCTTCGCGACTGTCAGTTTCATCCGAACCAGCGTCGCTTCCTGCCGCCTGAACTCCTTCTGCTGCCCAATACTCAGCCCAGGTAAGACCTGCATATACATATTTATATGTTGTTTCTTTCTTCTCATAAGTAAAGGAAAGCGTCTTGTAACCTGTTGCAGTTACTTCGATTTCAAATTTATTTCCTTCTGCAAAAGCGGCAGCTGTCAGATCAAGCGTACCGTCTTCTTTGATCAGAATTGTTTTCCGTTTTCCAGTTGCTGCATATTCTTTTCCATTTACTTTTACCGAAGTGATGTTCTTGATATAATCAGCAAAGTCATCTTCTGATGCATTCTCTGCTTTTACAAGCGCCGGAGCACTTCCTTTTTCGTTGTAAGCAGCCGGCATTGCATCTGTATACAGAGTAAAGCTCTGTGTCAGATCTGCATAAACACCTTTTTTATCATGAATCGTCAGAGTATACATTCCTTTTTTCGCATTTGCGGAATAAGAAATGGTATTTCCGTCTACTGCAAATCCATCCAGACCATCTACGGAATATTCTGCATCATAATCAGCCGGAAGTCCGGTTACGGTCATCGTTGTCTTTCCAGCGGAAAGAGAAGCGTCTTCTACGGATACACTTGCCTCAAATTTTGTTGGAACAAAAATATCATTCACTGGAATCGTGTAGATTCCTTTGCTGGTATAATAAGTAACCTTATTGATATGCTGTCCCATCATGCTCTTGTAATGTGCAGAAGAAGTCGGGCATCCATGTACCTGTGTTGTAAATCCAGTTGACCATGCCAGCTCTGTTCCGCGCCAGATATTTTCCACATGACGCATACCATAGTCATTGCCTTCTTTCGTGCTGACAATAACACCATAGATCTGATCGGTTCCAACATCAATCGTGTTCTCCAGTCCGTCGAGATCCAGCTGATAATCTCCATAGCTTGATTCAGTCATAAATTCCGGAGATACATTGGTCAGTTCAATTGCAGTTCCAACTGTTTTTCCAAAAGAAAGAGAGCCATCTGCATTTACCGTTGCTTCTTTGTAGTAAGAAGGTGCTTCACTTAATACATAATATGCATAGTCTGAGTTTTCAAATAAGGCGTCTTTTCCGGTGTATGTCTGTGTAGATGTCTGACCACGGTTTGTTACTGTAATACTTACAGAATCAGAATCTGTTACTTTCTTAAATTTGGAAAGATCCACTCCTGTTACTTTAACCGGGAAGGTAATTCCATTGATTGCACTTCCATCTGCATTGGTATGATAAGAACCACCGGCAAGAGTGGCTGTTCTTGTTTTGCTCTTCGTTGCGGAAGAAAATACATCCACTGGAACAGAGTTGTTTACATCTGCAGCATAAAATTCATCATACGGAATGTTCATCAGAACGTAAGCCACCTGCTCAGTTGGAGTCTCGGTCGGGGTCGCCGTTGGGGTTGCGGTTGGCGTTGCTGTCGGGGTCGCCGTCGGAGTCGGTGCTTTAACAAGGCCTTTTACTGCAGTATTCAGCGCATCTTTCGCGGTATCAACAGCGCTCTGGGATTCTTTTGCAGAAAGAGCAGATTTTGCTGCGGTAAGAGCAGTCTGGACAGCTTTCCAGGAGTCTGCGGTGTAGTCAGCTTCCTTTAATGCTTCGGCATCTGCGATTGTTTTTTCAAGTGCTGTGGTGTCTACTGCTTCTGGAGTCGGGGCTGCTTTTTGGGCTGCTGCAAGAGCCGCGGTTTTTACTGCATTCGAAGTTCTGGTTGCACCCGATACAATATCCCATCCTTCAATGTTTTCAATCGTTGCATCTTTTCCAAGAAGTTTCGTTTTGAATCCTTTGCTGTTTGTAGCTGCTTTTTTGAAATATGTGGCATTCTCTGTATTGTATCCAGAGCCAGGCGTTACTGCAATGTCAGAAAATTTGCCGTCTGCAACTGTGATTTTGACATTAACGTCATATTCATCCCATGCATTCTCATCCTCATCGTCTTCTGCTGTTCTGGTAACATGAGCGGTAGACTCATAAGTACCATCTGCCAGCACGCTGCTTGCGGAATCCGCCAGTACGGTTCCCGGGAGCAGGCTCATGGTCATGGAAGCTGCCATTACGGCTGCTAATGATTTTTTCTGAAGTTCTTTTCTTTTGATCATAACTTCCTCCTTTTTCCTTTTCCACAGTTTTGCAGGAAAAACAGGGGCAAAACTGTTATTTATTATTATATTAGCTTATACTAATTAATAATCGTTTTAACTAACTATAAAACATTTTACTAATTTTAGATTGCTTTGTCTAACTCTTAACTGAGTATTTTTTCTCGAAAGCGCACAGATACTGTTTATTGAGATTTTTTATTATTAATTTGTATGTTTCTTTGAAATTTGCGGAACGATTTTTGTCTCCGCACAGATAAATGGTACTAGATGTGCAGTACCTACCGAGAAGAACTCTTCCGTCCTTCGCGTTTTACTGCCGAAAGAATGCGGTCAGAAAGGATTCCGATCAGCATTCCGGTAATGACACCGGCTACGAGAAGTGCCGGTAAATAATAGAACAGTTTGCGGTTCTGTACAACGAGAGCCGCCACGCAGATCTGCGCGACATTGTGCGTCACGCCGCCTGCAATACTTACGCCGGTGATACTGAATCCTTTGATATGTTTCAGTAAGAACATCACAAGAAAACTCAGGAGTCCGCCGGCAAGACTGTAAAGAATGGACATTCCATTTCCGAACAGATAGCCCATCAGAAGAATGCGGGCAACGGAAATCATCAGGACTTCCCCGGCCGGAAGGAAAAAGAGACCGACAACGACAACCAGATTGGCGATGCCAAGCTTGATGCCGGGAACGCCGAGGTTGATCGGGATCAGTACCTCCACGTAACTGAAAATCATGGCAAGTGCCATCAACATGGCGCATAAGGCAATTTTTCTGCTTGCAGTGCGGCTGTCTCTCATAAATTCCAATTCCTTTCTTCTAAGCTGGTATTATTTTACAATCACATCCGGCGCATCGTCGGCGTCGTCCGTTGTGGATCCGTCACTTTCTACCTCCGCAACCAGCTTATGCGGCAGGCACACGATCGTCTCATTTACCCGGGAAATCGTACCCTGTCTTTTGCAGTAGCCGTCCGGGCAGTCAGCTTCTTCCATATGGGCACTTCCGTTTTCAATCACCAGGACATTCGTTCCGTGACCCGTCTGAATTTTCACGGTCTGATTTTCTGCGAGTGAATACGTTCCGTAGACCTCGCCGTCCACCGTGACTTTCATGGTATTTCCATTTTCCGTTTTCGGCAGCCGAAGCGCCAGGGCAAGGATTCCAGCCAGGAGCAGAACGGCGCCTGCCAGAATCAGATCTTTTTTCTTCATATAGTTTTCCTTATTCTGAATCAGATGCCAGCCCATAACAGCAGTGTCAGCAGAAATACAGCACGGAACAGCGTAAAGAGGATTTCATTTCCGTGAAGTTCCTTTACCCCGCAGCGGATATTGCCTTTCGGGCACGTATCGATGCATTTCTGACACTGGAAGCAGTCGCCGGAGATCTCCACGGATCCATCGGATGGCAGTTCCACCGCTGACGGGCACTGTCTCGTGCAGGCGCTGCAGCCGCGGATGCAGTTTTCGCGTTTCCGGTGCAGAGTAAAGAACGGCAGGATCGGAAGCAGAGAAAAGACAGCTCCCATTGGGCACAGGAAACGGCAGAAAAAGCGCTCCTCAAAGAACATGCCGACCAGGATCAGCGCCAGGAGAACAATGCCTGGAATATAAGAGGAAAGTCGGAAATTTCCCGCATGCAGCATGGAAAAGACATCCCACGGGCTTGTTCCTCTTGCTTTCTGATAAACTCCTGCAAAGCAGCAAAGAGCAATCAGAAGCAGAATGCCGTATTTGATCAGTACCAGTTTTTTTGCCAGCTCCGGTTTGATGCATCTGGGCTTCTTTTTACGTTTCTTACAGATTATACCATAAATTGCGTGCATTGCATCCCCCAGACTTCCAAAAGCGCATGCAAAACCGCAGAAAAATCTGCCGAAAACAATCGTAAATGCACAGACAAGGAGCAGAGCCGACACAAACGCGGTCATCTCAATTTTTTCACCCTGTCCAAGCTGCGTAAAAATGTATTTCACTCCGTTAAATGCAGCGGTAAATACTGACGGAAGAAACAGGAAATATAAAAGCTGGATTCCGGCACGCAGGCAGGAAACGATCTGTTTTCTCTTCTTTGCCGGTAATGTGGATAGATCTAAATTTTTCATGTTATTTCTCCGCCTTTTCTATTGCTTCCTGCGCCGCATTTCTGATACCGGTGGAGCTGAATGTTGCTCCGCTGATCGTATCAACATCGGCGGACTGTGCCTCAATAATCTTTGGAATGATCGCCTCCGCGTTTGACAGATACGCACTGTCCTCGCCGTCGGCGGATGTGATGGCAAGATCGGTAATCTGGCCGCCCTCTACGGTTACTTCAACTGCAATGGTGCCGCCGAAGCCGTCAGCTTCACCGTCATACGTACCGTCCACGTACTGCCCTTCTGCTTCTGCTGCTTCACTTGCAGCCGTATCCGCCGTGTTGGATGCAGCTGCTGCGGCCTGCAGATTTTCCTTCTGAAGCTGGGTCGTCTCAAGCTCTGCCGAGAGCCGCGCAATCTGATCCTCTTTGTCTCTTTTATCGAGTACGGTATTGTAGCCGATCAGAACAGCAGCAATGACAGCGACATTCAAAAAACGAACAATCAATTGTCTCATCTGTTTTCCCCTTTATTGCGTTACTTTCGCAGCATCCAGCGCATTCCGGCATGCCTCAAGAATGGCTTTTGAGGAGCAGGTTGCACGGGAAACGGTGTCGATGTTCTCAAGCGTTCCGGTTTCCAGAATCTGAGCGGAAACGCCTTTGATTTTGGAGGTTCCTTCGGATGCGCGGCGGATGTAGGAGGTATTCTGACTGTCTCCGTCACCGGTGATGTTGCTTAACGCTACGATTTTATCGTTTTCAATTGTTACCGTCACGGAAAGCTGATAAGCGGTAAAATCTTCATCTTCATCCGGCTCGCAGACGGCAATCGCTGTGTATTCGCCGTCCTGATAGATCTTTTGTTCCGGAGTTTCCGTCGGGGTTGGTGTTGGCGTCTCAGTTGGCTCCGGGGTTTCGGTCGGGGTTGGTGTTTCCGTCGGTGTCGGAGTTACCGTTGGCGTCGGGGTTGGATTTTTCTTTTCCTCAGTTACGCGTTCTGCCTCTTTTAAAGCTTCCTCGATTGCCGCAAGAATTCCCCTGGAGCTGTAGGTTGCGCCGGAAACGGTGTCGACTTCCAGTGTCTGGTTTTTCACAACGTCCTTTGCTGTCTGTTTTGCGCGTTTTAAGAATGCTTCGTCATCTTCACTCTCGGTCACGAGAATTGCCTTGATCGTCTCATCCTGAATGACAACTGCAGTTGTAATGTCTCCCAGATAGCCCTCGCCGGTTCCGTAATAAATGCCTTCCTCGTATGGGAATTTTCCTTCCGGAATCGTTGTGGTTCCGCCGCTGCTCGTTCCGTTATCCGGAACGGTCTCGCCGTTTGTTGCTTTCTTCGCATTTTCCAGCGCCTGTTTTACTGCGTTCTGGATGCCGCGGGAGCTGTACGTTGCGCCGGATACGAGATCTACATCGGTTTTCTGTCCGTCTACGATTCGGTCCGCTACGACTTTGGCACGGTTGAAGAATGTCTCGTCATCTTCGTTTTCCAGAATCAGTACCGCTTTGATCGTCTGATCCTGCAGGGCTACCGCCACTTTGATGTCTCCCTGGAAACCGGCGGCCGTGCCGTAATAAATTCCGTCCTGATAAGGGAAACTTCCCTTGGATGCAGACGAATTGTTATTGTTCTGATTATTATTCTGACTGTTGTTTCCGTTGTTTGTATTGCTCTGGCTTCCTCCGTTTGTACTGGAAGACCCGTTCACTGCCGCCTGACTTAAGGCACTCCGCACAGCTTCAATAATACCGCGGGAGCTGTATGTCGCGCCGGAGACCGTATCCACATTCGTACTCTGTGTTGAGATAATCGTCGAAATCAGAGAGGAAGCACTGGAAAGGTAGCTTGGCGTATCGCTGTTTTCCACAATATCAATCGAAGCAATTTTTCCGCCGCTGACAACAACACAGACTTTCATTGTGCCGCCAAATCCTGTTCCGGTTCCGTAATACGTTCCATCCCGGTAGGCAGCCGGTTCTTCGATTTTAGATACTGTAACGGTTCCGCCGGCAGAGGCTCCGCCGCCTGCCGCTCCTGATGCGGATGCCGGTTCTGAAGTGTCCTCCTGACCGGTCAGTGCATTTTTCACGGCTGCAAGGATACCTTTTGAACTGAAAGTTGCACCGGAAACCGTGTCCACATCCACACTCTGGGATGCGATGATACGGTCGATAACTCCCTTCGCACGGTTCAGGAAAGCTGCGTCCTCGCCGGGAGCGCTTACAATCGAGATCGACTGAATCGTTTTGTCTTTCAATACGACAGAGACTGTAATCGTACCGCCAAAACCTGTTCCGCTTCCTTCGTACGTTCCGTCCGCCAGCTCAAAGCTGCCGGAACCGACGGCTGCGACAAGTTCTGCTTCGGTATCGGTTGTCTTTTTGGTATCGTCCTTCTTTTTTGTATCATCTTTCTTTTCCGCTGCATCAGTATCCTGTTCCGGCTCCGGTGTCACCAGTGCCTCCGGCTGCTCTACGGCGTAAACCGGTGCAGTATAGCCGTTCAGCGAAATACCGGCGCAGGCTGCTACGATAACTGCCGCGAGAGCCGGTGCAAATGCTGTCAGTTTTTTCCATTTTCCCATGGTTATGTATCACCGTCTTTCCTGATAATGTTTGTCTCGTGATCGGATGTGAAATCGTCAGCAATTCCTTCGGTTACATACAGAACGCCGTCCTCATCCTCCAGAATGGTGTCAAATTCATCGCTGTGTGCACGCCAGTATTCGGCTGCCTTGTCCTTTCCCATGATGAAAAGAGAAGTAGAAAGGCCATCCGCCAGTGTTCCGTCAGCACTTACGATCGTCACCGACACCAGACCGTTATTTGCCGGATGACCGGTCGATGGGTCGATGATGTGATGATATTTCACGCCGTCCTGTTCAAAATACCGTTCGTAGCCTCCGGAGGTAATGACGGCACGGTCTGCAGTCGAGAGAATGCCGAGGTAATCGTCCTCTGTTTCCGGACTCTGCACTGCGACGCGCCATTTGCTGCCGTCCGTTTTTGTACCGACAACCTGAACATTTCCACCGAGGTTAATCAGTCCGCTCATCACACCGCATTCCCGGTAAATATCTGCGATTCTGCCGGACGTATAGCCCTTTGCGATTCCGCCGAAATCGATTTTCATACCATCTTTTGCAAAGCTGATGGACGATTCGTCTTTATCGTAGATAATATTGTTCGCGTCGGTGAGCGGGAGAAGATTTTCAATCATCTCATCCGAAGGAACCGTATAGTTTCCGGTGGTAAATCCCCAGGCGTCCATGAGAGGGTAGATTGCGATGTCAAAAACACCGTTCGTACTGTCATACAGATCCAGAGAACGCTCCAGCAGATAGATGGTATCTTCTGACAAGGTTCCGCCGCCGTTCGCATTGATCTGCGCTACCTCACTCGTCTCCGCACCGGTTGAAAGGAGCGCATCCAGCCGTTCAATCTCTTGCTGTGCCTGATCCACGGCCATCTCCGCGTTCGGACCGTAAGCAGTCACCGTCATATACGTATCCATCGCAAAGATATCCCGACTGCTCGATGCATCTGCGGTATCGGAAGAAGCTGTGGATGATGCGGATTCCTGCGTGGAATTCTCTTCCGAAGCGTCAGAACTGCTCGAAGGCTCCGCAACAGATGCCGGCTGTGTCTGACTTCCGCTGCTCTCCGGCTGCGCTGCTGTCCCCGTACCGGAACATCCGCCGACCGTCATCACCATGGCAAGACAAAATGCTGCAACAATTTTCTTTTTCATAAATAAAACTCCATTTTTTCTTATGTTAGGAAACTCTAACTTTGGTATTATAACATTAACTCGTAACTTACGCTATGAATTACTTGATAAAAGTTTTTCAATTAGCGTTCTGCATCTGATAAATTTTCTCATTTTATGTACTCTAAATCAAGTGGATTTTACTGGAATTCAAGCACCGATATACAAAAAGCCCCCACAGCCGCATTACTGCGGCCGCGGGGGCTTTAGAAATAACATTTTCAGAAATTACATATGATCATGGCAGGTACGTGCAATTACGTCCATCTGCTGCTCTTTTGTCAGGTCGATGAATTTAACTGCATAGCCGGATACACGGATTGTGAAGTTTGCATACTCCGGTTTCTCCGGGTGCTCCATTGCGTCGATCAGTTTTTCGGTTCCGAATACGTTTACGTTCAGGTGATGTGCACCCTGCTCGAAGTATCCGTCCAGAACGTGTACCAGGTTCTCGGTACGCTCTTCGTCGTTATGGCCAAGTGCGCCCGGGTTGATGGTCTGGGTGTTGGAGATTCCGTCCAGAGCGTCCTCATACGGCAGTTTTGCTACAGAGTTCAGGGAAGCAAGAAGTCCGCTCTTCTCTGCGCCGTAAGACGGGTTAGCTCCTGGAGACAGAGGCTCACCGGCTTTTCTTCCGTCCGGCAGAGAACCAGTTGCTTTACCATATACAACGTTGGAAGTAATGGTAAGGATAGAGGTAGTCGGCTCGGAATCACGATAGGTATGGCAGTATTTCAGTTTGTCCATGAAGGTACGAAGCAGCCATACAGCGATCTCGTCTGCTCTGTCATCGTCGTTGCCGTATCTTGGGAAGTCGCCGGTTGTCTCGAAGTCAACAGCCATTCCTTCTTCGTCACGGATAACTTTAACTTTAGCGTATTTGATTGCGCTTAAGGAGTCTACTACGTGAGAGAATCCTGCGATACCGGTTGCGAAGGTACGTCTTACATCGGTGTCGATCAGAGCCATCTCTGCTGCCTCATAGTAGTATTTGTCATGCATGTAATGGATCATGTTCAGAGTTCCAACGTACAGATGAGCCAGCCAGTCCATCATAACGTCGTATTTCTTCATAACCTCATCATAATCCAGATACTCAGCAGTGATCGGCTGATATTCCGGAGCAACCTGCTGTTTTGTCTTCTCATCTTTACCGCCGTTGATAGCGTACAGAAGGCATTTTGCAAGGTTTGCACGAGCGCCGAAGAACTGGATCTCCTTACCGGTCTCGGTAGCAGATACACAGCAGCAGATGGAGTAATCATCGCCCCATACCGGACGCATTACATCATCGTTCTCATACTGGATGGAGCTTGTCTGTACAGAAATATGAGCTGCATATTTCTTGAAAGCTTCCGGAAGATTCTCAGAGTACAGAACAGTAAGGTTCGGCTCTGGGGACGGTCCCATGTTTTCCAGTGTGTGCAGGAAACGGAAATCGTTCTTTGTAACGATAGAACGTCCATCAATACCCATACCAGCAACTTCCAGAGTAGCCCATACCGGGTCACCGGAGAACAGCTGATTGTAGGACGGGATTCTTGCGAATTTAACCATACGGAATTTCATTACCAGATGGTCGATCAGCTCCTGAGCCTCTTTCTCGGTCAGGATTCCTTTTTCGATATCTCTTTCGATGTAGATATCAAGGAAAGTAGATACACGGCCAACGCTCATTGCAGCACCGTTCTGAGTTTTGATAGCTGCAAGGTATCCGAAGTACAGCCACTGAACAGCTTCTCTTGCGTTCTTAGCCGGCTCGGAAATGTCATAGCCATAGGACTGTGCCATAACTTTCATATCCTGCAGTGCTCTGACCTGGTCAGCGATCTCTTCTCTTAACTGGAAGTCACCACGACGCATTCCCTGACGATTTGTTGCAGCGAAGTCTGCTTTTTTGCGCTCGATCAGGTAATCAATACCGTACAGAGCAACACGACGGTAGTCGCCTACGATACGGCCACGGCCATAGGTATCCGGCAGACCGGTCAGGATTTTATTATGACGGGCTTTCAGCATCTCTGGTGTGTAGATGTCGAATACACCCTGGTTATGTGTTTTGTGATATTTAGTGAAAATTTCATGAAGCTTCTCGCTTGGTTTGTAGCCGTAAGTCTCGCAGGACTGCTCAGCCATTTTAATTCCACCATACGGCATAAATGCACGTTTCAGCGGTTTGTCTGTCTGAAGACCAACTACCTGCTCCAGATCTTTCATGCTGTCATCGATATATGCTGCGCCGTAAGCTGTGATTCCGCTTACAACGTCTGTCTCCATATCCAGAACGCCGCCTTTTGCACGCTCTTCTTTCTGGAGTTCCTGTAATTTGCCCCACAGACGGTCTGTAGCCTCTGTTGGTCCCTCCAGGAATTTCTCATCTCCGTCATATGGAGTATAGTTGTTCTGAATAAAGTCACGTACGTCGATGCCTTCTTTCCAGAGTCTTCCGGTAAAGCCATCCCACTGTTCAAATTCTCTCATTTGCTTTGTTCCTTTCTGGTGTTATTTTGTTTCGTCACGCTCCGGCATCTTCTTTGCACCGGGCATGAACACCTCCGCATGCATAATATAACAAATCTCTGCTTTCCGCGCAAGATATGCACTTGAAAAAATACAAGGAAAACCACAAAATCTTGTATTTTTATAAGAACAAAATCTACATGTGGCGCTTTTCTTTTATGCCCCGTATCCGATTTCATATATCTGCTCTGCAAAGTCACAAATAACATATGTTCCATCGGAAAATTCACTCTTCTGTACGCTTCCGTCCGCCGTCATACACTCGTGGCGTACCAGTTCCAGGAGTGCCGTTTTTTCATGCAGCTCCGTTACAACGCGGCATCTTTCTGTCATCTCTTCCAGACTGATTTTCTCCCCGTCAAATGCACCATCTGTATTCGGATATGCGCCGTCCCGTACAAGATACGGTGCACCGCCTGCAAGAAGCGCATACAGCATATAGTCCTCGTCTTTTGAAACACGGTCCATCATCCACGGCTCGATCACACAGTCATGATACACAAGATTAAAGAGCGGCACCGGGATTCCTTTCTTCGGTGTCTCTGACGGGCGCAGCATAAAGTCATACGGTGCATAATGGCAGAACACCAGATATGGAACGGCCCAGTCGCTGACCTCCTCGGAGCTTGAGAGAATCCCCTGTGAGAGCAGCCAGGAGAAGCAGTTTCCGCGGTACATATAGCAGTCTCTTCTCGTCATCACATGCTCCGGATTTGCGCACTCGTCGCCCTCGTTGCACGTAAACACATCGAGGTATGCACCGTCAAGCCGGATTCCGTTTTTCTTCAGTTCGGCAAAATTCCGTTTCACATAGAACGGTGCCTGCGTTGCACAGAGATAGCTCTGCGGTCCGCCCGCCCAGTAACTGTGTCCCGGTATCGTTCCGTCCGGAAGGCGGCAGGCATAATTTTCATCGTAGCTCGGCGCTGCATGGTAATAATCGCGGTACTGGTCGTGAATACCGAATTTGTAGCCGAAATCATGCATCGTATCGACAAGCGATTTCATGCCTTCCCATCCGCCGGCCGCTTGGCATGCCGGTGTGTAGTCCGGATGCTGGTTGTCATACCCCGGTTCTGCCCAGCCGTCCAGATGAAGATAGACTTTCTCTACGCCGAGATCATGAATTTCGCGGATCTGCTGTTCGCGCACGGAAAACGGCACTACGCGGTTATTTTTCTCCGGATTCTGCGGATCGAAAAAGCCGGACTCCGGCTGCACAACCGTCTTGATTCCCGTATGAACAAAACACGTTCCCACAAGATCGTGAATGGACGGATTCTGTACTGCCTTTTCTTTCAAAGTGCGCAGATGGCCCTGTTCCCGTACATACTGGCGGTACGTTTTGCAGAGGTCGTTATAATCGCAGTCATTTAAAAACGTATAACGGAATACGCGGCGGTAATTCATTGTTCCAAGGCTCGGCTCCAGCCATGCCCCCACGCTGGTATACGGGCCGCCTGCCGGGTGCTCTGCCTGATAACCGGCGTTCCACGGTGTTGTACAGATCGCTGTATAGCCGCATCTTTCCTTCACCTGGCCGAACCACGGCATATAGCCGCCGGAGGTCTCAAATCTGCCGTCAAACGAAAGCTTTCCAAGTTCCGTCTTCCAGGTATTCGGAATCAGAAGTCCCTGTCCCTCGGTAAGGAGTGTATACCAGTCATCGCGCCCGTTTGTAAACTCCATTGCCGTCGGCCACAGCACCTTTACCGGATGCAGTCCCTCCTCGCAGAGCGGAATCCACTCCATCCAGAATGTTTCATCCACAGCTTCGATCCAGATAATCGTCTCGAAGGCATACGGTGTTCCCGCAAATCCCGCATAACGGCTCCGGATGCCGCATCCGACGCCGAAGGAATAGACCTCATGGGAAATCTCCTCTGCATCCAGGAAACGGTATGTTCCCTCTGCAAAAATCAGTTCCGGTGTCTTTTTCGGATCCGTATTCCAGACAACGCCGTCTTTTTCGATCCTAAGTCCCAGCGTCTCTTCATCGAGCATCACAGCAAGCGATCCGCTTTCTATTTTTTTCATCGTGTGATATTCCCCTTTTTCTTTATCATATGCGTTCCAAACACCAGAAAGGCGCAGAGAACCCGTCCGCCTTTCTCTGCACGGTTCCGGATTTTCTGCGCCTTTTTCCACCTAACTTACATAATCTCTTCTTTTTCTACGACTTTACCGTCTCTCCAGATTCTCTCCAGATCGTAGAACAGGCGGTTCTCCTCATCAAAGATGTGGATGACAACATCGCCGTAGTCCATCAGAATCCAGTTTGCGGTCTGATAGCCTTCGATCTGTTTTGGATGTACGCCGGCTTTTCCGAGTACCTCCTCTACGTTGTCTGCCATCGCCTGTACCTGGTTGCGGTTGCTTCCGCTGGCGATCATGAAATAATCTGCCAGAGTCGAAACATGGGTAATGTCCAGAATGCGGACATCCATTGCTTTTTTATCTTCCAGTGCTTCCAGTGCAAGTTTTGCAGTCTGTTTTGCTTCGCTCATTTATGCTTCCTCCTTTGCCGTCCGTTCCCGGTGCAGTGCTTCATAGAACTGATATGCCTGCTCCGTCATCGGATCCATCGTCTTCGGGTTTTCCGACAGATACGCCATACTGTCTTTTAAAATTTCATACATGCATTCGTCGATATCGGTGAATGCCAGCTTCCGAAGGCGGGTAAGGTGCGGTGCCTTGTTTCGTGCCGGCTCGATATAATCTGCGATATAGATGATCTTCTCCAGCAATGTCATATCTTCTTTTCCTGTCGTATGCCAGATGATGGCACTTAAGATCTCCGGATCTTCCACCTTATACTTGTCCTTCGCCAGAAATGCACCGAGCTTGGCATGGATCAAAAACGGATTGTTCCGCTCAAACTCAGTGATTTCAATCTTATTTTTCTCACACATGGTGATTTTTTTCTTATTCGGAATGCATTTTGCACAGTCGTGAAGCAGTCCCGCGACACGGGCTTTTTCGAGATCCTCGCCCCATACCATCGCCATGGATGCTGCGGTAAACATCACACCGAGCGTGTGATGATAGCGGTCTTCATCGACTTCCTTCTGGAGTTTTTTGTCCAGTTTCCATAAATCGTACTGTTCCATCCTGCTCTTCCTCTAATCCTGATAGATTTTCTGCTCCTGAATGTAGGAAATCACAGAATCCGGCAGATAGTATTTCACGGATTTTCCTTCCCGGATCCATTCCCGCAGTTCGTGGGAAGAAACATCCAGATTCGGTGTGTCGAGTTTCAGAAAGGTACCGTGAAGTTTTTTTGCATTTCGTTCCATACAGGCCAGAAGCTCTTTCTCCTTTGCCCGATCCCTGGTCGCCACAAGGATCTTTGCCGCGGCGCAGATCCGCTCTGGATTTTTCCACTCATCAAAATAGAACAGGGAATCCGCTCCAATGATAAAGTAAAACTCCGTGCCCGGATGTTCCTTCCGCATCGCCTCAAGCGTCCGATAACTGTAGGTATAGCCCTCATCTTCCATCTCTTTGGTGCAGAGCACAAAATGCGGATTGGATGCGATGGCACGGCGCACCATCTCGACACGCTGTGCATCCTTTGCCTGTCCCGCCCGGTTCCGCTTATGTGGCGGATTTCCGGCCGGAAGGAACCAGACTTCATCAAGCCCGAACTGCTCGTACGCCGCCTCGCCAAGGATCAGATGACCGATATGAATGGGATCGAAAGTGCCTCCCATAATGCCAATTTTTCTGTTTGTCTTTTCCATACGTTTTCCTCAAAAAGCGCCGGAACTGCAGCGGTATGCTCCGGTCCCGGCGGTTCTTTCCTGCGGATTATTTCGGAAGCTGAATTTTCTTTTTCTCTTTTTTGCCCTCTTTGTACAGCACGATCTTTTTGCCGATCACCTGTACGACCTGGGAATTGGTGCGTTCTGCCAGAACTTCTGCGATCTCTCTTGGATCATCGAGGCAGTTCTGCAGTACATTGATTTTAATCAGTTCTCTCGCCTCAAGTGCCTCTGCTACAGCAGCGGTATGCTCCGGCGTGATGCTGCTTTTTCCTACCTGCAGGATCGGTTCCATGGTCATGGCAAGGCCTTTCAGGTATGCTCTCTGCTTGCTGGTCATACGTCTCCTCCTTCGTTATTTATTCGTTCTATTTATAATAATCAAATTCAAATCCATACATCTTGACGGTATCGCCTTCCTGGATGCCGGCCTGCTCGAGTTCGTCTAAGATACCGGTATCTTTTAAGAACCGCTGGAAGAAAGCAAAACCTTTCTCGGAATCCAGATTGGTGTAGCCGAGCATTTTTTCGATCTTCGGTCCCTCGATGATGAAGCGGTGCTCGTCCTCCGGGTCCTGCTCGACGGTGTACGGCAGGTTCTCGGCAAGAAGCATATCCTCCGGGAAGAATTCCTGCTCGAAGACCATACGCTCTTTCGGAAGCTCATCGAGTTTTTTCTGTACGGCATATAAAAGCTCTTTTAAGCCTTTTCCGCTGACGGCAGAAATCGGATAAACCGGGATGCCTTTCGGCTCGAACTCTTTTTTCAGACGTTCCACCGGATCCTCTTCGCCCTCTTCTACATAGATCGCATCGGTCTTATTGGCCGCGATGATCTGCGGGCGTTTTGCGATCTCCGGGTTATAGGCTTCGAGCTCTTTGTTGATCTTGTTGATATCATCCACCGGATCTCTTCCCTCGGTCGATGCAACGTCTACTACATGGATCATCACGCGGGTTCTTTCGATGTGGCGCAGGAATTCATGGCCGAGGCCGACTCCTTCCGATGCACCCTCGATCAGTCCCGGGATATCTGCGATAACAAATCCGCTGCAGCCCTCAAGGTCTACGACACCGAGGTTCGGGGAAAGCGTGGTAAAGTGATAATTTGCAATTTTCGGTTCTGCATTTGTCACGCGGGAAAGCAGGGTCGATTTTCCAACGTTCGGGAAGCCGACGAGTCCGACGTCCGCGATGACTTTCAGTTCCATTCTTACTTCCAGCTCCTGTGCCGGCTGGCCTGGCTGGGCGTATTTCGGAACCTGCATGGTAGCGGTTGCGTAATGCATATTTCCGTTTCCGCCTTTTCCGCCTTTTAATACAACCTGACGGCGGTTTTCACCGGACATATCTGCGATGACTTTTCCGCTCGCAGCGTCCATAATGACGGTTCCTTCCGGTACTTTCAGGACAATATCTGCGCCGTTTCCGCCATGGCATCTGCGTTTTCCGCCCGGCTCGCCGTCGGTAGCAGAAAACTTTCTTCTGTGGCGGTAATCAACCAGTGTATTCAGTCCTTCGTCAACTTCAAAAATAACGTCTCCGCCTTTGCCGCCATCGCCGCCGTCCGGCCCGCCGTTCGGTACAAAAAGCTCTCTGCGGAAACTGACATGTCCGTCTCCGCCCTTACCGGAGCGGATCAGAATTTTTGCTCTGTCTGCAAACATGGTATTCTCCTGTCTTGTTTTATCTAAATCCAAATCGGTCTGTTGGACCTTTAATTATTATTAACAAAAACGGCTTCAAACCTCTTAAGATTTGAAGCCGCACCTTTGTCTTACTCTTCTGTTGCTACCGGATATACGGAAACCTGTTTTTTGTCACGCCCTTTTCTTTCGAAAGCTACGCGTCCGTCAACCATAGCGAATAAGGTATCGTCTTTTCCGATTCCTACGTTCACGCCTGGATGAATCTTGGTTCCACGCTGTCTGTAAAGAATGTTTCCAGCCTTTACAACCTGTCCGTCAGCTCTTTTTGCTCCTAATCTCTTGGACTCGGAATCTCTACCGTTCTTGGTAGAACCAACTCCTTTTTTATGAGCGAAAATCTGAAGGTTCATATTTAACATGGTATTACACCTCCTTGAATGCGATCTCTAAGTATTGTGCTCCATAATCGCGGCGGATACTTTCGAGGCCCAGCAAAAGTGATTTTACAAGAAGTGCGGTACTTTCAGAATACCCATTCGGGAATGAAAAATACACGTATCCATCTCCAGCCTCACTTATAATCAGATCCTCTGTCAATGTTTCCACGGAATTTACGGTGTTTACAATCAATGCGGAGACAGCGGCACAGATGATATCCTGCCCTTCCTCTGCATAGCCTGCATGACCGTCCGACTCCACGGAGATGTACTCGCCGTCAGACTCTGTTACGGTTATACAAATCATAAGACTTAAGCGTTGATTTTTTCAATCTTCACTTCAGTGTACTGCTGTCTGTGACCGTTTTTCTTATGATAACCAGTTTTTCTCTTATACTTGTAAACGATAACTTTTTTGCCTTTACCGTTTTCAACTACAGATGCGGTTACGGATGCATTTTTAACGTCCTCGCCAACTTTCAGTCCGTCATTGCTTACTGCAAGTACCTGATCAAAAGTTACGGTTTCTCCAGCTTCAACGCCAAGTTTCTCTACTCGGATAACATCGCCTTCAGCTACCTTGTACTGTTTACCACCTGTTGCAATAATTGCGTACATATGGCACCTCCCTATCAATTACTCGCCAGATTCGGTGGTCTTTCGACTCTTTTACCTCTCTGTGCGGCATACTTCTACAATATATCATCACGTCTGCTGTTTGTCAATAGTATTTTTCAGGAAATTGCAGATTTTTTTTCACATGCAATTGCCAGTGCGCCAGGTCCGATGTGGCAGGCAACGCTTAAGGACAGCGGATGCGCATCGACTTCAAAATCCGGGAAGGCTTCTTTTACTTCGACAATCCATCCATCGATTACTTCTTTGTCGTTTGCGGTATAGGCAATGTGAAGTCCCATGATGCCGGCTGCACGCTCTTTTGCGAAGCGTTTGTCCATATCTTTTTTCATAGCCTTGATCATGGCTTTCTTTGCCTGTTTCACACCGCGCGCTTTTTCAAACGCGTCAAGCTTCTCTCCCTGGATCGTCAGCACCGGTTTGATATTTAAAACGGTTCCGATCATGGCTGCTGCCGGCGTAACGCGGCCGCCTTTTTTCAGGTATTTTAACGTATCTACCATAATATAGATACTTGCATCCAGCGCATCCTCTTCCAGAATTGCTTTGATGTCTTTTGCTGCCACGCCGCGGTTTGCCATTTTCTTTGCATCCAGAACGGACTGCTGCTGCGTAACGGAGATTCTCTGGTTGTTGACAACCTGCACTTTTCCTTCGTAGTCCTCGGACAGCACGGTCGCTGTATCACAGGAGGCGGAAAGGCCGCTTGACATCGGAATGTAAACAATGTCATCGTACTCTTCGAGAATTTTGTTCCAGAAATCCATCAGATCTCCCGGAGACGGCTGAGATGTGGAAACAGCCGCATCCTCTGCCAGAATCTCGTAAAACTGTTCCTGTGTCAGGTCGATATCCTCAAACTGGATTTTTCCGCGCATGAAGAAAGGCATCGGAAGGACAAAAACGCCCAGCTCTTTCGCCTGACTCTGTGTAATACCGCTGTTGCTGTCGGTAGCAATAGCTGTTCTTGCCATAGTTCTTATTCCTGCTGTCTCTTGTTAAAGAAACAGCTTTTCCTTTCTGTAATATCGTGTAACGCTTGATTTGCTGTTATTCTATCATAAATCGTACCTGTTTTCTACCCGGCTTGGACATTTCTGCAAAATTGCCCAAACTGCTTTTGATTCTTTTTACATCATACCAATACCAAGGAAAAACAGTCCGCCAAGGATCAGCAGAATGGTCGGAATTACGATTTTTGCAATGGTCTTTTTTCTTCTCTCCTTCGGGAAAAATCCTTCGCTTTTTGTCTGCTGGTACATCAGAAGACGGCTTCCCATATAAAGACCGATCGGCATCAGCGCCGCTTCGATCAGATACATGCCGATGTACGTTTCCGTTGCGTATCCGCTGCCTGCTGCTGCGTTCCCCTGCGAGAACATATAGAGGAAGCTTGCCGCAATGCTCGCCACAATCGTCGATGCGTTATGGACGAAATGAAACAGCGAGCTGTAAAACATGTTGTCGGTCTTCATCCGCACATACGAGAGAACGATTCCCATCATCATCATCGGAAGAAAACGGACGATGCTCATGTGGAAAGCGCCAAAATAAACGCCCATCAGAAGCAGCATCACCCATTTCTTTTTGATTCCGCGCAGGCTGTACTGCAGAAGACCGCGGTGCAGTGCTTCTTCACAGATGGCCGGTGTCAGCGCAACGACAAGCAGCTCGCCGAAATAGGAAAGGCCCGCCATACTGCTGTCCATGGATTCCGAGAGGCTTGCGTATTCCTGCGGGAAAATCCATTCCATCAGAAGGAAAAGGGCAAGCACACCGCGGTACGTCACATACCACATCAGAATGGTTCCGAGGATTCCGGCTCCATCCGGCTTTTTTAATGGGAACACTTCTTTTAACGGAATATGAAGTGCCCGTACGACGAGAATGGATCCGATCAGGAATACAATGATCTCGTCCAGCGCATTTCCATACATCCCGCCTGCAAGAACCAGCGGAATTCCGGCGAGATTAAAAAGAACCATCAGAAAGGCAAACACCAGCAGGCCCTGCCATGGTTTCAGTATCTTTTCTTTTTCCGCCGGATGCGGCCGTTTTGCCGGCATCTGGTTTCGAAAGGGTTCGTAAAGATATGGGGTATCATTTTCATTGAGGTGAATCGGTTTCTTTTGTGGTTCCATATTCATTCCTCCTTTGTAAGGTTACCGTCATTTCATCTGTTCTGCCAGCGGCCGGCGGATTTTCTTTCTCGTCAGTTCCACGAGATGAAGCGCCGTCATATCCACAACTTTGGTCGGAACGGGATCTTCCCGCACAAGACCCTGCAGGAAGCCGAGAAGGCGCTCCTCCTGCTCTTTTTCCGGCATGTTGATAAAGTCAACCAGGATCAGACCGGAAATCCCGCGCAGGCGGATCTGGCGGGCGATTTCGCGGGCTGCCTCCTGGTTTACGCTGTACAGAAACGTATTTTTCCGTCCGCCGAGCTGCTTTCCGCTGTTCACATCGATCGCGGTCAGCGCTTCGGTCGGTTCGATCACGAGGAATCCGCCGGAGAGCAGTTCCACACGTTTGTCGAGTGCCTGTTTTACGTGATATTCGAGATTTTCTTTCTTTGCCAGCGTGGTAAGCTGATCCTCATACCAGGTCAGGCGGCAGTCGTGAAAATCATGACGCTCCAGATATTCTCTGCAGATCTCATACGTTTCTCTGTCATCTGTCACAAGTTCTGAAACTGACGGTGCATACCGTTTGACGAGCTCCGGCACGGCATCCGATGCCCGATACAGGCATGAGTACAGGCTCCGCATCGTTCCATACTGGACAATCCGCGCGAGTTTTTCGGACAGCTCGAGATATTCCTGCCGGATCTCTTCTTCCGAAGCATCAGCGGATGCGGTGCGGAAGATCACACCAAACGGAAGGCTTCCGCCGGAAAGTTCTGGAAAGATCCGGCTTCCCAGTTCTTTTAACCGTTTTTTCTGCTCTGGCAGAAGGCGTCCTGAGCATGAGATTTCCGGCTTTCCATAATAGAGCGCCAGGGCACTTCCCGAAAGAGAAAGTTCTGCTGTCGCCGACGGAAGCTTCGTTTTCTGCGCTTCCCGCTGGATCTGCACGACAATTTCATCTCCGACATGCAGTTCCGTTCCCGGTGCTTTTTTCAGAAGATACCCTCCTTTTACACGGGACAGATCAAGAAAACAGCTCTGCTGCTCCGCAAACGAGACAAATGCCCCGCGGATCCCGGGCGCCAGTTTTTCCACCCGGCCGACATAGATATTGCCAAGCAGCGTTTCCTTCTCCCTGCAGAGGGCCGTCAGTTCGACCGGTCTTTCTCCTTCCACCAGCGTGTGTACCAGGTAATCTTTTCCCTCCCACGGCAGATGGGCAATGACAACTCGTTTACTCAACTTCTTCTCCTAATGCTTCCAGCGGAACCAGCTTTCGCTCTTCTTCCGTTCCAATGTCTGCGTAAACTTCCTCGCGCAGAATCGTGCATGCAAACGGCGGAAGTTCAACCCCGCACCATTTGCAGAACGCTTCCATCACGAGCTCCGGTTTCAGGTTCGAAACACTTCCGGTGGAGAGCTGCATCCAGACACCGCTTTTCTTTACTTTCATATCGTAAATCCACGGGCGGATATCGGTCAGCTTTTCGCTTCGTTTTGTCTTTCGCATGATCTCAATCTGCGGAAGTGCGAAAAACTCCGGCACTTTCGTTTCCAGATCGATCTCCGGCATTTTTCCCTCGCGGAACTGCACGAGATAATCGGCTCCTGCCACGAGAGACATTGCCTTGCTTGCTTTTCCATCCGGCACATGGCGGGCGGAAATGACTTCCATTCCCTCAACCATCGTCGCATTCAGACGTTTTACAATCTCGTCGGTTTTCATATCTTCCGCGAGCACCATATCGAAATATTCACCGGTGCTGCTGATGCCGACACCGAGCGGAGAAGCAAACGACAGCAGCATGTGCGGGCTGAAGCCTTCGGAATAAGCGATCGGAAGTTCTGCACGGCGGATTGCTTTCTGGAAGTAACGCATCACATCCAGATGACCCACAAATTTCATCACACCTGTTTTGGCAAACTTAATTCTGATTTTCATAGCAGACACCTCCTCCGAATGATTTTGCGCCGCAGCCGGAACACTGCATCTTACAGTTCGGGGTAACGGTTTCTTTCTGTGCCCGCTCCCATTCGCGGATCAGGAATTTTTTCGTCACGCCGATATCAAGGAAATCCCACGGAAGGATCTCATCGGTGCTGCGCTCACGGCAGGCATAGAACGAAACGTCAATGCCGGTCTCTGCAAACGCTTCTTCCCAGGCATCTTTCCGGAAATACTCGGACCAGGCATCGAAAATAGCACCTTTTCTGTACGCTTTTTCAATAACTTCGGCACATTTCCGGTCACCGCGTGCAAGGAATCCCTCCAGAAGGGAAATATCTGCCTCATGATAAATGTAACGGATGCTCTTCTGATTCAGCTGTGCGCGGACCTCTGCCTTTACAATCGCCGCTTTGTCAAGAAACTCCCTCTCCGTGTTCATCGGTGCCCACTGGAACGGAGTGAACGGCTTCGGAATAAAGAACGAGGAGCTTGCCGTAATCTGGCATTTTCCGTTTCTCTGGTCTTTCGGAATCTCATAGTAACGCTCTGCGATCTTTTCCGCCAGATGCGCAATTCCTTTGATATCATCCTCGGTCTCGGTCGGAAGGCCCAGCATGAAATACAGTTTTACTTTATTCCAGCCGCCCTCAAACGCTTTTCCGGCTCCGTCGAGAATGACTTCCTCGGTCAGACCTTTATTAATAACATTCCGCATCCGCTGGCTTCCCGCCTCCGGTGCGAAGGTCAGGCTGCTCTTTTTGATATCCTGTACCTTGCTCATAACATCGAGGGAAAATGCGTCGATTCGAAGAGACGGAAGGGAAATATTGACACCTTTTTCCGGGCAGCTGTCGATCAGATAGTTGACAAGCTCCGGAAGATGGCTGTAATCACTCGAGCTCAAAGAACTCAACGAAATCTCATCGTGGCCGGTATTGCGCAGCATATGGGTCGCAAGTTCTTTTAACTTCTCCACATCGCGCTCTCTTGTCGGACGGTACACCATACCCGCCTGGCAGAAACGGCAGCCGCGGATACAGCCGCGCTGGATCTCCAGAACGACACGGTCCTGTGTTGCCTTGATAAACTGCACGACCGGTTTCTCCGGATACGTTGCCTCGGTCATATCCATGACAAGCTGTTTTTTGATCTTTTCCGGCGCTTCCGGGATGGACGGCGTAAAGGCTGCAACGGTTCCGTCCTCGTGGTACGTTACTTCATAGAACTGCGGTACGTAAATGCCCGGGATCTGGCATGCCTTTTTCAGAAAATCCAGACGGGTTCCGCCGTTCTTTTTATTTTCCAGATACGTGTCGAAAAGCTGGTCGTACACAACCTCACCCTCTCCGATGTAAAACAGATCGAAGAACGGAGCGATCGGCTCCGGGTTGTACGTACACGGGCCGCCGCCGATGACGATCGGGTCCTCGTCGGTACGCTCCACCGCATGCAGCGGGATTCCGGCAAGGTCGAGCGCCTGCAGAACGTTTGTATAACACATCTCATACTGCAGGGTGATGAACAGGAAATCCTCGTTTTTCACCGGCTCCTGGGATTCCAGACCGAACAGCGGAATGTTCTGTTCACGCATCACGCGGTCCAGATCCGGCCATGGGGAATAAACTCGCTCGCACCACATGTCCTCGCGTTTGTTGAACATATCGTACAGGATCTGGATGCCAAGGTGGGACATACCGATCTCATACACATCTGGGAACAGAAATGCGCCGCGCAGGGCTACTTTCTCTTTGTCTTTTACGACACTGTTGAATTCATTTCCAATATATCGCGCAGGCTGCTCAATCTGGAGCAGCACTTCTTCTGGCAATGCTAATTTTCTCATGCAATTCTCTCACTTGTTCTTATTTTTATTTGTCCAGATACGCCGCAAGCAGTTCCAGCGTATTCTTCACGCCGTCCACATGGCTTCTCTCATATCCATGGGATGCGTACACACCGGCGCCGATCAGGGCATGGCGTGCGTCTGCGCCGCCGCGGAGCGTTGCCTCCACGTCAGAGCCGTAGTGCGGGTAAACATCCGCCGCATAGTCGATTCCGTTTGCTTTTGCTGCCGCAATCAGCTCGCCGGTAAAATCGTAGCTGTAAGGGCCGCCGCTGTCTTTGACGCAGATGGATACCTGATGCTCTTTACACTCCAGTCCGTCGCCGACACAGCCCATATCAACAGAAAGAATATCTGTCACGCCCTCCGGAACGGAAGCAGATCCGCCGTGGCCGACCTCTTCGTATACGGTAATGTGCTGGTAAACCGGGCGGGACGGTGTGACATTTTCTTCTTTTAAATACTTCGCATAACCGAGCAGGATTGCAACGCTCAGTTTATCATCGAGGAAACGGCTCTTGATGTAGCCCTTCTCCGTGATGCGGGTTCTCGTCTCAAAGCAGACGATATCACCAGTCTCGATGCCGAGCGCTTTTGTCTCCTCTTTGGAGAAGACCATCTCATCCAGAACAACCTCCATATTGTCGTAGGTGCGGTCCTGCTGGTCGTAGGAACCGTTGACATGGATCGACGGGTTGTTCATCTGAAAGCAGCCCTCGTACCGTTTTCCGTCTCTTGTGATGACAACGCAGTTTTCCGTCTCCGCATTGTTCGGATTCATACCGCCGAGCGCGGTGAGACGAAGACGGCCGTTTCCTTTCACTTCCGCTACCATGCCGCCGAGCGTATCGGTATGTGTCTCCACAAGGATACCGCCGTTTCCTTCACAGCCTTTGGCAAGCTGCACCAGAAGGCCGCCCTTTGTGGTGATCACCGGCGCATAGCCCATCGCTTCGTACTCTGCTTTCAGCCATGCAACGGCATCTTTCGTGTAGCCGGTCGGGCTGTCGATGGAGAGCAGTTTTTTCAGTTTCTCTGTTATAAAATCAACATAAACCTTTGTATTTTTCATGTTTCTTCCTCCATTTTTGTTTCTGTTTTTTCTTCTTTTTTCGAAACATTTTGAAACAGAAACTGCAGATTTTTTCTTTCCGAAAAAAGATCCTGCCCTTCATCATACCACAGAAATAAATTGGATACAACCATCGGAAAACGGAAAAATGGAAATAAGGAAAATGTAACTGGACAAACTACCCTATGCCATGCTATGTTTGAAGAGGGGGATACATTATTAGCTGTTATTCAAAAAAGTTTCTTCTATAATAAAATAAAGGTCGCCTCAAATTCAAATAAAGGAGCAAAAAAATGGACAAAAAAGAACAGGCATCGCAGCCTGCATTACAAACGTTAAAAGAATATGCTGTCATTACCGCAGCTGTTCTGATCATGGACATTGGAATTTATGTTTTTAAATTCCCCAATAATTTTTCTTTCGGCGGTGTATCCGGTATGGCCGTTGTCATCTGCCGGTTTCTTCCGTTCACTGCCTCACAGATCAACCTTTTTATCAACCTGCTGCTTCTGCTGGTTGGTTTTGCTGTGCTGGGGCGGAACTTCGGCGTCAAGACAGCCTACGTGACCGTGCTTTCCTCGGTTCTTCTGAACATTTTTGAAAAGCTGTTTCCGATGGCACATCCGCTTACCGATGAGATCATGCTGGAGCTCTGCTTTGCCATTATTCTTCCGGCACTGGCGGCAGCACTGCTGTTTTTTGAGAATGCCTCCGGCGGCGGCACAGACATCATCGCCATGATTATTAAAAAATATTCTACAATGAATATTTCCACTGCCCTGCTGGTGACCGACCTCATCGTTGTCATCCTTGCTTTCCTGATTTTCGATACCTTAACCGGACTTTGTTCGGTTCTCGGTCTGATGGCGAAAACACTGCTGATTGACAAAACGATTGAGCGGATGAAGCTGAATAAATTTTTTACGATTATCTCCAACAATCCGCAGCCGATCTGCGATTTCATCACAAAGGATCTCAATCACAGCGCAACCCTTTACGACGCCGTCGGCGCTTACTCCGACCAGCAGCGGACAGTCATTCTCACGGTTGTGGATGTCAAGCAGGCCGTCTATCTTCAGCGGTTTATTCATGATACCGAGCCGACCGCGTTTATTGCGATCACAAAGAGCAGCGAAATTATCGGAAAAGGCTTCATGAGTTATATCTGATCGATTCAAACCATATTTTTCATGCAAAAAATCCGAAGGTTTTTGACGCCTTCGGATTTCTTTGTATATGCTTATTCTGTTTATTTCTCTTCTGCTTCTTCGGTATCTTCTGCCGGTGCTTCTACGTTGTGGGAAGCCATCAGACTTACGACAATGGATTCCGGATTGGTCTTTATGGTGATATCCGGGTCAGCGGCCAGGGACAGATCTTTGACGCGGATGACATCACCGATCTTCATCTCTCCGACATCGACCATTACCTGATCGACCAGGGATGCCGGGTATGCCATGTAGGCAACCTCGTTCAGATCCTCCTGCAGAACGCCTTCTGCGATCTTTTCATGGTTTACAAGGACAATCTCTGCAACGGAATGAACTTTCTCGTTGCTGACCAGTGCCTGGAACTCGATCGAATCGATCTGTCCGGCTACCGGGTTATAATCAACATTTTTGATCAGGACATCGTATGCGGCTCCGTCAACATCCAGCATAATCTGGCTGCCTTTGTGGTCTGTCTTCAGCAGTTTCTCGACATCTCTTTTTACCATCTTAACTGGAATGGATTCTTTCATCTCTCTGCCGAATACATTGCCAACAACGTATCCTTCTCTTCTGAGTCTTTTTGCTTTTACATCCAAACTTCTCTTTTCAGCTTTTAAAGTATTCATTTACCTTTTCCTCCAAAAATCTGATTCTTAGCAGGCTTCTTATCTTGTGAAGGGTGTTAAGTTTGCTTTGCCTTGTGGCTATGAATAAGTTTCTTGGAACAGGATGTTTGGGAACATGCAAGGAAGAATTGGTTTCTTGTTGATTCCTTTTCTTTGTTCTAGGTGTAATATAATACCACAAACACGATTTGTCAACCCGGATTTTCCGATTTCACAGTTTCTTCACATTTTCAGCACGCTTCCTTATATTCCATCAGTTTCTGGCGTGCTGTGCGGTTCAGACTGCGCGGTACAGCAATCTCAATCGTCGCATAATGATCACCGTGCACGTTCGCATCTTTCATCGATACCATGCCCTTGCCGCGCAGACGGAGCTTACTGCCGGACTGTGTTCCTTCCTTGATTTTGCAGACCACATCTCCGTACAGTGTCGAGACACGCGCTTCACCGCCAAAGACTGCCGTTGTGTATGGAATCTGAATCGTCGTGTAGATGTCCATTCCGCGCCGTTCAAAGCCTTTCTTTTCTTCTACATTGACCTTCAAAAGCAGATCGCCGCGGCGGCCGTTTGATCCTGTATGGCCTTTGCCGCGCAGACGGATGCTCTTTCCGCTCTCGATACCGGCCGGGATTTTAACTAGCAGCGTATTGGTCGTTCCATCCGGGTTCCGCAGGGTAATCTGTTTTTCACAGCCCGATGCCGCTTCCTCCAGGCGGATCGAAACCTCAGCGTGCAGATCGAGATCATCTGCCATACCGCGGCCGGAAAATGCATCCTCAAACGGATGTCTGCTGCTTCCCGAACGCGTATACCGCTCGCTTCCGAATCCACGGCTTTTGCCATGAAACATCTGATCAAAGAAATCGCCGAACATATCGTCCGCGTTTCCTTCAAAGTGAAATTCGTGATAGCCGCCGTTGTTTCCGCTTCCGCCGAACGGGTTTCCATACGCACTGCCGTACGGATTTCCACCGCCCTGCTGGCTGTACGCGCCGGCTCCCTGGTCGAACGCCGCGAATCCGAACTGATCGTACATTTTCTTCTTTTCCGGATCGCTTAAGACAGAATACGCTTCTGTCACTTCCTTAAATTTCTTTTCCGCATCCGGGTTTCCCGCATTCGTATCGGGATGATATTTTTTCGCCAGTTTCCGGTATGCACGTTTGATTTCTTTCTCGTCTGCATTCCGGCTGACGCCTAATACTTCATAATAATCTCTCTTTGTTTCCATCATCAGGCACCTCCAGTCAAGCCTTTTCCTGATTTCCCAGGTGAACAATTCCTGGCTCTTTTTATCTGTTCTATTCGTACTATAACACGCATTTTTCACACTGTCAATTCTTTTCACGGAAGATTCAAAATTCCTATACGAATTGAAAAACCTGCCGTGCACTGTTACAATAAGAGATATACGATTCTCACGATTTTTTATGGAGGTACTTGATTGATGCATTCCATTTTCTGGTTCCGCACCCGGCAGTGGGTGTTGAGCCGCGTTCTTCATCTGACAGAGCATAAGAAACAGACACTCCTTGCAGCACCGGATGCTGTTCTGCTGCTCCCCGCGTTATTCCGGAAACGCCGGATCTCCCGGATTCTCCTGGTGACTACCCCCGGCTTTGTCCGCCGCGGAACACTGACGTCTCTGCTGGATGGCTGTAAAAAAGAAAACATTTCCGTCACCATTTTCTCCGAAATCGCCCCGGATCCGCAGATTGAGAGCGTGGAACAGGGTTTCCGTCTTTATCAGCAGATTCAGGCGCAGGCTATCCTCGCCATCGGCGGCGGATCCGTTCTCGATGCAGCAAAGCTGATCGGTGCCCGCGTCTGCTGTCCGAAAAAGACGGTTCCTGCGATGCGGGGCCTCCTGAAAGTCCGTCGGAAACTTCCGCCGCTGTTTGCCGTGCCGACGACAGCCGGAACCGGTTCGGAGACAACGGCGGCAGCTGTCATCACAGACTGTATCGACGGGAAACCATACAAATACGCCGTCAATGACCTCTGTCTGATCCCGGATACGGCAGTTCTCGATCCGCGTCTTACGATCAGCCTCCCGTCCTCTATGACCGCAGATACCGGTATGGATGCCCTGACCCATGCCATGGAAGCTTTTCTGAACCTCTTCGCCTCCCGCAGCGTGCAGAATGCATCCATCGAGGCAGTCTGCGAAAATTTCCATGCCCTGCCCGAAGTCTGGCGAGACGGCACCCATCTTGCTGCACGGCAGGAAATGCTTCATGCATCGTACCTGGCCGGTTTCGCTTTTACCAACAACTTTGTCGGCTACGTCCATGCCATTGCCCACGCCGTCGGCGCACTGTACCACATTCCGCATGGAAGAGCCAACGCGGTTCTGCTGCCTGCTGTTCTGCGCGAATACGGTTCCTGCATTGCGCCTAAACTTGCCGTTCTCGCCGATGCGCTTTCTCTCGGCGGAGATACCGTTTCTGAAAAGGCTGAGCGGATGATTGCAGCTATCGAGGCTATGCGCGATTCGTTTGACATTCCATCCACTCTGCCGCACCTTTCGCCGAATGATTACACAGAAATAGCACGCCGTGCTTTAAAAGAAGCAAATCCCACCTACCCTGTTCCGCAGATCTGGGATTCTGAAAAAATCTTTTCTGTGCTCCGCCGTGTACAATCCTAAAGCCGCTGTTTTCTCGAATTTAAATTTGACAGAAGGCAAAAAACATGGTAATTTATTAGAGATATCGCATAGAGGAGTGAATAAAATGAATAAAAGAACCATGAAAAAAATGGCCAAAGCGAAACAGCAGGCTGCAGAAGCTGCAAAAACAGCGGAAACCGTTGTAAAGACAGCGGCACCGGCAAAAGAAGTAAAACCAACGACTGAAAAAACCTTACATACAGAAGCAGCCGAAGGAAAAGCAGAAGCTGCAAAAGAGCCGAAAAAAGCAACCAAAAAAGAAACCGTTAAAAAAACAATAAAAAAGGAGACCACGGAAACCATGGCAGAAGCAACCAAAACCCCACGTAAAATGACAAAAGTATCTGATACCGTTCTTGAGATCTTCGAGACAAAAGTATCTATGAAAGACCTCGAAGCAGTCATCAAAAAAGAAGTAAAAGCAAACGGATTAAAAGGCGAGATCAAAATCTACCTGAACGCAGAGCAGAGAGCCGCTTACTACACCGTAGACGGACAGGGATCTGACGATTTCAAAGTAGATCTGACCACTCTTGCTGAATAATTTTTCTGTCAGCTGATCTATCAGAACAGACCAAAAGCGGCATGTCCGAAACAAAGTCTTCCGGATTTTGTTTCGGGCATGTTTTTTGCTGTCTGTTCCCAAACCTAAAAAACGACAAGGTATTTTTCTATGAAAACTGTAAACCATCTCGGAACCGACCCGATCGGAAAGCTGGTTCCCCGTATTGCTTTTCCGAGCATGCTGGCACAGTTCGTGAGTGTTCTGTACAGCATTGTAGACCGTATGTACATCGGCCACATTGCCTCTGTCGGTGATCTGGCGCTCGCGGGTGTCGGCGTCTGCGGTCCCATTCTCACCATGATCGGCGCGTTCTCCTCCCTCATCGGGGTCGGCGGCGCACCGCTGCTCGGCATCCGGCTCGGAGAGAAAAATGAAAAAGAGGCATCCCGCATCCTGGCTAATGCGTTTCTGATGCTTGTTTCCCTATCCCTCGTTCTGACAGCCGCTGCGCTTTTTTTTACCCGCCCGATGCTGATGGCATTCGGAGCCAGCACCGTTACGTATCCTTACGCCAGAGCCTATTTTATGATCTACGTTTCCGGCTCTGTGTTTGCGCTTTTATCGACCGGCCTGAACCAGTTTGTGATCTGCCAGGGCTTTGCCAGTGAGGGAATGAAATCTGTTCTGCTAGGCGCCGTCCTGAATCTGCTGCTGGACCCTGTGTTTATCTTCGTTCTGCATCTCGGCGTGCGCGGCGCGGCAATTGCAACCGTGCTCTCCCAGATCGCAAGCTGTCTGTATGTGCTGCATATTCTGTTCGGAAAGACGATTCCGATCCGCATCACCTTCGGCGGGTATTCATTTGCGATCATGAAACGCATTCTGACAGTCGGTTTTACTCCGTTTCTAATCATTGCCATCGACAATGTGATGATCATTGCGATGAACGCCGTCCTGCAGCGATATGCACCCGCCGGACAGGGAGACAGCTTCATCACCTGTGCAACGATCGTTCAGAGCTTTATGCTGATTATTACGATGCCGCTCGGCGGAATCAGCGGCGGAACGCAGTCAATCCTCGCATACAATTATGGAGCTGGAAATTCCAGGCGTATTCTTGAGGCACAGAAAACCATCATCGCACTCTGTGCCGGATTTACGACCTTGATGTTTCTCGTCTCCAATGCCGCCGGAACGCTGTTTGCGCAGCTTTTTACTTCCGATCCGCAGATCGTCTCGATGGTGGTCCGCGCGATCCATATTTCGACACTCTCAGTCATTCCGCTCGGCATTCAGTACGAGATTGTAGACGGCTTTACTGCAATGGGCCGCGTGCGCTATTCGTTTGCACTCTCCTTCTTCCGGAAATTCGTCTACTTTACCGCTCTGTTTCTTCTGCCGAGGTTCTTTGCACTGGAAAACATCTTCTACGTAGAACCTATTTCCGACCTGATCGGGCCGGTTGTCTCAATGATCGTTTACTGGACTTCGATTCAGAAGATTCTGAAACAGCGGGAAGAGGCGGTATGGCTGATGCACAAAAAAAAAGCATAAAAAATCTCATATCAAAAAAAGCTGTTCTTTTCCGCGGAGTTTTCAAAACTCTCACCAGAAAAGAACAGCTTTTTCTGCTTCTGTTAAAATGTCTTCGGCATCGGAACGGTTTCCTGTACTTTCAGACCGTATTTTGCTGCCAGCTGCAGTGCCTTCTGTTCCGTCTCCGGATTCCAGACGGCTTTCGGCGTATGGGCATCACAGCCGAAAACGGCGGTGTTTCCTTCTTCGCCGGCGATCTTCCAGAACTTCTCGTTCGGATACCATCTTTCTTCCATCAGACCAAGGAAATTGATCTCCAGCGGAATGTTTCTCTTTTTCACCTCACGGCAGAGTCTCCGGTATTCCCGGTCGAACACTGCTTCGTCGCCGTTGAATAAAAAGAGATCCGGGTGTGCCAGATACAGGTATTTTCCGGTATCAATGCCTGCCAGGCACTGGTCCACATACTGTTTCAGGTAGCTTCCGTCTGTTGTTCCATGGCCGCTGTAGAGAATCTTTTCGATCTCATTTCCCAGGCTGTGCTGGCCAAGCACAAAGTACTCAAACGGATAGTCCGACAAAAAATCAATCAGCTGATCCCAGAATCTCGGGAAATACTCTGTTTCGAGTCCGAGATGGATTTCAATATCCTTGTCATACTCTTTTTTCAATGCCAGCACGGTGTCTACATAGCCTTCCACCTGATCGAGCCGCATCCGCATGCCGGAATCGTAGCCTTCCGGGAACGGATAAGGCGAATGGTCGGAAAAACCGAGAATTTTAAGGCCGCCCTCAATCGCGCGCTCCACATACTCCCGCTCCGTTCCGTCCGCATGACGGCACCGCCATGTATGGGTATGGTAATTTGCAATCATGATCTGTAACCTTCTTTATTTTGTATCTTATTCTGCTGCTTCTTTGGAGATATCCGTTCCAAAATATTTTTCCGAAAGCTCTGTCAGTGTTCCGTCTTCTGCGAGCTCGCCAAGTGCTTTGTTGACTGCCTCAAGCAGCGTCTTGGTCTCATCGCCTTTTTTCATCGGAATACCGACTTTTGTGGATTCCGGATCGAGACATGCAATTTTGATCTCTGCATCCGGGTGTGCTTTCATATAATCGTAATACGTTACCTCTGCGTTCAGAGTTGCATCGATGCGGCCACTTAAGAGAAGCTCGAAAGTCTGCTCCAGATCGTCAACACCGGTAACGGCTGCGCCATATTTCTCGGCAACTTCTGCATACGTACTGGAAATGGTGTTCGCGGTGCTCTTTCCGTCGAGATCCTCCATGGACTGGATTTCATCGTTAGCAGAGTTTACGATAACAGCGGTGCGGTTGTATGCGTATGGGTCGGAAAAGCTGTATTTCTCAGCGCGCTCCTCTGTGATATCTACGCCGTTTACCATGATATCGTACCGGCCGGAATCGATTCCTGCAAGAAGGCCGTCCCACTCACCCTCTACAAAGGTTGCTTTCACGCCGAGTTTCTCTGCGATCTGCTGTGCCACTTCTACGTCATAGCCGACCAGGTTGTCGTCCTCATCGTGATACGTCCACGGTGCCCAGGTTCCTTCCATTGCCACAACGATCTCACCCTTGCTCTGGATCTGCTCTAAAAGATCCCCAGACGCACTTGCGGAAGATGCTGATGAAGAGGAAGAAGCACTGCTGTTATCTGCCGTGCTGTTTCCGCATCCGGTCAGTAAAAAGGATGATGTCAGGATACCTGCCAGAAATACTGCTGCCATTTTCTTTTTCATAATATTCGCCACTCCTTTTTTGTTTTGTTCTGGAAGAAGCTGCCTTTGCTTCTTCTGTTTTCTTTATTGCAAACTGTCCGGATTCCGTGCTCCGGACAGGATTTGCCGCTTTACGGGATACCTTACTCGTAATGCTGTTCAATATTCTGCAAAAATGTTCTCGTCCGCTCTTCCCGCGGGTTTGCGAAAAATTCCTTCGACGGACCTTCTTCAACGACAACGCCGTTTTCCATAAAGACAACTTTGTTCGAAACGTTTCTTGCAAAGCCCATCTCATGCGTGACAACGAGCATCGTCATTCCCTCTTTGGCAAGCTGGCGCATAACACCAAGCACCTCGCCGGTCAGCTCCGGGTCGAGTGCTGAGGTCGGCTCATCAAAATAGATAATTTCCGGATCGGTTGCCAGTGCACGGGCGATTGCCACCCTCTGCTGCTGTCCGCCGGAAAGCTGATGCGGATAGTAGTCCGCACGGTCCAGCATGCCTACTTTTTCAAGCGCTGCACGCGCTTTTTCCTCCGCCCTGGTTTTTGGCATTTTTCTGCCGATGATCAGGCCCTCGGTTACGTTATGAAGGGCTGTTTTGTTCAGGAACAGGTTATAGTTCTGAAATACAAATGCGGTTTTCTGACGGATCGCCGCGATATCTTTTTTGCTGATGTTGTGGAACGGATATTCTTTCCCGTCAAAAATCAGGCTGCCGCCGTCCGCATGCTCCAGAAAGTTGACACAGCGCAGCATGGTTGTTTTTCCCGAACCGCTCGGGCCGAGGATTGCGACAACATCGCCCTGGTTTACTTTTAAATCTACACCTTTTAATACTTCCAGGCTGCCGAACGCTTTCTTTAATCCTTTGATTTCCAGCATGGCTTATTCCCCTTTTTTCTGATATGTACTCAGTTTCTTCTCTCCGATTCCCTGCAGCTTCGTGAGCACGGTGGAGAACAGCAGGTAGATCAGTCCTACTTCAATATACAGTGCCAGCGGCTCATGGGTGCGCGCTACAATCCGCTGCGTTACCATAAACATCTCCGTTACGGTGATATTTGCGGCAAGGGAAGTATCCTTTACCATGGCGATCAGAGAGTTGGAAAGCGGCGGGAACGCGGTGCGCATCGCCTGCGGAAGGATAATTCTCCGCATGATCTGCAGATACGACATGCCGACACAGTAGCCGGCTTCGAGCTGGCCTGCCGGAACGGCTTCCAGGGCCGCACGCATCGTCTCGGCACTGTAGGCGCCCTCATTCAGGGAAAAGACGAGAACTGCCGCCGGAAACGGATCGATCAGAATACCGGCGCGCGGAAGTCCGTAAAACACAACGAAAAGCTGGACCAGAAGCGGGGTTCCGCGGAAAATCCAGATATAGAAACGTGCAATCTGACGAAGGCCTTTGATGTTTGCAAACTGTACCATAGCCATTGCCGTCGCAATTACAAGTGCAATGGAAAACGAGATTACAGTAAGCGGAATCGTCACCTTAAGGCCCGGCAGAAAGATTTTCCAGAAAGAATCCAGAAGAATATTCCATAATCTTTCGCTCATTTCGATATATCCCCCTTATTTTACATTTTCCTAGATAGGATAACACTTCAAGTCCGCTTCAAGTCAAGTGTTTTTTCATATACCCCTCCCCCGCATGCAAGAATCCCCGGGAAACACGTTTTTCAACGGCCCCGGGGACTCTTATTTATGGTTGGTTTTAAGAGGAAGGATCTTGTCTTTTTTTATGGTATTATGTTATTTACTGCTTAGTCCTGTGTCACATTAAATGCTCTTGCACCAGGGTATACAGCGGCCGTTCCAAGTTCTTCTTCGATTCGGAGAAGCTGGTTGTATTTTGCAACACGCTCGGTACGGCTCGGTGCACCGGTCTTGATCTGGCAGGTGTTCAGGGCAACAGCCAGGTCTGCGATGGTGGTATCCTCGGTTTCACCGGAACGGTGGGAGGAAATTGCGGTGTAGCCTGCTTTGTGAGCCATCTTGATTGCCTCAAGGGTCTCAGATACAGAACCGATCTGGTTCAGTTTGATCAGGATGGAATTTCCGCAGCCAAGGGAGATACCTTTTGCCAGACGCTCAGTATTGGTTACAAACAGGTCGTCACCGACAAGCTGTACTTTTCCGCCAAGCTCTGCGGTCAGCTCTTTCCAGCCTTCCCAGTCTTCTTCATCCAGAGCATCCTCGATGGAGATGATCGGGTATTTCTCTACCAGTGCTTTCCAGTGAACGATCAGCTCTTTGGAAGTAAATACAGTGCCGGCTTTCGGCAGTTTGTATTCACCCTTTGTACCTGTCTTCCACTCGGAGGAAGCAGCATCCATCGCGATCTTGAAGTCTCTGCCTGGCTCATAGCCTGCTTTTTTCACTGCCTCAAGAATGGTCTCGATGGCTTCTTCATCGGATTTCAGAGCCGGTGCAAAACCGCCTTCATCTCCAACCGATGTTGCCAGTCCGCGCTCTTTTAAGATGGCAGCCAGTGCATGGAAGACCTCAGCGCACCATCTTAAGCACTCTTTGAAAGAAGATGCTCCAACCGGCATGATCATGAACTCCTGTACATCCAAGCCGGAAGAAAGTGCGTGGCATCCGCCGTTGATGATGTTCATCATCGGAACCGGCAGACGATTTCCGGAAACGCCGCCGAAGAAACGGTACAGCGGAATCTCAAGTGCGTTTGCAGCTGCTCTTGCGCAGGCAATGGATACAGCCAGAATGGCATTTGCACCCAGGCGGGATTTATCTTTTGTTCCGTCTGCATCGATCATGGCTTTGTCTACAGCGTAGGTATCGGATGCATCCATACCTTTTAAGGTATCGTTGATGACGGTGTTGATGTTTTCTACTGCTTTCTGCACACCTTTTCCAAGGTATCTTGCTTTATCTCCATCTCGTAATTCCAGTGCCTCAAACTCACCGGTAGATGCGCCGCTTGGTGCCATGCCGCGTCCTACAACGCCTCCTGCAAGAACAACCTCAGCTTCTACGGTTGGATTTCCTCTGGAATCCAGAATTTCTCTTCCTTTTACTTCCTCAATTTTCAGGCTCTTCACTTTTCGTGTGCTCCTTTCTCGCTTGTTTCTGGAGTTTCCCGCCTGCGAAGTGTCCAGGATCCTCAGACGGGAGATAACAATGATTGATTCGCTTTGGTTAGTCTTTACTAACTATAATTCATTATAACTAATTTTTTGAAAATTGCAAGTGGGTAAAGTGATACTTTTTCTCAGAAATGCAAAAAGTTTTTCTGTTCTTATTTTTCCTGTTTAAATGCCTCTTCCAGCGTATGCCATCCAAGCACTGCACATTTCACTCTTGCCGGCATGTGGGAGATATCTTTCAGTGCACCAGCCTCCTCGAGTTCGTCAATCTCCTCGTCGGATGCTTCTCCTTTGATCATGCGCAGAAACAGATTTCCCAGGCGCAGTGCCTCGTCCTTCGTCTTTCCGATGATCATGCCGAGCATAATGTCCGCCGATGCCTGCGCAACAGCCACAAGACGTGTTCTCTCATTAATGCCCTTTTGGAGCTCCTCATCGGTCAGCTCGCCCTCACTGGTACATTCCAGATAATGGATTTTCGCCTCCGATTGTAGACCTTTTTTCCGAGTATTTCAATCGGATTTATATACTTGAAAAATTTTATCAAAAAACGCGCCTGTCGCCGGATTTTTTTCCGCACGACAGGCGCGTTTTCTATCAACATCGTTTCAGCCGATTCCGCCAAGCACGATTCCGAGAATCAGAACCAGCACACAGATCGGCACGTAGATATATTTGCAGATCGGATAATACAGATCCGTGAATTTGCTGCTTCTTCCCTTGTCTACCTGGGACTGCACATACTTCTTTCCACAGATCCAGAAGAACATGACTCCGGCAAGGCCGGCACCGAGCGGGCAAATGTAGATCGACAGAACATCCATCCACTGGGATACAATGCCCTGGATCAGAAGAGATACAACCACACCGATAACCCCGATCACACCGCAGGCTGCGGCTCTTCCGAGATGGAATTTTTCCTGTACCGTTGCAATCGGTGCCTCATACAGGTTGATGAGTGAGGTAAGGCCGGCGAAGAAGACGGCGACAAAGAAAATAATCGCAATCAGAGCACCGCCCGGCATGGATTTCATCAGGTTCGGAAGGTAAATAAACAGAAGGCCCGGGCCTCCGGTGTTTAACTGTGCTCCCGTGGTTGCCATCGCCGGAATGATAACGAGTGCGGCGAGCATGGCTGCGAGGGTATCAAAAAAGGCAACTCTTCCGGCTGCCGCTGGAATATTCTCTTCATCCGACAGGTAGGAACCGTAGATCAGCGTTCCGCTTCCGGCCACAGACAGAGAAAAGAATGCCTGCCCGAGGGCGAAAATCCAGGTTTTCGGATCGGCAAGTGCTTCCGGCTCCACGCGGAAGATATAACGGTAGCCATCTGCTGCGCCCGGCTGAAATGCAACGTAAATGCCAAGTACGACAAACAAGATAAAGAAGACCGGCATCAGCACCTTATTGACTTTCTCGATTCCTTTTCCGACACCGAACGCCAGAATAATCATTGCAATCACAAGCGCCACGATCTGCCAGAAATTGTTTCCGAAGGCGGACGCCATCGAGCCGAATGCTCCGGCGAAATCATCTACGCTTGCTGCTGCCAGTGTCTTTCCAGTAAACGTTCCGATCATGTACTTTAAGATCCATCCCATGACAACGGTATAACCAATCGCCATTGCAAGAGATCCGAGTACCGGAATCAGTCCGAGTGCTTCGCCGGCTTTTCGTTTTCCTTTTGTTTCACACGCATAACCAAAAGCATCGACCGGGCCGGATTTTGTGGCACGGCCAAAACTCATCTCTCCTGTCACGCCCGTAAAGCCGATCAGCGCTACGAAGAGGAAGTACGGGATCAGGAAGGAACCGCCTCCGTACAACGACACACGGGTAGAAAACATCCAGATATTTCCCATTCCCACGGCCGAGCCGATGCAGGCAAGGATAAAGCCCCACCGGCTGTTAAATGACTCTCTCTTTTTCATTTTGTTCTCCCTTTTTCTTACTTTTCTGAATATTCTATCACACTTAATTGGGAAAAGCTATAGCATTTAGTGTTTTCCTACGATTTTACCTCATATTTTGTGTTTTTCTGCCGCCTTGCTGCTGCCATTCCCGCGGAGAACAGCCGCAGTGGCGTTTGAAATAGCGGCTGAAATGAGACAAGTTGGAAAAGCCGCAGATTTCCGCGGTCTGTCCGATGGAAAGTGCCTGGTTGGTCAGAAGGTTTTTCGCCTTGTCGAGCCGTACCTCAATTAAGTCACTGTGCGGTGTGCTGCTGAAAAACTGCTTATAATAAGAATAAAACTGGCTTTTTTCCATATTTGCCATCTGGCAGAGCTTTTCCGTCGTCCACTCTTCCTCATAGTGGCTCAGCATCGCAAGGCGCAGCTCCTGAAATTCCTGGTACAGTCCGGCCGGCTCCTCCGCCGTCTGCTGATACAGCCGCATGCCGCGCGATGCCATGATCATCATCTGACGGACCAGCGCTTCCTCGTATTCCACCGCATACGGGTCCTTCACAATGTATTCCCGCTGCTGAAGACGGATCAGTTCATCGATGGCTTCTGTATTTTGCGGATAAAAAACTGTGTTCTGCGGAATGCCGTACTTTTCCCCCAGATTTTCGCCGCACCAGAAATGAACATAGCTGTTGCGGAATTTCTGCACCGCCTGGTAATGCTGCTCGTGATCCAGCGTGTAAAAAAGGCAGGCATTTTCCTGGGCAATGATAAACGCAGTTCCGTCATACACCTTCATCGGTGTTTTAAACAGCAGAAACAGATAGTCCCCGCTTCCCTCCGGCCGGTATATTGTCTCACAGTCCGTGTTGGACCTATTATATTCACAGATATGAATTGAAAATTCCATTCCCGTTTTCTCCTTTTCGTTTCTCTCCCATATTCTATCGCAATACCGGAAAAAAAGTCAAATTTATCGGACAAAAATCTCTGGCTTTTTTCCCTCTTCCTGCTAAAATCTAAACTATCAGGAGGCGGAAACAAAGCACGGGGAGAAAATCCCGGACACATCATTCATCCTTTGTTTTCACCGAAAACGAACATTTTATTTACAGGAGGATTTTTCAAGCATGAAAAAAGCAGAGATTATCATCGACAAATATTTTCTTACCGGAAAAGTTGACAAACGAATCTTCGGTTCCTTTATCGAGCACCTGGGACGCGCCGTTTACGAAGGCATCTATCAGGAAGGAAGTGCCCTCTCCGACGAGCAGGGCTTCCGAAAAGATACCCTGGATCTTGTCAAAGAGCTTCAGGTACCGATCGTCCGTTACCCGGGCGGAAACTTTGTCTCCGGTTTTCACTGGGAAGACAGCGTAGGCCCGAAAGACAAACGGCCTGCAAAACCAGATCTTGCCTGGGGCGTGATTGAGACAAACGAATTCGGTCTGAATGAGTTTGCTGACTGGTCGAAAAAAGCCGGCAGTGACATCATGATGGCCGTCAATCTCGGAACCCGCGGACCGGAAGACGCAAAAAATGTGCTGGAGTACTGCAACTTCAAGGGCGGCACCTACTACAGTGATCTGAGAAAATCCCACGGTTACAAAGATCCACACAACATCAAACTCTGGTGCCTCGGCAACGAGATGGACGGACCGTGGCAGATGGGACATAAGACCGCTTCTGAGTACGGACGTATTGCAGCAGAGACTTCCCGTCTGATGAAATTCATGGATCCGACAATTGAAACTGTTGCCTGCGGAAGCTCCAATCTTACGATGCCGACCTTCGGTTCCTGGGAATATACGGTTCTGGACGAATGCTATGATGAGGTGGATTACCTTTCTTTACACCAGTACTACGGAAATTATGCAAATGATACTGTCGATTTTCTGGCAAGCTCCAAGGGCATGGATGATTTCATCTCCGGTGTAGTTGCGATCTGTGATGCAGTCAAAGCGAAAAAACACGGCAAAAAGCAGATTAACCTTTCCTTCGATGAGTGGAACGTATGGTATCACAGCAATGAGCAGGATCAGAAGCTGGAGAAATGGGTACGCGCACCGCATCAGCTTGAGGATGTTTACAACTTTGAGGATGCACTTCTCGTCGGAAGCATGCTGATCACACTCCTGCGCCACGCAGACCGTGTCAAGATTGCCTGCCTCGCACAGCTTGTCAACGTTATCGCTCCGATCATGACATCCGATACCGGTGCATGGCGTCAGACGATCTTCTATCCATACATGCATGCAAGCGTATACGGCCGCGGAACCGTCTTAAATACACAGGTTTTGACACCGGTTTACGAGAGCAAAACGTACGGCGAAGCTCCGTATCTCGATTCTGTCTGCATCTGGGATGAGGAAAACGATGCACTGACCATTTTTGCAGTCAACAAGAGCCTGGATGAGGATATGGAGGTTTCCTGCGATCTGCGTCAGTTCGAAGGATGCCGTCTGGCTGAGCACATCGTGCTGACAAACGACGATATGAAAGCGGTCAACACCGAAGCAGATCCGAACCACGTTGCTCCGACCCATTCCGATGCTACCAAACTGGAGAATGGAAAAATGCACACCGTTCTTGGAAAACACAGCTGGAATGTGATCCGTCTTACAAAATAATGGAACCGTATAAGGTATGGCCTGAAAAACAGAACATCTGAATTTTTCATCCAAACATATGCATAAAGGAGTTTTATTTTATGGCACAGGCATATTTATTTGTTCATTTTCGGGAAAAAACAACACCGGACGGCGAACAGGTTTATTTCGGCATCAGCCGCGATGGTTTCCACTGGGAAGCTGTCAACGACGGCGCTCCGGGTGCCGGCCAGGGATATGTGCCGTTTGTTGCAGACAGCCTTGCTTCCGGAAAATTTGTTTGTTCTGATGCTTCCTTCTCGTTCCCATACGGCTACAAGCATGGAACGATTCTTCCGATTACAGAGGAGGATTACGAGCGGATCAAAAACCATGACTGGTCAGATCACGGATATCAGTAAAATCGCTGTCCGCCTGATGGGATTTTCATACAAAAAGAACTGCGGCAGGCTTCCTTTTGGGGAAGTTCCTGCCGCAGTTCTTTTTTGCTTTTCTTTTCCGACAAAACCCATCCGCTTCCTTTTTGTTCTGGCGGACAGTACCTTTTCTGCAGATTGGTAAATGTATCGTTTTGATGGTGTCTGAATTTTTCTTTATCTCTGTGCCTGTGCAGCGGTTCTTGCATGGAACATGCGGAAGACGCCGGTCTGCTCGATCAACTTCGTCAGGCTGTAGAAAATGATGGAATCGATCGGCCACATAATCAGGTTCTTTAAGGCACGTGCCGGAAGAAGCACCATGATTCCTTTTCCATACAGCATGCTGATCCACAGGGTGTTCAGCAGTACGTTGACAGTCAGCATAACGATGAACTTGGCTGCAAGCACACGTTTGATGGTCAGTTTTTTGCGATAGTAGAAGCATCCATACATAAAAGATGCCAGCATCGCATTAAAGGTGAATCCGAAGAAGAACGGGCCGCTCGGTTTCAGAAAGTATTTTACGACATCAAGAATGCCGGAGAAAAGACATCCTGTCACTGGTCCGAACAGGTAATCGACAAGGCGGTTCGGGATTCCGGAAAATCCGATGCGGACATAAGGTCCGATATCAATCGATGCTACCTGGTTCAGAATCATCGCCAGCGCTGCGAACATGGCACAGGCTGCGAGAGTTGTGACTGCTTTCAGCTCTTTTGCTGACTGCAGAAACATGTTTTTTGTTTCTTTTGCTGTTTCATTTGCATTTTTCTGCATAAAAAAATTACCTCCTTTACAGATATCTGACTACAATAGGAGATAATCTCTTGTCTCTATCTTCTGTTGCAGCGAGATGCAATTCATATACCGCAAGATTTTCTCTTTTCGTCTCCCTGGCTACTCTCTATCCTGGGAGCACTTTACGCATATGAATTTACTCTGCAGTTGTTTTTGTCCTGCTCATTATATAGTAAAATCCCCTTGGTTTCAAGAGGATTTTACATTTTTTTCTAATTTTTTACGATCAAATATCAGCCCTGCATTTTACGGTCTTTCCGGTGATAAAACGGAGACAAACGCAAACTTTTTATCCAGCAGTTTTCCCATCAGCACAATGCCTTTTCCCATCGTAAAAGCAGCTGCTACCGTTCCGATTCCAAGACCTTCGATTCTTCCAAGTCCGAAGAAGGTGAGCAATGCGGTTACCATAAGGCAGGTCACATCGAAGCCGATTTTAATTCTGGAATACGGCACTTTCGTGATATCAGATACTTCACGCGGGAACAGATCCGTCGGGACAATCGGGAGCTTGCAGCGCTTTGAAAGCGCAATACCGAAACAGAGAATCAGATAGCTCAGCACAAAATAGAGCACGCGCAGCGGCAGATTTACCGGAAGACGTGTAATCCAGAGCTCGTGAAGATCCATCAGTTCTCCAAACACAAAGCCGACCACAAAACTGAACAGGTAAGTGGGGACGAATTTTTTCCGCATAAGCATCAGCGTACAGACGAGCAGTCCCTGGAAAATATACGTCCACGTTCCAAGCTTTCAAATATCTATAGTATACTATAAAATAATTATAAATCTAGTTCTTTTTTGTATAGCAAAATCACATCGTAATTTTTGTTCACAACGTCTTGATAACGCAATTTTTCTATGATATGATCGTATCAGTTATTTTTTGAAAAGGAGATCTTCATATATGCAATATAAATTAGGACATCATATTATAGCAGAAAACGAAAAGCAGATCGTGTGTTCCTGGAAATATCCGGAGGAATATGCACTTTATAATCTCTGCCATCTTACGATGAGATGAAAGCAAAAAGATAGGTTTTATGAATCCTGATTCTGCGAAGAATTATTATTCATTTTACGTTCAGGATGTCTATGTTGGATTCGTTAATATTTTAGAAGAAAAGAAAGAAGTCTTTATTGGAATTGGCACAAAACCCGCTTGCTGCAATCATGGATATGGGCAGCAGATGCTGCAGACCGCGTATGAAAATTCTAAAAAATTATACTCTGCAAAACCCTTGTACTTAGAAGTATGAAATTGGAACAAACGGGCGATCCGCTGTTACGAAAAGGCAGGATTTGTCATTGACGGTTCGCCGTACCAGCTTGAAACCAGTATTGGGTTGGGAACATTTTATAGAATGATACGGAAATAAAAAGACATGACATGAAAGCTGCCTAGCGAGACTGTGAGAAAAGTCTCGCTTTTCACCCGCATTTCTATTATATCTGCGTTAGTACTTTCTTTTGATATATGTTTCCAATCCGTACAATTCCTTCTATAGGTTTGTATTTGCGTAAAAATTCAATATCTTTATTCCATTTTAAACGTGCAAGATAAAAATTCTCGCTCGGATTTCTATGTACCAACCACTCAAGAAAATTTATAATATCATCTACTGACATAATCTTATTTTCGATAATAAAAGCCAAAATGCGTTCCCTTTCATTATCAGATAAATTATCCTGCGCATTGACACTATATCCATAACTTCTCAGCAAAGATGTTTCTGCCCAGTTATGATATCCTGATTCATGAAGTTTTTTATATTCAGAAAATGTAATAACACGGCAGCAAATTCTCCCTTTTTGGCAAAGCTTTTCGTATTCTGGTTCCGTTATAAAATATTGATTACATTCTGTACAAAATCCGGCATCAATCTCCTCTTCTTTAATTTCTTTGCCATTATCCAGCCATACAAGTGCTCTTATTCTATGAAGATGATGATCCTGCTTAATGCAATGCATTGCAGTCGTTCTTATCAAAAAATTTTCAATAGAAATATTGGATCTTTCGATTAAAAGAAATAGTTCGCGAATCGGAGCGCTATCAACCTCATAAAGCGACAATTGAAACCGATCTCCCACATCTATACAAAAATAATCAAAAGGCGGTTCTTCATTATCATCATAACCAAACTCACTATTATCTATATATATTTTCAAAGAGTCTTCACCATATTCACCTGTATAATAATAATTCATCCAATCAGGTCCTGGATCTACTTCTTTTTCTATCTCAAAAGAATGGCTTTTTATTAACTCTCTAACGTATTGAAATGGATTCTGCCTTGTATATCGTTCATAATCTTCACAAAAATATTTGTAACTTCGATTATTTTTTAGTATTGCATTAATATTTTTTTCTATATCATCAAGATATTTTCTTTCATCATATTCAACTTCAAATTTTGTGTATTTAGAATCGATTCCATTTGATATATCACATTTAAGAATTATCTTACTCAGTGAAACTCCATTACGAATACCACAGATTCCAGTTATGAAATATTCCTCCTCATCACCACAGTATTTTAATTCAAAATTTATATTATGAAGATCGGGATAAGTAACACTTCCCTTAAAAAACCATTTTTGATCTAACAAACATATTAATTTTTGTTTTGCAGCTTTGTAAATGCTGTCCAACATTTCCTGATAAACGGTTTCTAAACTGGACTCTTGTGAATATTTCATATGCTATCTCTTTCTAAAATGCGTTTTAAATATGTTCCCAGTATTCCTCAGTGTAATAACCACTCGCCATACCACAAAAATCAGAATATATCCCCTACAGATGCTTTATATATTCATAATTTTTGAACTGCTGTTTTATTTGCACATTTCCAAATATTCCGTCGGAGTAACCACAGGTATTTTTGAAGTCACTTGACACTCCCCACAGCTAAAGCAGGGGATTCTTGTTTCTTCCACTACTGCATTGACAAATACCTTACGGTACTGCAATGTCTTATACAGTGTCCACAAGCTATGTTTATCCTGTTCCCGTATGCCCTGCGGTACAGCTTTTCATCTTTATGCAGACTGCATCTGCAGTGCTTTTTTCAGAATATTAATGCCTGCATTCGTATCCCGGTCATGAACTGCATGGCATTTCGGGCACTCCCAGATACGAATGCTCAGATTTTTTATCCGTGGATTTCTGTAGCCGCAAGAACTGCAGGTTTGACTGCTCGGATACATCGTTGGTACTCTGTGAAGTTCATTTCCATACCAGATAGCTTTATATTCCAGCATTTCGAAAAACTTTGCCCAGGAAACACTTGCTATGGATTTTGCCAGTTTATGGTTCCGGATCATTCCCTTCACGTTCAGATCCTCGATACAGATGGTTTGGTTTTCGCGCACCAGCATCGTTGACTGTTTCTGCAGGAAATCATTCCGCTGATTGGCTATTTTCTCATGCACTCTGGCTACCCTGAGCCGCTGCTTCCCGCGGTTATGGGAATCTTTCTGCTTCCGGGAAAGTCTGCGCTGTTCTCTTATGAGTTTTCGCATGGCGCGTTCCAGATATCTGGGATTTGATACCGTATTTCCATTGCTGTCAGAATAGAATGCTTTGATTCCGACATCAATTCCAATCGTTCCTCCAGCATTTGGGCGTGGTTCCGGTTCGAAATCAATATTTAAGACTGCAAAATATTTTCCGGCCGGTGTGTACTCAATGGTTACGTGATTAATTTTTCCCACTTCCATCGACTGGCGTATTTTGACAAATCCAAGTTTCGGAAGTTTGATATATCTTCCCACAATACGGATATTATCTTTTTGATTGACCGTTCTGTATGACTGGAACCGGTTATGTTTGCTCTTGAAGGTTGGATAGGAAGCACGTTTTTGAAAGAAATTCACAAAGCTCCGGTCGAGATCCCGCAGAGACTGCTGTAAGGCAATGGAATCTGCTGCTTTCAAAAAAGCAAACTCCTCCTGTCTTTTCAGTTCGGTCAGCATGGCGGAAGTCTGGGTATATCCAATCTTCTTCCCTTCTTCATAGCTTTCCTTGCGCATGGCAAGTCCCCGGTTGTAGATCAGCCGGCAGCATCCCAGCGTCTGGTGGATGAAGTTTTTCTGTTCTCTGTTCGGGTAGATTCTGAATTTGATCCCTTTTTGCATTAGCCCATCTTATCCTTTTGTCTCTGCGATGTTTTCTGGTTTTCGATATACTGTTTTACTGCTTCCAGCGGGACACCGCCAACGGTAGATACAAAATAGCTGTTTGTCCAGAGCGTCGGCATTTTCGTTTTGAGACAGGGAAATTCCTGTCTTAAAATTCTGGACGTATAGCCTTTGAACGATTTTACAGCTTTGTGGATTCCAAACTGAGGATCTACTTCCAGCAGCATATGAACATGGTCTGGCATGATCTCCATTTCCAGAATGTCTACAGAAAGATTTGCAGCATACTCTGTGAGCAGCTCCTTCAGCCGGACGTCCACACCGTTAATTAATACTTTTCGTCTATACTTTGGACACCATACTACATGGTATTTACAGGAATAGACGACATTATTGTTTGATTTATATGTTGTGTTCATGTTTGTATTATACAATGTTTTATCAATTAACACAATTGTTATTTTGTCCATCTTCAATTACTTGCGTAAATTCGATGGACGCGTCTTATATCCCCTTAGCTGAAGCAAGGGGTTTTACGACGCATTGGATAAAAAACATATTAGAAACAGAGTGTGCGGCAATGCACGCATTTATTTTTCCCTCTGCGCATTTTTCTATGATCTGTTTTGCATCATTGAAAAATGGCTCTCTTGTAAGAAAATAATCCAGCAAAACATTAGTATCTACAAGAATTTTACTTTCCATATTTTTCCTCTCTATAAGATGCCAATTCAGCATCGTCATCCTGAACATTTCCTTTTTTTCTTATTTGCTCCATTCGTAAAAAAGCATCTTTTTTCGATTCAACAGCACCGCTATTATAAAGACTGTTTACACCCTGCATAATCTGAATAATAAACACTAGTTTATCTTCTGGCATTTTTTCCAATAATTCAAATGCTTCTTCTCTCATTGCTGTCATTATGTTTTTGTCTCCTTTCTATGACCGTACCTGTCCATTCCCATACACCACAAATTTAATCGAGGTCAGCGCCAGCAGTCCCATCGGGCCTCTGGCGTGGAGTTTTTGGGTGCTGATTCCGATTTCGGCGCCGTAGCCGAATTCGAAGCCGTCGGTGAAGCGGGTGGAGGCGTTGACGTAGACTACAGCTGCATCGATTTCGTCCAGGAATTTCTGGGCGTGGGTGTAGTTGTTGGTGATGATTGCTTCGGAGTGTTTTGTGTTGTAGTGGTTGATGTGTGCAATCGCTTCGTCGATGGAAGAGACGGTTTTGATGGACACGATGTAGTCGAGATACTCTTTTCCCCAGTCCTCTTCTGTCGCTTCTTCTGCTTCCGGCATGTATTCTCTTGCCTTTTCGTCTGCGCGCATTTCCACATGTTTTTCTTTTAATCGTTCCTCCAGAACCGGGAGCAGTTTTTCACGTACATTTTCGTGTACCACAATCGATTCACATGCATTACATACGCCGACGCGCTGTGTTTTTGCGTTCAGAATAATATCCACTGCCATGGAAAGATCGGCTGTCTCATCCACGTAGATATGACAGTTTCCGGTTCCCGTCTCAATGACAGGAATCGTGCTGTTTTCCACGACAGCGCGGATCAGTCCGGCACCGCCGCGCGGAATCAGAACATCGACATAGCGGTTCATCTTCATAAACTGTGCCGTTGTCTCACGTGAAGTATCTTCGATCAGAAGCAGCGCATCCTCCGGCACCTGCTCCTCCTTCAGTGTTTTCCGCAGTGAGGCAACAATCGCCGTATTCGAGTGGATTGCATCGCTTCCGCCTTTTAAAATCACGACATTTCCCGTTTTGAAGCAGAGTGCAAATGCATCCGCCGTCACATTTGGACGTGCCTCGTAGATGATGCCGACAACACCGAGCGGAACGCGTTTCTGTCCGATCAGAAGACCGTTCGGGCGCTTTTTCATTCCCAGCACTTCCCCGATCGGGTCATCCAGCTCGGATACCTGGCACATGCCTTCTGCCATTGCTTCAATCCGGCTTTTATCCAGAAAGAGCCGGTCCAGAAGGCCCTGGGACATGCCTTTTTCTTTTCCATGCTCCATATCCAGCGCATTGGCTGCGATAATCGTTTCGGCGTCTGCCACAAGGTTTTCCGCTGCTTTTTTCAGCACACGGTTTTTCTTCTCCGTCTCCATGATTCGAAGCACAGGCTCCGCCTGGCGGGCTCTCGTTCCGATTTCTTCCAGCTTCATCATACTCGTCTCCTCCTCGTGTTGTCTTATCGTAATTGGCTTAACGGTAAATCTTCTGCTCTGTCACCAGCATCTGCGGCAGAATGTCCGTCTCCTCGAACGGCACCGCATCAAACAGCTGAAACTCAAACGCCGCTGCAACCGTTGTAAACCCTGGGTGTGCGGCAAGAAAGCGGTCATAAAATCCTTTTCCATATCCGACTCTGTGGCGCGCCGAATCAAAGGCCACGCCGGGTACCAGCAAAAAACCCTCTTCCCGCGTGCAGACCTTTCCGCCGTCCGGCTCCATAATACCAAAATAGCCGGATTTCAGCGTGGAGAAATCTTTGATCTCATAATAAACCATATCGTCGCCTTCCACGCGCGGCACAGCGACGGTTTTCCCCATCTCCAGCGCTTTTTCGATCAGATCCCGTGTCATGACTTCTTTTTTGAAGTCCATATACGCAAAAAAGCAGTCCGCATCCAGAAACTCCGGCAGAGCCGTGATTTTCTCATAAATCATACGGCTCTTTTCCTGGATTTCTTCCTGTGTGGCTGCTCTTCTTCGGGCAAAAACTTCTTTTCTAATGTTTCCTTTTGCTTCCATAACGCTCCCCCAGATTTACAATCGTTCCGTCTTTCTCCTGCACATCAATATTGTCGAGCTGGGTACGGAGGTTCATTTTTACGGCTGCAATATATTCTCTCCGAAGCTTCTGCTGCTCCTCTTTCTCCGCCGGTGTCAGCCCTTCTGCTTTCGCCTTGCGGGCAAGTTCGTTGATTCTCTGTATATTAATTTCCATTTTCTGTATTTTTCTCCTTTGTTTCAACTCACAGTCGGTATTTTCACAGAGTCTGACATGTCGAAAATAGTTCGACTGTGACTCGCCTCATGTCAGTGGAGGATACCGATTTCTCTCCGCCTGCCACTGCCGTTATGTTTCTTTTAACAATTCATCCCACCGCTTTAGAAGCGAGGGACTTGCTTGATTCGGTTAAATGACCGGATTTTCTTTTTATCTTACCGCAAAACACAGGATCTGTCCAGCCGATCTGAGAAAAATCCTGAAATCCAGCTTTATCACCGGATTTCAGTCTCATCTGCATAATTATCCAAAACAATCAGAACCCATGTTTTTCCAAGATTCAGTTTAATCTCCTCTCCATTGCTGTCCCGGTACTTTGTGACGCCCCACGGATCATCCTTGCTCCATGTCACGTCGATGGCCTTTCCGCTTGTGATATACGTTCCCGTTCCGCCGTTTACCACATCGATATCGAGATATTCCGCATTGTCATCATACTTTTTCCAGGAACAGTACTGCACGATAATGTTCTTCACCGCAAGCTGTTCCTGTGTCATCTCATCGATCTGCGGTTCCCCGAACTGATAACGCAAATACGTGCCGCTCGCCTCATCGTACGAAAACCACGGATTGTTGTGGAAATATCCGCCCGGTGCCACATAGGCGGCATTTCGTCCCTGTTCCAGCGTTTCCGGTTCTGCCTGGGATGCAAACTGGAAAAATCCGTCATAACCGTCTTTGTAAGATGTCCGGTAGCCGCAGAGATCGATTCCCGCTGCAATCCCGGCCGCATCCAAATACGCATTGTGCGGCGACGGACGATCCGACGTCCGGTAATACACCTGTTCCGAATACTCCATGCCGTTCACATTGTCTATGTGATCCGATTCGAGCAGCGGAATCGCATACGCCGCCTGTCCATAGTGGTAATACAGAGCGTCAAATCCCGCTGCCAGATACACATAATATTCGCGGCAGCTCCGCACCGATCCGATCTTTTCGAGATCATCATAGTTTTCAAACAGCCCCATCAGGCGCGTAATGCCGCCTTCGACCGGCGCTTCATAGATCACTCCCGCACGGCTGATACCGCTCTGCGGGCAGGCGCTGATGATATTGCTCAGCATAACCGCCACCGGGCGCCTTCTTCCCTGTACTTCGGCGACAGGTTCTCCTGTCAGATAACTTTTCACCATACCTTCCGGCAGCGCATCCTCCGCGGGTGTCGGCTCAATCGCTTCCGGAACCAGCGGCTCCGGTGCCGGATCTTCGGTCGGGACCGGTGGTTCCGTAGCTTTCGTTTCTGTCTTGCTTTCCCCTGCTGTCTCTTCTGAGACATAAGAAGTTCCTGCCGATGCAGTTTCCGGTGCCGTTTCCCCAATTTTCCGGCATCCGAACAGCATCATGCTTCCCAGCAGAGCAATCCCCAATGTGTAAAACCCTCTCTTTTTGATAAAGACCCCTCCTTTTCTGCTTTCAATCAGTCTCTTGTGATACCGAGACGCTGCAGCACCTCTTCCTGCTTTGCCTCCATCACGGCTGCTTCCTCCGGTGTCATATGATCATAACCCAGAAGATGCAGCATACTGTGTGCAACAAGAAAAGCAAATTCGCGTCTTAAAGAATGACCGTATTCCTCCGCCTGCGCTCTTGCGCGCGCAACAGAAATTACGATATCACCCAGCATCAGCTCACCGCTGTCCGGGTTAAAACAGTCATCTCCCTCTTCCGTCTCCAGAAAATCGAACGAAGCCGGAGAAGGATAATCTACCATCGGGAAAGAAAGCACGTCTGTCTCCCGGTCAATGTTTCTGTGTTCCCGGTTCATGGTGCGGATATTTTCCGGATCGGTCAGAATCAGTTCTACTTCTGCCTCATACGGGCACGCTTCCTGATCCAGCACACCATTGATTACCGCTGCTGCAACCTCTTCCGGATCAAATCCAAGGTCAAAATCCTGTTCATTTTCAAACGTCAGTGTCATTTATTTTCCCTCCGTTTTCTCGTCGTACTTTTTGCTCTGCCGCTGTGATTTTCCGGCTTTGCTTTCTTTTCGTATTCATCGTAAGCCTGTACAATCTTCTGCACCAGCGGATGACGGACAACGTCCTTGCTCGTCAGCTCGCAGAAGGAAATTCCGTCTACTTTTTTCAGTACCTGCATTGCCACATCAAGGCCGGAGCGTGTACCGGAAGGAAGGTCCTTCTGAGAGGCATCTCCGGTTACAATGACTTTGGAACCGAAACCGATACGGGTCAGGAACATCTTCATCTGCGCCGGTGTCGTATTCTGTGCCTCATCAAGGATAATAAACGCATTGTCGAGCGTACGGCCTCGCATGTACGCGAGCGGCGCAACCTCAATCAGGCCTTTTTCCATGTTTTTCTGAAAGCTCTCTGCTCCCATGATCTGATACAGCGCGTCGTAGAGCGGACGCAGATACGGGTCAATTTTACTCTGCAGGTCGCCAGGCAGGAAACCGAGTTTTTCACCCGCCTCAATCGCCGGACGCGTCAGGATAATACGTCCTACTTCATCGTTTCGGAACGCGGTGATCGCCATCGCCATTGCAAGGTATGTTTTTCCGGTTCCGGCAGGGCCGACGCCGAAGACGACCATCTTTTCCCGAATCGCATCCACGTACGCTTTCTGACCGAGTGTTTTCGGTTTGACCGGACGGCCTGCGACCGTGTGGCAGATGCAGTCACTGTCGATTTCAGCAAGGCTGCTTCCGCTGTCCTCCATAACAAGTGAGATTGCATAATTGACGTTCTGTGTGGTGATATCATTTCCGCGGCGTGAGAGCTCCAGAAGCTGTGTCAGACATTCCTTTGCGCGCGCTGCATTCGATGCCGGGCCTACAATTTTTAAAACGCCGTCCCGGGAGATCAGCGTAACCGCCAGGGATCTCTCCAGGATTTTGATGTGTTCATCAAACTGGCCGAATACTTTCTTTTCATGTTCGATGGGCAGTTCCATCTGCAGTTCTATCATGTTGTTATTGCTGTTCATCTACCATTGTTTCCTTTCCATCCGACATCTTCTGCATTTCGCAGGGCTGTGCTTCTACGGCCCGTTCTATCACGCGAAGTGTCCCTTTTGTGATACATGACGTATCGTTAAGTTCTATTGTAACATGATTCTCCGATATTTGAAGTCCTTTTTCTGATAAATTTCTGTGGAATTTCTGATAATTCTGCGAGGCTTTTTCTTTTGCCTCGTGTTCTGAGTAAGTTTCTTTCTGAATTTCAAAAGGAAATTTCTGACGGTAGCCGAAATAAAACGGAAGGGCAAAGTTTTCTGTCAGATAAAGCTGCTGAAGGGATACTTCCTCGTCTGCTCCATTTTCCCTTTTCTCTGTTTTCTGATCCGCCGTTCCGGTCATGCTCCGCAAACTCTCCACAAAATTCTCCGGCAGCAGATTTCCAAGGAAAAATCGGTAAGCAGAAATCTGGAATACCGGCGTTTTTTTCTCTGCTTTCTGATATGTCCGTACCGTATGGGAAAGCGGAAAGGTATCATAATAGTACCACGTCGTCTCAAGGTCAATATCCGCGTCTGCGTGAACATAAGAATAATCATACGTTTCCCCACTGTCATTCACAAGCGGAATCTCGCCCTTTACAAGAATGTCTCCCGCTTGACATGTATCACCGGGGAGCACCTGCGGAATGCCGTTCCGTGTGATAATACGCACGACCGTCCCTTCTTTTTTCGCCACAAGATTCTGCGGATCATCTGCTTTTTCTTCGATCACATAGCCGTCTACGTTTTCTTTTACCGCAAGGACAAGCTGCGTCCCTTCTATTTTTGCGGACACCCAGGTCAGATTCGGAAACTGCTCCCGCAGATACGATGCGGTCTGGCTGCAGTCCACACGTTTTTTCCAGCTTCCATGATGAATCCCGGCCGCGTCAAGGCTGTTTAAGATCGTCTGCGTACTGTTCGCGTAATTTCCTTCCACATGAATATTCCAGATGAACTGCGACAGCGTGTAAAGTCCCGCCAGGCAGAGAAAAATACCAATAAAAAATGCCTTTCTTTTTAAACTTCGCCGGTAAAAGAAAGGCAGTCCCTGTTTTTTCTGTATTCGGATGCGCACACCGCTCTTGCGGCGGATCGGCAGGAGGCGGAAAAAATCTTCCGGAAGAAGGCTCATATCAAAACAGCCCTTGTGTTCTGTCACGTCCCACAGTGTGATGTTATGGTGCCCGCACAGATTGAAAAAACGCTCCGGTTCACGGCCCGTCACACGAATCCGCACACTGCCTTTCCAGAAAGCCTTTCCCCTCTGCAAACGCACACCCCCTTTTCAGCATTGGAATGATTGGAATCATTACACTTATTGAAACGTCACCTGATCGATTCTCCCTTCCACCCGCATCTCCTCCCCGGAATACGAAACAATCCGGATTCCCTCTCCCACAAGGAGCAGCCTGCCATATTGTGTAAGCACGCAGAGGCGGCACGCATTATATTCCAGAATCCTGCGGTAATTTTCAATCTGCACTTCTCTCCCGCCGTAAAACGTCACAACCGGCTCACCAAAAGCAAGATCTGACGGAACCTGCATCGCCGAAAGCACCTCCCCGCCCGGCGGATGGAGTGATTTTTTCTGCTTTTTCTTTTTTCGCATCCAAAACCTCCTCCGCTTTGCGGGTCTGCTTTTTGTTCTATCGCTATTTTATGCAGAAAAAAGCACAAAAATACCCCGCAGCCGCTGGGGTTTCCTGCCCGATCAGGCTGCGGGGTTTCATTTCTCTTTTTTAAAAACATTTTTTGCAGGGTTCATACCCCTGGGCTTCTGCATTTTCTCTTGTCATCTGATATGCCCGATCCGGATTCATTCTGCCGCAGTTATTTTTGTTATGGTACTTCGATCCGGTCTCTGAAATCCACACGAGCTGTCCTCCATACGGATCCGATTCCTGCGGAGCTTCCGTTACCTGTGGTTCTTCGGCAGTCACTGCCGGCTGTGATTCTTCCGCTGCCTGCGTTTCAGCGGTTTCTTCCGCCGCAGCTTCTATGGTTGGCTCAGGTGTCGGCGTCTCGGTCGGGTCAGCCGTTGGAGTTGGGGTAGCAGTCGGCGTTGGTGTTTCGGTCGGTGTTGCTGTCGGCGTTGGTGTTGATGTTTCAGTCGGGGTCGGCGTCGCTTTTTTCGTCGGCGCTGCCGTAACGCTGACGGAAACAGACTCTGCAGATGCCTTCTGTGTTTCCTTACTGCTGTACGTCACAGGTGTCAGCGCACAGGCGGAAACCAGCAGCAACACAGGAAGCAGCACAGGAAGTGCTTTCGCCACATGAAACCGTTTCTTTATCGTATTCCAGGTAACCGGAAGCAAAAAGATTCCAAGCAGCAGCAGTGACAATGCATATGCCTTCTCCTCTTTCCAGTAACCGGCTCCCGCCAGCATCATCAGAATACCGAACAGATACCTGAGAAAATTTCCTGCCTTTCTCAGCATATTTCATTCCCCCTCTTGTGTATTTTCTGAATTTCTTACAGCGAAATCCTCTACTGTAAATACGTTTGAAAGAATGGAAAATTACATCACAGATTACGATTCTTTATAGAAAATCATGCTGAACCATATGACCATATGCTCACCGAGGTAATAATCCATCATGTTTTTTTCAATCAGGTTTGCAACAACGATGCCGTGGCTCTCGATGCATGGATGCATCAGTTCAAGATGGCGGCAGCCGCCTCTCGGGTAGGTACATTTATCGCAGAGCTGGCAGGAATCGGAGGAAAGGGCGAAGGTGAGCAGGGTTTTGTCTTTTAAATGCTGCTCGATTTCGCGTGTGATTTTTTCGTGCTCCGATTTTGTTTTTAATGTCTCATCCATATCCATGATGTTGTCCACTTCTGCGATGCTGGAGAAGAACAGAACGTGATCGTAGTTCATGCAACGCTCCTTACAGACTTCAACAGTGCCGACCGCCGGCGGGCAGGACCAGGAGGCTCCGTAGCGGGAGCACTCCTTTTTGCAGATCTGGCGGACCCGGTCATTGAATTCGATGTCCTCCGGTTTTACAAATGCATACTGATAGATAGGAAACTGGGTAATATATTCTTCGATTTCTGTCTGTGTCATTTTGTCATCCCTTCTCTTTTGTTACAGATCTTTTTCCAAAAAAGCAAATACCATATTCCAGTACGTCTGGAGCATGCGCCCTCTGGTTCCAAACAATTCATGCTTTGCGCCCGGTACTTTTACCATTTTTGCCATGCCGGGACGGCGTTCTGCCATTTTCCGGATCATCCGCTCCTGGGCACGGTTGGACACAAGATGATCGTTCTCCGCCTGAAATAAAAGGACAGGAGCCTCGATCCGTTTCCATCCGCTCCGCATCAGATCGCGGTACAGATGTGCGGCGGCATGGAGCCATCCGTAAGAAGCGGCATTTAGGTGATACAGCGGCTCTTTTTCCCGCTTCTGCTGGTAATAGAGAAAGCGCGGACGGGAGAGGGACGAACTTTGTTTAAAGCTTTCGATTCCCTGGTATGGTTTCTGTCCTACCACATACTGTGTGCCTCGTTCTGTGGCACAGGCAAAAGCTGCGATCCGTTTTGCATCGGCGAACGGCACTTTTCCGGTCAGCGGACGGATCATCGGCGAACTCAAGACCACTTTCCGGAACAGATGCGGCGCTTTGGCGGCCGCTGCTGCTGCGATTCCGCCGCCCATCGAGTGAGAATAGAGAACGAGCGGAAGACCGCATGCCTCTGCTTTTGCTTTTCGTGCAACAAAGAGCAGATCTTCTACATAACGATGGTAGGAATCGACATAAACAAGCGACGGATCCTCCACCAGACGGTAGCTCTTTCCGTGGCCGCAGTGTTCCGGCAGATAAACATGAAAATGCTCTTTGATAAAATAATACACGATCTCTTTATATTTCTCTGCATTTTCCGTAAAACCGTGTGAGATTACAACAACACCTCTCGGGCGGAATGCGCGGTAACGAAGAACATGAATCGGATGACCGCTCTCCCTTTCCCAGTAAAATTCTTCTGCATGAGCGGCGAGGTACGGCTCCACACCATTCTGCATCCGCTCCGCATAATTTTTTTCCTGTAATACGCGTGTTCTCATTAGCAAATCACCTGCTTTCATCCAGATACGAAAGGATATCCTGAAGATTGTCGATGGTACAGTCCGGTGTAACTTCAATTTTGTTCGGAAGATGATCCGGGTTGTACCAGCAGGTCAGGATTCCTGCATTTTTTCCGCCGCGGATATCACTTGTGAGGGAGTCGCCGACGATCACAACCTCATCCGGTGCATAACTTCCGATTTCGTTCCATACCGCATCAAAAAAAGCCTTCTGCGGCTTGTCCACACCGACCTGTTCCGAGATAAAAACGCCGTCCAGAAGCTGATCAAGCCCGGAAAAGCGGAGTTTACGCTCCTGTGCAACAGTGGTTCCATTTGTTACTGCATACTGTTTTACGGTAGCTTTCAGCTGTTTTACCAGTTCATCTCCGTGATCGCAGAAGAAAGCCTTATCGCCGAGGCGGATCTGATATTCATCATTGAATACCTTTACCTGATCCGTCGGCAGTCCTTCCGATTCAAAAAATTCATGGAACCGTCCAAGCATCACCTGTTCTCTCGTAAGCTCTCCCGTCTCCAGCCGCTCCCAGTAACCGCGGTTGATCACGCTGTAGCGCTGCAGCATTTCGTCCGTGCAGGTTCCCATATGAAACTTGTTGAAACAGTAATCAATTGCATATCGTTCCGACATCTTAAAATTCAGAAGTGTTCCGTCGATGTCCCACAAAATTACTTTTATCAAAGAGAAATCCTCCCTTGGTTTCATTTGTATTTTCCAATTATCTGTTTTTCATTCTAGCATAGATTACAAATACGATCAATTGTATTTTAGGCATTGTATCTTTTGAGAAAAAGTGCTACGATAAAAAAGAATTTCCGTGAAAAAGAAAAGGAAGAAGGAAGAAACACTATGAAATTTACTTATCCAGCCGTTTTTCATAAAACCGAACAGGGAACCTACGAAGGTTATTTTCCAGATCTCGCCTGCTGCTATGCAAAAGGGGATACCCTCGACGAGGCGCTGGAAGATGCCATTCACTCCGCCTATGACTGGATCTCTCTGGAACTGACGGAAGAAGAACCTGATTTTCCGCCGGTATCGGATGTGGCAGATCTCGGGAAAAGCGAAGGTGAAATTGCAAGAAATATTGCCGTCAACATCCGGCTTTTTGAGGGATGGGACGAATAAGTTCAAAAAAGAGAAAGAAAACCGTATTGCTGCGATATTCGAAACGCGGCGATACGGTTTTCTTTTTATCTCTTCCAGGTTTTCAGCATCTCTTTTTCTTCTTTGCTGATCCGCAGCGACTCTCTGATTTTCTGAATTGTTTTGTTATGTGTCCAGTCATCGAGACTGTTTTCTTTCAGCAGTTTCTGTGTCTTTTCCGGAAAATGAATATAACAGATCGATACTGCCCAGGCGACGGCCATTTTTACGTAATAGCCATCGTGATGAATCTTTTTCATCTCCTCCAGCACAGCATCGATATACGCTTCGTTGATAAAAAAGTCCAGCAGACACACAACACCAAACCGGATTTCATATTCCCGGCTGCTTTTCAGCCATTTCTGCAGATATCCATACCAATACTCCTGGTCTTTCTTCATAAAATGGCACGTTGCACAGGAGCTGTCACAGATTCCCCAGCTGTTGATCATCGGCACGAAGCGGTCCAGTTCTGCCGTCTGTTCTTCACGGGTCAGCTTTCCGTAGCCGATCATCATTCCGCGGATCAGAAGCTCCTCGTAGACTTCCGGATTAAACTGTTCGGTATAAACTTCATAGTGGTCTCTTGCTGTCGCTTTTGCAATCCGTCGCGAAACCAGAATGCGGACACCAAGAATCCGACAGTTCTGTCCCGGAACAAGAGAGCTGTGAAATTCCCGGTATTTTGCATCTATATTGCTTTCCAGTTCTGCCCGAATGGCCTGCATTACTTCCTGTTCCATATGATTCCCCCTCTCTTTTCTTTCTCTTTAAGATGTTTTACACGCTTTTTACAAATGTTTAACCCTGTTATTTCTGCACTTCTGATAAGATAAAATTAAAGTAAACGATAACATCCACCCTGCCAAATGCCAGATCTTTTCCGGCTGAAAGGTGAGTCTTATGAAAAAGAAATATACATTTTTTCAAAATATACCATTCCTGTGCAAATTTCAGAAGCAGCCAGCCCTTGCAGAAGAAGCGCCAGTTGTTTCCACAACGCTGTCTATTCCGTTTTCCGGACCCGCAGAAAGATCCTTATATTTTACCGAAAACCCGGATTTTACCGCTCCCTCTGCCGGTATCTATTCCCGTCGTTTTCCGGGAAGCCGGATCTTTCTATATTCCAGCGATCCCGAGCACGATCTTGCGGCAGTTCCATCCTCTCTTTTCGATGTGCTGCACCGCTATTTTGCCGTCCATTCACCGGATGATATCATTTTATGGAAAGATGGCATTCTCTCCTTCCAGACCATGGAAAATCAGCCGCAGCCGTTGACTGCTCTTTGTACACCGGATGATGCACGGGATTCCAAAATCATTCCGTTCCCCACACTGTCAGAACGGCAGCGCATTTCACAGTAACTGCTATTTAGCCAAACCAGCAGGAGTATGATGGAAAATACCCCTTTCCGTCATGCTCCATTTTTTACTTAATTCCGAGAATTCCACTAATCCGCTCTTTTGAAAGCCCCGCGCCGATTACAATCAGCACTTCCTGGCTCTCCGGCACTGCCTGGAATGTCATCTGTTCCCGCGTCGCATTGATTTCGCTCCACACAGTTTCGCCCGTCTTTACAATTCCTTTGATCCGAAATACATTGCCGCATGATGGATCCGCAAAGATTGCTTCTGCTGCCTTTTTCAGCGCTTCTTCCGTAATCTTCGGCTCCAGAAAGCAGAGCGAATCAAATGTCTGCTGCTCGCCGAAATCCAGCTTCCGGTAACCCTCCGAACGGTAACTGCATTCGGAGAGCATTTTGAAATCATCCTCTGTCAGATCATCCCAGTTTTTCTGTAAAATTTCTGCATCAGAAAACTGTCTTCTGCAGCCTGCCTGCTCGAGCGTGCGGTTCAGATGGGCAATCGTTTCTTCTTTCTTTTCCTCCGAAACATTCTGTACTTTGCTCAGCACGATTTTACCAGCGTTCGCCGCCTCGGAAGCCAGCAGATACTCTTCTTCCTCCGACAGCTTCTCATCGAGCCCGGCATCCAGAATCGTGATGACGCTTCCCGCCTCATACCAGCGGTTCAGCGGCTCGTCGTACAGCGTGTCAAAGAACTCATCCACATCGTAAATCCCCGACGGTTCCACGAGAATGCGGTCGTAGCCGCTCATGCCCATCGAGATCAGTTTCGTGCGGAACCGTCTGCGGTGTGTCTCTTTGTCGCATCCGCCGGAAATCATCTCCAGCTCGCACTGATCGCCGCGCAGTTCCTGCAGAAGCAGCATATCCACATTGACTGCCCCAAAATCATTCTCCAGGATGCCGATGTTCTTTCCCTGCGCCATCAGATACTTTGCGTACTGTTTCAAAAAAGTCGTCTTCCCTGAGCCAAGGAAGCCTGTAATCAGATCAATTTTAATCATTTCTGCTGTCCTTTCTGCTGTCTTTTTCCGTCTGCAGCCTGCGGAGCTTCGAACACTCTATTTTCGTCTGCGCTCTTTGCCGGTAAATGTATCGATGTCTATGCGCCATACGGCAACGCGCTCCACCATCTCCGGCAGAAAAGCGATCTTCGCCTCCGGTGCGATATGCGCCATGATTTTTCCCAGGCCTTTCTTCTTTGCCCCCGGATCTGTCACCTCCGTGATGGTTCCGTTTCCCATGATACTGCGGTACGCATAGGAATACGCACACGTATAGTCACCTGTAATCACTTCATGGTTGTAATCCATCTCCACCGCCACGCGCGGATCCGCTGCAAATGCAGCCGCCTTCCGCCCTTCTTTTGCCCCATGCAGGTACAGACAGACGTGAAGAGTTCCATCTTCTTCCCGGACATCATATCCATAATTCATCGGCACGATAAACATGCCTTCCTCATCCATCGCCCCGATCCGCACAACCTCGCAGCTTTCCAGAATTTCTCTTAAAATTTCAGGATCTGTAATCTCCCGCTTTTTTAAACGCATTTCACGCATCGCAATCACACCTCTCTTATTCGCAGCTATTTATGATATGGCTCCCCGCAGTTAATGCGGTAGCTCCGGTAAATCTGTTCCAGCAGAATAACCCGCATCAACTGATGCGGAAATGTCATTTTCGAAAAACTGAGCGCATAGTTCGAACGCTTCAGAACTTCCTCGCCAAGCCCTAAGGAACCGCCGATCACAAAAATAATATGGCTCGTTCCCTGCACGCCGAGCGTATCTATTTTCTGGGCCAGCTCCTCGGATGTGAGCTGTTTTCCCTTAATTTCCAATGTAATCAGATAAGCGTCATCCCGGATATATTTGAGAAGGCGCTCTGCTTCTTTATTTTTGATATTCGTCTCTACGGTTTCACTCGCGTTGTCCGGCGTTTTTTCATCCGCCACCTCGATAATTTCCAGCTTTGCATAGCGGCTGAGGCGCTTCGAATACTCGGCGATCGCATCCCGCAAATATTTCTCTTTGATTTTTCCTACTGTTAATATCGTAATTTTCATTCTGTAATCTTAAAACCCTTTCGGATATCTGTCAAAAACACCAAAAGCCATATAGATCACTTTTTGTCCGCGTCTATATGGCTTTTAGTTTAGAAAAGCAATGCCTTATGCATTTTTGCTTTTGATATACTCATCAATTCCTTTAGCTCCGGCTTTTCCGGCACCCATAGCAAGGATAACGGTTGCTGCACCTGTTACAGCGTCACCGCCGGCGTAAACGCCCTCTTTGCTGGTCTTTCCGGTTTCTTCCTCAGCTACGATACATTTTCTTCTATTGACATCCAGACCGTAGGTGGTGGAAGAAATCAGCGGGTTCGGGGAAGTACCAAGAGACATGATAACTTCGTCTACTTCAATTTCGAACTCAGATCCTGGAATCTCAACCGGTCTTCTTCTTCCGGAAGCGTCCGGCTCGCCAAGTTCCATACGGATGCAGCGGATACCGGTTACCCAGTCTTTGTCGTCGGTCAGAATTTCTACCGGGTTGGTCAGAAGGTCGAAGATGATACCTTCCTCTTTTGCATGATGAACTTCCTCTGCACGGGCCGGAAGCTCTGCCTCAGAACGACGGTAAATAACGTGTACCTCTGCGCCGAGACGAAGTGCGGTTCTTGCAGCGTCCATAGCTACGTTGCCGCCGCCGACTACAGCAACTTTCTTGCCGTGTGCGATCGGGGTATCGTAATCATCGCGGAATGCTTTCATCAGGTTGTTTCTGGTCAGGAACTCGTTTGCGGAGAATACGCCGTTTGCGTTCTCACCCGGGATTCCCATGAACATCGGAAGGCCTGCGCCGGAACCGATGAAGACTGCTTCAAATCCTTCATCTTTTAACAGCTCGTCGATGGTAACGGATTTTCCGATGATAACGTTGGTCTCAATTTTAACACCGAGAGATTTTACGTTCTCGATTTCAGCGGCAACTACTTTGTCTTTCGGAAGACGGAACTCCGGAATACCGTAGCTTAATACACCGCCGGCTTTGTGAAGTGCCTCGAAGATGGTTACATCGTAGCCAAGTTTTGCAAGGTCTCCTGCGCAGGTAAGACCTGCAGGGCCGGAACCGATAACCGCGATCTTGTGGCCGTTTTTCTCTGCTGCCGGAACCGGTTTGATACCGTTTTCTTTTGCCCAGTCAGCAACGAAACGCTCCAGTTTACCGATGGAAACAGCGTCGCCTTTGATTCCGCGGACACATTTGCCCTCGCACTGGCTCTCCTGCGGACATACACGGCCGCAGACTGCCGGGAGTGCACTGGACTCACCAATAATTTTGTATGCTTCCTCGAAGTTTCCTTCTTTTACCTGTGCAATGAATGCCGGAATGTTGATATTAACCGGGCATCCTGTGATACATTTTGCATTTTTACAGCCCAGGCAGCGCTGTGCTTCTTCTACTGCTTCGTCTTTGTTGTATCCAAGACATACCTCGTCAAAATTTGTGGCACGTACCTTCGGCTCCTGCTCACGTACCGGTACTCTGTTTAATCCCTTTGCCATTATTTGTCACCTCCGCACTGGCCGCATCCACCGTGATGGGTTGCGCCTTCCTGGTATCTTAAGAGAGCTCTTCCCTCTTCTGTCTTGTACATCTGCTGACGTTTCATAGCCAGGTCGAAGTCTACCAGATGACCGTCAAACTCCGGTCCGTCTACGCAGGCAAATTTTACTTCATTGCCTACCATTAGACGACAGGCACCGCACATACCGGTTCCGTCTACCATGATCGGGTTCATGCTGACAACGGTCGGGATGTTCAGTTCTTTTGTCAGAAGACATACGAATTTCATCATGATCATCGGTCCGATGGCAACACAGACATCATACTGTTTGCCCTGGTTCTGTACAAGGTCGCGGAGTACATCGGTACCCATACCTTTTCTTACGTAAGAACCATCGTCTGTGGTTATGTACAGATTGCTGACAGCAGACATTTCTTTCTCGAGAATAACGAGATCTTTTGTCTTTGCTCCGACAATGGCGTCAGCAGTGATTCCATGCTCATGCAGCCATTTTAACTGTGGGTAAACCGGTGCAGTTCCAACACCACCGGCTACGAATACGATCCGTTTTTTCTTCAGTTCTTCGATATCTTCGCTGCAGAACTCAGACGGCTGTCCCAGAGGTCCTACGAAATCCATGAAAGCATCTCCCGCTTTGAGATCTTTCATTTTTTTGGTAGATTCTCCGATCGGCATGAATACGATGGTGATAGTTCCTGCTTCTCTATCGTAATCACAAATGGTCAGAGGAATTCTTTCTCCTTCTTCATCTGCCTTGACAATAACAAACTGTCCAGGGAGGCAGTGCTGTGCTACTCGCGGTGCTTCTACTACCATACGGTAGATGTTATTCGCGAGCATTTCCGCTTCTTGAATCTTGTACATAATATCCTCCTAATCTTGTTAGAAATATTTTAACAAAAGCACGACTTGGATTTTCGCGCATTTTATGTTAATACTTTATCACGTTTCCGGTTATTTGTAAACAACGGACAACATCTTTTCCCATCATCCGTGTTCCTCCAGATAATTTTCGAACTGTTCCATGGACATCAGAACTTTTCTCGGCTTGGTTCCTTCCTCCGGTCCTACGACACCGGCATCCGCGAGCTGGTCCATGATTCTGGCCGCGCGGTTGAAACCGATTTTCAGCACTCTCTGGAGCATGCCGATCGATGCCTTATCTTTTTCGATGATAAATTTTCCGGCTTCCACGAAGTAATTATCGCGGTTATCTCCGCCGCCTGCGGCAGAACCGCCATCCAGGCTTACGGTGTGAATCCGTTTTTCGATATCCGGATCATAAGCGTTCTCGCCGTAGTGATCTTTTAAGTAGGCAACGACATCGCTGACCTCTTTATCCGAAACAAAGGATCCCTGCAGACGGGCCGGTTTCTGGTAATCCTGCGGCTTGTAGAGCATATCGCCTTTTCCAAGCAGTTTTTCCGCACCTCCCATGTCGAGGATCGTACGGGAATCTACGCTGGAAGAAACCGAGAATGCAATACGGGACGGCATATTTGCCTTGATAAGACCAGTGATGACATTGACGGAAGGTCTCTGTGTTGCAATAATCAGATGGATGCCGGCCGCACGGGCAAGCTGTGCCAGACGGCAGATCGCATCCTCCACTTCTCCCGGCGCAACCATCATCAGGTCGGCAAGCTCGTCCACGATAATGACGATCTGCGGCAGTTTTTCCGGTTTTTTGCCGTTTTCATCCGGCGGCAGCTCGGCAACTTTCGCATTGTAGCCTTTCATATCGCGCACGTTGAATTCCGCAAATTTGTTATAACGGTCTGTCATCTCCGCAACCGCCCAGTTCAGAGCTCCGGAAGCCTTTTTCGGGTCTGTGACAACAGGGATAAAAAGGTGCGGAATGCCGTTATAAACAGAAAGCTCAACGACCTTCGGGTCGATCATGATCAGTTTGACGTCTTCCGGTTTTGCCTTATAAATAATACTCATAATCAGCGTGTTGATGCAGACCGATTTACCGGAACCGGTCGCACCGGCGATCAGAAGATGAGGCATTTTCGCGATATCCGCGATGACTGGCTGACCGGCGATGTCTTTTCCGACAGCAAAGGCCAGATTCGAAGAAAAGTTCTTAAACTCCGGTGTTTCAAGAAGATCACGCAGCATCACGGCCGTGTTCGTCTTATTTGGAACCTCGATTCCGACTGCGGATTTTCCCGGGATCGGTGCCTCGATGCGGACATCTGCTGCTGCAAGACTCAGCTTGATATCGTCGGTCAATCCGACAATCCGGCTTACTTTCACGCCCTGTTCCGGCATCAGCTCATACCGTGTGACGGTCGGTCCGCAGCTTACGTTATTGACTGTAACTTTGACACCGAAGCTGTCCAGCGTCTCCTCCAGTTTCCGCGCTACTTCCCGCAGATGCGCATCGGAATCGCCCATGGCACCGCGCGTCCCTTTTTTCAGAAGATTCATCGGCGGTGTTTTGTACTCCGGCCGCTTTTCCTCTGCTTTTTTCCCGATTTCCTGACGAATGCCGTCTACATCCGCCTCGATCTCTTCACGGGAAGACCGCGGAATTCTCGTATGATCCGCAGACGTTTTCTCTTTTTTCGCCTCTTCTGCAGCTTGCCGTGTCATCTCCGGTTCTGTCTTTTCCGGCTCTTCAGCCGGCACAGAACCACGGTGAATCGAAAGCTCCGGCATCTCCATCTGATGGGTATCGTCGTTTTCGTTTAAATCGGCCTTCGATTCCACATGAGAAAGAAGGCGGGATTTCTTTTTCTTCCCGGCTTTTTTCGGTTCCTCCACTGGCTCAAGAATCAGCTCTTTTCCTTCCTCTTCCTCCATCGCAGCTTGGCGCGCCAGACGCTCCTGGCGGCGCTCCTCCGCCATCCGGCGGTGGTCATTCGTCTTTTCATGGATCGGCGCGAGAATCGGCTTCTGCGTCATCACGATCACGGAAATCACGATGGCGATCACAATAATCACCCACGCGCCGATCTGGCCGAATCCCATGCCGAGAATTTTCACGACAGACCCTCCTAAGATTCCTCCGCCGAGATGATCGTAGGCGCTGTCAAAATAGTAATCCAGAAATGTCGTATCTCTCGTATAGCCGGACGCCAGAAGCTGCATAAAAGCGCAGAAAAAGACGAAGCAGCTGATCGCTCCCCCGGTTTTCCGCACAATTAAAAAGTTCTGTCTGTTTGCTATGTAAAATGCTGTTCCAAAGAAGATCAGAACCGGTGCTGCCCACTCTGTCACGCCGAAAAGGCCGAAAAAGAAGTCGCAGACAGCCTGTCCGATCACGCCGCCCATACCGAAATTACTGAGCATCAGCAGAATCGAAACAGCAAGCACGGAAAGCAGAATAATTTCTGCGCGCACTCCCTCGTCCATCGGCTCACGGACTGTGTTTTTCCTTGTGCCGGAGGTACGTTTTGCGGTACTGCTCTTTTTCACCGTTGTTTTTCTGGCCGTTGTTTGGGTCTGTTTCTTTTTTGCTGTCCCGGAAGCAGAAGTTTTTTTCTTTGTCTTCCCGCTTCCCTTTGTTGTATTTGCCATGCAGAACTTCTCCCCTTTCTCGTATTACAGCAGAAAATATCCTGCAATGGAGAATGTCCCGACAAGAAGACAGTACAAAGCAAAATATTTCAGTTTCCGTTTTTTCACCACACGCATCAGAATGCGGATCGTAAAGTAACCGGCAAGTGCCGCCATGAAAACGCCGACCAGATATACCGGATGAAAAACAATTTTATTTTTTCCCATGGTCGCAATTTCAACGATCGTTGCCCCGATAATCGCCGGAACACTCACAATCAGAGAGTATTTCACAGCGTACGAACGGGTCATGCCGCCGATCACACACGCAGAAATAGTCGAACCAAGACGGGAAAGACCCGGAATCGTGGAAAAGCCTTGGAAGAATCCGGCAATCAGTGCATCTTTCGGCTTCAAATTTTTCTGCGTTTTTTCTCCCTCCGGAAGCATATCTGCCACCACAAGCAGAATCGCCGTCAGATACAGACCAACGCCAGGTGCCAGCAGATTCGAGGAGGTCAGTGTGACAAGGCTCTGAATCATGCCGCCGATTACAGCAGTCGGGATGGTGGTCAGAATCAGCAGGAAAGCAAGCATACGGTAGTTGCTGCCGAGTACCTTCCGGTACTGCTTTCTCTCCTGATGCTGACTGGAAAAGTGTTCCTTTAAATTATGAAACAGATCGATTATGATTCCGCACAGCGCGAGGAAGAGACGTTTCCATTCCTTCGAAAATGTGAGCAGAATTGCAATCATGGAGCCAAAGTGCAAAAGCACATTGAAAAACACCGTCTGCGTATCTTCGATCTTCATAAAATGACGGAAGATAATCAGATGTGCGGAGCTGCTGATCGGCAGGAATTCCGTGATTCCTTGGATCAGGCCCAGAAATAAAGCTTCTATTACTGTCATTTTTTTATCCTGTTCCCTTATTTTTCTCTTTTGTGAAAGTCCGGACAAAACTTCCGTTCGAATTTTCACAGCGAACTCATTCTAACACAAAATCCCCTGAAACACAAGCCGCGCCGTGAAGTCAATTTTCTGTCCCTGCTGCCTTTTTCATCAGCTCATTCAGCTTTTCGAGCGCGCGGGCAATGCCGCCGACCTCGTCGATCAGACCTTCTTCCACTGCCTGCGGGCCGTCCAGCATTGTTCCGACATCCTTGACCAGCATTTTCGTATCGAGCATCAGCTCCTCGAGCCGTTCCTTGGTGATTTTAGAATGGGCCGATACAAAACCTGTGATCCGATCCTGCGTCTTTTCCATATTACGGTACGTCTGTGCAACACCGATGAACATGCCGTTTGTACGCACCGGATGAATGACCATGGTGGCACTCGGCACGATCAGCGAATAGTCTGCTGCAACGGCGAGCGGGACACCGATCGAATGACCGCCCCCTAAAACGAGCGATACCGCAGGCTTTCGCATGGACGCAATCATCTCTGCAATTGCAAGACCGGCCTCCACATCTCCGCCTACGGTATTCAGGAGAATCAGAAGACCATCAATACTTTTGTCCTCCTCGGCACGGGCAAGAGCAGGGAGAATGTGCTCATAGCGCGTCGCTTTCGTGCGCTCGCCGAGTGATTCATGCCCCTCCACCTCGCCGATGATGGACAGCAGATAAATGTTGGTCTTCAGTTCTACAATATTTTCTTTTTCTGTCTGGTTTTTCTGTGATTCTGCCATACGGATTTCCTCTTTTCTGCTATTCCAAAATAGCTTCATCAGTATGCGCAGATTCTTATGATTCTATGTAATTTCCAGTGAAATTACTCGTCCAGGTTGGTGTATACGTACTGTACGTCGTCGTCGTCATCCAGCAGATCCAGGGTACGGTTCAGGTCTTTTAATGCCTGCGGATCGGTCAGCTCTACGTAGGTCTGTGGGATCATGGTAACGTCTGCCTCTGCCATGGCGATACCGTCTTTCTCCAGAGCCTCACGTACTGCGGAGAAGTCATCCGGATCGGTGATGATTTCGTAGCTGTCCTCTTCGTCTGCGAAGTCTTCTGCGCCTGCATCCAGAGCAAGCATCATCAGATCGTCAGCATCCATTTCGCACTCTTCTTTGTCGATGATGATCTGGCCTTTTTTGTCGAACATGTAGGATACGCATCCCGGTGTTCCAACGCTTCCGTTTCCTTTGGTGAAAGCGCTTCTTACGTTTGCTGCGGTACGGTTCTTGTTGTCGGTCAGAGTCTCTACGATGATCGCGATACCATTCGGGCCATAACCTTCGTAGGTGATACGCTCGTAGTTGTCTGCGTTTGCATCTCCGGCAGCTTTTTTAATACCGCGGTCGATGGTATCGTTCGGCATGTTGTTTGCTTTTGCTTTTGCGATAACGTCACGCAGCTTGCTGTTGTTTGCCGGATCCGGTCCGCCCTCTTTGACAGCGATTACGATCTCACGGCCGATGATGGTAAAGATTTTACCTTTTTTTGCGTCGTTTTTTTCTTTCTTATGCTTAATATTGGCAAATTTTGAATGTCCTGACATACCTCTTTTGTCTCCTTTATTTAAAGTATTGCTTTTCTGTAAAAAGGTTTCCCCGAAAAACGGCAGAAGCCCATATAATATAGAATATAGCACGATCTTTCTCATTCGTCAACCGTGAACCGCGCCAAAAATACCCCTTATGTAGGCAGATCCAGGCTGATTTTCAGTGCTTCGTTCACAAGGGCCAGCTGTTCAGGCGTCAGATGACAGATTTTATCTTTCAGCCTTCTCTTATCGATCGTCCGAAGCTGTTCCAGTAAAATAACAGAATCCCGTACAATCCCATAGGCGGACGCTTCGATCTCAATGTGTGTCGGCAGCTTCGCCTTATTCATCCTCGATGTAATCGCCGCACAGATCACCGTCGGACTGTGCCGGTTGCCGATGTCATTCTGAATGATCAGCACCGGACGGACACCGCCCTGCTCACTTCCCACAACGGGCCGCAGGTCGGCATAATATACATCGCCACGCTTGATTACCACTTGTGCTCACTCTCCGATTCTTTCCGTTTTGCTTTCCCATACGATAACGATCCGGCGTTTTACGCCTTTTAAAATCGTTTCCATGTATTTAATATTGCCTGTTTTTCCGGAGGTATTCACAAATTTCATCCGGCACTTCAAAAAAGTCCGCCCGGAGTCCTTTTGGGAACCCGTGATTCTGATCTGCTTTGCTCAGATTGACTGCAATCCTCTGATAATCTCGGATGCTGTTACATAGGAAGCACTGCTTTTTTCTTCCGCAGCCTCTCCCGCCTTTCCATGCGCATATGCCGCCAGTGCCGCTGTTTTGGCAAGGCTGATTTTTTTCTCATTTTTTTCACACTGACGTTTTGCTGCAAAGGCGCCTGTGATTCCCGCGAGCACATCGCCGCTTCCCGCCGTCGCAAGCGCACTGCTTCCGCTTGTGTTTATGTAATACTGCTCACGCCCTTCCTCTGCTGTCACGGTTACGGAATCCTTTCGTACACAGCAGGCCTGGTATTTTTCGGCTGCCCTTCCGGCGCTTCCTGCCGGCTCACGCTGGCATTCTGCAATGGTCGTGTGCAGCAGCCGTGCAAGCTCTCCTACATGAGGCGTTAAAATTTTTTCTGCCCGGCAGCCCGAAAGAATCTCTGCATCTTCTGCAATCAGGTTCAGCGCATCTGCATCCAGAACAAGAGGAACTTCTGTGTGCTGCACCGTAAAAACGAGCAGTTCTTTTGCCGTCCGGCTTTTGGAAAGCCCCGGTCCCGCAACAACAGCGTCCGCCCAGGCGAGATCCTGCAGCAGGGCTTCTTCCGGAAGCGGCTCATCCTCCTTCCAGAAATCCGCCATTGCTTCCGGCAGGGCACAGAAAAGCGGCGTACGGTTTCTTTCCTCTGTCACAACCTTTACCATGCCGGCACCGGATGCAAGGACTGCCCTGGCACACAAAACAGCGGCTCCGCACATGGCACCGGAACCGGCAAGTACCAGCACCTTTCCGAAGGTTCCCTTATTTCCCATCGGCGTGCGGGTAAGAAACCGGTCCAGATCTTCTTTTTCCACTGAACCGTACCAGGGCGTCTCCTCTTCTCCTGCATCAAAGCCGATTCCGATATCACGGACCAGGACCTCTCCGGCATATCGTTTTCCGGGATCAAAAAGAAGCCCTGGCTTTGCACAGGCAAATGTCACCGTGGCTCTGGCTTTCACCGCCGCATCAAGGACCTCTCCGGTATCCGTGTGGATCCCCGAAGGGATGTCCACGGCAAGAACAGGAACACCGCTTGCGCAGATTGCTTCCACTGCCCTCCGGTACTCCCCTGCCAGCGAACGGGATACGCCAATTCCAAAGATGGCATCTATGATAACAGTATATTCCCGGAAATCCGGATTCTTAACCTCACGGACCCCATAATTTTCCGCAATTTTCTTCTGTGCTCTCATGCCTTCACTGTATTTTTCCGGATTTCCAAGACAGAACAGTTCCGCATCCACCCCTTTCGTCTTTAAAATCCGTGCAATTGCCGCACCGTCCCCTCCATTATTTCCGGGACCGCACACAGCAAGGACTTTTCCTGTATCCCATGTTCCATTTTGAAGCTCCTCCACGCAGGACAGCGCCGCGCGCTCCATCAGTACCAGGGACGGTACCCCCATGGTTTCGATCGTATTGCGGTCTGCCTGCTTCATCTGTGCTGCTGTAAGAATCCGTTTCATCGCTTTTCCTCCTTTTCCTGCCTTATCCGGAAAGTGAACAGAAAAAGTCTCCGGTTTCCCGAAGACTCTCCTGCTTTTGTTTTGGTTTCTTAATTGTTCTTTGGATGCTCCGCCTCATATCTGGTCAGATTGTAGGAGAGACGCATCAGACTTTCGGAAAGATGGACGTTCTCGACGATCACATCTTTCGGAAGTTTTAAGTTTAGATCGGTATGTGCAAAATTCCAGATTGCTTTTACACCGTTGTCCACGAGAATCTCTGCCATCTCTACCGCTTTTGCTTTTGGCAGTGTCAAAGCCGCAATCTCTACATGGTGTTCCTTGATAAATTCCGGAAGCTCGTCCGCCATGCGGATTTCAATTCCGCGCACGGAGATTCCTTTTAATACCGGGTTGACGTCAAAAATACCGACCGTTTTGAATCCGCTTCTTTCAAAGGCCGCATAATTGGCAAGTGCCTGTCCCAGATTTCCGGCTCCGACAAAAATCATATTGTGGACTCTGTCCAGACCTAAGATTTTTCCAATCTCGCTGTACAGATACCGCACGTTATAACCATACCCCTGCTGGCCGAAGCCGCCGAAATTATTTAAATCCTGGCGAATCTGGGAAGCTGTCACTTTCATCCGCTCGCTCAGCTCACCGGAAGAGATCCGTTCTACTCCGTCCTCCAGCAATTCGCCCAGGTAACGATAATATCTAGGAAGTCTTTTGATAACTGCCCGCGAAATTCCTTTTTCTTCCAAGATAAATTCCTCCTTATTTACACCTGCATATATTCATATTATATATGGTTGATAGAAAATTGTCAAAGATTTCTTGAAATTTTGTGTATTACTCTCTATAATAAGGATGGTGTATTATGTCAAAATACAGAAATATGTTATCTGGAGGAACCACATGATTCTTGCATGTCAGAATATCTCGAAAGCATTCGGGACAACGGAAATTATCAAAAATGCATCTTTTCATATAGAAGAACGCGAAAAAGCCGCACTGGTCGGCATCAACGGTGCCGGAAAATCGACGCTGTTAAAAATCATCATCGGCGAAATGAGGGCCGATGAGGGAGAGGTCATCCTCTCCAAAGGAAAGACGATGGGCTATCTCGCCCAGCATCAGGATCTGACCGGACACCTTTCCATTTACCAGGAAGTGCTGACCGCGAAACAGAATCTGATCGATATGGAGGAACGCCTCCGTCAGATGGAAAGTGATATGAATACAAAATCCGGTGCAGAGCTGGATGAACTTCTTTCCACCTACACCCGCCTCTCCCATACCTTTGAACTGGAAAACGGATACGCGTACCGCAGTGAAGTCGTCGGTGTTTTAAAAGGTCTTGGCTTTTCCGAGAGCGATTTTGAAAAACAGGTGGACTCCCTCTCCGGCGGTCAGAAGACCCGCGTGGCACTTGGTAAACTGCTGCTCACCAAACCGGACATCATTCTGCTCGACGAGCCGACCAACCACCTCGATATGGACTCGATCTCCTGGCTCGAAACGTATCTTTTAAATTACAGCGGAGCCGTCCTGATCGTCTCCCATGACCGTTACTTTCTCGACCGCGTTGTCACAAAAGTCGTTGAAGTGGACAATAAAAAAGTAACAACTTTTGAGGGAAACTATACCGCCTACAGTCAAAAAAAAGCAATGCTCCGTGAAGCCGCTTACCATGCCTGGGTCAACCAGCAGCAGGAAATCCACCATCAGGAAGAAGTCATTGCAAAGCTGAAATCTTTCAACCGCGAGAAATCCATCAAACGCGCCGAGAGCCGTGAAAAAATGCTGGACAAAATGGATGTGCTGGAAAAGCCGACCGAAGTACGCTCCGATATGCGGATCCGTCTGGAACCGCGCATCACAAGCGGAAACGATGTGCTGACCGTCGAGCACCTCTCCAAAGCCTTCCCGGGACAGACGCTTTTCCAGGATCTGAATTTCGAAATCAAGCGCGGGGAGCGCGTCGCAATCATCGGAAACAACGGAACGGGAAAAACGACGATCTTAAAGATCTTAAACGAAGTCATCCGCCCGGATGTCGGCTCTTTTACACTTGGAAGCCGTGTACAAATCGGTTACTACGATCAGGAGCATCAGGTGCTCCACATGGAAAAGACCATTTTCCAGGAGATTTCCGACGCGTATCCATATCTGACAAACACCGAAATCCGAAATGTGCTGGCCGCCTTCCTGTTTACAAACGACGATGTCTTCCAACCGATTCATACCTTGAGCGGCGGTGAGCGCGGACGAATTTCCCTTGCCAAGCTGATGCTCTCGAACGCCAACTTCCTGATCCTCGACGAGCCGACCAACCACCTCGATATCGTCTCTAAAGAGATTCTGGAAAATGCACTGAAGGACTACACCGGAACGGTGCTATATGTCTCCCACGATCGTTATTTTATTAACCAGACCGCAACCCGGATTCTGGAGCTGACGGGACAGACACTCGTCAACTATATCGGAAATTACGATTACTATCTGGAGAAAAAAGAAGAGCTGACCCGCATCTATGCTCCTGCTGCCGATGCCGCCGCTCCGGAAGAAGCAGCGGCTCCTTCCGAAGCCTCCTCCACAAAGCTGGACTGGAAAGCGCAGAAAGAAGAACAGGCACGTCTCCGCAAGAAAGAAAACGAGCTGAAAAAGACGGAGAAACGAATTGAAGAGCTTGAGACACGCGATTCGGAAATTGATGAGGAAATGTCGAAACCGGAAGTCGCAACGAATGTGGCAGAGTGTGTGAAATTAAGCAAAGAGAAAGCAGAGATTGCCGCGGAACTCGAAGAGCTGTATGAAAAATGGGAAGAGCTTGCCGAATAGGCCTGGTTTTCCCCGGAAAATTCAAAACAGAAAAAGCCGGTCCGGCGCATCCCTTTTTGCGGGAATGCCGGATCGGCTTTCTTTTTTGCTTCGTTTAATTATTTCTCCAGCTCCTCGCGGATGGCCAGGATGAAATCACGGCTGTTTAATACGGTCGGATTTTCCATGGTGGTGATCAGCGCAAGGTCTTTTGTCATTTTTCCGCTCTCGATCGTTGCGATCGTTGCTTTTTCCAGACGGTCTGCAAATGCGGAAAGTTCTGCGTTTCCATCCATTTCCCCGCGTTTTCTGAGTGCGCCGGTCCATGCAAAAATGGTGGCCACGGAGTTGGTGGATGTCTCCTCACCTTTTAAGTGACGGTAATAGTGGCGCTGTACGGTTCCGTGCGCAGCCTCGTACTCGTAATATCCGTGCGGGGATACGAGAACAGAAGTCATCATCGCAAGGGAACCGAAGGCGGAGGATACCATGTCGCTCATGACATCGCCGTCGTAGTTCTTGCAGGCCCAGATAAAGCCGCCCTCTGCTTTCATGATGCGGGCAACGGCGTCGTCGATCAGAGTGTAGAAGTAGGTAATGCCTGCTTCTGCAAATTTCTCTTTGTACTCTGCATCGAAGATCTCCTGGAAGATATCCTTGAAGCGGTGATCATACTTCTTGGAAATCGTATCCTTGCTTGCAAACCACAGATCCTGTTTCGTGGACAGTGCGTACTCGAAACAGCTTCTCGCAAAGCTTTCTATGGAGTTATCCAGATTGTGCATGCCCTGAATGACACCGGCGCCGGTGAAGTTGTGGATCAGCTCTCTTGTCTCGGTGCCGTCCTCAGCCGTATAAACCAGCTCTGCTTTTCCCGGTCCCGGAATGCGCATTTCTGCATTTTTATAGACATCTCCGTATGCATGACGGGCAATCGTGATCGGTTTTTTCCAGTTGCGCACGCACGGCTCGATGCCTTTTACGACAATCGGGGTACGGAAAACGGTTCCGTCGAGCATGGCACGGATCGTTCCGTTCGGGCTCTTCCACATTTCTTTCAGATTGTACTCGGTCATACGCGCTGCATTCGGCGTAATGGTGGCACATTTGACTGCTACACCGTATTTCTTGGTAGCGTTTGCGGAATCTACGGTTACCTGATCGTTCGTCTCGTTTCTGTGTTCCAGTCCCAGATCGTAATATTCCGTTTTCAGGTCAATAAACGGGAGAAGCAGCTCATCTTTGATCATTTTCCAGAGAATTCTGGTCATCTCATCTCCATCCATCTCTACCAGAGGAGTGGTCATCTGAATTTTTTCCATAGTAGGCCTCCTTTTTCTATTCCCGTTTATTGTATAAAGTATCCTATAGCTTGTCAAGTCAAAATTCGCCTGATTTTTTGGCATTTTCCCATAAATTCACACAATTTTTGCAGGATGAGAGGTGTTTTCCTTCATTTTTCTTTTTTTATGCTGCCGCACAGTGTCTCACAGAAGAGACAGAAAACGGTCTGTTTGAAGCATCCCATGCCCCTGACGGTTGCGCGGAAGGCCAAGGTCTCTCGCCGATTCGCAAAGCAGCATTTTCGCCTGGACATTTGTAAGATCCGGAACCCGTTCAAGTGCCAAAGCCACGGCTCCGGACACCCGCGGTGCCGCCATCGAGGTGCCGCTCTTCACCACATATTCCTTCCTGCTTCTTCCAGGCGCGCAGGAAATGAGACGTTTTCCAGGCGCGACAAGATCCGGTTTGCAGACGCAGTCCCGTGTCGGGCCGCATCCGGAGATTCCTCTTCTTGGCTCCAGCAGATCGCCCGCTCCCACGGTGATCACTTTTCTGCTGCTCCCCGGCGCCGTAATACTGCCCGGAGCGGGCCCCAGATTTCCGGCCGCTGTCACAACAGTGATCCCGTCATCCCAGGCGCGCTCCACCGCCTGTACTAGCAGATCATCCACCGTTTTTTCCTGCTCTGTTGTTCCCACTGAAATATTTAAAATGCGGATATTAAGTCTTATTCGCTCTTTGCACACCCAGTCAATCGCCGCGAGGATATCCTGCTTTCTTCCATTTCCCCTTCGGTCCAGAATCTTCACTACGACAAACCGGCATCCCGGTGCCGCACCCTGGTATTTTCCGCCGGACGCTCTTCCACTTCCGCCAAGGATACCACAGACATGCGTTCCGTGTCCATTGTCATCGTAAGGCGTCTCCCGCCCGTACACAAGATCCCGGAAGGCTACAATCCGGCCGTCAAAATCCATATGGGGAAAAATCCCTGTATCCAGCACGGCGGCTGTAATTCCTTTTCCTGTCAGATTTTCCTGCTCTTTCATCCATAAGCCCCTGTGTATTCTTATCTTATGGTATGCAAAAAAGGCTGCCTTTCGCAAAGAACAGCCTTTTTGTTTTTCTTTTCTATACTTAAAACTGAATCTGCTTTTCCCCTTTCCGTTTCCAGAGAGCTGCTGCAAGCGGGATGCCGCAGAGCTCAGCCAGGACAAAGGCGCCCCATATCAGATTCAGGTTTCCAAATCCTTTGAGAAGAAATGCAAACACCAGCGGCAGAATCGCCTGGCGTGTCATGGATATGTACATACTTTCTTTTCCAAGGGAAAGTCCCTGCAACGCCGCCTGATAGATCAGGCCTGGAATCGAAAGCAGATAGGCCACTGCCAGAATGCGGAGCGCCGGAACTCCGATGCGCATCAGATTGTCCGAGGCATCAAAAAGTTTCAGTACAACGCCAGGACAGAATTCCAGCACGGCAAAAAAGATAAGAAACAGTCCGCCGCCGTAAAGAATGCCGTACCGGATCGACTGACGGATTCTTTCTTTTTGCTTTGCGCCGTAATTGTACGCTACAATCGGAATCAGACCGTTTGTGATACCGTGAACACCGACGGTTGTAATATTCTGAATCTTTGTGCACACACCAAAAGCAGCAACTGCCGTCGAAGAAAAGGTAATAATAATCGCATTCATCGCCATATTGACAACCGAGGTCAGGATCTGTACCAGCGTGGACGGAAAACCGACTTTTATAATCTCACGCACACTCACCCAGTCCGGTTTCAGTGTAAAAGCAAACGGAATTTCCGGGTTCCACTTTTTATTGATTACCATTCCGGCAAGGCAGCCCATAAACTGACCGATGACGGTTGCAAGCGCAGCTCCGGCCGTCTCCATCCGCGGAAGGCCGAACCAGCCGAAAATAAAGATCGGATCGAGAATCAGATTTGTCAGCGATGCGGCGGAAAGTGTAAAAATAAAAAGGTGCGCTTTTCCGCTTGCCATAACAAACCGGTCAAAGACCCACTGTCCCATCTGGCCGAGAGACGCGATCATACAGATACTTAAGTATTGGATGCCATACGCTGCGATGGCTTCATTGCCGCCGGACTGACTTTCAAAATAGATCCGGGCAAATGCGATACATAAAATACTGTTTAAAATCCACGAGCAGAATGCAAGAAAAAGCGCGGCGCTCGCTGCATCTTTTACCTTTTTCTGATTCTTTTCTCCAAGTGCCCGGGAAATGACGGCGTTCAGGCCGACCGCATTTCCAAGACCGAGCGATGATACAATGAGCTGCATCGGAGCCGCCAGGGAAATTGCCGTCAGTGCATCCTCAGAAACCCGCGCAACGAACACGGAATCCACGAAGTTGTAAAGCGAATTAATCAGAAGTGACAGCATCAGCGGCAGCGCCATGGAAATCACCAGACGGCTGACCGGGATCGTTCCCATTTTGTTTTCTTCCATAAAAACCCTCTCCTGTTCTTTTGTTTTTGCTGTTTCCAGTGTAGCGTGAATTTCCGGAAAGATCAAATACTTATCTTCGATACAGCAAAATAGTTTTTAGCTATACTTTATAATTTTTTCACCTGCAGAAACTGCCACCGGCAGCTCTCTTCGAATGCAGCGCAGCGAAAAAGGGGAATCTAACCCTTTTTATCGTATGTATCGCAACAAAAACAGGAAGATATCTGCCGAAACGATTTCGGTAAATATCTTCCTGTACTTTTTTCAAAAGCTTTTCAAAACTATTACTTCTGCTGCTCCATTCGCTTCAATTCCGGCAGAACCAGAATCAGCATGGTGATAAAGCAGAGACTTCCGCCGATTACGTTTGATACCGGTTCGGCAAGGAAGACACCGTCCGTTCCCATGTGGAGTACGTACGGCATCAGATAGGTGAGCGGTACAACAATGAATACTTTTCGGAGCAGAGAGAAAAAGATCGCCTGTTTCTTTTTATTCAGAGATTTGAATACGGTCTGTCCAATGTACTGCAGATCCATGAAAATGAATGCTGCAAAGTACTGCTTCAGAGCCGGAACCGCATCTGCTGTCAGTACCGCATCCGAACTGAAAATACCGATCAGCGCATGCGGCGCCAGAACAATCACGCTCCACATCACTGCGGTATAGCCGAGGATCATCGCACTCATGACACACATCGCCTTGCGCACGCGGGCCGGACGGCGTGCACCGTAATTATAGCTCAAAATCGGAGAAGTTCCCTCATTCATTGCATAGATCGGTGTCTCGACGAGCTGACGCACGCTCGATACAATCGTCATAACAGAGATGTAAATATCACCGCCGGTCACAGAGAGTACGTTGTTGCAGCAGATCGTGACAAGGCTGTTGGTCAGCTGCATGATAAATCCCGCGGTACCGAGGCTGACAATATTTTTCGCATAGCCTGCACACTCAGAAATTTCATCTTTCCGCACAAAGCGCACTTTCAGTTCCGATTTTCGGGTCAGGAAATACAGAACGAACACGGCGGAAAGTGTCTGGGAAATCACAGTTGCAATCGCAGCCCCCTGCACACCAAAGCCAAATACAAAGATAAACAGCGGGTCAAGCAGCAGGTTTGCGACCGCTCCGATCGTGACGGAAAGCATGCCAACGGTCGAGTAGCCCTGCGCGTTGATGAACGGGTTCATGCCGGTTGCCACCATCGACGGCAAAGTTCCGATCAGATAAATCATCATATAAGGATACGCGTATACCATCGCATCTGCCGATGCACCGAACAGCGACAGCAGTGGACGGGCAAACAAAAAGCCGATCACCATCAGTATGACAGCACAGACACATACCATGGAATACGACGTATTCATAATACGTTCCGCCTTTTTTTGATCATTCTTTCCACGCTCAATCGAAAACAGCGGAGCGCCGCCGCTTCCAAACAAGTTGCTGAATGCTGTGATGATAACGATCAGCGGAAAACACAGACCGACTGCACCGAGTGCCGCCGTTCCTACCTCCGGGATCCGCGCGATGTAGACGCGGTCTACAATATTGTACAGCAGACTCAAAATCTGAGCAACCAGCATCGGGAGCGCTGCCCCGAGGATGTTTCCGGTTACGGTTCCATGTTCGAAATCAATTCGTTTCATTTGTTCCCTCATTCCCTTCTTTTTCACTTGCTTTTCAGTATAGCATGGCGTATTCTATATGTAAATTATTGTTTTTATATTGAAATTAAATAATTTTTATATATTTTTTTCAGGAGGATTTTTATGGAACTTCGACAACTCGAATACTTCCGCGCCATCGTGGATGCGGGAACCATCAGCGGGGCGGCACGGGTGCTGCATATGACACAGCCGCCGTTAAGTTATCAGATCAAAATGCTGGAGGAAGAGCTTCAGGTTCCTCTTCTCATCCGCGGCACGAAGAAAATCACTCTGACCGAGGCAGGAAAAACACTGTATGAACAGGCAGGAACGCTTCTGATGTTTGCGGATCTCACCAGGCGCGAAGTCGTAAAATCCAGTCAGTCTGCGACACTCCACATCGGCATGACGCCATCCACCGTTTCACTGCTCGCCGACTATCTCCTGCGATTTTCCTGGAAATACCCGCACATCCATTTCGATGTCCACGAAGGTTCTACCTTTGCTTTAAAAGACCAGCTCGAAAATCACATGGTGGATCTCACCACGCTCCGCACGCCAATCGTTTTAAATGGCTGCGAGACGAAGACCCTTTTAAAAGAGAGCATCACCGCCATGGCACTCCCTTCTCACCCGCTTTTTGCCGGGCGTGAAACCCTTTCGCTTACAGAACTTGCCGAGCAGCCGCTGATTCTGTCGAACCGCTACCGGAAATACATGCTCTCCGCTTTCGAGCAGGCAGGTCTGTTCTGCGATATCTATCTCACCTGCGAGGACGCCCGCACGGCAATGACAATGGCAGAAAAAGGCCTTGGCATCGCTCTTCTGCCGGCCTCCATGCTGAATCTTTCCCATAAATTAAAGGCCTGCACCATCACAGATGCAGACCTTACAACCGAAATCCTGCTTGCCTGGCGCAAGGGGCGCCTTCCGTCTGAACTTCGGGCTTTTCTGGAATTGTGGGATGAAAATGACTCCCTCAATAATCAAATTCATGTTCCCCAACCGTAATCGTCTGCGTCAGTTTTTCATTCTGATACGGTTTACGGATCTCAATTAGATTCAGAACGGTGTAACCACGCTTTCTCAAAAATTCAATCATCCTGTGGTTATTGGGATGGACATAGTTGTAAACCGTATCGTTTCCATAAGAAGCTGCAATTTCTTCTGCCTTGCCATGCAGTGCGGCAGCGACTCCCTGCCGGCGGTACTCTTCTCTGACAAAGATGGATTCCACCCACACCACCTCGCTCTCAATACGACAGACAACATAACCTGCGTATTCGCCATGCACCGTAGCGGCAAACACTGGAAATCCTGCTAAAAGGTATTCCTTCATTTCTTCCCGTCCGTCTTCCACGTTCGGTTTTGATGCAATTCCTTTATAGGAACGCAGTTCTACTCGAAACAGCGCAACCATTTCTGCAAGGGCATCGTTTACCTGCCTGATTTCTACCAGTTCTATTTTTTTCATGGTTTCTCTCTCCTGCCACTGTCGTTCTTTTTCCTATTTGCAATTCGTCTCGCTGCTCATATCCGTGATCGAAGTATATCAGGCTTCTTTTCTCTTGCGAAACAAATATTCATCCAATTGTTTCCGAATCGTTTCCGGTATTTCTCTTGCCACCGGGCAGACCGCTGCGTTTGCGAATCTTCCGGTAAATACTGTCAGGAAATCAATATCTTTTTGCAGCTGCTCCATCGACATCACATCTTTGACATCGTAGCGGCAGTGAATCGGGGCGACATTTCCGTTGGCAATACGCGCAAACGAAACAGCCGGAACCCCATGATCGGCAAATGGTGTGGAATCACTGGAATAGACGCCGTTTTCTGCCGCAATTGGAAATCCAACTTCTGCAGCCATATAGCTGATGTAATGGGTAAGCTTTTCTTCTGCCGATACACAGGCGATAAATTTTCCCATATACGTTCCGATCATGTCCAGATTGATGTTCAGTACTGTTTGTCTCAGTTCTTTTTCATGATCTCTGACATACGCTTTTGATCCTAAAAGTCCTCTTTCTTCGCTTCCGCAGAATACAAACCGAAGACCATAATTCAGCTCTTTCCCTTTCATCTGCTCCATGATTCCAAGAAGCCCTGCGCATCCGCTCATGTTGTCATATGCACCATGCGAAAGCGATGTCGTATCATAATGCGCGCTTAAAACGATCCATTCTTCTCTTTTTCCCGGCAATTCTGCAATCACATTATGGGATTCTCCATCGTATTCCTTCTGCCGGATTTCCAGACGGATCTGTTTTACTTTATTTTTCACAAGTTCTACTGCCTGTGCGGAGTGAATCATAGCGCAGAGCACTTTCTTTTCCTCTCCGACAACGGCTTCCCGAAGATCTCTCTGATCAATGTCTGTATGTGGGTAATAGCTGTTTCCATATTGGAACAGAATCGCTTTCGCGCCTGCTTTCATCAAATCCTGGTACGCAAAAAATCCGATTCCCTGCGTATCCATCAGCACAATTTTATCTTTTGCACCGGCAACGGAAACCGGATCGGTTCCCGGCATATAGTAGAGTTCGCCTTCCACGCTTCCGCTTCCGCAGCATGTGAGCGCTTTGCATGGAATTCCCATCCCGTCTGCATACAAATGTGCCTCTTCGATTTCGCCCATTGCAACGCGGAAACTTTCCAGTTCTGCCGGGACTCCTAATGTCTCGCACTGCTCCTTTAAATAATTTGCAACCTGCAATTCTTCTTTTGTGCCGCTTGCATGCACAAAATCTGTCTGGTCAAAAATAGATTGTAATTTCATTATATTTACCTTCCCTTTCTTCCTTTAGTCAAGCGGATATTCGCAATCCGCTTTCGCTACTTGCTCATAACCAAAATCGAAATCCCATTTGTAAGCGCAAGCCAGATTTTCATGATTTACGCTTTTCCATGTTGCGCCCAAATATCAGAGAGACTCCATCAACCCTTTGATTCCCCGTTCTTTATAGATATCTTTATAGTATTGGACCTCATCTTTAATCAATTCATCGATCACCTGCATGCCAAGCAGTTCCACCGGCGCCTGGTCATCTGTGAGGATATAATTTCCTTTTTGATATTCTGTAAGATTTGAAGCAACTTCCTGCATCATATTTTTCAGATTTGCATTTGTAAGTTCGCCTGTATGCTTCGTCAGATTCTTTCCGATGTCCGGATCGTCCGACGCAAAGAGTTCCCGGTTGGATGATCCCGCCACATCGACGATAACCTCGGTAGTAAAGACACTTCCAATCGTATCTGAAAGGTACTGATTGATGTTTCCCTCTTTCGTTCCTCGCATATTCATATTTACCACCATGACGCCATCGTCCTTCAGATGCGATTTCACCAGCGCAAAGAACTCTTTCGAGGACATCTGGAATGGAATTGTGATGTCCTGATATGCATCAACCATAATCACATCATATGCTTTCTGCGAGGCGTTTAAAAACGCTCTTCCATCGTAAGTAGTCACCGGAACATCCTCTGAGAGTGAGAAATATTTCCGAGAGAGATCCGTGATCTTCTCATCAATTTCTACGCCTTCGATATTCATGTCCCCAAAATATTTCCTGCACTGTGTGGCGTAGGTTCCCGTACCCATGCCAAGGATCAGCACATCCATCTGATCTGTCGGCTTGTCTTTGAGCATAAGCGGCGCCGCCATCGCATAATCATAGTACATTCCGGTCAGTTCATCCTGCTTCATATAGACAGACTGTACGCCAAACAGAACATTGGTAGACAATGCTACTCTCTCATCATTTTCGTACACCTGAAGATAGTTGTATACAGACTCTCCCTCATATGTCAGGTTGTTTTCCCAGAATGCGAAGGAATCGGAATAACCTGTTCCACAGCAGAACGCGAAAATAAGTACCGATGCAATCACTTTCTTTTTCCCTGCTTTTTCCATCACAAAATACACGATGGATAACGCAAGTAAAATTCCCGCAAAGATCAGAAAAGTGATCGATGTTCCAACCGCAGGGATCGTAACAAACGTCGGCACAAAGGTACCAATAATGCTGCCGATCGTATTGAATGCTCCCAGTGTTCCCACCGTTTTTCCGTTATCATCCAGATTGCTCACCGAATATTTGACCAGCGACGGAGTTACCGTACCCAGTAAAAATAACGGGAACACAAAAATTACCATACAGGCCACAAACGCAGCCAGGATCAGAAAATTGTTATTTACGGAAAAAATCAGAACCGCAGAAATGCCAACAATGATATATTTTCCGACCACGGGAATTAACGCAATCCATAAAGCAGCTACGATGATACGTCCATAGAGCTTGTCCGGATTGGGCGACTTGTCCGCCGTTCTGCCTCCATAGATATTTCCCAGTGCCATAGCAATCATGATGGTTCCGATGATGATCGTCCATACAATCTGTGAAGAACTAAAATACGGGGCAAGCAGCCTGCTCGCACCAAGTTCTACCGCCATCACAGACATTCCGGAAAAAAATTCTGTCAGATACAAAAATAACTTGTTTTTTAAGATGCCACGATTTTTTCTTTCCATGTCGACTCCTTTTTTATTTTATCTTTTTGCTGCCATCATGCCGGCAAAAGAGTGAAACATACCGCAAAATGGAACGCACAGAATGCGGAAATGATTTTTCAAACGCGCTCTACTATCATACTATAGACTTCTTTGGAATTTTGCAATATATTTTTCCATGACTCTTAATGTCCAAACAGCCATCCCATAATTTTTTCATCCCGACAGAACAGATAACCGCCTCCGTGCTGATAAGTCACTTTCGTTCCTGCAAAGTAATTTTTCTCTTTTATATCCAGTACCAGCAAATTGTCTATTTCGGATTTTGCTAAACCCTGCTCTGCATACAGCTCATATAAAATCTGATACGCTTCTTTAAACGGTTCTGATCCATAATATTCATCACTTTCGCCAATCACAAAATAGACCGGTGTTTTTGCCTCTGTCACCGGTTCATATACTCCATCCCATTTGGAGCTGCACATGAGCGCTGCAGTAAACAGTTCCGGCTTTTTTCCCAGGATCAGCGCCAGCGTTTCTCCTCCGCCGGAATAGCCGTTACTATATACTTTTCCGGATTGATCTTATAATTCTCAAGAAGATACTACGTCAGCTCGATTGCCTGATCCGCGGATGTCTCACCCCAGTCATTTAACTGCGGTGCTACGATAATTATCTCCGAATTGTATTTTTGTGCCTCAAAACCAAAATCCTCTGTCCTGATATTTTCCCCCACACCTTGAAAGTACAGTCCCTGATAGCCGGGCAGTGTTACATATAATGCATATTCTTTTGTTCCGTCATAAGAATCCGGAATATATACATTATAATGAATATCCCCCTCCTGCTCCGAATGCAGGACACAATCCAGGATAAATCCCCGGTATTTCTCACTTCCTATGGTAACATTTTCCACTTTTTCCGGTTCTGCTGCCCCTTCTGATGCTGCTGTTCTTTCTGTTTCTTCCAGCTCTGTCATTTCTTCTGTATCCTTTGAATCCTCTATCTGTTCAGATCCCGCTGCCGGAACATCCATATTCCTTTTTCCAGCGCTTTTAAAAAACTGTCTGGATAGCAGAAGCGATATAGCAAAAATAGCAAAGCAAACCGTAATCAGCATTATTTTTCTTTTTGTCATAATGTGAATTCCTCCTTTTTTTACTATTTTTAATCATAGCAAAACGAGACCTCCATAAGAAGTCTCGTTTTTTTTCAGTCATAACCTTTCCGTTTATTCTTCTGGTCAAAGCTCTACCACTTTCGTTGCCAGCTTTTTGGCAAACCTTGCATCATGCTCCACGATCAGCATCGTTGGCTGGAACTGCGCAATCAGTTTCTCAATCTGCATCCGTGAAAATACATCAATATAATTCAGCGGTTCATCCCACAGATAGAGATACGCAGGTGTTAAAAGGCTGGCAGCAATCAATACTTTTTTCTTCTGTCCCTCGGAAAATTCCTCCATGTTTTTTACAAACTGTTCTCTGTCCAGATCCAGGCTGCGCAACATGGAAAGGAGCATTGGCTCATCAATTTCCTGCTTTTTGGCAAATTCTTTCAGTGTTCCGGACAGATGCGAGGTATCCTGGTTGATATAGGAAATGACGAGATTTGAGGCAATCGAACAGGTACCCGTTGCCATTATATTTTCGCCGGAAAGATTTTCGCATCCGGACATCGTAATTTTCCGCTTTTCGATTCCGCCATTGGAAGAATTTTGCAGGTTCTGCGTCAGAATATACTTGATCAGGCTGGATTTTCCACAGCCATTTTTTCCTTTCAGAAAAACACGGTCTCCTTGTTTCAGTTCAAAATTCAATCCGGTGATCACATGTTCTTTTCCATCCCGATATTTTAAGGAAAAATCCCTGCATTCGATCAGCCGTTCTTTGTAATGGGAAAGCGGCATAATCTTTAAATCTTTTACCGTTTCGATATCTTTTAACAGCCCTTCCTTTTTCTCGATCTCCCGGTCCATTCTCTCCTCGTACGCTTTGACGCGCGACTGCATTTTCTTCGTCTTTGCTCCGATATACGATCGTGTCGATATCGATCTGTCATGTTCTTTGGCTGGATCATATCCAATCTTGGTATTTTCATTTTTTTCTGCCCAGCGCGAAGAACAGTCGGCGGCTGCCTTTAGTTTTCCAATTTCTTTTACACGTTTTTCATGTTCCATTCTGGCAAAATGATCTGCTTTTTCCTTGTTTTCCCACCAGCTGGAAAAATTGCCGCTCTGTACTTCGATCGAGGCCCGGTTTAAAACCAGCACATGATCGATGCAGGCATCCAGCAGATCCCTGTCGTGGGATACCAGAATAAATCCTTTTTTTGACGCCAGATATTTTTTGATAATCTCTCTGGCGTCCTGATCCAAATGGTTGGTGGGTTCATCGATCAGCAGAAAATCATTTTCACCGGAAAAAAGGACTGCAAGCATAACCCTGGTCCGCTCCCCAAAGCTTAACGTACCAAATGGTCTGTACAAAAGTTCTGCGTCCATATCCAGTTTTTCCAATTCACAAAGAACTCTCCAGCTCTCTACTCCCGCTTTCCAGTCTTCCATCAGCTCCGCTGCTGTCCGTTCCAGATCTTTTTGTTTCACCGGATACGGAAAATAATCGAAGACAACCGAGCGGGTGATCGCTCCCTGGTATTCGTATTTTCCCAGGAGTAACTGAAGAAACGTTGTCTTTCCCTTTCCGTTTCTTCCCACAAAACCAAGCTTCCAGCTGGTGTCGATTGAAAACGATACATTTTCAAAGATTGTATCATAACTTCCTTCATACCCAAAAGTTAGATTACTGACATTGATCTGTGCCATAAAAACTCCCTTCTGCCTGTTTTTCTTTTTCTCACGTATAAAAAATTCTGCCTAGAGTATTTAAAAAGCGAGCCCGCTTTGCGTACGCAAAACAGACCCGCATCCTAAACAGACACAGCGTGCATGGCACTGGTGTCGGAACATAACGAATCGTCTGAGTATCTAATTTAAGCGTACACAAAATAACCTGTTTCAAACAGGTCCTATCAAAATACAATTGTGTTTTCCAGCTTAAATTATTTCAGATACATTCCCTCACCTTTACACGTTCATGTTCTTTCTTTTTTTCTAGTTAGCAACCACCAGTTCAACTGGTGGTTTATTATTAGCCCTCCAAAGGGCTATTGTTACTATTCGCCCCAAAGGGCGGTATCGCAAGCACTTTTGCTGGCCCGCTATAAAGCGGTACTACTCGAATCTTCTCGTCTCGATTCTTCTGCTTGCTCTTTTATATACTTTTGAACTGCTTCATCTGTTATATTGCCAATCGTTTCAACATAATATCCTCTAGCCCAAAACGCTTTATCCCATTTACTTTGCAACTCAGGATGCCTGTCATAAATCATTAATGTGCTTTTTCCTTTCAGATACCCCATAAAATCTGATACTCTGAGTTTTGGTGGAATTGCTACGCTTAAATGTACATGATCTATACATACCGCTCCTGCAATTATCTCTACATTTTTATACTGGCATAAAGTTGCTATTATCTCTCGGACATCTCTGCGTATTCTCCCATACAATACCTTCTTTCGGTATTTAGGAATAAACACAATGTGATACTGGCATTTCCAACGAGTATGTGATAAACTTTTATTGTCCATTTGGACCGCCTCCTTTGATTTTGAGTTTGGCTTGCGACAC